>Ga0315277_10000047_pt1 | contig 174748 bp, 170 predicted proteins | sample YL17G05_15_MG_FD_203695 | JGI IMG/M metagenome (GOLD analysis project Ga0315277, IMG submission 203695) | Sediment microbial communities from Yellowstone Lake, YNP, Wyoming, USA - YL17G05_15 | ecosystem: Environmental > Aquatic > Freshwater > Lake > Sediment | place: USA: Wyoming | collected...
GAATCGAACAAGGGGTGGGTCGGAGGGGAAACTCGGTGTCCCCTCCGTGTAGGAGATTGTTCAGAACCGAGGGTTCCGAAGGAGCGAGTGAAACGAGCGACGTTCGCTTCTGGTATCCCGCTCAAAAAGAAAAATGACCCTGGAGCTTGAAGCTACAACAGGGTCTTGTGTGGCGCCTTTTGGCGCGTCTCGATAAGGATACCGAGAAAAATTAGTGCGATATTGCGTCTTCTTTCAAATCACCTGATTTAATTATAGCAGACCGTTCACGGGGTCAAGAGCGCCCCTGTGGATATCTTTTTGCTTAAATTTTTACCCGGAAAAATTGTTTTTTGCCAACCTTCAGAATCTCACCGCCACTCAAATTGAGGATTTTATTCGGGTCTTTTTCTTTGAAACCGTTGATTTCCAGTCCGCCTTGTTCTATCAGCCGCCGCGCTTCGCTTTTGCTTTTCGCGATACCGCTTGCGAGAACCAAGTCCAGTGCAGTTGTTTTCTTCGACGATATTCTTAAAAACGGGAGTTTGGTATCGGCAGCTTTATTTTTGGAAAATATAATATCCCAGCGCAGAGATGCTTGTTTCGCTTTATCCCGTCCATAATAGCGTTCTACGACCCCGAATGCCGCGTCGAATTTAGCCATCATTGGATTGGTTTTACTTTTGCTCATCGATTGCCGATATCTCACGATGTTGTCATGGGGCATATCTGTTGCGAGCTCCATATAATCAATAATCATATCGTCGCGCATGGACATTATTTTCCCGAACTGCTCGTCCGGCTTGTCGGAAACATTTACCACATTGCCCCAAGAAGTGGACATTTTCCGGCCATCCAAGCCCAACAGCATTTTAGTCGTCATTATATCCTGCGGTTTTTGGCCGTATTTTTCCTGTATTTTCCGGCCGGCCAAAAGGTTAAAAAGCTGGTCAGAGCCGCCTATTTCTACGTCGGCTTTTACGGCCACCGAGTCATACCCCTGCATTAAGGGATAGGTAAGCTCGCGCAAGCTTATTTCCTGGTTCTTTTTCCATCTTTCGCTGAAGTTGCGGCGCCGGATCATCTGCTGGACGGAAAAAACGTCTGCCAACTCCGAAATTTCACGGAATTTTAATTTGCCTAACCACTCGCTGTTGTAACGGACCTCTGTCTTTTTGAGGTTAATGATCTTCCCGATTTGCGGCAGATAGTTTTTTAGATTTTTTTCAACCTGGACTTTTGTCAAAAATGGGCGTTTTTCCAGCTTATCCGACGGGTCGCCAATCTGCGCCGTAAAATCGCCGATGATTAAAACAATTTTGTGCCCCAAATCCTGAAACTCACGCAGTTTCCAAAGCGAGACAGCGCGGCCTAAATGAATCTTCTCGCCAGTTGGGTCAATGCCGTGCTTAACGCGGAGTTTTTTACCACTCAAAAGCGATTTCTCCAAATGACTTTTATTAATCGCCTTCTCAATGTTGCGGCTAAGTAAATTTTTCACTTTTTCGGCGACGCTCGTCATAAATTTATTCTAACACAAAAACCGCTCCGACCTAGGTCGGAGCGGTTCTCAAAAACAGAAACAGGCAACCCCTTACGATTTCTTTATAATCTCGTCTATAATGCCGTACTCCTTCGCCTCGGCGGCGGAGAGCCAGAAATCTCTGTCTGTGTCTTTCTCAATTTTGGAAAGCGGCTGGCCAGTGTGCTTGGCTAAAAGCTGGTTTAATTTCTCTTTGGTTTTTACGATTTGTTTGGCGGCAATTTCAACCTCGACCGCCTGGCCTTCAGCGCCGCCCATCACCTGGTGCAAAAGAATCTCGGAGTTTGGCAGAGCAAAACGCTTGCCCTTTTTGCCGGCCGAGAGGAGAAACGCGCCCATTGAGGCGGCAATGCCAACGCACATCGTTGACACGTCCGGTTTTACATACTGCATCGTGTCGTAAACTGCCATGCCGGCGGTAACCGAACCCCCCGGCGTGTTGATGTAAAACCTTATGTCTTTTTTGGGGTCTTCGTGCTCCAAAAACAAAAGCTGGGCGATAATGGCATTGGCTACCGGGTCTGTAATTGGGCCGCCCAAGAAGATTATGCGGTCTTTAAGCAGACGCGAGTAAATATCGTAAGCCCGCTCGCCGTGCTGCGATTTTTCTATGACCGTCGGTATTAAATATTGATATTCCATCTCGTCCATACTATCCATTTTAGAGAAACGACACTAAAAGTAAACCCCCACACCAAACGAGAAACATAATCATGCAGCGCCTTTGGCGCCATTTCTCGTTGTGGTGTGGGGGTGAAGCCCTAAATAAAAAGCGAAACAAGCGCCAAGCTTAATGTAGCCAAGAGCTTTATCAGAATATGAAGTGACGGCCCTGCTGTGTCTTTAAATGGATCGCCGACGGTGTCACCCGTAACCGCGGCTTTATGCGCATCGGATCCCTTGCCGCCCAAGTGCCCGGCTTCAATGAATTTTTTGGCATTATCCCAGGCGCCGCCGCTGTTGTTAAATAGCGTCGCCATGAGAATTCCCACGATGGTTCCCGTAATCATAAGTCCTGCTTCTGCCTCTGCGCGCATGACAAGGCCTACGAATACAGGTCCGGCAACGGCGAGAAGTCCCGGAAGCACCATATTCTTCAGGGCTCCACGCGTCGTGATGTCAACGGCTTTGGAATAATCCGGTTTTTCCGTCCCCTGCATTATTCCGGGGTGCTCCCTAAACTGTCTGCGCACTTCGTTGATGATGAAGTATGCGGCCTTGCTCACGGCGCGTATGGCGAGTGAAGAAAACAAAAACACGATCATCGCGCCGATTAAAGAACCTATGAACACGTCAACTTTTCCCAGATTAACTGTCGTTAAATGCGCCTCTTCCATATAAGCCGCGAACAATAGGAACGCCGCAAGCGCAGCCGAGCCGATGGCGTATCCTTTTGTAAGGGCCTTGGTGGTGTTGCCGGCAGAGTCCAGTTTGTCCATAATGTCGCGCATCTCGCCGCTCTCGCCCGCCATTTCCGCAATGCCGGCGCCGTTGTCAACTATTGGGCCGAAGGTATCCATTGCCAAAATATAAGCCGCGGTAGCAAGCATTCCCATTGTGGCGACAGCCGTGCCGTAAAGTCCGCCGCCAGCAACGCCGCTCAAACTGCCAAGCTTGTAAGCCGTGAATAAGGCGAGTGAAATCACAACGACAGTGAGCCCCGTGGACTCCAAGCCGACGGCGAAACCGGTGATTATGTTCGTCGCGTGCCCTGTTTGCGACGCTTCTGCAATTTCCCTAACCGGCCTGTACTTTGCCTCGGTATAGTACTGGGTGAGATATACAAAGATGATACTGGTTACGATGCCGACGAGTCCTGCCCAGAAAAACCACATGTTACCAAGCATTTTCTGGGTAATGAAATAGAATGCAATCGCCGCAAGCGCGCAAGCAACGAAATATCCTTTATTCATCGCCTTCGTCGGAGAGTCGTTTTCCTTGGCGCGGGCGAAGAAAATGCCGACAATTGAAGCCAAAAGGCCAAATGCGCGTAAAACTAACGGATAGAAAATGACTGAAACTCCGAAAACGGGATAAAGGGCAACTCCTAAAATCATGGCACCAATGTTTTCGGCGGCCGTTGATTCAAAAAGGTCGGCGCCGCGGCCAGCACAATCTCCTACGTTGTCACCGACAAGATCCGCAATAACTGCCGGATTGCGGGGGTCGTCTTCGGGAATGCCGACTTCTATCTTCCCGACTAAATCCGCTCCAACATCGGCGGCTTTTGTGTATATTCCGCCTCCGAGCTGCGCAAAAAGCGCTATAAGAGACGCGCCGAAAGCATAGGCCGTTATCAAAGAAGGAATTTTAACTGCTTCATATCCAAAAAACTGAAAAACAACGAATAGACCAGTAATACCCAAAAGGCTCAGAGAGACAATCACAAGGCCCGAGGCCGCTCCCCCTCTTAGAGCAATAGTCAAAGCCTCGTTGAAACTTTTTTTAGCCGCAGAGGCTGAGCGCGAATTGCTTCTAACCGCAACGGACATCCCTATGACTCCGGAAATCGCCGAAGAAAAAGCTCCGAAAATAAAAGCCATGGCCGTCTGCCAGCCGGTCGTGGGTTTTCCGGCGAGCACATAAGCCAGCCAAAGACCGGCCGCTATAATTAGTCCGATAAAAGCAATGGTTTTATACTGCCTCTTTAAAAAAGCCGATGCTCCTTCGCGAATTGCTTGAGCAATCGCTTGCATCTTCTCTGTACCCTGGTTTTTCCCGAGTAGCCAAATAATAAAATAAACGGCGACCGCTATAGCAACCAATGGCACAATCAAAGGTATCAATAGTATGCTCACTTATTTGTATTTTTCTATTTTTACTTTAGAGCGACTTTTAATTTATGTTTGTGAAATTATAACAAAAATTGCTGCGGCTCCCTCTCTCCACTAGAACTTTTTAATCACCGCTATCTCTGGGGATCTCTTTAGTTTCATCCGCATTTTCTTCTTCGCTTTCTTCGGCTGGCGCCGTCCCCGCCACGCCGCCCTCTTGCACCTCTTCCGGCCGCCTCTCGGAACGCACGTCTATCTTCCAGCCGGTGAGTTTTGCGGCAAGCCGCACGTTTTGGCCGCCTCTGCCGATGGCTAAACTCAGCTGGTCCTCGGGCACATAAACTCTCGCTTCGCGCCGGGGCAAGATTTCAACGGACTGCACTTTCGCCGGCGACAAAGAATTGGAGATAAACCTTTCCGGGTCTTCGGACCATTCGGCAATATCGATTTTCTCCTGACCCAATTCGTTATTTACGGCCATCACCCTTGTGCCGCGCTGGCCGACCAAGGCGCCCACGGGGTCAACGCCATCCGCCTTGGAAGAAACGGCTAATTTTGTTCTGTTTCCCGGCTCGCGCGCAATCGCTTTCACCTCCACTATTCCTTCGCTTAGCTCAGGAACTTCCATCTCAAAAAGCTTGATGACAAATCGCGGATGAGAACGGGAAAGAACTATGCCTGGCAGCCTCGCGTCCTCCTGCACGGCCAAGACCAAAAATCTCAGCCGCTCCCCCACACGGTAGTGCTCTCCGGGTATGGACTCATTCGCGAACATAACGCCAACCGTCCTCACGAGATCAACGTAGACATGCCCCCGCTCAAAACGCTGGACTACACCGCTTACGATCTGTCCCTCTTTATCCCTCCATTCCGACAAAATCGAATCCCTTTCCGATTCTCTTAGTTTTTGGAGAATTACCTGTTTGGCCGTTTGCGCCGCAATTCTTCCGAAATCCTCGCGGGTTTCAAGCGGGAAAGTAATTTCTTCGCCAAGGACCGCGTCTTTTTTAATATCTTTGGCTTCTTCAAGGAGTATGTGCCGTTCCGGATTATAGCGGGGCAGTTTGGCCTCCTCGCTCTCGCCTGCCGCCGGCGCTGACTTCGGAATCTTTTCTTCCTTTTTATCTCCTTCCGCCTCCTCCTCCACAAAGCGAACCGTGGTCTCGTCGACGACGGTTTTCACCTTCCAAAACCTCAATTCGCCGCTTTTGGTATCAAGCTTGGCTTTAACTATTTCGCCGCGCTCGCCGTACTCCCTTTTGTAGGCGGCGGCGATAGACGACTCGATGGCCTCCAAAACTTTTTCTGGTTCTAGCCCTTTTTCCTCGGCAACCTGTTTCAAGGCGCGGGATAAATCTTTTATATTAATCATTTATTTTTGGTCCTTTATTTAAAAAACCCGCTGTTAAAAGCGGATATTTATGTTTATATTGTACGCCCGTGAGCCCGGAAGTCAAGCCGGGCTAGGGAACTTAAAAGGAATAGCCGAAATCCTTCGCCAGTTCCTCAAAATTCATCGATTCCCGCTGACTCGCCTTATCTTGGGCGGCGCGGATGGACGCGTCAAACTTGTTGAAAATCTGCCTGATTTTTTCCTGCGCGGCGGCGGGTAGGCCAGCAATCTCCATTTCAAAACGCGCCTTTCTCCCTTCGGCGAATTCCGGCTGGAACTTGCTCCAAGCAAGCATTCTCTTCCTAAAATTCTCTTTTTGTTCGTCGGTGAGTTTTTCCGGCTCCTGCATCGCCGAAAGTATGTCCAGGTTTTCCTCTCTGAACAGCACACTTCCCTCATATACATACTGTGCTGGGCCATCCATTCCGGCCCCACCAATATCAGCCAAAGCCAGCGCCTTGGCTAAGAGCGGTGATTCTTCTTTAAGGTTGGGCTGCGCCACTGTCGAATGTTCTTTGTCCCATCCGGTAGCTATGGTGGCTAAAATACCGTCTTCGACCATCTTTTTGTGGTCCTCGCCGAAAATAATTCTGCCTTCGTTCTTATTTACCTCGTCCATGTAAGATTGCGCCTCCCTAACGCTGGTTTCTTCGTTCTGTTCATGAAATCTTTTTCTACTAACTGAGCCGTCGGGATTTGGTTTTGCTTCCCATTCTTGGACGGTGTCGTGAAAAGCGGCGCCGAGTTTGCCCATTGCCCGCACATCGGCGCTGGCGCCCATCGCCTCTAACAACATGTCTGTCCTGCCGATAACTCTTTTGGTATGGCCGGAATTATGAAATGCGAGGTTGTTAAGCGGATTTTCTTGGTTCTCGAAACGACTCCTCACCGAATTGAGAGCTTTCTCGACGCCAGCGTCGGCGAACTTTTCTAGTTCGTTTCCTATCTCTGCCGGAGCTACGTTTCCGGACTCCTTATTTGACTGTTGGCTGTTCTCCGCGAAGTTCATATTTTTACATCTTTTTATGTTGCCACCCTAACCAATATTCTCATAATGGTTAATTATACAATCTTTATTATTAATTGTCAAGGCCAAGAGGTCGATTCGCCACCCTTTCTTTAGATTTATAAGTTCTGGGTGGCTGCCGGCGAATTCCTCGCAGGCGCGCCTTACTTTTGCCAGCTTTGAAAATGTGGCTTGGTCCTCCGGTTTCAATCCGCCCGGTTTATTGAGCATAGTTTTCACTTCAAAGAAAACAAGCGTGCCGTCTTTATATTTTGCGATAGTATCAATTTCGCCCCACTTGCGCCTATAATTCCGAGCTAAAACCTTATAACCGTTGTTAACAAGATATTCACAGGCGAGGTTTTCGCCAATCCTTCCGAGCTCACTACTCTTTTCCATTTGTAATTATGGTACAATGATTGGTGTTGGCGTGCAAACATCTATGACTTGTTTGCTGACAAACATCGGAACATGGTGGACTCACCTAAAGAACCAAGCTATGACTACATAAGGGGCCTTGTCGATGGAGAGGGATGCTTTACGTTCTGTAGGGCCGGAGCCGGCGGGAAAAGAATCAAATTGCCAACATTTGCCATTGGGATGAGCGGAAGAGATAAAAAACTTATCTTAGCAATTAAAGAAAAACTAGGTTTAAGAAATAGGGTGTACGAATATAGGCCGCGATTCCGTAAGGATGGATACAAGAGAGACGGCGTAGCGGTACTTATGGTACGAGATGTTGGGCAACTGAAAAACATAATTATTCCCTTATTTTACGGGGGGCTGATTGGGAATAAGATGAAGCAATTTGAGGATTGGGTGGAAAAAATCGGCAACGATCCGGACGTCCCCGAAAGGTACAAGTTTATATATAAGATTTACAAAGCTGGCTTTTATGACAAAAACCCGAAGTTTTTAAGCTAACTTCATGCACAATGTTTCGTGCCAAACAATTGGGTGTAGGTTTTTCAAGACGATTCAATCGTCTTGAAAAATAAGGACTTGCAGGTTTTACAAGGATATCCGGTTTTAGTCGTTTTGCAAACCCAAACTTGTGAGCATGTTTTTAGAGCCGTGCCATCGGCAAAGCGGCAATCCGGCAAACTTTGCCGCTTTGTTTGCCGAATTCGTCGGCGCACAAGCCCCGTATCCCAATAATTAAAACTAAAAATTTGACTCAATACCAGTAAAACACTAATCTAACGGAATATGCCCAGTAGTGAGAATTCGACTGGCCGCCTGCGGCGGCAAGGTCTTGAGACAAAATCACCATCTGGCAATAAAATAATAAGGTCTGTGCAAAAACAAAAGTCATCGCAATAACTGGTCGAATTTCTACTACTGGGTATGGATACTGAAAAAATCGCCAAATACAAAAGCGCGCTTGAAAAAGAGAGGGGGGAAGTGCTCCAAGAATTAAAAAAAGAACAAGCGCCAGAAGATTTCGGCAGCGATATTGACCACTACGACGAAGAGGCGAACGAAGCGGAAGAATTCAGCAATAAAATGGCAGCCAGCCAAGATTTAAAAGAGCGGCTGAATGCCATCGATTCGGCTTTAGAAAAAATAAGAGTGGGCAAATACGGCCTGTGTGAAAATTGCGGCAAAAATATAGAAGAAAAAATTTTGGCTATAGATCCGGAATCAAGACTCTGCAAGAGTTGCAAAAGTGGGGGGAGGTAGGGTATAAGAAGTAAATGCCCGGTGCTACAACTTCAACGATGCCCCGTGCCACAACTTCTACGGAGTTGTGGCACGGGGCGATGCTCTTCTACGCATACGTACTTGAGAGTTTTAAAGACGGGCAGAGATATATTGGTTTTACAACCAACTTGAGGCGACGGCTCGAAGAGCATCAAAAAGGATCGTCCAAGGCAACACAACCAAGATTACCAATGAAATTGATATATTTTGAGGCCTGCACTAATAAAGATGACGCGACACGAAGGGAAGAATATCTAAAAACCACGAGAGGTCGAAGATTTTTGGCCAAACGGCTAAAGTCATATTATAAATTGAAGTTGTAGCACCGGGATGCTAAAAAACCTTGCCCGAGTTTATTCCGCGGAGCTTGAAGGCATAAAAGCCAAGCTAATTGAAGTGGAGGTCGACTTGAATGTCGGCCTTCATTCTTTTAATATCGTCGGCTTGGCCGACAAGGCGTTAAACGAAGCAAAAGAACGGGTAAATTCCGCTTTGAAAAATGCGGGCATCAAGCCGCCGAACCGGGAAAACAGAAGGATAACCGTGAATCTGGCGCCGGCTGACATCAAAAAAACAGGCTCGCAATACGATTTGGCAATCGCCATCGGATATTTATCGGCCACAAAACAGATAAAAGAATTTGATGCGAAAAATAAAATTTTCGTGGGCGAGCTGGCCCTTGACGGGCGGCTGCGGCCGGCAAACGGCGCCCTGAATATCGCCGAAATGGCACGGAAGGCCGGCTTTGAATACCTGCTTTTGCCTCAGCAAAACGCCAACGAAGCCGCCGTGATTAAAAACATAAAAGTAATTCCCTTGGAAAATCTTCAAGACGCCGTTGATTTTTTGGAAGAGAGAAGGAGTATCAAGCCGGAAACGTTCAGCCCGATAGAATCCGAAGCGATTTCCGCTCCCGATTTTTCGGAAATCAAAAGCCAGGAGAACGCCAAGCGCGCACTAACCATCGCCGCGGCCGGCGGACACAACCTTCTAATGATCGGGCCGCCGGGAGTGGGAAAAAGTTTGCTTGCGCAAGCGATGATCGGCATCCTCCCCGACCTCGCACTTGAAGAAGCGATTGAAATCACGAGGATTTACAGCGCTGCCGGCCTCGCGCCGGGAGGGCTTGTAAATCAACGGCCCTTCCGCTCACCTCACCAAACAGCATCAATTGTGGCCGTAATCGGCGGCGGCTCGGACCCGAAGCCGGGCGAGATAAGCCTGGCGCACAGAGGAATTTTGTTTTTAGATGAACTGCCGGAGTTCCAGAGAAACATACTGGAGGCGCTGCGCCAGCCAATGGAATCGGGAACGGTGCATGTGGCGCGAGCCAAAGGAACGCTTGTATTTCCAGCGAAATTCACGCTTGTCGCCGCGATGAATCCCTGCCCCTGCGGATTTTACGGCGACCCGGAAAAGGAATGCCGCTGCACGGCTTATGAGGTAATCCGCTACCAGAAAAAAATTTCCGGTCCGCTCTTGGACAGAATTGATTTGCAAATAAAAGTTCCGCGCGTGAAAATTGCGGAATTGCGGAAGAGAAAAAAATTTGAGCCCACCAGCCCTGCAATCAAAAAACAAATTGAACGCACAAGAAAAATCCAAATGGAGCGTTTCAAAAAACTGAAAATCCAAACCAATTCCGAGATGAGCTCGCGGCAAACTGAGGAGATTATCAAATTTGAACCTGGTGCGGAGAAATTCCTGGAGACGCTCGACAAATCCCGCCTCTCGCCCCGCGGCTACTACCGACTCCTCAAAACCGCGCGGACAATTGCCAATTTGGAAAATCAAGAAAAAGTTTCCGTGGAACATTTGGCGGAGGCGTTCAGTTACCGATTACGTGAGGAAGTTTAAAATTATTTCCCAAAATCTCATCTCGCTGAATTGAGGACATGATGGGGAAATAAAAAAGGCCGCCATTGCTGGCGGCTACTACACGATTACCGCAACCACTTCTATTTTCCGTGAATCCTGAAAACGCAGAACTGGCCGCACATGGAACAGTACTTTGCTCTCACAAGCTGCGGATTTTTCTTGCATTCCTGCCTTCTTAACTCAATAAACTTTCTGCGATCAATTGCGAATTTGGACATTTCTTCCCAATCCACTTCCGCCCTGGCTTCCGCCATCTTCAAATCTCTAAGAATTGCCTCCCTGTTTCCTCGAGCAATGTCGGCAATGTGGGCGGCAATTTTTGTTACTATCACACCCTCCCTTACGTCTCTCACGTCGGGCAAGCCTATATGTTCTCTGGGCGTTACGTAACAAAGGAAGTCCGCCCCTTTCCAGGCAGCCAATGCTCCGCCAATAGCACAAGCAATGTGATCATAACCGGCAGCAACATCCGTCGGCAGAGGACCCAAAACGTAAAAAGGAGCGCCATTGCAGTACTTCTTCTCCAGCTCAACATTTTTTTCGATTTCATTCAACGGAATGTGGCCCGGGCCCTCAATCATTACCTGAACATCTTTCGCCCTTGCTCTTTGGGACAGTTCGCCCAAAATCTTGAGCTCTTGAATCTGCGCGCTGTCTGTAGCATCGGCAATGCAACCCGGCCTCAGACCATCGCCCAGACTCAAGGTGACGTCGTATTTTCCGGCAATCTTGAGAATCTCGTCAAAATGCTCGTAAAGAAAATTTTCTTTCCTGTGATATTGCATCCATGTCAAAAGGAAACTTCCACCGCGACTTACACACTTCATCACCCTCTTTTCAAGCAGGGGAAGCGCTCCTTGAGTTACGCCGGCATGGACCGTAGCAAAATCCACTCCGTCCTTAGCCTGCTCTTCAAAGACTCTAAGATAGGCATCCAAATTGAGCTTTCTTGCCGCCTTGGCTTCAATAAGCGCCTGATAAATCGGAACGGTGCCAAGCGGAGCCGGGCACTTCTCAATTATCCTTTTCCTTATTTCGCCCAAATCCCTGCTGGTGCTCAAGTCCATAATCGTATCGGCGCCAGCCTCCAAAGCTACTTTGAGTTTCCTCAATTCACCTCTCGGGTCCGACTTTACCGCAGAGGTTCCTATGTTGGCATTAATCTTTACTTTCAAACCATAACCAATGCCGATTGGCTTCAAGTTCTTATGAGCCGCGTTCGCCGGGATGACAACCGGGCCTTTGGCGATCCTATCTCTCAAAACTTCGGCATTTACGTTTTCCTTCCCGGCAACGCTTATTATTTCCCCCGTTATTTCACCTTTTCTGGCGGCTTGGAGCTGTGTCATGCTTCTATCCTCCCTCTCCGCGGGGCTCTCCACGCGGATTTTCCTTCTCTGGTTGTCAACGTGTTGCTGGAACCAACATAACGCAATCTCCCGCCAACGGTCAATGACCCCGAACCTGTTTGGTTTAGGCCAAACAAAAAACCCGCTCAATTAAAGAGCGGGGGTATTTTCAAGACAATCTTCGAGGCTAATCCGGCAACTCCGTCCATTCGGTTATAAGTTTTTGAGCTGCGGCATTGGTGCCAATATCGGTACGTAGCGCCAGTACGTGTTTGGCACAGTCCCTCGCCGCTTCACAGAACGCAACCCATTCATCTCCGCCAAGCTGCTGGGTGATCTGGCGCAGTTTAGTCAAACGATGCTCAAGGGACAATATAATAGCGGCCACATGCAACGGCCTACACTCAACCAAAATCTTAATTGCTTCAAAAAGATAGCCGTCGTTGAAGTTGGCACTATTGATTAACTCGGATACCACCTCGTAGACCTGAGACGACGGGGCAAGCGATCCCAGGGTGGAGAGCGTGTCATAAAGAATGGCCGATTGCCTTTCTCCGAGAAACCCATTACCAACCGCGGGCGGTAGTGCATCCAGCGCCTCAGTCGCCTTAATTCTGGCGATGAGGTAAATAAGATCTTCAAGGGCGGGCAGAGGCGCGTCCGCATTATTCCCTTGCTCGCGCAACACGTCGCCGATAGCCTGGCGAAACATCAGTTTCCGCGATTTGGGTACATACTTTTCATATACACGTGCGAGTCCATCAATTATAGATTCCTGTTGTCTGATAATAAGACCAAAAGGACCAAAAGCGTGTATCCTTTTGGTTTCAGAGGGTGGCGGATCGTAGAATGATAGAAACCCCCTCCATAGCCAATCGGCAAACATTTTCCTATCAAATTGCTCAAAAGCCTTAATAGCCCCATCTTTCGACATGGTGATTCTCCTTCTATTATGAAATTGGAAAGTTGTGTTTTAGCTAAAAACAAAATAGCACCTAACGTGCTATTTCGTCAAACCTATTATGTTAATCAAATTATCCTACCTCGCGAACGGATTCTGCGCGCTGTAGATTTTGAGAAGATAAGCATGATACAATACCCTCAAGTAAAAGGTCGCGAAGATAATTTTATTTCCAATGAAAGGGTACGTAATCAACGTTGAAAAGGCCTCAAAAGAAAACGAAAATTTCCGCAAAGTTCTTTACACCGCGCGCTACAGCCAGCTGGTCTTGATGTCGCTCAAACCGGGCGAAGAAATCGGCGAAGAGGTGCATGGCCTGGACCAGTTTTTGCGCATAGAAGAAGGAACGGGCAAAGCAATTTTGGACGGCGTGGAGCACGAGATAAAAGACGGCTCGGCGATTATCGTTCCGGCCGGCACGCGACACAACGTCATAAATACCGGAGACAAGCCGATGAAGCTATACACCGTCTACTCTCCACCCAATCACCGCGACAAAGTCCTCCACAAAACAAAAGAAGTGGCGGAAAAAGACGAGGAGCATTTTGACGGCAAAACAAGCGAAGATTAGAAATTGAGCGGCAGCGCAACTTTTCACGGATATAAATCGTATTTATTATTGATACCAACTACAAAGGTCGCTTTTACAACGACTAATTAATCTATGGAAGAAATCAAAAAAAATAACGGCGGAGGGTATAGGTGCTGGATGTGCCAGGGCAGCGGCACAATGCCGACGGGCGCGTGTTCTTGGTGCCACGGAGGAAAGCATCGCCTCCTGCGCTGGTTCCTGATTCTTGTTGTCCTTGTCGTCGTTTTCTGTGCAGGAGTCAAGCTGGGAGAGCTAAAAACCCTTATCGGCAATGGTGGATACCGGGGTTCCCGGCATTACTATATGATGGGACCCGGGGCAAACTATGGCCCAAACTCCGGATACTATGCGCCAATGATGCGCGGCTGGTACGGAAACGCCGCGCCACAGCCGGCCACCACGACACAGAAATAGATCGGCTCCAAATGAAAAAAATATCCCGCCAAATGCGGGATATTTCTTATCTAAGGAGAATGGAGTCCTAATACCGCGCGAAAGGATTTGCGGCGCCGTAAACCTCAAAATGCACGTGGCAGCCGGTTGAGTCGCCGGTTTCCCCCATAAGACCGACTTCCTGGCCTTGTTTCACATAATCACCTATAGACACCAAAACTTTGCCGAGATGCGCGTAGCGGGTGCGGACACCGTCGCCGAAAGGATGCTCAATGAGAACGAAGTGTCCGTAGCCGCCGTCCCAATCGCCGCTGCCGTCGCCAAAACTATCGTCGGGAATGACCAGTCCCTCGGCTGCGGCGCGAACCGGTGTGCCACAGGCGTTAGAAACGTCAACCGCATTGTAGTGATGAAGTTTTCCCCAGTTGTAGCCATCCGTCGGTCTTTGAAAATAACTGCTGAAATCCGGCAAAGAATTCAAGCGGCTATAGGCAAGCGAACTGCCTCTCACGCCAGGAATGACCAAAGAAATTCCGGCGCCGAGAATTCCAAAGTTAACAGATTTATTGAACTGCACTATTTTTTCGGATGGGATGCTGAAATATTCCGAAATAGACTCGAGCGTGTCCCCGTCTCTCACTCTGTAGACAATCCCCGACGTCGGCAAGATATTGAGCTCGTCTCCCGGCTTCAAAAATCCGGACTTAACCGCCGGGTTGGCGCTCACGATAGTATCGAGCGAAACCCCAAAGTAAGAGGCGATTCCCGAAAGGGTGTCGCCCTTCTGGACATTATAAACCACCAAATTCTCGCGCGAGAATACCGGCCCCACCGGCTGGCCGGGGTCGCTAATGCTCGCCGCCACTCCGCCGTCTTCTTGGGGCATTATCGGCTGGCCGCTATCCAAGGAGTAGGCTTGAAGTATCGGCGGCTGGGCAGCAAGTGCGAGTTCCGGCAAAATCACGTTCGGCGGGGCATCTGAATCGCTCGGACCGCCCAAAACACCGTCCCCCGCCGCCCCCCCATAACCTAAAACAAAGCCATATATTACAAGGGCCGCGGACAAAAAAACGGCCACTCCTAATGGCTTTTTTTCTTTATTTAATTGGCCTAAAACGGTATTGATAAAACCACTTTACCACAACTGCAAAAAACCACAACCAGCGGCTAAAACAAGCATTGGAAGCCCCGCGTTTCTCGGGACGTTCCTAAAACAGCTGGCTATGGCGGGCTGATGCCGGCTATCTGAACCTGAACGGGGCATATAAAACCCGAGGTGAGCGGATTACGGCGGGGCGCAAATTCTAACTCGTGCCCATCATAATAACTGGCCCCAACGTACCTGGGATCACCAGATCTGGGATACAGACGACACCAGCGTACTGCAAACAAGGTATTGGTGCGGGAGAATAAAGACCCAAGACATAGTGGCCGATAGTCGGACTGAAGTTTGAGTAAAGGACGAAAAACAAAGGCAGGGCAAAATTACCACCGACCGGAGGTCCCACCATAATAGCTCCCACAAAAGAACAGGTGCAGTACGTTTGCCAGAAAACCATACCTCCCAGAGGAAGCTTGGCGTTGGCGATTCTTCCGAAGCCCAAGATACCCAGAATTTTTGAGAACATGTTGCCACTCTCTTCGTACGAAATCAGACCGGCGTCTTTCAAGAACGAATTGTTGTAAAACTCGTTGGTGTTTTTGTATTTGGCGTAGAAATCTTCAAATTGATTCCGTACTATTGCTCCCGATTGCAAATCGTTAAACCTATCGATCAAATCAATGGCAAGTCTATCCAGACCGACAACAGTGCGGCTCGTAGAAATGGCCCCCTCGGCAACTTTGATGGATTTTTCAAATTCAATTTTCGCCAGTACAAATTCTTTGAGAACTCCGAGTGGTTTATCTGCGGAGCCGTAGCTGTTGCCGGCAAGAGCCTCGTCTATAAGTCCGACAACGGAGGGCGGAAGCTTGCTTTTGGCGTCAATGATGTCGTTTATTTTCCGATAATCAAAGTTTAAATCCTTATAATGAACCGCCAAATATTCAAAGTATCCCAATGCATTCTTGGTGCCGTTCGGGTCTATGGCTATTTCACTATCGGCAATCGCCGGTAGGGTCAAGAGTTCGTTTTTCGCGCTGCTCGTGGTTGACGAAAACGACACTTGTGGCAAAGATGACGCGATATTGTTCTTTATTTCCTCGAGAGACGGGAGGTTTGTCTGAAATTCCTCGCGCGTAGAGGTTTTCGCGGCTTCTTCTTGCGCGGCAGAAACTCCACCAGCAATACCCTGCGGCTTCGCTGGCAAGAATGCGTTTGCCGGTACGCCAGCCCCGCTATTTGCCGCTTCCTGCTTCCCGGCTCCCGCTCCTCGATCGGTTGTTTTTTGTCCAGAAATCACAAAGACGGAAACCACGAAGCTGGTGGTAACAACCAAGGCGGCCAGAACCAAAATTTTTTCTCTGCTATCCCACATAATTCCGAAATTTTTTGAACTACACTATCATGATAACATAACCAATGCGACGTCTGGGACAACACTTCTTAAAAAATAAGGCGGCGATTAAAAAAATCGTCGCCGCCCTCTCGCTTCAACCGCGCGACTTAATAATAGAAATCGGCGCGGGCCACGGCGAGCTAACCCTGCCGCTCGCCGTGGCCTGCAAAAAAATCGGCTGCAAGATTCTGGCGATTGAGAAAGACAAGGCGCTGGCGGAGGATCTGGAAAAAATAATCCTAAATCTAAAACTAAGCGGGGTTGTGAAAATTTTTCCCGGCGACGCGTTAAGGGTGCTGCCCAATATTAGTAAAGAAAATCTATCGCAAAAAATCGTTGGCAATATTCCTTACTACATCACCGGACGCCTTCTACGTATAATCGGCGAGTTAAAAACAAAGCCCGAGCTTTGTGTTTTGATGCTTCAAAAAGAGGTGGCTCGGCGCATCGCTGCCCGCCCGCCGCAGATGAACCGCCTGGCGGCCGTCGTTCAATTTTGGGCAAAGCCGGAAATCTTATTTCACCTTTCCAAAAAAGAATTCACGCCCCCGCCGGAGGTTGATGCAGCGGTAATAAAACTCTTAACCAGGCCAATAAAAAAACGGCGGGGGATATTCACTACGATTAAAACACAATTGGGTTACAATCATAGCAAAAGTTCGGCGGGGCCGGCGGCGGGCGGAGCAAAAGGAGCAGCGGCGGCAGTCAGTTCAAAAAAATACCACGAGACGGTGCGGGTACTCTTCTCCCAGCCGAGGAAAACCATTTTAAACAACCTGGTGCAGAAAAATTCTGCGAAAATTTCCCCGAATAAAGCGGAAATCGCGGAAAAACTGCGGAAAAACGGCGTGAATCCCGGCGGCCGTCCGCAAAATCTGGACATAGAAGACATCATTAAAGTCTCGCGCTTGTTTTGAGCGGGGTGCTTCAGCGAAGCGCGCTATTTTCGGCACTCACAATATAAAGCTTGGGGATAACTTACGAAATCCCAATGAGCTATAATAATAATGAATGGTAAACCTCAAAAAGTTGATTACCGGCTTTTTGATTTTGGCTGTTTTTGTAAGCATCCTGGCTTCGATTTTCTCCGGTTCCGGGCGGTCAACCGAACAAACAAAGAGTTTTATAAGTTTCCCCAATCAGAAAAGCACTGTCGCAAGAGCGGCGCCGAATAACAACGCCTTCGTCTATAATAACTCCGCTTACGCTGCCTATATAAACGAGCCCGGCTTGAATCAGCTGCGGAACAAGCCCAATCTCAGTGATGCCGCGGGAGAAAATCTCGCCAACGTCATCCTCGCGTTAAACCCAACCGGTCCGCAGGAGATGGACGGCAAGACAACCCTCAATATCCCCAACGACGACATCCTAAGCAAACTTATTGCCGTAACGTTGCCGCCGTTCAAAATCGAAGATTTATGGAGCAATATCCAGGAAAAAGACTTCAATGTGGTAAGTAACTACGGCGTCGGTGACAACGCCCAATATGCGGAATCTTTTAGAAACGTCATAAAAGAGACTTTAACCAGCCCGGAGTTTCTTGACGCAGCAGCAAAAGATTCCGGATTGGGTTTTATAAACATAGCGGCTTTTGTTTTTACTCGGGCTATCTCCGAAATGAAGGGACTGCCGGTACCGGCGCCCTTCGTTCCTTTCCATAAAAGCTTCGTCCAATACCTCGAGGATCAACGGAATATTTTTGCCACGGCAACAAACGACAGCGATCCCCTGAAAGCGCTTTTGGTTTTCGAAAACCAGAGTGTGATTTTGGACAGAATCGACAAAGATTTCGCGACGCTTGCCGACGAGTATCAAAAATTGGATTTCAAAAAATTATTCGCGAGCAAAAACCGCGAAACGTTCGGATTGGAAAATTTTATCTATAAACTTCTGGGCGCAGACGTAGCCTTTGCCCAGGGCGTTACCGTCACCGGACATGGTGGCATAATCCCAACCATTCCTTCGGAAAACACGGGCACGCTTACTCCCCCGACGACCATCGGCGGCGTTGGACTGGGTGGCATAATCCCAGCCGTTCCTTCCCCGGCGCCCAGCGGCGCTGCTTCAAGCGATTCCATCGCCGAATTTTGTAATCCGGAAAAATTGCGCCAAAGCAGCGCATTCAAGGGAATATTCGGCAGCTTCTTTAACCCGACAGCAATCGAAGGCATCATCTCGTCCATTCTTTCCGTCCCGGTTTCCGGCGTGGGGCAAAACGACGTAGGCACGGCAAAAAACACGCAGCAAATCGCCCAGATAAACGGCGACATCCTTACTTTGATGATTTTCGAATGCAACCGCAAATTCGCCACCGAGGCTTTCAGAGACAAGGTTGTGCAATCGCTAGAAGCAAACGTAACTGAATCCATCAGAAACAACGGCAACCCGAAATTTATCACAAACTACAAGGACTACTTCAGTAAAGCCGGAAGCAACGAAGCAGACTCGGCGCTCACGAAAAAAATCCCCACCCTGTGCGAAGAATATCAGACTTCCATGAAAACTACGTTTGCGCCGCCCACCGGCGACCCGACGGACCTCGGCGGAATCTTTTCCTCCGGCAATATATCTCTCGGCAATCTCGGCAGTTTGTTCAGCCTAACTTCTCTGTTCGGAAACAATACGAACTTCGGCAATCTTTTCGGCAACCTCAGCTCGCCCAATACAAGCGGGAATTGCCCCTTGGAACAAATTTCCGGCAGCCCAAGTAATTTTTACAACAATTTTGACAATGGCGGATGGAATGCATATATGGCAAGCATGTTGCCCAGCAGCAATTACACCGGAAGCCTGATAGAGACCATGGACGCCATGAATGAGGACAGTTGGGCGGCAGCGGCTGCGGCCAAGGCGCAGAGTCAAAGCGCGCAAGGATATAAATCCGATACAACTTGCGTACAGGAATACACCGACGTCAACGGAAACAAAAAATGCGCCAAAGAACAAATACTAACGCCCGGCATAGTGACGAACCAGCAACTCCAAAGCGCCGTAGACAGCAGCAACAAAACAATCGCCAGCGCCCAGGACATAACCGGCTTCCAAAGTCTGATAGCGAATTCCCTGAGCAGCAGGCTGGTTTCGCAGTACCAGCAGGGCTTGTACGGGATGTCTTTCCAAAATAATTACGCCGCCTCCGCCGTCTGCAGCGGGCTCGGCGGCACGCTGGGCTCCCTGTGTTCCAACCTGATGGGCTCCTTGATTAGCAACCTCAAGTCACAATTGATGGACAGCCTGAACTTCGGCGGTCTCTTCGGCTTCTAAACAATATGTTTACGGAAAACAAAAAGATAAAAATACTACCGATTCTCGTCGTGGTTTTAAGTGTTGTGTCCGTGCTAATAGCCACCCACCAAGCACAAGCCGATTGGTGGCCTCCGTCGACTTGGGGAAGCGACATCGTAGCAAACGGCCTTGCGGGCGTAACCGGAAAGTTTGTTGGTTTCTTTGTTTATATTATCAATTACTTCATTTCGATGGTGCTCGCAATCGTTATTGTTGTTGAGGCGTGGTTCATACAGGTCGTCCTCCAAATAAACGATAACATCGTGAACACCCTGGTCGTCCAGTCCGGCTTTACGGTAACGCTCGCCATCGCCAACCTCGGCTTTGTTATGGGAATAATCGTAATCGCATTGGCGACAATCCTGAAAAGAGAAACCTACGGCATAAAACAGATTCTCTGGAAGCTTGTCGTCGCGGCAATAATAGTGAACTTCAGCTTGGTAATCGGCGGCATAATAATAAACTTCGCCAACACGATGACAAAATCGTTTATGACCGCCTTCCCGGGCCAAGGCGGGGGCTATTTCACATTTGCCTCGCGCGTAGCGTCCATGTTCCAGCCGCAACAATTTGCGTCGGTGGACACCTCGAAAACGGACGTTCAAAACGTGGGGTCGCAACTCGGAACAGATATAGGCAGCGTAATAGCCCCCATCTTTTCGCTTGTTTACGCCTCGGTATTCCTCGTTTTTATCATAATAATTCTGGGGGTTTTCATCTTTATGCTCATGGCCCGTTATGTGATATTGAGCATCCTTCTGATTTTGATGCCGCTTGCCTGGCTCACCTGGGTGTTCCCGAAGCTCAGCAGCAATTTCAGCAAGTGGTGGAACACATTCATCCGTTGGTGCTTCTTCGCGCCAATCGTCATATTTTTCCTTTGGCTCGTAATCAACACGGCCGCCATTATGGATCAAAATACGACGCTGAATCCCCTAAATCCAGACACCATTAGCGCGAACTTCCAATCTACAAGCAGTAACCCGCTCATCGCCGCTGTATCAAACTTCTTCGGCGCGATGCTGACTCCCATAATAAAGAATTCTTTAAATGCCTTCGTGCTAATAGGGCTCACGGTGGGCGGCATTATCGCGGCCAATTCTCTCTCCATCGCCGGCGCCGGAGCGGCCATAGGGGCCGTTAAAACCGTCGGCGGCGCAGTCCAGGGCTGGGCGGGGAGAATAGGAAAGAAGGGTCTTAGGGCAACCGGTAGGGCGCTCGGAGTGGAAAATCTGGCTGAACGTATGAGAACTGGGCAGGTTCCCGGGGTGAGTAAAATACCTGGATTGAGAGAACTAGTCGCAACCGGCGGCAGGAGGCTCGCGGGGGTTATGAGCAATAAGGAATTAGTTGATAGGATGTCAAAAGAGGTTCCAGACGATCCGGAGGAGATAAAGAAAAATCTCGCCGGGCCAATGGCTACGGAGAGGAGAATGGCGCACTTAAACAGACTCGCCCAGATGAACGAACTCGACGACGATGTCATGGTGGGAAGTCAGAAATTCTCAGAATGGAAAGATACGCACCAAGCAGACTTCGCTAATTATGGCCAGGACAAGCTGAATAAAGACGGGAATAAAATCCTGGGAGGAGACAAAGAAATGAGAGACGCCGCAAAGGCGCTGGAGGCTGGAGAAAAAGATGTAAAAGACGCTTCGGGGAAAACGGTGGACGCCGCCGAACTATTGCAGAAAGCCTCAGATAGGTTTGTCAAGGGCTTGAACAGGGCCGACATGTCCAAAATGCAAGTCAATAGGATATTTAGTGATAAAACATCTAAAGAACACAGGCAGGCTCTTTTGGGGTCGTTTGCCGCTAACGCTCCGCAATTGATTCCCAATCTAATGCCAAAAGCAAAATCCAACGCGCTTAAAATGCTCAAGACCGACTTTTCCGACGATATGATTAGAGAAAAGAGGGAGGCGGTTATGAAAGATACGAGTTTGTCGGTGGAGGAAATAGAAGAAACCTTGGCACGCCTTGACGATGCCCAAAAAATATTCAAAGACTCATGGTCGAACAACGCGCTCGGCTTTATTCCGGCGGAGGGAGCTGTTACGGCTGCCCAGCAGGCCGGCGGGGGCGGAACAGCCGCAGCCACGACCAAAACGCCATGACAAAAGTGACCCAACAACAAGCACTGGACCGCTGGGATGCGGCGCCCGAAAGAATTAGGGAGGCCCTTTCTTCACAAATCAATTCCGAGTTCTTGTGGCAAACTTGTGAGAAGGAGCATCTGCCGAAAGAGAAGGCGCGGCTAGTCTTGCAAACCGCCGGCTACGTTGTTTTGGGATTCATCCACCCGGACGACTTTACGCAAGAATTGAAGGAAGCGATCGGTATAAATCAGCAAATAGCCGAATCTATCGCCAGCGCCGTAAGTAACAGAATTTTCGCCCCTATAAAAAACGAATTGGACGAGCTATACGCACCACCATCAACAATGGTAGCTCCAAAAATAATCGAGGAAATCAAAAAATCGCCTGCGGCGAGCATCGTCGAACCGGCCGAAATAAGTATCGGCGAAGTCTTCGGCGGCAAAGCCGGCGCAAAAACCGAAATGCCGCCTGCAACCCCGCCGCCGATAAAACCAGTAATCGGCGAGTTCGCGAAAAGAGAGGCACCGGCTAAATCCGAATCAGCAACGACTGGCAAAATTGAGCCATTCGGCGCGGCCCACGGCGAGCCGCCGCCAGTCATCATCCACGAAGAACCACCGGTGGCAAAACCCCTACAATCAACGCCCGGCTTCAAGCTGAATATCCCTCCGCCCCCGGTCCCCGCGCCCAAAACAGAAAAAGTGGCCGCGTGGGTGAGGCCAGCCGTAGTTGAAATTGGCGGCGCAGAGCCACCTCCTCTTCCGCAAAAAACTTCCGCCGATGTCAAAACTTCCTCCTTCGCCAAGGCTACGGCGGACAGGTCGGCAGACAAGTTGGAGGACGCAGCAAAAGCGCCGCGCGTGGTACACTACACAGAATTCAGAACTCCTCTTGAGAAAACCGAACCGCCTGCGCCCGGACTACCCGATTTGAGCCGGGCAGAGTTGCCGCAGCCCAAAGCAGTACCGCCGCCGGCGACTCCTCCGGCACCAACAAGAATAGAACCGCCGCCTGTTAAAAAACCGGAAGCGCCCCAGCCACAACCTCCGAACCCATTCCAAAAAACATAGCAAAAGTTTCAAATGTCAAAGTATGCAGTTCCAAGTTCCTCAATTCATAGAAACAGAGGATAAAATAGTGGGGCCTTTGACCCTGCGGCAATTTTTGTATGTCGGCGGAGCCGCCGGCCTTTGCTTTTTGCTTTATTTCACGGTGCAGCTTTGGCTCGCCGTCATACTCTCTATTTTCTTGCTCAGCATATCAGTAACTTTGGCTTTCATAAAAGTAGGCGGCCGGCCCTTAATTCACGTCGCTTTATCTGCGTTCGGTTTCTACTGGAAACCGCAGGTCTATGTCTGGCAGCCAGAGCATCCAGGAACGGCAAAAAGCGAAGCCTCGATGAAGCCGCTTGCCCCTGCGGGCCTGTCTCTCTCGGATATCGTTTCCGGAGCGGCGTTAAGAAATGTCTGGCAAAACCTGCAGACGGGATCAAAGATTTCCGACAAGCAATTTCTGGGGAAGGCGGAGGAGCGTTATGAAGTCTTCCAGCGCCAAAGCGGCGAACGTCAAGCCGCAAGGCGAGTCGATTACAGGTAATAGAGATTTTTGAAGTATAATCAAGAAAATGCCAAAAAATTTTGCCAACACGCAAGACCTGGTGGCCATCAAGGAAATAAAAGAGGATACCTTGCTGCTTAAAGACGACAGTTTGCGCCAGATCGTTATGGTCGGCGGGATAAACTTTTCCCTAAAATCGGAAGGGGAACAGAACGTCATCACGGCTTCTTACCAAAACTTCTTGAACAGCTTGGATTTCCAGCTCCAAATAATAATTCACTCAAGGAAGATAAACATAGATAAATACCTGGAGGGGCTCTCGGAGTATGAAGAAAAAGAGGCGTCTCCCCTTTTGCGAAACCAGGCCGAAGAATATAAAGAATTCATACGCGGCTTTGTGCAAAAAAACGCGATTATGGAAAAAACGTTTCTGGTAGTGGTGCCATTTTTCCCGCTCTCCGCGCCAGCGTCCAAATCTGCCGGTGCCATAAGCAAATTCCTTCCCTTTTTTGGCAAATCCGAGAGCACCGCTGCCAAAGAAAAAGCGGCGGAAGAAGCCAAGCTCAATTTCGAAGACAATCTCTCTCAGTTAAAGCAGCGGGTAAGCCAAGTCGTTGAGGGGCTTGCGGGCATAGGGCTTGAGGCAGCCGTTCTAAACAACGAGCAGCTCATAGAACTCTTCTACAATTTCTACAACCCCGAGACCATAGAAAAAGAGGGCATCAATTTGCCCAAATAAACAAATGGCGGAAGACAAAACGGGCACGGAAAATTTTAAGGATGTTACGAAAATCATCGCCCCCTCGGGAGTGGAGGTCAACCCGAATTTCGTTAAAATCGGCGACAAAATCGCCAAGACGCTTTTTGTCTTCTCTTATCCTCGGTATCTTTCAACGGGGTGGTTCGAGCCGCTAATAAATCTTCCCAACCTTTTCGACATTTCCATATTCGTAAATCCGGTAGACACCGGTACGGCCTTAAAAAACTTGAGGAAGAAAGCCGCGCAGCTTGAATCCCAAATAGGCGACCAGCAAGAAAAAGGGCTCGTTAGAGACCCGCTTCTCGAAACGGCCCTGCGGGACGTGGAGTCGCTTCGCGATACCCTCCAGCAGTCGGAAGAAAAACTGTTCAACACCGGCGTCTATGTGACCATCTACGCCGACAATCTGGACGAATTGGCCAAACTCGAAAGCAAGTTGGTTTCTTTGATGGAGGCAAAGCTTATTTACCTAAAGCCGGCCATCTTCGAACAGCTTGAGGGCCTTTTCTCGGTACTGCCACTAGCCGACGACAAAATTCAGGTCTACACGCCGATGAACTCCGGCCCCATATCTTCCTTCTTCCCGTTTGTATCCGAAGATCTGTCATCCAACCAGGGAATAATGTACGGCATAAATCTGCACAACAACAGCCTCGTGATATTTGACAGGTTTTCCCTGGAAAACGCCAACCAGGTCGTCTTCGCAAAATCAGGTTCGGGAAAATCCTACACGACAAAACTGGAAATAATAAGATACTTGATGGCCGGCGTGAAAAATATTATGGTCATCGACCCGGAAAACGAATACAGAAAACTCGCCGACACCTTCGGCGGCAGCATCTTCAACATCTCCCTCTCTTCGCACGAACACATCAACCCTTTCGACATACCGCTCGTGCCGGAGGGTGAGTCCCCTTCGGATGTTTTACGCTCTCACATCGTCAATATGGCCGGTCTTCTGAAGCTGATGCTGGGAAAAATTTCCCCCGAAGAGGACGCTATGCTCGACCGCGCCATCACGGAAACCTATGCCTCGCGGGAAATAGTCCCCGGCCAGGATTTCTCCAAAGCCGAGCCGCCGCTCCTCGAAGACCTGGAAACGGTTCTTCGAAACCTCGAGGGGGGTAGGGCGATGGCCGAGAGATTATACAAGTTCACCAAGGGGAGTTTCGCCGGATTCATAAACCAGCCAACGAACATTGACATCACGAACCGCCTTATTGTCTTCTCCATCAGGGATCTGGAAGACGAGCTTAGACCCATCGCCATGTTCGTGATTCTGAACTTCATCTGGAACCTAATCAGGGCGAAATTCGAGAAACGGCTTCTCATCATAGACGAGGCCTGGTGGATGATGAAAAACGAGGACAGCGCGGTTTTCCTTTTCGGACTCGTGAAGCGCGCGAGAAAGTACTATCTGGGAGTGTCAACAATAACCCAGGACGTTGAGGACTTTTTGAGGTCGCCGTACGGACGGCCGATAATCACAAATTCTTCGGTTCAGCTCCTTTTGAAACAAGCCCCGGCCACGATTGACGTGGTCGCCAAGGCCTTCGGCTTGACCGAGACGGAAAAAAACCTGCTTCTCAGCGCCGCCATCGGGACGGGGTTATTCTTCGCCGGCAAGCGGCACGTTGCGATTCAAATCGTTTCGTCTTATTTCGAAGACCAGGTTATAACGACAAATCCGGAACAATTATTGGAAGAAAAAGCACAGTAATAGCTTTGAATCGGAGTAAAAGAGTACCAATGAAGTCATGGACGAAGAACAGGAACGGGGTTCAAAAATCAGCATGCCGGAAGGCATATTGGTTATATCGTGCCTCGGCCTTGTTGATATTATAGAGTTAATAGGATTAATTTTCGGCCTGCCCGTTAGTACTGTTACGAGCATCGTAACTTTCCCAGTAACGCAAATTTATATGTATCTCAAGGGAATTAAAGGAACCTACATGCTCATTTCAAATATATTGGAAGTTATTCCGTGGTTAGGAGACCTCCCATTAAAAACAGTGGGGTTTGGCATATCGTGGTACGTAGATGCCCATCCAGAGCTGAAAGCCGTCGTGGAAAAAGCCGCAGAAGTAACCGGCAAAGCTGGCGGCGGTGCTGGCGCTGCCAAAGCAGGCACGGAAGCGGCTGGAGCCGCCAGAGCAAAAGCCGGCGGCGCGGCCGCTGAAGCCGGCGCCGGAGCGGTGCCGGAGGCGGTCAGCGCGCCGGAGGCCGCCGCTCCGGGAGCTGAAGCTGCGCCAAAAGGAGTCGCTCCGGGCGCGGAAGCCCCAGCGCCGGAGGCGCCACCAACCCCCGAAGGCGCGCCGCCGGAAGAAGTGCCGCCAGAGAAAGCTCCAGCGAAAGCACCCGAAGAAGAACTTGGAGAAGCGAAAGAGCCGTGGGAAAAGGTCAAAGAAACAATGGAGGAAATGCCGCAACCCGAGGAAAAAGAAGAGGAGGAAGAAGAGAAGGGGGATGAGGAAGGTGGCGACGGAGATGAAACGAAAGGAGAAATGTTGTAAAATAAACGAGAATGAAGAAGAAATTCAGATTTCTAGATTTTGTATTGCTTCTCTTGGTGGTAGGTTTCCTTCCGGTCCCTCGCACGACAATCGCACAAACACAACAAAACCAGCCGCGACTCTTTATGACCTGGCAGGCTTATAGCTACACACCGCCACCTTTCCCGGGAAAAATATTACCGACATCCAACTCTCCCATTGCTGTCTCAGTCGAGGTCGTCAACCCAACCACGGGAAAAATAATCGATCTCGGCAAGCAGACAATATATTGGTATATCAATGATAATTTCTTCAAGGGGGGGCAGGGAGTGCAGAATATTTATTTCCGGTTGCCGGCGCAAGCTAGCAGTTTTATCAGTGTAAGAGCCCAGCTGCCGAATCTCGGGAATGGAATGTTGCTAAAAACAATCCAAATACCGCTCGTGCGGCCGGAGGTTGCAATCGAGGCGCCATACCCCGACAAGAGATTCGGCGGCGCGTCTTTGCAGGTAAAAGGGTTTCCCTATTTCTTTAATGTAGCAAATCCTTCGGCGCTCAATTTTACTTGGAACGTGAACGGAGAAACTCCGCCAAACGCGGAAAACCCCGCCTACTTGGTTGTAAACATTAATCCAGACGCTCCGTCGGGTTCTACTTTAAATATCAGGCTTACAATTCAAAACCCCTCCAATAGTTCAGAGTCGGCGTCAAAAATTATAAGCCTGACACTTACCAAATGAAATGAAGTGGGTTATATATTCCTCGTCAATACTGCTCGCCTTCTGTGCCGCGAAGATTGCTCTCGCGGTAGATGTTAACACGAACATTCCTGGCCCCTACACCAACCCGACCAAGCCGGGCGAGATCGTTTCAAACTTCTATTCCTTTTCTCTTATGATAGGCGGCGTCTTGGCCCTAGGAGCGATTGTCTATGGCGGAGTAAAATATGTATTCGCCGCCGGCAATCCTTCGGGCCAAAGCGAGGGCAAAGAATGGATTAAGGGGGCTCTTTGGGGATTACTGCTCCTCGCGGGCGCTTATTTGGTTTTAAAGACCATAAATCCAAGTTTAGTAAACCTATCGCTACCGACACTCACACAATAAAAAGTAAAACCATGAAACGCCTTCTGTATTTATTAATAATTTTAGCCGCTATCGCCGCAGTGATACTCGTAGGATATTTCCTGCGCTACCGCTCGAGCGGCACCCCGTCGGAACAAGAACTGAGCGCGGGCGGTCTGCCGACTGCACCGCAACAAGGCGGTGCAACACAGCCGGCCCAAGGACAGACGCCGTCCGAAACCGCAGGCCAACAACCGGCGGCGGGGATCCCAGCCGGCCAAAAATTCGGAGTCGTGGCCCAAAATCCCGTAAACAATTATTTTGTCGACAGCCAAAATAACGTATTCATTGTCCAGCCCGACGGACAAGTTATAGAAATTTCTGGCGGCAACGCGAATGTTTTAAGTTCCGCCGCGATAATCAATCTTATCGGAAGCTCGTTCTCTTACGACGGGAAGAAGATTCTGGCGGCATTCGGGGATCCGACGGCGCCGCAGTACAGCGTCTTCGACATCGCGACTAAAGCCTGGCAACCCTTGGCGCAAAATCTGAAGTCTGTGGTCTGGTCGCCGAACGACTACCGGGTTGCCTATTTTTCGGAATCCGGCGGCGTGAGCGCCCTGACGACACTTGACACATCCGACGCAAAAGCAAAGCCCGCGGAATTGTTAAAAATTCGCGTTCATGATTTAACGTTGATCTGGAACAACACAGATCAAATCCTCTTGTCAGACAAAGGAAGCGCTTTTTCTGCTGGTTCCATTTGGAGCTTCGACATCAGCCGCAAGACGCTCAATGCTATTGTGGAAGATTTTCCTGGCCTCGAGTCTGTCTGGGGCGGCACGGTGAACATCGGGCTGGTTTTCTCGGCCAATAGCGGCGGCCACGGCGGGAATTTAAGACTCATCGATACCTCCGGAAACACGCTGAATGCGCTGTCAATTCTCACCCTTCCTTCGAAATGCACCTTTGACGTGCAACCGCAAATTATGAGCAAGGCGCCGACGAGCACAACCGGGGCAAAAGCCACAAGCACGCAAACAGCCTCCGCGGCAACATCAACTCCCAAAACGCTTTATTGCGCCATCCCGAGAGACCAACAAAAACTCGTGAGCAGCGCCCTGCCGGACGATTATCAAAAGAAAAACCTGTTCACCGCTGACGATTTCTATAAGATAGACCTCTTAAGCGGCGGTGTAAGCTCTGTTTTCAACGACCAGAGTCGGGCGCTTGACGCAGATAATCCGAAAATCTTCAACCAAAATCTATTCTTCGTTAATAGGTTCGATTCAAAACTTTACGCAGTGTCTTTGAAGTAGGCTAAAGCTCTTGTTTCGCGCCGTCCGTCCTTTGTTCTTCGTTCCCTGCCGCCTCGCTCAGGGGCTTTACGACAACATATCTTTCTTTTCCAATTCCAATACTCTCGGTTGTTACCTCGGGATGAACCGAGAGTTCCACGTGCACCAGACGGCGTTCATACGAATTCATCGCCGGCAGGGAAACTTTCTCTTTGGTCAATAAAACTTTCTTGGCGGCGGCGCGCGCCAGTTCGGCAATCAGACTTTCGCGCTCTTGCCGGTAATTATTGATATCGAAAAAAACCGGCGGCTGGTTGTTCTTTCTGGCAATCATCTGCGCAAAATGATTCAGGCTGTCGACAAGCGCTGGCAAATTTTCTTTTACAAGCGTCGGGCTGTCGTAAATAAAAATCGAACCGCGTTTCTGGTCCTGCTTGATCTCCGTGCGGTAGTCTTTAAATCCCATAAATTCAATTATTTTTTTGATTAGATCTTCCCAGTTTTCCATTTGCGATTTGCTTGTTTACGATAATTTGCTGAACAATCGAGAAGAGGGAGGTTGTAAACCAGTAGAGGCCGACAGCCGCCGGAAAATTATAAAAAATCACAACGGTCATAACGGGCCCCAAAAAAACCATCTGCCTGCTCATCTTCTCGGGCGGGGTGGGTTTCCGGCCTGCTTCGATTTTGGGAAGGCTTAATCGTCCTTGTAAATACTGGGCTAAAGCGGCCAAACCCACTATAAAGATACTGCGTTCTCCCAGATTTATCAAGCCCAAAAAAGAAGTTTTTATGGCCTCTGGGGCGGAGACAAAACCATAAAGTCCGGATAAAAATCCAGGCTTCAGACTTTTTAAAATAATTTGATAAATTGCAATCAGAATGGGCAATTGCACCAGTAATAACAAAAACCCGGAGAACGGATTGACATTGTGCTCTTTGTAGAGGTCCATCATCGCTCTGGTTTGCTTCTCGCGGTTATCCTTGTGTATCTCCTGAATTTTTTTCAGCTCGGGCTGCAAACGCTGCATCACAACCTGATGGCGGGCGCTCTTGTGAAAAACAGGGAATAATACGACCCTAATCAGGAGCGTAAGAAAAATTATCGAAAGTCCCAGGTCTCCGAATGCAATCGTATTATAGAAAAAAATCAATATGTTCAGAAGCGGCTGATACAATATTAAATTATATAAATAGAGCATGAAAATAAAATATTAAAACCGGCCCCAGTCGCCTGAGTTTTTTTCCGAACGATTCAAAATTTTGTCAAGTTCCATTTTTACGTTTTTCTTGTCTGCGCCTGTTAAATTTGGAGAAGCGATAATTAAGAAATCTCTGCACATGTTTGGCCATGATTGAAAATAATTTGAGAAATAACGCCTCCAAAAATTTCGCCGTGTAGCTTTTTTAGCGGCCTTTTTCGAAACTATCACGGCATAACGGTTGTTATCCAGGTTGTTGTCGCTTTCTTTTAGCGTGAAGTAAGGAGAAATAATCTTTTTCCAGTATCTGTGCGATATATCTTTGGTGTCCAGTCTAAGTTTTTTAGGCAACATGCGCGGTAAAAAATATAAAGTTCTGGTATTCGGCTTCCAAATAATTTTCAGGCTGCGGCAACCAAGACCCCGGCGGTTTAGAACTTTTAACCCGAAAATCTGGGGTTGTTTGGGGTTTAGAAGTTGGGCGTCAAAAACTAAACCGTCAACTTATGTCTACCCTTGCTTCGCCTGCGACTTAAAACCCTCCTGCCGTAGGAAGTTCTTTGTCTAACCATAAAACCGTGGGTTTTTTTGCGTTTTTTCTTTTTCGGCTGATAGGTAACCGACATTTTTCCATACTATCATAGTGTTTTCAAAACGCCAACTTACCGCCGTCGCTTATCGCTTAAAAAAGTTATTAACAAATAATCCACAAATGTTTAAAGTTTTGGTTTTGACTTGGGTTGATTAGAAAATAGAATTAAGCTAATATATCTTATTCCTAGTAGACAAAGCAAAATTCATGGAAATGGACCTAGAACAACTTTGGCAGTCAACCTTGGGGGAAATGGAAGTGCAACTTTCCCGGGCAAATTTCGCCACCTGGCTCAAAAACAGCCGCCTGGTTGATAAAAAAGATGGTACTTTTTACGTGGCACTGCCAAATAATTTCGCCAAGGAGTGGGTGGAGAATAAATACCAAAAGAACATCCTGGGAATAATAAGGAATTTCGATGATTCAGCAAAAAAATTGGAATTTATGGTCGCGGGCCGGGGAATCGACACGGAGGCAAAAAAGCCGACGAAATCAAGCTTAAATAAATTAGACGGCGAAATTGACCTGGAATTCAAAATCGACCCGGAAACAAATCTAAATCCAAAATACACGCTGCAATCTTTTGTCGTCGGGCCGTCTAACGAGTTGGCTTTTGCCGCTGCGTCTTCAATTGTTGGAGAAATAGGGGTTAAATATAATCCGTTCTTCGTTTACGGCGGCGTGGGGCTTGGAAAGACACATTTAATTCAGGCGATTGGAAACGAGATAAAACTAAGATACCACAACAAAATAAAACCCCGCTATGTTTCCTCCGAGAAATTCACGAGCGATGTTGTTTGGGGTATACGCAACAAAAGAATGGAGGATATGAAAAAAAGGTACCGCGACGTTGACGTGTTGATAATAGACGACATCCAGTTTATTGGAGGGAAAGAAAAAACCGAGGAAGAGTTCTTCCACACATTCAACGCACTATACGAAAGCAACAAACAAATTATTATTTCTTCCGACAGGCCGCCGCAGTCTATACCAACCCTCGAGGAGCGCCTTCGTTCACGTTTCGAGGGCGGACTTATAGCGGATATTGTTTATCCGGAATACGAAATGCGGGTTGCCATTTTAAAGAGCAAGCTTCAGGAAGCGAATAAGAAATTAAACGACGCGGTCATCGACATGATTGCGAAAAAAGTCAAGAAAAACATACGGGAATTAGAGGGCATTCTTAAAAAGATATTGTTTTATCAGGAAAAAAAGCAGATAGAAGTAACAGAAAAGATAGCCGAAGAAATAATAGAAAAATCAGCGCAACTGCTACAAAAAAGGGTCAGCGATAACCAAATTCTGAAAGCAGTGGCGGAATTCTTCAACATTTCAACAGAAGTCCTCTCAAGCCACAATCGAAGAAAAGAAGTTGTCGAGCCGCGGCAAATCGCCATGTATCTTTTGCGCGACATTTCAGAGCTATCCTATCCATATATTGGGGAAAAATTGGGCAAAGATCACACCACAGCGATACACTCTTATGAAAAAATAAATCAGGAAATTAACAGGAACCCCAGTTTAAATCAGAAAATATTATCAATTAAAGAGTTGATCTACAAAAGTTAACCACAAAATAATAACAATTCGTTTTTTAGTGGCGTTAATAAAATCAATATCAAAACAAATTATATTTAGAAATTAACATTACTAATAACAATAGTAAAAATAATAATTTACTAATTAAGTATTAATGTAGCTATGAAGTTCATTGTTATAAAGTCCAACTTAAAAGACGGCATATCCGCAGTTGAAAGAATTAGTGGTGATAATTTAAACTTGCCGATCTTAAAAAACATTCTAATAGAGGCGGATAGTAATAGAATAAAAATAGCCACCACCAACTTGGAAGTTGCGGTTAATTATTCCGTGCTTGGTAAGGTTATTGAAAACGGAAAGTTCACAGTGCCGGCGAGTACGTTGTCAAATTTAATAAACAACATCCAAAGCGACAGGTTGAATATTGAAAAGAAAGGAAATAAATTAGAAATAAAAACAGACAACTACGAAGCTGTTATTCCGGGGCTGCCGGCGGACGATTTTCCTATAACGCCAAAAATAAAAAATCAAAAAGAATTTATAGAAGTTAAATCAGAAGTATTAAATGAAGCAATAAACCAGATACTGGTAGCGACCCAGTTTTCGGATTTAAGACCGGAGCTAAACAGTGTTTTGTTGGATTTTTCTCTGAATAATCTAAAATTAGCCGCAACAGACAGTTTCAGGCTGGCAGAAAAAACAATAGAAGCAAACCAAATTATATCCAACCAACAAAAAAGCTTCAAAATACTGGTTCCATTAAAAACGATCCAAGAGGCGTCCAGGATACTCAAGGACGGCGAAGCGGTTAAAATTTATCATGATGACAGCCAAGTTTTGTTCAAAACCGAAAGACTGGAACTTCTGTCGCGTCTCACAGAGGGGAGTTTTCCCGATTACAGCGCCATAATTCCCAAAAATTTCACCACCGAGGTTGTTTTAAACAAGCAGGAGTTTACTACCGCGCTAAAGCTGGCGAGTATTTTTGGCAGCAGAAATAGTGAAGTTAAGCTCAAGATTCAAGAAAGTAAAAAAAGCATTGAGGTTCTTTCTTCCGACCAGGCGGTCGGAGAAAATAATTATGTTTTGTCTGCCAAAATCCAAGGAAAATTAAAGGAAATTATTTTCAACTGGCGGTACATTATGGACGCCCTTAAAGTATTGAAGTCCGACGATGTTTTTTTCGGCATCAATAATGAGAACGAGCCCGCAGAAATCAAATCCCTTGGAGACGGATCTTATTTTTATATTCTGAAACCAATCGCCAGCGTTTAAGTTGTTATCGACCGTAAACTATCACCGTGGACCTAGCTGACAGATTTTTTTGGTCAATAACTTCGATTTGGAGCAGATTTTGCGGTTTTATCTCCCGCGGATTGAAAAACCAGGAAAAGTTATAACTAGTAACAGCATCCAAGCCGAACTCCTGCACGAGCTGGTCGTTAAAATAAACCACAAGCCGCGCCAGCGGATTTTTACTTGTTATCTGAGCAGAAACACCCACCTGTTTGTCTATAAAGCTTCCCGGCGTTGGCCAATTTATATCCAACTTTGGCGGTTCAGATAAAACAATCTGGCTCGTGCTTGTGGCCGCGACGGTGGAAGTTTGGTTGTAGCTGCCGAAATCCGGAAGATTTATCGCTGCCCACCCCAAAACACCAGTTTCCCAGTTCACAAACTGGGGGTCGTTATAGGGATTTGCAGGCGGCGGACCTGGGGGGTTGGCGCGGTCCACATAGTAGAGAATGGTGTGAATTTGTTTGTTGTTCAGATAATCCCCGGCGAATATCGGCTTCTGCGGCGATTGGGGGTCAGGCCTATTGAAGGTTTCTAGAGGCAAATTCTTTATCGCCTCTGCCATGAAGGCATGCCAGATTGGCACAGCCGCCAAGATACTCGAACCATGCCTTTGCATGGCTGAATTATCGTTGTTGCCGGCCCAAACTCCCGCCACTAAAGACGGCGTGTAGCCCAGGGCCCAAGCGTCCCTGTAGTCATTGCTGGTTCCGGTTTTCAAGGCAACGTCTTGATTAGGAAACACGGTCAAGGGCAAACTGTTCTGAAAAAGACCGCTTCTGGCATCCGCATCGGAAAGAATATTATTCACGACTCTTGTGGGCTGAGAGTCGAAAACTTTTATTGCCTGATCTCGGTAGGACTCGACTACATTCCCGGAAGAATCTTTAACTTCCAAAACCATAGACTGCGCATGTTTCACGCCCTCTTGGGATAAGACGGAATAAGCGCCGACCAAATCAATTAATCTGACCGCGCCGCCGCCCAAGACCAAAGACAGGCCGTAAAGATCCGGGCTGGTTAGCGTTGAGAGGCCGAATTTATAAGCGTTTTCGACGGCGTCGTTTAAGCCGGCAAGATACAAGACTTTAACAGACGGCACGTTTATTGACTGCGCAAGCGCGTTCCTCAGCGGAACGGGTCCGCGAAAACGCCCGTCAAAATTCTCCGGGTGGAAACATTCTCGGTTGTCGTTCGTAAAGTCGGGGATTGGAGGACAGCTTGGATTTTGAGCGGCAAACTCGGTCGGCGCGTCGAAAACGACGGTCTCGGGTGTATATCCTTTCGCGAAAGCCGTGAGATAAACGAACGGCTTCAGGGCGGAACCAGGCTGTCTGAGGCCTTGGGCGGCGACGTTAAAATTGGGTTCAAATTTGCAATTCGCGCCCGGCGTGCAGCCCCGGGGAAGCGACGAGGTGGCAAAATAGTCACGGGAACCGGCCATGGCCAACACTTGGCCGGTCTTGGGATCTTCGGCCACAAGTGACGCGTTGTAGCCGTTATAAAGCGTCTGATTCTGCTCGGCGCCGTCTTTTACCGCCTTCTCGGCCAATTGTTCTAAATTCCAGTCAAGAGTTGTTATTACCTTTAACCCACCCTCGCGCACCAAGTCCTCGCTGTATTTTTGCACCAAGTAGTCCTGGACGGCCATTACAAAATGCGGAGCTTTTATGCCGATGCTTTGTGGTGCAAAAACAAGATTGAATTTTTTCGCGGCGTCAAACTCCCCCTTCGCAATCTTCCCGAGCTCGAACATTTTTTTCAAAACAAGATCCTTGCGGTTCGTGAGCTCCTTTGTGTGGTTGCCCCAGGGATAATAGTAGGTCGGCGCCTTCGGTATGGCGGCAAGGAGCGCGCTTTCCGCCAAATTTAACGACGTCACCGGCTTCCCGAAATAAGACTCGCTTGCCGCCTCTACGCCGTAAATCGTCGGGCCGTAGGGTATTTCATTCAAATAAAATCCTAAAATTTCATCCTTGGAGTAATGGCGGTTGATTTCTATGGCGAGGATTAACTCTCTGATTTTCCGCGAGATTGTCTGCTCCGTTGTGAGAAAAGCGTTTCTGGCAAGCTGTTGGGTGATTGTGGATCCTCCCTGAAGTATTTGTCCATGGTAGAGGTTTACCAAAAGTGCCCGTAAAATCCCCCGCCAATCGAAAGCGGGTTCCTCGTAGAATTTTTCGTCTTCGATCGAAACAGTGGCGTCTCTGAGATACTTGGGGATGTCGTTCAGTCCGACAACCGTCCTTTCTTTACCGTTACTTATTTCATACAAAAGCACCGAACCAGTCCTGTCGTAAATTTTTGTTGATTGACTTACTTGCCTGTTTACGATTTGTTCTATTGTCGGCAGGCCCCTCGAGAAGTAGAAAAAAGCCGCAGCGGAAAAGATACCAAGGAGTATTATGGCAACCAGCAAGGCCAAAAAAAATTTTTTTATTGCCCACATCGGTTTCTGTTATTACGAACCCCGCACCACCTTTTGTGATGCAGGTTGGGATAAAAACGATTATTAGAGCCAAAAGGGCGGCTTCCGTCCCTATATTATGCACACAAAAGGTGTCTGCCGCAAAAGTGCGGGGTAATCAAAAACGGCTCACCAAACAAGTCGCGCTCTTGTGTCGCGGCGACCGGCAGAGCCGTTTTGATTTTACGTTTACTGTTTGTTACAAAAACTTATTTCTACCCCGATTTCCTAATAAGAATTCTCCGGCTCTTCTTCTTCGTCTAACTCCAAGTCCGGATTTTCTTCTGCCTCCTCTGGGCCGAGTGGCGTTCCTGCTTCTTGCTCGTCCTCCTCGCCGCTGTCGTTGTCGCTGATTCGGCGAAAAGCCAGGTTTGTTTTTTGCAATTCGTGAACCATATTTGGCAATCTGGCTACGACCTTTTCTTGGTTAATAAACGCAATTTTCAACAAGTATATTTTAACCCGCAAGCTTGTCAACCCCGCCGCACAAGGGCTGTGCATAAACGTGAAGGGCCGCCTCAGCGTCCTTTTTGACTTGCGAGTATCGCGACCGCGAGGGCATCGCTCGCGTCGTCCACGATATCCAAGTCACTTTTTCCCAATATTAACTTTACCATTTTAAGAACCGCTTTTTTGTCGGCAAATCCGTAACCAGTTATACCGGCCTTGATTTCATTCGGGGCGTATTCGAGGATTTTAAGTCCTTTCTCAAGGGCCGAGAGGAGAATGACTCCTCGCGCTTGCGCTACCTGTATGCCGGTTTTTTGGTTCCTCATAAAATAAAGTTTCTCTATCGCCAAAATTTCCGGCTTGAATTTCCCGATGATGCCCTCGATCTGCCTTCTTGTTTCTTTGAGCGCGCTGAAATCATCGCCGCCTTTTATTTTTAAAAGCCCCGCCGAGACGAAACCCAATTTGCCGGGCAATTTTTTAATCACGCCGTAGCCGATCCTCCTCGTCCCCGGGTCAATGCCGAGAATTGTCATCTATTTGGCGTTAGTGAATATTTTTTGCGTATCATCTTGGTTTTCCAGTTCCGCGACCAGCGTTTCCAGTTTACTTTTGTCGTCCGCGCCGAGTTCCTGCGGAAATTTCGCCACCCAGCCGCCGTCTTTGTTCTTTTCGAACGCCCAGCGGACGCCTCCTGACTCCGCCCATTTCCCACCGAACTCGTTCAGTATTTTTTTTATCTCCTGGACGGTTCGGTTCTTGTTGTCGCTTATTGCTTCGACGATGATCGCGGCGCCGCCCGGGCCGTAGGCCTCGAAAACGAGTTCCTCAATGTTCTGCCCCGCTTCGGAGGCTCGCTTCACGGCGCGCTCGATGTTTTCTGCGGGCATCTTGCTCCCTTTTGCTTTTTCAATGGCCGTGCGCAGCCGCGGATTGAATTCTGGGTTTGGTTCGGTTTTGGCGGCGGCAGAAATTGCCGCGAGAAGTTTCGAAAAAACCTGCCCCCGCTTTTGGTCGGCGGCTTCTTTCTTGTGTTTGATTCCCGCCCAATGTGAATGTCCAGACATTGTTTAGTGGATAATGTTTATAAACTATACGTTAAACGTTGCGATTTGCACGGGAATAAATTTCCCCCGTGTCGGAAAAAGCGAAGCGAGTAAGAAACCGAGGGTTTCTTAAGCCGGGGGTCGGGGGAAATTTGCAAATTCCCGCCCAATGTGAATGTCCCGACATGCCCTAAATATAGAGCAGGAAAAAGCAAAAATCAAAAATATTTATCGCGACAAAAACGGCCCAACCATTGGTCGGGCCGTCACGCTTGGTGGCGAAAATCTATAGCTTAGCGTTTTTCCTTAGCGGGTTTAGCGGGTTCAGACCTCTCTTCCTCAAAGAGGTAGTCCGTACACCTCTTAACTGCACCCTTCATTTCCGGTTTTGCCACCAAATCGGGGTTGTTGAGCAGGCTGGAGCAGAACTGCTGTTTCGCCTGTTCCTTTTGCATTCTGGTTTGCTCTTTTCCCTGCTGCTCCAGATATCTCTCCGAGGCCTCTTGTTGGGCCTTCTGTTGCTCCAGGGCGGCTTTTTGCTGCTCCTCCTGCATGCGGATTGATGCCTCCATTTGCTTTTGTTGAATCTTCATCATGTCCCGCTGTTGTTTCATGATGACTATTCTCTCGGCGACGTTGGTCCCGCTGTAGATTATGCTCTCCACGTCCCGCGCCTTGGCTTTTTCCGTGCCGACAAACAGGGCGGCGAGAGCCACGCCGAGCAGGGCGGCTCTGCGGCCGGTTTTCTTCCCGAATTTCTCGGGTTGCACGCCTCGCGAAGTCGTTTCCAGACCTGCCAGCTCATGTTGTAGTTCAGTCATGTTTCCCTCCTCTCCGCATGTTTCTGCCTTTTTTGTCTCAAAATTCATACCTTGGTAATTATATTACTTCATCTTTGACTTGTCAAGGTCTTGCCTTAGGTCGCTTATCAGCGACTTAAGCAGCCCGAAAAATTCGTCTTCCTCGTCTGCCGATGCCGATTTTTTATAGATTTTTTCCGATAACTCCATGACCCGGTCTTCTCTCTCTTCGTCGGTCATGCTTCTATCATATAACTATTTTTTTTAAACGCAAGTCGGGCGAAAAGCACTTAGCGTCCTTGAATATTGTTTTTGGTGCGTTTAGAATCAAAGGTAATGGACGACCAAAATCCGAGTAGCGTGGGTGAGAAATTGTCGAAGTTGAAACGCGAGGGTGAGGAGCGCGCCGCCCAGAGATTGGCGCAGCAATTGAATTGTCAGTATGTTGACGTCGGGAAAATACCCGTGTCGGTTGAGGCGCTTAAGTTAATTCCAGAAGGAGAAGCGCGCGAGGCAAAAATCGCCGCGGTTGAGCTCAAAGCGAAAAAGGTGGCTATCGCCGCAGCCGACCCCCGGCTTCCGGCGGCACAGAAAGCCATAAAAAAGCTGCAAGAGAAGAAATACGAAGTAAGGGTTTTTATCGCTTCGCTTTCGGGCTTAGAGGAAATCTGGCGCTCCTATAGATTTATAAAAGGCGAAGTCGAGGGAATCACCGGCAAGGTCAGTATTGGCGAAAAATTCGCCGGCCTTCTCCAGAAATTAAAAAACCTGAACGTTGTTCAGGATACAATAAAAAACACAGACTTCACGGAACTCGCCACGACGGAGCTTATCGATACCGTTCTCGCGGGAGCGCTGGCCAACAAGGCCTCGGACATTCACCTGGAAGCCGGAGAAAAGAAATCGAAAATTCGTTTTCGTCTGGACGGTATTCTCCACGATGTTTTCGACGAGATTCCGCAGCGAAACTATAACAGCGTGATTTCCCGCATCAAATTACTTTCGGGAATGAAAATTAACGTGAGGAGAGAAGCCCAAGACGGGCGTTTCACGATTACGCTTCCCGATAAGGAAGTGGAGGTGCGCGTTTCGGTAATTCCGGCCGAGTTCGGCGAGACGGTCGTAATGAGGTTGCTTGACCCCGCGGCTATCAGCGTTGATTTGCCGAATCTTGGTCTGCGGGAAGACGACCTCACGATCGTAGAGAAAGAACTCGAAAAACCCCACGGTTTGATTTTAAATACCGGCCCCACCGGTTCGGGAAAAACCACGACCCTCTACGCGTTTTTAAGAAAACTGAACAGCCCGGAAATAAAGATAATAACCGTAGAAGACCCGATTGAATATAGGTTAGAAGGAATTGAGCAGACGCAAACGGACGCCGAGGCTGGATATACGTTTGCCTCGGGCCTCAGGGCTATCGTGCGACAGGACCCCGACGTTATTCTTGTGGGTGAGATAAGGGATTTGGAAACTGCGGATATCGCCATGCAGGCTTCGCTCACCGGACACATGGTGCTCTCCACCCTGCACACGAACGATGCCGTGGGCGCCGTGCCGAGGTTGATTAATATAGGAGTCAAGCCGATGACTATCGGTCCCGCGCTTACCCTGGTGATTGCCCAGCGCCTTGTGCGCAAACTTTGCGAAAACTGCCGCAAGCCGGTTGTGCCGGGAGGAGAACTGAAGGCGAAAATCGCCAAGTTCCTCCAGAAACTGCCTCCGCGGGTCAAACGCGAAAATTACGCGAAAGCGACCATATTCGAAGCCGTCGGTTGTGAGGTTTGTAGCGGCTTTGGTTACAAGGGCAGAAGGGGAATATTTGAGTTTTTCCAAGGAGGACCGGGATTAGAAAGCACGATTCTCCGGGAAATTTCCGAGATAGCCCTTAAAAAGCTCGCCGGAGAACAGGGAATGGTTACGATGCAGCAGGATGGCGTGCTTAAGGTGTTGACCGGACTTACGTCTTTTGCGGAGGTGGAAAGCGTAACCGGTCCCATAGAGTGGTAGCTGCCTCAAACCTGGGGGCATGTCCTTGGAACAAGGATGAGTAGACTCTTTTAAAAAATTTAAAAGAGGTTAGAATTGTTTCGAGGAGCGGACTCGCCGAAACCAGTCCGTCCTAAAGTGTCTGGAACCAATTCCTGCCCCCAGATTTGAAGGAGCTACCGGGTTGAGCCATTTCGGGCTCGATGATATGTTAGCATAAAAATAATAGTTTGTCAATAGTACAAAAGTCCAAATGAAACAGTCAAATCGAGGGTTAAACAAGGAGGACCAAAGCATCGATCAGGCACTCCGCCCCACAAAATGGGAAGAATATGTCGGCCAGGAGAAGATAAAAAGCAGTTTAAGGATACTGATTGATGCCGCGATGAAGCGCGGCGAATCCGCCGACCACATGCTTTTTTGCGGCCAGGCGGGGCTCGGCAAAACGACGCTCGCTTATTTGGTTTCCAAAGAACTGAAATCCGGAGTTAAAACAACTTCCGGCCCGGCGCTCGAGAAGGCCGGCGATCTGGCCGCCATTTTGACGAATCTGGAAGCCGGGGAAATTCTTTTTATAGACGAGGCGCACAGAGTAAATCCCTTGATTGAGGAGGTGCTATATCCGGCGATGGAGAGTCGGAAGCTCCACTTGGTTGTGGGTAAAGGCCCGGGAGCGAGGATTTTGAGTTTGGACCTGCCGGCGTTTACTTTGATTGCCGCGACGACCAGGGAAAATTTATTGTCGCAGCCGCTGCGGTCCCGCTTCGGGGCTACGTTTCGTCTGAATTATTACGGCATGGATGATATAAAAAAAATCCTCGGCCGTTCAGCGAAGTTATTGAATGTTGGTGTCGCGCCCGAAGCCGTTGCCGTCCTGGCGAGGGCGTCGCGCGGCACGCCGCGCGTAGCGAACCGTCTCCTCAAACGCGCCCGTGACTACGCCGAAGTTCATGGTAAAAAAGTTGTTGACGATGGTGTCGCCAGAAAAACTCTTGAAATGCTTGAAGTTGACGAACTCGGCCTTGAACCGCAGGACAGGCGTCTCTTGGAGGTCATCATTAAAAAATTCAACGGCGGGCCGGTTGGCATCAATACCCTTTCCGCCGCTCTCTCGGAAGAAAAAGGCGTCATAGAAGATATCTATGAGCCCTATCTCATGACTCTCGGATTTCTCCAGCGTTCGGCGGCTGGCCGAATTGCCCTACCCGCGGCCTATGACCACCTAGGGATGAGCCGCTCCGGTGATCTTGTATGATCTTCATCAACGAGTGGCTGGCGAACCCGGCTGGTAACGACGCGTCGGGCGAATGGGTTGAGCTTTTTAACAGCGGCAGCAGCACCGTAAATTTGGCTGGCTGGAAGCTCGTTGCAGGAAGCAGCAAGTTTTCGCTTACGGGGCAGAAGATCGGGGGCGGGGAGTATCTCGTTTTGCCGCGCAGCCAAACCAAACTGGCCTTAAGGAATACCGACGGAGAGCTTTCATTATATGATGCCGGGGGACAGCCGGTCGATTCGGCTGGTTTTGTCGGCAGCGCGCCCGAGGGAAAAAGTTTCGCGCGCGCGGGCTATAGCGAGAATTCCAGCTTTATTTTCAGTGACCCGACACCGGGAGCTTTGAATACAATCTCTGCGGCGTCAAATATAATCAGAAATACTTATCCTCTAAATGTGCCGCTCGTGAAACCCTTGGGTACGGCGGAATTTTTTGGCTTGCTTCTGGGAACGGCGATTGTCCTCACGGCGATAGTTATGTTTGTATTAAAGAGAAATGAAGATCTATCAAAGCTTTTCTTCAGAGGAGACGAAGAAATTCGCTGAGAAAATAGCGCGAAAAATTGCGAAAAGCGGAGCGCGAAAAGGTGCGAAAAACGCTCTCGTGCTTGGGCTTGTCGGCAATTTGGGCAGCGGCAAAACAACTTTCATCCAGGGGTTTTTGCGCGGTCTGGGCATGAGGCATGGCGGGGCGAGCCCGACATTTGTTATTATGCGCCGCCACACTCTCAAGAATAAAAACTATAAAAGCGTCTACCACGTTGATGCTTATCGCATCAAAAAACCGAGAGAGTTCGGCGTGCTGGGGTTTGAAAAAATCATCGGCGACCCGGGCAATATAGTTTTAATCGAGTGGGCGGAGAATGTTAGAAAAATTCTGCCGAAAAACACGTTTTGGTTGAGGTTCAAACACGGCAAAAAAGAAAACGAGCGGCGCATTCTCTGACCGAAGCGCCGGGTCTAAACCTGGTTGGCAGAAAAATCGGCGCGGTTGCGAGGTGGCGCCGATTTAGTTTGGCTTGGTGTTTGCGAGCGGCAGTTCTTCTTCTAACAAGTAGAAATTCGACAAATCGAAGTTCTCGGTGGAGCCGGCCGCCAGGAACTCTTTAGTCAAACTTTCCACGACATGGCAGCTGCAAGCGCCGATCACCAGCGGCACCCTTCCGAACCGTTCCCAGAGCAGTCTCGAAGGTAGAAAGAACAAACTGACACAAAAATCTTCTGTTAAGACTCCCACGGAATGCTCATCGCAGCCCCTGGGCAGAAGCGCCGCCATGTATTTGACTGCGCTTTGTAAGAGGCGCAAAATTTCAATCCTCATCTCTGACGGATTCTCTCGGAGCAAGAGTTCCTCCTGAGGTGGAAGAAGCCCAATCATTTTGTCGAGCATGTCGATAAGGAGCTGTTTACGCGCTAGCAGATTGCGGCAGTTTTTGACGTAAATATAGTTGGCGAGAATGGCGTAGAAGGAATCCCTGTCCCAGAGCATAGCCGCGCCTCCCCTTACGAGCTCAAAACCACTGAGGTCATTCTAACAGGCAGGGCGAGATAAAAAAAGCCGCGCCGAACATCTTTCTATCTCGGCATTCGTTTTCGTATTATGATTAAGTTGTGAAAACGCTTCTCTTGATTGACGCTAACTCCATTATCCACCGTTCTTTTCACGCCCTGCCGCCGCTTACGACACAGGGCAGCAAACCTATCCAGGCGGTTTACGGTTTGGCGAGTATTCTGTTAAAACTTTGGCGCGAGGAAAGGCCAGATTACGCCGCTGCGCTTTTTGACCGGCCGGAGCCGACACTCCGCGAAAAAAAATACGCCGAATATAAAGCCCAACGTCCGGCAACACCCGACGAACTTATTTCCCAACTTACGGAGGCGCATAACCTTTTTTCCGAATTCGGCGTTAAAACCTTCGAGGTTGTGGGCCACGAAGCCGATGACTTAATTGCCACGCTCGCGGAAAAATTCCGCGGCGAGGCGGACCTGAAGATGGTGATTTTAACCGGGGATTTGGATACTCTCCAGCTCGTTGAAGACGGCAAGATTTACGTGAGGACATTCAAGAAAGGCGTGAGCGACACGATGGTCTACGACGAGAAAGCCGTCGAGGAAAGATATGGTTTGAAGCCGGAGCAGCTTGTTGACTATAAGGCGCTTGTCGGCGACCAGTCCGACAACATCAAGGGCGTTCCGGGCGTGGGTCCCAAGACGGCAAGCGATGCTCTGAAACAATTCGGCAACCTGGATAGCGTCTATAAAAACCTAGGCAAAGACCCCAAGCTCGAAAAGAAACTCGCGCCGTTCAGGAAAGAAGCCGAGCTTGCGAGGCAACTCGTAACATTGGAGCGAAACGCTCCACTCGGGATAGAAAATTTGCAGGAATTGAAGATAAAAGATAAAACGCCGGAAATAAAAGCATATTTCGCTAAGCTGGGTTTCGAGACGCTGATTAAAAGACTTGAAGAGGGAGTCGCTGTCGCGAGAAAAGAAACAAGGAAGCAGGGGCAAATCTTTTTCAATAACAGGCTGAGCGTAAAGAAAGCCGCCAAATTCGGGCGTTCCGACGCCGTTTTCGTGTCCGGCTCTTTTGGCGCCGAGTATTCCCACGAATTCGCTTCGGAAAAACCAAAAGTCGGTTTCGGCCTCAAGGCGTTCCTCAAAGAACTTTGGAAAAAGAAAAAGGATTTGGCGCCTCCTTATTTCGACTTGGGCGTCGCTTTTTGGCTCTTAGACCCCGATTTCAAAGATTATGAGCCGAAAGCGGTATTCAGAAAATTTTTGAACAAAGAATGGAGCGGAGAAATTTCCGATTTGAGTCATGCTTTCGACTTTGCGCGGGAAAAGCTGAACGAATATAAACTGGAAAAAATTTTTAACGATGTCGAAATGCCGCTTTTGCGGATTTTGGCCGAAATGGAAAACACCGGAGTTTGTGTTTCCGGGGAAAAGCTCGGACGCCTCGAGACGGAGATAGATAAGAATATTTCCGTCATCGCGAAAGAAATATATTCCTTGGCGGGAGAGGAGTTCAACATAAACTCGCCGCAGAAAGTGAGTGAAATATTATTTGGGAAGCTGGCCATTACTCCGACCTCCGACGCGAAGACAAAAACAGGCCTCCGTTCAACCCGCGCCGGAAATCTGGAGGAATTGAGGGGCGCGAACAAAATCGTGGATTCGATTTTGAACTACCGCGAGAGTTTTAAGATTCTCTCAACTTATGTGAGGCCCCTCCGGGAAATATTGGGGCCTGACGGCAGGGTACGCACAGAGTTTGTCCAGACGGGAACAGCCACCGGCAGATTAAGTTCAAAATCCCCCAATTTGCAGAATATTCCCCAGGAATCAATTTGGGCGGAGGACTTGCGCTCGGCGTTTGTTGCACCCAAAGGGTTTTCTCTTTTGGCGCTTGATTATTCCCAGCTGGAACTCCGGATTTTGGCCGCCCTGTCTGGCGACGAAAAAATGATTGAAGCCTTCCGCAAGGGGTTGGACATCCACAAAGTTACGGCGGCGCGCGTGTTTGGCGTTCCTCTTCTTGACGTGAAACCCGAGGAGCGCCGATTGGCAAAAACTTTGAATTTCGGCTTGATTTACGGCATGGGCGCCGCGGCTTTTGCCAGAGCAAGCGGTCTTTCAAGGGAAAGGGCGCGGGAATTCATAGCAGCTTATTTTAAAGAATTTAGAGGTGTTAAGGGTTGGCAGGAGGGGATAAAAAGCGAGGCACGGGAACGCGGCTACACGGAAACTCTTTTGGGCAGAAGGCGGTATCTCTTCGGCATTGTCGCCGACTCACAGCAGATCGTCGCTGAGGCGGAGAGGGCTGCAATTAACCATCCGGTTCAGGGATTGGGCGCAGATTTCATAAAAATGTCCATGATTAAGTCGAAAGAAAAACTCGAGGAGACCGGTTCCTGGAACAAGAACGCGAAAATGATACTCTCCATACACGACGAATTGCTGTTTGAGGTTCGCGATGATATGATGGAAAAAACCGCCCGCTTGATTAAAGAAATAATGGAAGGAATTTATGATTTGCCCGTGCCGCTTGAAGTGGAAGTTTATTCTGGCAAAGACTGGGGGCATACGAAAAAACTTAAATTTAAAACTTAAAAATCAAAGGTCAAAATGATGGATTTTCGGAAAATTAAGGCGGCGCTTGCTTGGCCGGAACTCCGGATGTGGTGGGTTCTTTTCGGCCTGCTTTTGATTATTTTTTTCGTTGACATTGGTTTTCTCTCGCAACTTTTTATTTTCTTGCAGGGCGGCATGCTTCTCGTAGTGGCTGCCGTGACTTTTGCCAGTTTATACAGAGTTGCCAAGGCAGACAGGACGAATACGGTAGAAAAAAACGAACTTAAAAATATACTTTTCGGTCTGGATAGCGCCCTCGTTTTCTATGACAGGGATTTTAAGGTGTTATTTTTTAATCCTGCTGCGGAGAAACTTTTCAAGCTTAATGCGATACTCACTATAGGACACCAAATTGTGCCCCAAGACATAGAAAAGCAGGCTTGGCGGCTTTTGACGCAGGTGATGTTTCCGTCATTGGCGCCGACGGTTGTGAGTCGATCGAGGGCGGGAGAATATCCGCAAATTACAGATTTGTCATTTACGGAGCCGATCTTAGAGCTGCGGGTTTCGACGTTGCCGATAAACGATGAACGGGGGCAGCTCGTGGGTTTTATGAAGATTGTGAGCGACAGAACCAGAGAGACTTCTTTGATAAAGTCCAAAAACGAATTTTTAACCGTGGCGTCCCATCAACTCCGAACGCCGGTTACCGACATCAACTGGGCCCTCGAGTCTTTGAGTAAAGATGAGAACATGAGTCCGGCCAGCAAAAGCATAGTTGAGAGCGCCCTCGGCGCGGGACAGGAACTCCTTAATATAATTGAAGATTTATTGAACATCGCCAAAATAGAAGAGGGTCATTTCGGATATAATTTTGAATCGGCTGACATTGTTAATTTTATTGAGAATGTTTTGTCGCAGATTCTTCCCAAAGCCAGAAAAATCGGGGTTAAAATTTATTTCGACAAACCGAAAACCGTTTTGCCCGAAGCAACCATTGATCCGCAAAAATTATCTTTGGTTTTGGACAACCTCTTGGATAACGCCATACGCTACAACGTCGAGAACGGCGAGATCTTTGTTAAAATCGAAAAACCCGAGGACAAACCATTCATGGAAATCAGCGTAAGGGATACGGGAATCGGCATTGCGGCGCAGGACGTGGACAAGCTTTTCAAAAAATTTTTCCGTTCGGAAAATGCGCTGAAAGTTCAAACCGAGGGCTCCGGCCTCGGCCTTTATATAGCGAAAAACATCGTTCAAGCGCACGGCGGCAAGATTTGGGTGGAGTCGGAGTTGAATCGAGGCAGCGAGTTCCATTTCACCCTTCCTACCGACCCCAAATTGATACCCCAGCACGAGGTGGCGCTTGAAGAATAAGAAGAAATTAAAAATTAAAATTGAAAAATGGTGAAAGAGAATGAAAACCGGCGGACGGTCGTCGCATTTTTGTGAGAGATGTCAAAAATAAAAAATCCTAAATATATTTTTGTCGTCGGCGGCGTGATGTCCGGAGTCGGCAAGGGCGTTGCGTCGGCGTCAATAGGAAAAATCTTGCAGTCCTACGGCTTCGAAGTGACGGCGATTAAAATTGACCCCTACGTGAACGTTGACGCTGGGACGATGAATCCGACGGAACACGGCGAAGTTTTTGTTTTGGACGATGGTACGGAGTGCGACCAAGATATGGGAAATTACGAAAGATTTTTGAACCGCGACCTTTCGCGTGCGAATTACATGACCACCGGCAGCGTCTATCTTTCCGTTATTAACCGCGAGCGTAATTTGGAATATGGCGGCCGCTGTGTGGAAGTCGTGCCGCATATTCCGCTTGAAGTGTTGGATAGGATTGATAAGGCGTGTGCCGGGGCAAAGGCGGACATCGTCATTACGGAAATCGGCGGCACGGTCGGGGAATATCAGAATATCTTGTTTCTGGAGGCGGTGAGAATCTTGAAAACCGAGAAACCGGATGACGTTCTCTTGATTCTCGTAAGCTATTTGCCGATTTTAAGCGAGGATAATGAATTAAAAACCAAACCGACGCAATATGCCGTGCGTACCTTGAATTCCGCCGGTCTCCAGCCGGATATAATCCTTGCGCGCGCCAAAGTGCCGCTCGACGAAAAACGCAAAGAAAAAATCGCCTTCAACTGCAATCTTCGGGAAAAAGACATAATTTCAGCGCCGGACGTCTCAAGTCTTTACGAGATTCCGATTAATTTCGAAAAAGATAAGCTCGGCCATGTGATTTTGGAAAAAATAAATTTGCGGACAAGAAAGAAAAATTTCCGCGACTGGCGCCGCCTCGTGCAAAGGATAAAAAATGCCGAAAAAGTCGTTCATATTGGCATCGTCGGCAAGTATTTCGGTTCTGGTAAATTTATTCTGGCTGATTCGTATATCTCGGTGATTGAAGCCATAAAGCACGCCGCCGCTTATTGGAGAGTAAAGCCGGAGATATTGTGGATTGACGCCGAGAAATTCGAGCGCGGCGTGAAGGAACTAAAAAAACTCAACAATTACGACGGCATTATTGTTCCCGGCGGATTCGGCAGCCGCGGCGTCGGGGGTAAAATCAAGGCGATTCAGTATTGCCGCGAGCGCAAGATCCCGTATTTCGGCCTTTGCTACGGTATGCAGCTTGCGATTGTTGAGTTTGCGAGGAATGTATTGAGGTTAAGAAAAGCAGACACGGCGGAGATTAGTCCCAAGACGCCGCATCCCGTGATTGATATTATGCCGGAGCAGAAAAAGAACGTGGTGGAGAAAAATTACGGCGGCACGATGCGATTAGGCGCCTACCCCGCGGTTTTGAAAAAAGAGACGATTGTGCGGCGCGCATATGGCAAGAGTTCAATATCGGAACGCCACCGCCACCGCTACGAAGTGAATCCCGCCTACATCTCGCGACTGGAAAGAAAGGGAATTATTTTTTCCGGTACCTCGCCCGACCGCCGGCTTATGGAAATTATGGAACTGCCGCGCGACAAGCACCCGTTTTTCCTAGGAACACAGTTCCATCCCGAACTCAAGTCGCGACCCTTGACGCCGCATCCGTTGTTTAGGGAATTCATTAAGGCGGCAATTAAAAAATGATAATTTTTCTCTACGGCTCGGACGATTACCGGCGCGAACAAAAAAAGAGATGGTACAAAAAAGAGTTCGAAAAGAAATACTCTGGCTTGAGCGTGCGGGCGTTTGATTTCTCCGACGAGAAGGGCGATGCGCTTGAAGACCTCAGGGGATTCGTTCGCGCGCAGCCGCTTTTTTCCACCACGGGTGGGCAGGCGGGCGCCTCTGGCGGGGAAAGCAAAAAGCTTGCGGTTCTTGAAAATTTATATGAAGTCAAAGAGGAAGACTTGGGAGATGTGTTGCGAGAGGTTGCAGCTAAAAAAGCTACAATCGTTTTGTGTTCGGAAAAAGATAAGCCGGCGAGCGTATTGAGTTTTCTTTTGGAGGCGCCGGCGACGGCCGAGAGATTTGAATATTTGACTGGTTATGAATGGGAGATGTTTATGCGGGAACGGGCGAAAAAGCTGGGATTGGAATTCTCCGATTTTGCGTTCAAATTCCTTGCCGCGGTTTATCAAAACAACACTTGGGGGTTTATTACGGAGCTTCAAAAGATAAGCAGCTTAAAAAGGGGGTTGGTGGATAAAAAAGATTTGGCGGGCTTGGACCTGGAAATCGCTCCGGATTACTGGAATTTGATTAACGGAATGAAAAATTCTGATTTGAGAATCCGGCTGGCCGTGCTTGAGAAACTTTTTGCCATGGGCGACCCGCCGCCCAAAATTTTCAATATCTTGGCTTCCGGGTGGCGTGAAAAAATTCCGCAGATGGCGGAATATGATCTAAGGGTCAAGTCGGGGAAGTTGGACTACGAAGAAGTGCTGCTTGATTTGGTGTTGGGGTAACTTCCTAGAAAATCTTCAGGATCTTTATCTTATGAACCCGCCCGCCAGCGGAATATTCTTTTTCTTCGCCCATTTTCCCGCCCATCAGTGCTTTGCCGACGGGGCTTTCGTAGGAGACTATGCCTTTTTTGGGGTCGGCCGTTTCCGGATCGCCGATAATGAGCGTTTTTTCTTTGTCGTTTTCAAGTAGAACCGAAACCCGCGAGCTGATCTCTACGGCTTGTTTTCCCGGCGAAGCGCCGCCGCTATCGCTTGCGGCAATTTTTATATTTGCGAGCCGATCTTTGAGGTTCGCGAGCTTTTGGGCGAGTTCGCGTTCTTTCTCCACGAGCTGTTCGAAAGCAAAGTTGTCGTGCCAGACATTGCCTCCGGTTTCCGCAGCCTCACCCTTGGCCGCCAGCGTCTCTTTTAGTTCTCTTTCGGCCCTCTTTATTTTTTCTTTTAGTTTTTGGAGGCCGGCCGGGGTGAGTATATTCATGGGTTTTATTTTAGTTTTGCCAGGGCCGAGGCCATGCGGGATTTCAGCCTGCTGGCCTTGTTTTTGGCGATGACATCCGTCTTGGCGGCCTTGTCGAGCGCCTTGTAAACCTTGGGCAGCATGGCCGCCGCCTCTGCGGATTTCTTTGCCGAGAGCAATTTCCTGAAATCCTTTACGGCTTTTTTATAAGCCTCCTTTTTCTGGAGGTTCAACGTGCGCCTTCTTATGCTTTGGCGCAGCGCTTTTTTGGCTGATCGCGTGATAGGCATTGATTTGATGATTAGTATAGTAGATATGAAAAAAAATACAAGCCGCTTATAATAGAAGAGTGATTTACAGCTTGTCCGGCAAACTGAACGTCAAAGGGGAGCATTTTGCTGTTGTAGAAGCGGCCGGCATTGGGTTGAAAATATTTACAAACCCGAGAACAATTGAGGCGTTGCCCGCCGCGGGCTCGAGCGTTAAGTTTTTCTGCCATCTGCATCTGCGGGAAGACGGACTTGAACTTTACGGATTTCTTTCGGAGGAGGAGTTGAACTTTTTCGAACTTTTGATTTCCGTCTCGGGCGTCGGGCCGAAGTCGGCGCTCTCGATTATGGAAATCGCCGAACTGAAGAATTTGGCCGCCGCGATTAAAGAAAGCCGACCGGATTTATTGACGCGCGCTTCGGGCATCGGCCGCAAAACCGCCGAGCGGATTATCTTGGAACTTAAAAACAAGGTGCGGGCCGAAAAAACCGGAGCAGTCATCAAAAAAATGGAATCAGACCAGGACTTAATAGAAACGCTAGCCGGGCTTGGCTACAGGCGTGAGCAAGCGAAAGCCGCGCTTCAGAAGATTGATGAGAAAGTGGTTAATTTGGAAGACAGATTAAAAGCTGCCTTGAAGATTTTGGGCGGCAGATCTTAGGGGCCTTATTTCTCGCCCGCCGTCATTTATGGAAAAAATTAAAAGCCTTCCTTTATTTAAAATTATTTATTGGATTCCGGGCCTGGTGCCGCTGTATCACTTTCTTTTGGCGTGGGCTGGCGCGCTTCTTTACGGGTGGCCAAGCGAGAACATCTTCGTGGTTGGCGTTACGGGAACAAAGGGCAAGACAACAACTCTTGAGCTTGTAAACGCGATTTTAGAAGCGGCGGGCAAAAAAACCGCCCTACTTTCGTCTTTACGGGTCAAAATAGACGAGGAAAGCAAGAAAAACAAAACCGGCAACAGCATGCCTGGAAGGTTTTATATTCAAAGGTTCTTGAAAAAAGCGGTTAAAGCCGGCTGTAAATATGCGCTAATCGAGGTAACGTCACAGGGCGTGATTTTTCACCGCCACCGCTTCGTGAACTGGAACATGGGGATTCTAACCAATATCGCCCCCGAGCATATCGAGGCCCACGGCTCGTTTGAAAAATATAGGGAGGCAAAACTTAAGTTTTTAAAGTATGTCGGCAAGAAAAGAGGAAAAATTTTCATAAACAGCGGTGACAAAAATGCGGATTTTTTCCTCGATAAACTGGAAAGTTTTTACCCCAAGTCTTATTCCAGAAATGACGTTGAAATCGCGCAGATTTTTCCCAAGCTTTATCCTCTGCGGGCGGCAGCCGGCATCGCGCCGCCGCCTTTTCTCCTTAGTGATTTCAACAAAGATAATGCGGCCGCCGCCGTGTCTGTCGCGAAAGATTTGGGAATATCAGAAAACACGATTGAGGAAGCGCTTCATCGCTTCAGCGGTGTGTCCGGCAGGATGGAGTTCGTCCAGCGCAAGCCGTTTTCTGTCGTGATTGATTATGCACACACCCCCGATTCGTTGGAGGCGGTTTATAAATCTTTTGAGGACTTGGAGCTGCATATTCAGAACTTTAATCCCAAATTGATTTGTGTTTTAGGCGCTGCCGGCGGCGGGCGAGATAAATGGAAGCGTGGAGCGATGGGTAAAGTCGCTTCTGGATACTGCGACGAGATCGTTTTAACCAACGAGGATCCCTACGATGAGCGGCCGGCGGAGATTTTGTCGGAGATAAAATCCGGGATTCCGGCGGACTTTCCGCCCGCGAGTGTGCACGAGATTTTGGAAAGGAAAGAAGCCGTTAAAAAGGCGCTTTCCCTGGCTAAAGAAGGGGATGTCGTGATTATTACCGGCAAGGGAAGCGAGGAGTGGATTCACCTCGCCCGCGGCAAGAAAATTCCGTGGGATGAGCGGGCCGTTATTGAGGAGGCACTCAAAAATAGAAAACTCGGTTCTACATAAAGAAGGAAGGGCTCGTTCGGAGCCCTTTTCTGTCATCGCTAGAACTAGAATATCGCGTCGTATGCGGCTGTTTTTTCTCGAGCCTTATTTGGAGCACGACTCGCCGAGCGGTGAGCGTCTAGGGGATTAAATTGAGTTGCGATTCCGGCCCCCTTTCTTTTGCCGTGCATAAAAACTGGTTTTAACTGCCGTTGCATTCTGGCCTTTGCCTGCCGGCGGGCGTTCGGGGTCCGATATTTCACTATAGCGCACCTCGTTTGTGTGGGATAAACAACTTCGATTATTATATCAAAATCGTTTTGACAGGCAAGCCCAGTAGTGAGCCGAGCACCCCCGCTTTTATCGACGCCTCGCGTAATACCTGTGACTTTGCAAGAACTCATATCTTTTATACCCAGCCGAAATGTTTGCTGAGGAAAGCGGCTTTGGCGTTACCTCGCACCAAACAAGCACTGCAACGACCGGCCGTTTTTCTTGGATAAACGTCAGTATTCACAAGTCGTGTACTGGGAATGAAAAACGCGATATACGCAAAGTCGCTGTGAAAAACGAGGTGCTTGTTGTGGTGACGGGGCGTTGCAGTGCTCGGTCTACTACTGGGCAAGCCAGAAAATTTTTTGTAGCCGTTGTATAATTTTATTATGAGATTGATTTTCTACGGCGGAGTCGGCGAAGTGACCGGCTCCAATTACCTTTTAGAATCCGGCGGCGTGAAAATTATGATTGACTGCGGCCTCCATCAAGGAGGTCACTACGCCGAGCGGCGAAACTTCGAGCCGTTTAAATATTATCCCAGCGAGATTGAGGCGGTTTTCGTGACCCATTCGCATCTGGACCACATTGGCCTCCTGCCGAAGCTTTGGAAAGACGGCTTTCGCGGCAGAATTGTTTCCACGCCAGCCGCCAAAGATTTCGCCGAGCTGATGCTTTTGGATTCGGAGCACATCCTTCTAAAGGAGGCCGAGCGGGAAAAAAGGCCACCTCTCTATACCGTGTATGATGTCGAAGAAATAATGAAAATCTGGCAAGGAGTCGATTATCACAAGGCCGTAGATGTCGGGCCGTTTAGAATTGAGCTTTATGACGCGGGCCATATCCTTGGGTCGTCAATAATCAAAGTTGAGGTTAACGAAGCTCCGACGCCGCAGTCCAAGTCCCAACCAGAAAACAGCGGCAGAAAAACCATCGTTTTCTCCGGGGATCTGGGCAACTATACATCGACAATTATTCAACCGACCGAAAAGCTGCAAGCAGCGGATTATTGCTTGATTGAATCAACCTACGGCGACAGGGTCCACGAGAAAGTTGACCAAAGGAGAGAGATGCTGGAGGACGTCGTGGAAGACACCGTGAGGGCCGGGGGGACGCTTGTAATTCCCGCTTTTGCCATGGAGCGCACCCAGGAATTGCTCTATCACCTCCATCAGCTGTTTGGCGAGGGGCGGGTGCCGCGAGTGCCGGTTTTTATTGACAGTCCGTTGGCCATCAAACTCACCGCGGTTTATAAGAAATACGAGAATTATTTTAACAAAGAAACCCTGGCGATTGCCCGCTCTGGAGACGACATTCTTAATTTTCCGGGACTGCGTCTCACCCTGACAACCGAACAATCCAAGGAAATAAACGACGTTCCGCCGCCGAAAATCATAGTCGCCGGTTCGGGTATGTCTCACGGCGGAAGAATTCTGCATCACGAAATCCGCTATCTTCCCGATTCCAAAAGCACGATCTTGTTTATTGGTTATCAAGCAGCAGGGTCCTTGGGGCGTGAGATTTTGGACGGCGCGAAGAGCGTCAAAATTTTTGGCGAAGAAGTGCCGGTACGCTGCAGAAAAATATCAATTCCCGGTTATTCTGCGCACGCCGACCAGCCGCGCTTGATTGATTGGCTGAGTCCCATGCGCAAAACCCTCAAGGAAGTTTTTGTGGTGCAGGGCGAAGAGGGATCAAGCGAAGCTCTGGCGCAGAAAATCCGCGACGAGTTGGCGATTTCGGCAGTTGTACCAAAACCGGAAGAAGCGGTGGATTTATAAGCAAGCGTGCACTATATTATTTATAAATGTTATAATTCGAGAAAATGGCAAACGGCAATCACGGCCACGGCGACGGGGTTTACCAGTTGAAATATAAAATTTGCGTCTCTGGCTCGGCAGACACCACTTATTGCTCCAAGGATGCGCCGGAAAAAGCCGAGCAGCTGGGGAAACTCATTGCCGAGCACAACATGATTTTGGTAACGGGAGCAACGACCGGCATACCTTATTGGGCGGCCAAGGGCGCCAAAGAAGCCGGAGGAATCGTCATCGGGCTCTCTCCCGCCGCATCGAAGTCGGCTCACGTTAGCACCTATCGCCTGCCGACCGACTACCACGATCTCATAGTATATACTGGATTTGATTACTCCGGGAGAAATCTGCTTCTTACGCGCTCGGCGGACGCGATTATCACGCTCTGCGGCAGAATGGGCACGTTGAATGAGTTTACGATAGGTTTTGAGGATAAAAAGCCCCAGGGGGTTTTGACGGGGACCGGCGGCATGAGCGACGCGCTTCAAGAAATCATAGCCAAGGCGCGCAGAGGAACGGGCAAGGTAGTTTTCGATTCCGACCCGGAAAGATTGCTGGAAAAAGTTATTGAACTGATAAGCGGCGAGGAAAAATAGGCGTAATGCAAAATTAAACGCGAGAACCACGAGAACCAAAGGTCGCGATAAAAATTAAAAATATTTATGCCCAAAAAATCTTCAGAGCCAAAGCCCATCGGGAAGGTAACCCACTATTACGGCCATCTGGGGGTGGCGATCGTTAAGTTCAACAAAACCGTAAAACTGGGGATAAAACTTCATTTTAAGGGCGTGACGACCGATTTCAAGGAAACCGCAAATTCAATGCAGTACGACCACAAGCCAATCGAGGCCGCGAAAAAGGGACAAGAAGTCGGTATTAAAGTTGGCGACAAAGTTCGCGAGGGAGACCAGGTTTTTAAGGCCGAATAGTCAATTTTCACAATGGGTCCGCTCAGAAGTTTCGCGAAAGAAGCGGGGCTTGTTGCCGCGACGACGTTGGGTGCGGGAATTTTTGCCTTACCGTTCGTTTTCCTTAAAGCCGGCTGGCTTGCCGGCCTTTTTTATTTGGTAATCCTGGCGGTGATTATAGTTTCGGTACACATTTTGTACTTTCGCGTTCTTGAAAAAGTAAATGAAAAAAACAGGCTTTTGGGGCTCGCGCGCGCTTATCTTGGTAAATTGGGCTTTGCCGTGGGCCTTTTCGCCATTTTGGGAGGACTCATCCTTACGCTTGTGGTTTATTTGATTCTTGGCGGCAAGTTTGTGCAATTGTTATTTCCCTCCTTCTCCTCGAATCTGGCCATCCTTATTTTCTGGGTTGTTTCCGCCATGCCGCTTTTGCTTAAGGAACGTCGCAGCCTAAATTTGGAAATTTTGGGAATAATTTTAACTGCCGCAATAATAATTTTTATTTTTTTTACTTCCGACCCCGGTGGCGCGCTTTCTCAAATTAACGCCTTTAATTGGAGGAACGCCCTTCTTCCCTTCGGCGCGATTCTTTTCGCCTTGGCCGGCTGGACATCAGTAGAGCCCGTGTTTGACGTTGAGCGAAGATTAAAATCCGAACTGACTCCGGCGGCGCAGCCTTATTTCGCCCTGGCGGCGGGAACCGCAATCGCGGCTGTGCTCTATGTCGTGTTTGTAACGGGAATTTTCGGCTCATCCGGCGCGATTACGTCGGATACCGTATCTGGCCTCCTCGGTTGGCCTAAATATAAATTGGTCCTTTTGGCCATATTGGGGCTGTTCGCGGTTTGGACACCACATTTGCCCATTGGCCTTGAAATTAAACATTCGCTTGAGAATGATTTGCACCTAGGCCGCGCATTCAGTTTGGGATTGGTGATTTTTCTGCCGATAATTTTAATATTTCTCGGCCTTAATAGTTTTGCGCGCGTTGTCGGCCTCGTCGGCGGTGTGTTTTTGAGCACGCAGTATTTACTAATGATCCTCGTAGGAAAGAAGGTTCTTGAGCTCGGCCGCATAAAAAGTATTCTTTTATATTTTGTTTCGTTGATATTCGTCGCCGCAGCCGTTTACGAAGTTTACTATTTTTTCCATTAGACCGGTGCCGCATCGGCTGATTTTATTGGGTAAGGCGGACTTGTGTTCGCCGAAAGTTTCGTGGGGTGCGGGTGCAGACATGGTTGGTTATAATTAAATAAATTCACGGTCTATGATATATCACACGAAATCAGCCGCAGAATTATTTAGGTATTTATCAACGGACGAAAGAGGTTTAAGTAGTAAGGAGGCGCAGAACCGCCTTAGAAGATATGGTTTTAATAAACTTCCAGAAGCAAAAACGCGAGGCTTGTTGGCCGTTTTTCTGGGCCAGTTCAGAAGTCCCCTTATTTATATTTTATTGGCCGCCGGTGCCGTAATTTTGTTCATTGGTGAAATTACGGACAGCATTTTTATATTCGCGGTGCTGATTTTTAACGCCATTGTCGGAACTATTCAAGAAGGAAGGGCGCAAAATATTTTACTCGCGCTGAAAAAGATCGTCGAAACTTCCGCAACCGTCATTCGCGACGGCAAACCCATTGTCGTGGAGGATGCGGAGGTGTTTCCCGGAGATATCATAATCCTCCAAGAAGGAGAAAAGGTTCCGGCGGACGCCCGCGTCATATTCTCAAGAGGTTTGCGGGTTGATGAATCAAGCCTCACTGGAGAATCTGCGCCAATATCAAAAATCCCGGATTCCCTAAGGGATGCATCTATTCCGATAGCGGACCAGAAAAATATGGTATTTAAGGGTACGAGTATAGTTGGCGGAAATGGCCGCGCTGTCGTCGTGGCAACCGGACTCTTCTCGGAAATAGGGAAAATTTCGCAGAAGATAGCGGGAATTGATACCGAGATTCCGCTTAAGGGAAATATCCGCTATCTTTCACGCTTGATTATTATCACTGTTCTTTTTGCGGTAGCGGTTCTTTTTATCGGGGGATTGATTTCCGGGAAGCCGGTCAGGGAGATGTTCGCCAGCGTAGTCGCGCTTTCTGTTTCTATAATTCCAGAGGGATTGCCGATAGTGATGACGCTTGTTTTGGCTACGGGTGTTTGGAGAATGACAAAGCGGAATGTCTTGATAAAAAAACTTCAGGCCGTGGAGGCGCTTGGCCAGGCGCGTGTGATCGCTGTTGATAAAACCGGGACAATCACAAAAAACGAAATGGTTGTGAGCGAAGTTTACGTTAACGGAGAATTTTTTGAGATAGGGGGTGTGGGCTATGAGCCGCATGGAGAAATCCTCAAAAATGGCAAAGCGGTTGATCCCTTAAACCACCCCGAGTTGATCCTGAGCGGCAAAGTTGCGGCATTGTGCGCCAATGCGGAGGCATCATATGTGGAGGCTACCAGTACTTGGAAGGTGGTGGGCGACCCCACAGAAGCCGCCTTGCGGGTTTTTGCAGAAAAAATCGGCTTTCGAAAAGAAACCCTGGAGCAAGAATCGCCGGTAGTCGATGAGTTGCCGTTCAGCTATGACACCAGGTACCACGCCACGATGCACAAAGTTGACAATAAAAATTTTCTTACCGTTGTCGGCGCCCCCGAGAAGCTCTTGGCCATGACTAAGAAAATATTGCGTGGCGGCAAAGCGAAAACACTATCGAACAAAGAAAAAAGAAATCTGGAATCGGTTTTTTACAAGATGTCACAAGAAGGATTGCGCGTTGTGGCATTCGCGATAAATAGCGGCGCGAGAAATGCTTATTTGGCGTCCGATCGCATTCCTGCGCTTACCCTCGTCGGTTTATTCGGGATGAAAGACACCCTTCGTCCGGAAGTTAAGGATGCCCTGGCGTCAGCTCGCGCGGCCGGTATGCGCGTTATTATGATTACGGGTGATCATCGGTTTACGGCGGGAGCGATTGCGAAAGAAGCGGGAATATATAAAGAAGGCGATGTTATTCTAACGGGCGAGGAACTTGACGTTATGACAGATGAAGAACTCGCCGCGAAATTGCAGTCGGTGAAGGTGTTTGCCCGCGTTACCCCAGACCATAAGCTTAAGATTATCAGAGCATACCGCAAAAGAGGAGATATAATTGCCATGACGGGCGACGGAGTCAATGATGCGGCGTCGCTTGTTGCCGCTGATTTGGGCGTTGCGATGGGGAAGATTGGAACGGAAGTCGCCAAAGAAGCGGCCGACTTGGTTCTTTTAGATGATAACTTCGGCAGTATTATGGCTGCAGTTGAGGAGGGGAGAGGGATATATAAGACCGTAAAAAAGGTGATACTCTACCTTTTCTCGACGAGCGTTGGCGAGGTGCTCACGATCGGCGGAGCCATTGCCCTCGGATATATTTTGCCGGTTCTGCCGAGCCAGATAATCTGGTTGAATTTCGTGACGGATGGTTTTTTGGATGTGTCGCTTGCCATGGAGCCGAGAGAAAAAGATTTGCTCAAAAAGAACTTTGAACACCCAAAGCGGTATTTGGTGGATTCGTTGATGGCAAAGCGAATGATTGTGATGGGAGTGGTAATTATGGTCGGGACGCTGGTGCTGTTCGCTCAATATCTCAAAAATACTCCGGAGAAGGCTCTCACGATATCGCTTACGACACTAGCCGTATTCCAGTGGTTTAACGCCTGGAACTGCAGGAGCGAAGACGGGTCAATTTTTCAATCGAATCCTTTGTCCAATAAATTTTTACTAGGGGCAACGTTTACTATAATTGCCCTCCAATCGCTGGCGATCTACACTCCCTTCATGCAAAAACTCTTGCATACGGTTCCCATTAATTTTACGGATTGGTTGTGGATAATCGCCGTTTCTTCGACGATAATAGTCGTTGAGGAAGTAAGGAAATTTGTTTATCGCAAAAAACACGACATTCGGACTTAGGACGGAGCCTCAAATACGCGGCGCCGATTTATTTGCCACACTCGCCGTTTGATATTTTTTTCCCGACTTGGAATAATAACTGGTAAGCCGCCCCCGTAGTTTAACGGATAGAATATCTCCCTCTTCACCCCGCACCTTTCAATTATGTCCTCGTAGTTCAATTGGATAGAACGTCGGCCTCCGAAGCCGAAGATTGGCAGTTCGAGTCTGCCCGGGGACGCTCGCGTGAAAGGTGCGGGGCAAGTAGAATATCTCCCTCCGACTTGTCCGCCGTAGCTTGAGCGGAGGCGGGAGGAACCTTATACCTTCCTCCCGACTCCTCCTTCGCGCCAATTTCTCTGGAAATTGGCGGCGCACATAGCCGATAGTTTTTAAAACGCAGACGCAAAGCAGCGAGTAGTTCGACTCCCGTCCTGCGCACTTGACAGTAAATTTATAATATGTTATCATGTCTTTAGCTCATGTAAGTCCCGACCGGAAGGCGGGCGATGAAAAGAGGGGTTGAAATGAAAAAAGCCATAGACGCCCTTCGTTTTTGCATGGGGTTTGCTGACTTTGAGGAAAGTGAGGTTTTGTACACGACCGACGATATGTATCCAAGCTCCCGTGCTCCCAAAGGATTTTTTGAGGGCATGATCTTAGTGGCATTGATTTCATGTGCTTCGGTCGCCACGTTTCTTTGTACGGCTTCCGGCAAGCAACTACTTGATCAACTAACTAATTTACAGGATCAAACCCCATCCGGCATCATAGCTGACATCGCTTTCTGTTCGATTGCTATTGGCTCAACGGCGGGAATAATCTTCGGGATGCTGATGGGGCAGGTAAACGTCTGGGTTTATGAGAAGCGCACCAGGAAAAGCGCTCGCGTCGAAGACAATCCGGTTCTATCGAGAAAATTCTTCCACCAGCCGGCCTAAACGTTAAAGGAAGCGCCTACAAAAAGCTCCAGCTCAAAGCCGGAGCTTTTTTTATCAATATAGCGAAGATCGCCTGCCGGCAGGCAGGAATTCCTCGCGGGGGCGCAAAATTGTGTTGAATATACTTTGACAGCGCAAGCCGCGATGCTGTAGTATTTTCCCAGAAGTTTTCGACAAAAAAGGGGTGTGCGATGACCGAATATCTAGGCAGGAATCTTTGGCTTGTTTTTGCTTTTGCTACCTGCTTGCTCTGGGGCGGATTTCTTCCGCAATTCACGGTTGCTAACAGGGTCTATGGCTTGAGATTTTTGATGGTGAACGGCGGCGGCATGTTTCTTATCGGCTTTATCGCCTCGATTTTCTACCGTAGTCCGGCGCCGAAAGACCTGCATTCGGTTTCTTGTGCGCTCATCGGCGGCATTGCTTCGGCACTCGGATACCTGACGCTCAATTTCGCGCTGGTCTATGCGGTGAAACAGGGCGGCAAAGCCAACATCGCTTACGCCGTGGCCACGACCTGGGTTGCGTTGGGCGCGGTGCTCAATTGGCATTTTCTCGGCGAGTCCATGCCGGCGTACAAATGGGGAGGCGTCCTCCTGGCCGTCGCCGCCGCGGTGATACTTTCTCTTTAAGTTCCTTGAGCGGGGCGCGATCGCGCCCCGTTTTTGATTTTTATTGCGAAAACAGAAACCGCCTACTTTGGTGTAGGCGGGACGAAAGAGACCCCATACCCCTTACATTTTTCCCCGAATATTGTCCTCGGAGGTCTCGTGCTGATAACAAGCGACGTGCCGAACACCTTCTATTCGGCGCAGGAAGTTAAAGATATGATCGACGTCCGCCTCTGGCAACTCAACGACTGCTATCATGGAATGGCCACTCGGCCGGGTCGTCATGGCCAAGGTCACGATTTTCAATCCCTTGCGGCGAAACACGTTCATGAGTCGGCAAGTCACGATTGTGTCCTTCTCGGTTTCAAGCGTAATCAGCCACTGCATGGTGTACTCCTGCGGTTTTCTTCCTGGCCGGTATCAGGCAGAACCTCTGCGTTTTTTAAGCCGCACATCCGAGCCCTCCGTGTCAAGATTTTGCTGTTTGTGTTTTAGCATAAACTTGGCATTGCTGCAAATAAGAATCGGCTACGGTCGAGTAGCCGATGCAACACCGCGAAGTTGTTTTTTGAGCCATGCAGTGCGGTTATTATTCAAAGCGAGAAATTCCCTTCCTAAGAACATAGCGAATATATTCGGCGGATACATTCTTTCGCGCCTCGCGGTTGCTCTGGGGTTTAATATCCTAATCATCGCCGGAGAAATGGCAGCCGTAAAGGTTTTAATCAGAAGCGACGCTTCGGGGTTGGCGATAAGAATCGGGTTAAGCGGGTCGCCCGTCCTTGTTTTGATTGTGAAGTAGCCGATGAAGTATTGTTTATCCCTCCACAAGGTTCTGAAGAAGATTGTGTCGCCCGGCTTTGCGCGTAGACGCAACCTCTTGTGGCAGTGCGAGTAGATCAATTTTTTGAAATCCGGGTCGGATTTTACATAATAGTCGGTGCCCTCACTCCAGTGCAGTGGCAACGGATGTCTTATGGGAACATCGGTTCTTTTGCCGTCGCGGATGCGCATGATGCCGTTCGCGAATTTTGTTTTTGTCCAATCGGAAAAACAGTATGTTATATAGCTGGCCACTCCGCCTCCTATTCTAAAAATTTTACTGATTGTGTTTTAACACGAAACTCTGTTTTTACGCAAGATGGCAATTTGTATACAATAGAAACATGGCGGAAAAGGAAGAATTGTTAAAAAAACTTGAGGCGGAAATTGCCGCTGATATATCGTTGCCGCTGCGCGAGGCAAATCTGGTTTTTGGCGAAGGGAATCCGAACTGCGAGGTGATGTTTATCGGCGAAGCGCCGGGATTCCACGAAGACCGCCTCAAGCGCCCGTTCGTCGGCCGCGCCGGCCAGCTTTTGGACGATTTGATAAGAGAAGTCGGGTGGAAGCGGGAGGACGTTTACATAACGAACGTCGTGGAGCGCAGGCCGCCGGAGAACAGAGATCCCAGTCTGGAAGAAATTGACGCTTACGGTCCTTATTTGACCAGGCAAATTGAAATAATTAACCCGAAGGTTATTGCGGCTGTTGGGCGCTTTGCCATGAATTATTTTTTGCCCGAAGCCAAAATTACGAGAGACCACGGAAAAGTTTTTAAAGTTGACGGTCGTCTTGTGCTGCCTCTTTTTCATACGGCTGCCGCGCTGCGCTCAACCGAGATGATGAGACAACTTCGCGAGGATTTCAAGAAATTGCCCGATATCGTGGCCGGCAAGAGCCAGGCGGAGGAAGTTTTGGCCAGGTTTTCGGAAGAAAAAAAGAAGAAGCCGCCGCAACCGAAACTCTTTTGATTTTTTGTTATAATTAGAAGGTGAATTTCGCTTTATTTTACTTAATCCATAGGTTTTTTTACCGTTTGGGCGACTTTTTCCACCACTGGTATGTCGACGGTTCGCGGCAATTCATACACCGTTTCGTTTCCTTCCTGGAGCGTCTGGACAGGACGCTCGCCATCCGCATAACGTTTCGTTATTTATTCCAGCCGCTTTACAAGGACTACACGGCGATAGGCAGGATTTTGGGGTTCATTTTCCGCTCGGTGCGTATTTTGATTGGCGCGGCGGTTTATGCATTCTTCGCCGCACTGTTTCTGGCTATTTACGCGGCCTGGCTTTTGCTGCCGCCGCTATTAATTGCCTATGCCGCAAGCAACCGCTAAAAACCGCGAAACTTATTTTGAGGACCCACGGCTTTTAATGACGCTTCCCGGGCGCCTTGTCGTCAGGGTTTTTAGTTATGTCGGCTACTTGCTGTTAATCGCGGCTGCGGCTACTTTTATAATTTCTGATATTAATTGGGTGCGTTCCGTTGGTATTTTTCTCGCCCTGTTCTTAATAGACAGGGCCGTGCATCTTGGCGAGGCCGACTGCCCCCTTTCCGAACTTCCAAAAAGCGGAAGGATTAATTTGGCAGGCTGTCTAAGGCCAAAAACTTTCGCCGTTATTGAAAAAGCGTTTGATAGAAGCTTGCTTACGAAACAGAATCTGTTCTTGGAAATAATTCGGCAGCTTTTGGGATTTTCCGAAGTCGAGGAAGGCCTGCGCCGGCTCGATGTTTCTCCGGATGAGTTTCGGCAAAAGACCGAAGAATTTTTAGCCGAAAGTTCCAAGGACGAAAATAAGCATCTCACCTCGAAAAGCGAATATCTTTCGGGAACAGAGTCGCTGGTCGCCGCCGCTTTTGGACAAGCGACGGATTCCGGCCATAAATTTATCGAGCTCAGTGACTTGTTTTCGGCGATGCCGCAGATGGAAGATAGCTCGGTGAAAAGACTTTTTAATATTTTTGGCGTTGACGAGGGAGACTTGGAGCGGGCGTTGATTTTTGGCTCGATTGCCAAGACCCTGGGGCGAGTGCCCGGAACCCTCGGGGGATTTGTGCTCGGTCCGACTCGCCTGAGGCACAGAATTATGAATCGCGCCTGGACATCGAGGCCTACGCCGACATTGGATAAGTATTCTACCGACTTCACGGATCTTGCGAGACAGAGCCGAGTCGGCTTTTTGATTGGTCACGGGGCGGAATACGAGAGGCTTGTTCAAACCCTAGCGAGGCCGATAAACCCCAACGTTATTTTGGTTGGAGAAGCGGGGATAGGCAAGGAGGTTTTGGTGACCCACTTGGCTTTTAAGTTGACAAAAGACGAAGTTCCCAAGGCTCTTTTTGACAAAAGGCTGGTTTCCCTTGAACTGAACAACCTCGTGGCCGGCGCTCCGCCGGAGGAGCTGAACGACCGCCTGAAAAAGATTGTTGATGAAATCTTAATCGCGGGAAACGTCATACTTTATATTCCGGACATCCACAACCTTGTCCGCACATCCGGAACCGCCTACATTTCAGCCGCCGACGCGCTGATGCCGATAATGATGAACAATGCTTTTCCGGTTGTCGGCGCAACGTATCCGCGCGAATTCAAGCAGCTTATCGAGCCGAGGAGCGATTTCGCCGGCGCCTTTGAGGTGGTCAGGGTGAACGAAATCAGCGAAGCCGACGCGGAAAAGGTTTTAAGTTACGACAGCTTGATACTTGAGCGGCAATTCAAGGTAAAAATAAGTTTCGGCGCGGTTAAAAAAGCGGTGATACTGGCCAAAAAATATTTCCGCAACAAATTCTTGCCCTCAAGCGCCGAAGAGCTTCTGAAAAGCGCCCTGGTTGCCGCGCACGAGCGCGGAGAAAAGTATTTGGGGCCCGATAGGGTTGTGAGCGTGGCGGAAGAAAAAGTGAATATTCCCATACACGAGGCGGGCGAGGAGGAAGCAAAGAAGCTGTTGAATCTTGAAGGCGTCATTCACGAACGCCTTATTGACCAGGACGAAGCCGTGAAAGCGGTGTCCAACGCTCTAAGAGAGTACAGGAGCGGCCTTTCAAGGCCCGGCGGACCGATTGCCAACTTTCTTTTTGTGGGGCCGACCGGAGTCGGAAAGACCGAGCTTGCGAAAATTCTGTCCAAGGTCCAGTTCGGTTCGGAAAAATCCATGGTCAGGTTCGATATGACCGAGTATCAGGACAAGCTGAGTTTTTACAGATTTATCGGCTCGCCGGACGGGACTACCACCGGCGCCTTGACCGACGCAATTTTACAAAAACCTTACAGCTTAATACTACTCGACGAGTTTGAGAAAGCCTTCCCCGACATTTTGAATCTTTTCCTGCAGGTGTTTGACGACGGCCGGCTTACGGATAATTTGGGGAGGACGGTCGATTTTCAAAACACGATTATCATCGCGACTTCCAACGCCCATTCGGACATTATCAATGACGCCCTGAATCAGGGTCAGTCAATGACGGATATTGCCGAGTATTTAAAGAGAAAATTAACAGACGTTTTCAAGCCGGAACTTTTAAATCGCTTTTCGCGAATAGTTGTCTTTAAAAATCTCGAACCGGCAGACTTGGAGAAAATCGTCACTTTGAATTTGCAGGATGTTGCCGCGGCTGTCGCCGAACAGGGCATTAAAATGGAATTTGACCCCGCTATCGTCAAGCAGTTCGTGAAACTTGGTTATGACCCGGCTTTCGGCGCGCGGCCCCTGCGCAGAGTAATAGATGAAAAATTGCGCGCCCCACTGGCCTCGAAATTGTTAGAGAAGAAAATCATAAAGGGCGGTCGCGTCAAAATCGGCTTGAGGGGTGAAGAAGTCGAATTTGTTAATCTCAGCGGTTAAAAAATGAGAATAAGAATCAACATAAATGTAAAAGTCGGGCGTCTCGTGAAGTATTTTATCCTTTGCGACCTTGCGCTCCTTGCCGGCTGGGGGCTCATCGAGCCAGTTTTTTCGGTTTTTATCATTGAGAAAGTCGCGGGTGCTACGCTTGTAACCGTCGGCGCTGCCGCGGCAATCTACTGGCTCCTTAAATCGGTTATTCAGATTCCTATCGCCAAGCATTTAGATCGGACGCCGGGCGAAAAGGATGATTTTTATAGTTTGATACTCGGGCTCATTATTGCCTCCTTCTCGGCGTTTCTCTTTGCCTTGGTAACTCAAATTTGGCAGCTCTATGTCGTCCAGATTCTTCACTCAATCGGCTTCGCTTTTTACGCGGCCACCTGGCCGGCGATTTTCTCGCGCCACTTGGACAAAGAGAAAGTTTCCTTCGATTGGGCGCTTGATTCCACTGCGGTCAGCGTTTCTTCCGGCATCTCCGGATTTCTGGGCGGCGTCATTGCCAACTGGTTTGGCTTCCAGGCGGTTTTCATTTTGGCGGCCGTTTTTTCTGCTTTGTCAGCCCTTATATTAATCGGCGCTCCCGACATTATCCTGCCGCCGAAGACCACCCCTGCGGGAGAAGTTTTAATCAAAGATCATACACCAGCCGATATCGGCAAATAGTTTTCATCTATGGCCATATCCAACCAGACTATAGCCAAGATTTTGTCGGAGATTGGCGAGTACTTGGAGATGCAGGGCGTGCCTTTCAAGCCGCGCGCCTATGAGAAGGCCGCGCTCGTGATTTCCGGCTTGGAAGAAGAAGTGGCGGAAATCTATAGAAGCGGCGGCGTAAAGGCGCTTGAAGAAATTCCGGGAGTGGGTCAGGGTATTGCGGAGAGAATAGAAGAATTTATAAAAACCGGCCGGATAAAGGATTACGAGAGCTTGAAAAAGAAGATGCCGGTTGACCTTGCCTCTCTTGCTATAATTGAGGGTCTCGGGCCGAAATCAATCAAGAAACTTTATCAAAAATTAGGAGTCCGGAATATCAAAGACCTGGAGAGAGCAGCACAAGCCGGAAAAATCGCACGCCTCGAGGGTTTCGGCAAAAAAAGCGAGGAAAAAATTCTCCAAGGCATCGGCTTTGTGCAAAAATCGGGCGGGCGCTTTGTCTTGGGTTTTGTGATGCCGGAAATAAGGACGATTGAGGGGCGTCTCAGGAATTTGAAGGGCGTTGAAGAAGTCGCAGTCGCTGGTTCGGTGAGGCGCAAGAAAGAAACCATTGGCGACGCGGATATTCTGGCCATTTCAAAGAACCCGAAGCCAGTTATGGATTATTTCGTAAGTATGCCAGAGGTTGCCGCCGTTCACGCTCACGGCGTCACGAAATCCGCGATTAAACTCAATTCCGGACTGAACGTGGATTTGCGCGTGGTCGAACGTGATTCCTACGGCGCGGCACTCGACTACTTCACCGGCTCCAAAGACCACAACGTCGCCTTGCGTCAGATTGCCGTCAGGAAAGGGTTGAAGTTGAACGAGTACGGTTTATTCCGCGGCAAAAAGGAAATCGCGGGGCGGAGCGAAGAGGAATTGTACAAAGCGCTGGGGATGGATTATGTCGAGCCGGAAATGCGGGAGAATACGGGCGAAATTGAACTTGCGCAAAAGCATAAATTGCCGAGACTTTTGGGCTACGATGACCTTCAAGGCGATTTGCAGGTGCAGACGAGCTGGACCGATGGTTCGGATTCCATCGAGACGATGGCCAAAGTCGCAAGCGAAGCCGGTTTGAAATATATCGCAATTACGGACCACACGAAACGCCTGGCTATGACCCACGGTTTGGATGAAAAGAGAATTTTGAAGCAAATGGCTGAGATTGACCGCCTTAATAAAAAATTAGGAAGCAGGATAAAAATATTAAAGGGCAGCGAATGCGACATTTTAAAGGACGGCTCACTCGATTTGCCCGATGAAGTACTTGCGAAATTGGACGTCGTCGGCGCCGCCGTCCATTCCCATTTCAATTTGCCGCGTAAGGAGCAGACGGAGCGGATAGTGAAGGCGATGTCTAACCCGAACGTGGATATCGTTTTTCATCCGACGGGGCGTATCATTAACCGTCGCGCCGCTTACGAGGTTGATGTGGAGGAACTCATAAAAACCGCCAAGAAAACTGGCACGGTTATGGAAATTGACGCCTATCCTGACCGCCTGGATCTGAAGGACGAGTATATAAGGAAATGCGTTGAAGCTGGAGTGAAATTGGCTATTGACACCGATGCCCATTCGCCGACGCATTTCCCGTATTTGGAATACGGCATCGCGCAGGCAAGGCGCGGCTGGGCGGAAAGAAAAGATATAATAAATGCGTGGCCTTTGGGAAAGATGCTGCGTTTTCTGAAGCAGTGAAGACTTGCATAGGCCCAGCCGCGGCGAAAAGGGGTCGGGGAAAAGCGCTAGGGTTTCCCCGTGTAGGAGATTATTCAGAACCGAGGGTTCTGAAGGAGGTCGCTCATGGCGACCGACGCGGCTGGGCGGAAAGAAAAGATATAATAAATGCGTGGCCCCTGGAGAAGATGTTAAAGTTCTTGAAATAATGAATCCCGTTAGAAGCCGCGATCGCTTTGTTAAGAATACAATGTTAAACCTAATATATGGTCGTTGCCATAAAATAATTTTACAGATTCGCATTGATCGCAATCTGCTTCTAACGGGATGAAAAGGGAAATTTCAGCAGGAATTATTGTGTACAGAAGAGCGCCGGAAGGCCCAAAGTTTCTCATTCTTTATCACGGGCACAACTATTGGAATTTTCCGAAAGGCAAAATTGAGTCCGAAGAAAGAAGCCTAACCGCGGCGCTCAGAGAAGTTAGAGAAGAAACCGGTCTTGCCAGCCGCGATTTAAGGATTATTAAGAACTTTAAGGCGTACGAGAGGTTCTATTTCAGAAAAGGCGGCCAAACGGTATTCAAAATCGTGATTTTTTACTTGGCCGAAACCTGCGCCGTTGATGTGAAGGTTTCGCATCATGAGCACCAGGGCTACGGATGGTTTGTGAATAGCGAGGCAAAAAGAATTTTGGGAAGATACAAAGACAGCCAGAAAGTTTTAAAGCAGGTATACGACTTTCTCGCGGCCAGAAGCCGGCGTTATCATCACGGCGGCGCGCACCCGTAATTGACCCCATGATTCGCATAAGCCTTAACTTACAAACTCAACTATTTCCTTGAACACTTTGGGTTCGTTTTGGGCGAGGTCGGCCAATATTTTCCTGTCGAGCTTTACGTTTTTCTTTTTGAGCGCGGCTATAAGTTTGCTGTATTTTATTCCTTCGGCGCGGGCGGCGGCGTTAATGCGGATGTTCCAAAGCCGGCGGAAAACTCTCTTTTTTTCCTTGCGTCCCTGGAAGGCATGCGCCCAGGCATGAAGCAGGGCTTCTTTAGCCGCTCTTTCTTTTGATTTTCTGCCCCAGCGGAATCCCTTCGTGTATTTGAGCAACCGTTCGCGTTTCTTGGTTGCGATTTTGCCTCGTTTGACTCTCGGCATGTTTAATAATTTAGTATTTTTTTAATCGGATAATCAAGAGACGTAGTTTTACTCTTGCGTCTTACATTTTTAGTAGTTTTTCTGGTGCGAAAATGGTCAATCGCCATAAATCGTCTTACGATTTTCCTGTTTTTCGTTATTTTTATCCTTTTTGATAAACTTTTTCTCATATTCATCGCGACCCCAATTTACGAATGCACCCGAATGACGCGAATGAATTCGGGACATTCGGGTGAAATTCGGGTTTTTCGGATCGCTTTTATTTTTTTGTTATTTGCATATACATTCCCCTGCCGCCGAATTTTGGCTCGCTTAATCTTTTATATTCCGTCGTTATCATCCCCAAGAACTCTCCCAGTTTTTGCCGCGCCCAGTCCCTATTGTATTTTTCTCTGCCGCGCAATCTCATATGAACCTCAACTTGATAACCTTCGGCCAGGAACTTTTCCAACTGCCGCACTTTTATCAAGAGGTCATTCTTGGCGGCCCTGGCGCTGATTTGCACTTGCTTGAACCCACCCACTTTTTGCGCCATCCGCTCTTTCTTTTCCTGCCTGACCCTTTCGTAGCGGTATTTGTCAAAACTCATAAGCCGCGCGACCGGCGGCTTAGCTCCGGGAGCTGTCTCTATCAAATCTATTCCCGACCCGGCCTTCACGAGCGCCAACGCCTCCTCGCGCTTTAAAATGCCAAGATTTTTGCCGTCTTCGCTTATTACCCTAAGTTCGGGAGCGATTATTTGACTGTTGATTCGCGGCTTGTCGATGGTTTTTGTTTTTTTGTAACCCTCTTCCCTTAGAAAGTTATTTAATATTATAGTCCGGCCGTTGTCTTGTCAAAGCTTGATTTTTTGTCGAGTGTATAGTATAATTGAGGCGAAAGCTGAATATGGGGATGCCCAGTAGAGCAACTGCGATTGTATTTAGTCAATTTCGCGCGTTGCTTACTGGAATTCTCCGAGATTCTTGAAAAAATAAGGCAACTGCTTTTATTTTGCCGTATGGCGCGAAATTGAAATCGCAGTTGTCATACTGGGGATGATCGGCTTCGATAAGGATATTTCCTGGACTGGCGAGCCGAGCGTTAACTCGTAAAACTGACAAAAACAATAACTGCTGACTCAAAAGTTGCAGCTCCAGCATTCGCTTACGCGTAACGCTGGACATCGGCTAATCTGCGCTTCTTAGATTATTACCGGTGTTATACAAGGAAGCTCGTTCCGAGTTGATGATTCTAGGTTCGGCACTAAAACAAGAATCGCCTTAGTTCAGTTCTTAACTGAAACACGCTCGTAGAAGGTTCACAGATATTATCCTTAGACGCGAGTTCAATTCTCGCCATCTCCACGAATAGCTAAAAAACTCCTACACAAGGTAGGAGTTTTTTAGCTACTGGTGGTGCGAGAATTGAACGAAGAGGAGGGGTCGGGAGGAAATGAGTTCCTCCCGTGTAGGAAATTACTCAAAACCGAGGGTTGTGAGGAAGTCCCGCCGTTGGCGGGACGACGTTCAATTCTCCCACCTCCGTCACACTAGCGAAGCGACCAGTCGCGATGCGAAATTTCCCTCATCTCTACTTGTCTACTTGGAAAATCTTTTCCGCCGGCTCCGAATCAGTAGTTCAAATTTGCCGCAAACTATCAAAATTCTACCGCAAACCTTGCCCGTTCGCCTTGCTGGAACGGGTGTTTTATTTCTTTCATTTCGGTCACCAAGTCGGCTGCTTTAATTAGTTCCTTGGGGGCGTTGCGGCCGGTCAGGACGAGAATTTTATCTTCGGGGAAATTTTTTATGGCGCGGAGAACTCGTGAAACCCTTAGAAGACCGAGCGAAACGGCGACGTTTATCTCGTCAAGCACAATAAGGTGCCACTTTTTGCTTTTAGTTTCTTTTTCAAAACAGCGGAGTGCCTCTTCGGCGGCTTCAACGTGTTTTTCCATTGGCAGTTTGTCTCCTAAAATACCGACAAAACCGAGCCCCATTTTTTTGATTCGGAAATCTTCCGGCTTAATATGGAAGCGTTTGGCGAATTCATCTTCTCCGGAGCTCCACGAGCCCTTGATGAACTGAATCATCAAGGCATTCTTGCCTCGTCCCAGAACCCGCATCGCTTGTCCAAGGGCAGCCGTGGTTTTGCCTTTGCCATTGCCGGTGAATAGAACAATCATTTCGGTCATTATAGCAAACCACTTGACTTATTGTTTGTGGGCAGTTTATAACGTATATAGAAATATTTGCTCGAGGAGGTTGGGAATGAAACGAACTTCTCTTGTGGTTGTTGCTGTTTTAACTACTTTTCTTGCCGCGGCGCCCTCCGCGGCCTGGAACAAAGGCAAAAACGAACTTAATAAGTTCAAATACGTGAGCAAGTTTGCGCTTCAAGGCGATAAGCGGTGCGGTTCTTATTTTGTGAGGAGTAGTTTTGGCGGACGCAGGGAAGACGGCATTTTTTATCTTTGTGGGAAAAACAGAGACGTGAAGCTTTCTTGGGTTTCGTCCGGGAAAGTTATTGTGGAGATTGATAAAAAGAGACGGCGCCCGACAGTCAGCTCTGTGTTTATTGAGGGCCCAAACGACAAATCTGTCGGTGTCGGTAGGTTGATTCGAATTTCGCCAGCGGACTATGACGAGGCAAAAGACTGCTTGCCCCAACCGACAAAATGATAAGAGAAAATTGGACTGCCCAAGTCGGCAGCCCTATTTATTTGTTTTCAACTTCCGTGCAACTACTCCGGAAATTTCTTTATTTCCCGCTCGGCCGAACGTTTTTTTAGAATTTCTCTTTTGTCTGATTTTTTCTTGGATTTGGCGAGTCCAAGTTCAATCTTAACAAGGTTGTTTTTGGTGTAAGCGCGGAGAGGCACCAAATGCACGGATTTATCTTTGAGCCGGCCGGCGAGTGAGGAGATTTCTTCTTTGCGCAAAAGAAGGCGGCGGGAACGTGAGGGGTCGTAGTCGACCGGCGCGTTCTTCGGCTGGTAAGGCGGGATTCTGGCGTTTATAAGGGATACTTGTCCCTTCCTCACGATAGCGTAGCTGCCAGCCAGGTCGAAGCGGCCGCTTTTCGCGCTTTTGACCTCAAAACCGCGGAGCTCTATGCCCGCTTGGAGCGTTTCCAATATTTCATAGTCAAACCGCGCCCGGCGGTTTTCAGAAAGCGCCTTCATGACCTTATCTTATCTCCGATTTGGAAAAAACGCATTTTGTTGCGGGCGGCGCTTTTTTGGGTTATTTTTAATCTACAAGACCGTACCATGCGGGAAAAAATCAAAAAGATTCTGGAGTTGAGTTGCGGCAAGAAGACTTTCGAGGTTTTTGTGCCGGAACTGGAAAAGTTCGGCCATTACTCGACCAATCTGGCTTTGGTTTTGGCGAAAAAACAAAACAGAAAGCCGCTCGAGTTGGCCGGAGAATTATCGGCAAAAATACAAAAAAATTCTCCAGCCGGTTTTTTCGAGAAAATTGAAGTTGCGCCGCCGGGTTTTATAAACTTTTGGATTTCCCGCGAGGCGTTACTGAACGAACTCGGCCGCGTCTCCAAAAGTATTAAAAATTACGGCAGAAGCGGTGCGGGGAAAGGAAAAACTGTAATAGTCGAATATTCCCAGCCCAATATTGCGAAGAAGATGCATGTCGGGCACCTGCGGACGACAATCATCGGCGATGCCCTGGCCAATATATTGGAGTTCGTTGGATATAAGGTTGTGAGATGGAATTACCTCGGAGATTGGGGGACGCAGTTCGGGAAATTGATAGCCGCCTATAAGCTGTGGGGTGACGAGAAGAAGGTCAAAGAAAATCCAATCGAAGAGCTTCAGTGTCTCTATGTCAAATTTCACGACGAGATGAAAACTTCGCCGGATTTGGAGAAAAGAGGGCAGGAAGAGTTTAAAAAACTGGAGGAGGGCGACAAGGAAAATAGGAAATTATGGGAGTGGTTCAAGAAAGAGTCGCTTAAAGAATTTGAAAAAATATACCAAAAACTGGGCGTTAAATTTGACACTTATTTAGGTGAAAGCTTTTTTGAGGGCGAAGTTGGGCCGCTCGTTAAAAAACTTCTTGATTCTGGCGTCGGGAAGAAAAGCGAAGGCGCTGTTGTAGTCCAGCTTGATTCTTTTGGTTTGCCGCCGGCACTGGTTCAAAAATCTGACGGCGCAAGTTTATATTTGACTCGAGATATTGCCGGCCTGGAGTATCGTCTCAAAAAGTACAAGCCGGCCAAGATTTTATACGTGGTTGGGAACGAGCAATCGCTTCACTTTGAGCAGCTTTTTGCCGTAGCCAAAATTTTGGGTTTGGAGGGAGCCGAACTTCAGCACGTGAAGTACGGCTTGGTTTTGGGCGAAAGCGGACAAAAACTCGCCACTAGGGAGGGGCGGACGATTTTCTTGGAAGATGCTGTTGGAAAAGCGATTCGTTTGGCGCGGGAAGTAGTGGAAAAAAAGAATCCGTCGCTTGATGAGTCGGAGAAAGAAAAAATTGCCGAAGCCGTCGGCGTCGGGGCTTTGAAATATAACGACCTCAAAGAAAACCGCACCACCGACATTGTTTTTGACTGGAAGAAAATGCTGGATTTTACGGGCGACAGCGCGCCGTATCTTCAATACACACACGCGCGGCTTATGAGCATAAAAAGTAAGGCGGGGAAAATCGGCAAGCCGGACCTTGGTCTATTAAAGAGCGAGCCCGAATTTGCGGTAATAAGAAAAATAATGGAATTTCCTGAGGAGATTTTACGAAGTGGCGCCTCGCTCAATACTAGCAACCTGGCCGGGTATTTGTATAAACTGGCCGTTTTAGCAAACCGTTTCTACGAGACGACGCCCGTTCTTAAAGAAGAAAACGAGTTGCGGCGCAACGCGCTTCTTTTACTCTCGGGCGCGACAGCTTCTGTTTTGCGCACCGGTCTAGGTATTCTAGGGATTAAATCACCGGAGAAAATCTGATATCATTTTAGAAATGGCTAAAGCAAGATGGCTCGATGGCTTTGGAGAAGATTTTAATCTGCCGAAAGTTGAGGAGAAAATTCTGAAATTCTGGGAAGAGAGCGGGACTTTTCAAAAAAGCTTGGAGCAGAGAAAAGGCAAAAAACGCTTCGTGTTTTTTGAGGGTCCGCCGTATGCGAACGGCAAGCCGGGCATTCACCATGTTTTGGCGCGTATATTTAAGGACATAGTTTTGCGCTACAAAACGATGCGCGGTTATTATGTTCCGCGCCGCGCCGGTTGGGATACGCACGGCCTGCCGGTCGAAATTGCCGCCGAAAAGGCGCTTGGCTTGAAATCCAAAAAAGACATAGAAAAATTTGGCATAGCGGCTTTCAACGAAAAGGCCAAAGAACAGGTTTGGATTTACAAGAACGAATGGGAAGAGATGACGCGCCGCATCGGCTACTGGTTGGACTTTAAAGACGCCTACATCACTTACGAGCCGGAATACATTGAAACTATTTGGTGGACGATAGCGCAAATCGCCAAGCGCAAATTGCTGTATAAGGGGCACAAAGTCGTGCCGTGGTGCCCGCGTTGCGGCACGGCGCTTTCGTCTCACGAATTGGCTTTGGGTTACAGGGAAATTACGGAGGACTCAGTTTATTTGAAATTCAGATTGAAAAGGGGTCAGAGAATCGCGGGTTCGACAAGCTCACCGCAGGGCGACGACTTCACGACAGATGAAGATACCTACATTCTGTCTTGGACGACTACGCCGTGGACGCTGCCCGGCAACGTGGCGCTGGCCGTCGGCGAAAAAATAAAATATGCCATTCTAAAGAAGATGATTGACGGTCGGCTGGAGCGCTGGATTGTTGCTAAGGAAATCGTGGATAAGGGCGGAGACATTTTCGGTTCGCCGGCGGACTCAAGAGAGGAAATTTCGGGTAAAGATTTGGTTGGTTTGTCTTACGAGCCGCTTTTCGATGTTCCACCGCTTAATACCAGAACTGCTTATAAGGTTTATGCGGCTAGTTTTGTTGCCACTACCGAAGGAACCGGCGTTGTGCATACAGCCGTAATGTACGGCGAGGACGACTACCGCCTTGGCGTTAAAGTTGGCTTGCCGCAGCGCCACACGGTTGATGAGGAAGGGAAGTTTACGAGAGACGTCAAGGGATTTGCCGGTTTATACGTGAAAGACAAGGAAACGGAAAACAAAATTCTCGAGCATCTGAGGAAAAACGGGAACTTATTGAAGATTGAGCCCTATTCTCACGAATATCCTTTTTGCTGGAGATGCGAAACGCCGGTTCTTTATTATGCCAGGAGCTCGTGGTTTATAGCCATGAGTCGCCTGAAAGACAAGCTCCTTAAAAACAATAAACGTATCAATTGGGTGCCGGCGCATCTTAAAGAGGGCCGCTTCGGCGAGTGGCTCAAGGAGGTTAAGGACTGGAATCTTTCGCGCGAGCGTTACTGGGGTGCGCCTCTGCCGATTTGGGAGTGCAAGAAATGCGGACATCACGAAGTTGCGGGAAGCCTGGAAGAGTTGAGCGCCCTCACCGGCGGCCCGAAGAATAACTATTGGGTGCTGCGGCACGGCGAGTCGGAGAGCCAGATTTTGCACATTATTGACGCCGGCCAGAAAAAATTACACCTCACCCCGCGCGGCAAAGAACAAGTAAGGCGCGCAGTTAAAAAGCTCAAAAATGAACTTGCCCGCCACGGAGAAAAAATAGATTTGGTTATTTCTTCCGACGTTTTACGGACGAAGGAAACCGAGAAAATCACGGCGGGGGTTTTGACGGGCGAAAAAGTGATTGTGGACAGGAAACTTCGAGAAATCAACCTTGGGGAACTGGAAGGTTCCCACGAGGCGAAATATCACAAGCTTTTTCCGACTTACGAGTCGAAATTCGAGAAAAGACCGGGAAAAGGGGAGTCGCTCAGAGATTTAAGGGCCAGACTTTGGGAGTTTTTGCGGGGTCTTGAGAAGAAATACAGAAACAAAAACATTCTTTTAATCAGCCACGAATATCCGATTTGGATGTTGTCCCACATCGCTTCCGGCTGGAGCGAAAAGCGCGCCATTGCCGAGAAGAAGAAGCAGGGTCCGGATTTCATTGCCACGGGGGAACTGCGAGCGCTTGATTTAAAAATCGTGCCGCGCGCCGAGACGGGCGAAGTCAATTTGCATCGTCCTTACGCCGACGAGATTGCCATTGTGTGTCCGAAATGCAGAGGCAGGGCGCGTCGCGTCAAGGAGGTGGCGGACGTTTGGTATGACTCGGGAGCCATGCCGTTTGCTCAAGCCCACTTTCCATTTGAGAAAGGCCAGAAAGTGTCTGCAAAAAGCCAAAAACTGGGCATTCCGTATCCGGCCGACTACATCGCCGAAGGGATGGACCAGACGCGCGGCTGGTTTTACACGCTTTTGGCTATCGCCACGGCTTTGGGCTTTGAATCGCCCTACAAAAACGTGATTTCGCTGGGCCTCGTCAACGACAAGTTTGGGCAGAAAATGTCCAAGTCAAAAGGCAATATCGTGGAGCCGCAGGCTGTTATCAACAAGCATGGCGTTGACGCCGTTCGCTGGTATTTTTACACCATAAATCCGCCCGCCGAAACGAAAAATTTTGATGGAGCAGAAGTGCAAAAAGCATATCGGCGCATGCACCTTTTGTTTTACAACTCCGCCGTGTTCTATAAAACCTATGCCCAAGGGAAAAAGGCGGAGTCAAAAATGCGCGCCTCCAAAAACATTTTGGACAAATGGGTTCTTGCGCGGCTCAACGAAACCGTGGACGGGGTGTCAAGAAGTTTGGATAAGTATCAGATACGCGAAGCCGCACTTTCAATCGAGCAATTCGTTGACGATCTTTCGCGGTGGTATATAAGGCGTTCGCGCAGGCGATTGCAACCTGGCCGCCGCAGCCTTGGCGGAGGAGGCAAACCGTCGAGCGGGGAAGATTACACTTCGGCGGTGTCCACGTTGGGCTTTGTCCTGCGCGAGGCGGTGAAGCTAGTAGCGCCCTTCACGCCGTTTTTCGCGGAGTATTTGTGGGGCGCTATGGGATCTGCCGATTCAGTGCATCTCGCCGATTGGCCTTCGGCTGAAAAGAAACACGACTACGCCGACTTCGTTGCTACGATGGCGGAGGTTAGGCGCCTCGCGAGTTTGGGTCTCGCGAAGAGAGCAGAGGCAGGGATTAAATTGAGGCAGCCGCTTGCCGCGGCGACAATAAAGACGAAATTAAGCAGGGAGCTTGTTGATATTTTAGCCGAGGAGGTGAATGTTAAAAAAATAACTTTCAATCCCGAAGCGAGGGACGAGGTTGTACTGGACACGGGGATAACTCCCGAACTGAAAGAAGAGGGGATTTTGCGCGAAATAGTGAGATTGGTTCAGGACTTGCGGCAAAAAGCCGGTTTCAAGCCGAAAGATAAGGTGGTGCTTATGGCCGAATTGCCTCGGGAGATTTCGGCGATGATTTCCAAAAACGAGAAATTCTTGAAAGCCGAAGTCGGCGCGGAGAGTGTTTTATACAAAAAAGCGGCGAAATTTGACGCCGAGATAAATACGAAATTCGAAAATTCGGAAATTTGGCTGGCCGTTAGAAAAAATTAAATACGCGTTTTAAAAGTTAAAACCCCATCCGTTCCTTGCGGAGCGGATGGGGTTTTGGGGTGGGCGGCGGGCTTTCGATTGTTGGCCTCTTGTGTCTACGAGGAGACACCGAAGGCGGCGGCCAGGTTGGTGAGCTCGCCATTCCGCTCATCGATGAGACCGATCCTGCTTTCGTGGAACGCAATCGTACGCTTGCACTCCTCGATGGTCTGCTCGGACTTCTGGCGCGAGGCAGCCAGGTCCTCGCGAACTTTGGCTACCTCGTCGTCGAGCACGTACCTAACGCCGCAGCCGACGACCGCGAGACGCGCAGCCGTCGCCTGGTCGGCCGTCAGGCCGTGAAGTTGGCCGGATAAATCTTCGGCTTCCCTCAGCCCGAATTTCTTCGGCTCGGGCAGGGCGGGCGGGACAGGCGGCTTCGGCGCGAAACGCGCGCGCAGCCAGTAACCGGCCGCAAGAGCAACAACAGCCAGAATGATATACCACATGGTTTTTTCCTCCCTGCGTCGGGATTTGATCAAATCCGCTGCCCAAATAGAGAGGACAGCACGGTGCGCGCGTTTCGTCTTTTATATAAGAATATTAACGCGCGCACTGCGCTGTCCTCGGGATTTTTAAGGTACAATAGCTAACGTTCTAAATGATAGCATATATAAATATTCTTGTCAATAGACGAGCTTTTTGCCTATAAAAACAAGGAGGCGCGCAGATGTTCTGCGCGCCTCGATGCAATTTCTGGTTTGTAAAGGCCTAAATTGAGACTCCGATTTTTCTCCTTGCTTCGGCAATTTTTCTCTCGGTAACTTTCGCGGCTTGCCCCGAGCCGCGTCGAAGGGCCTTTTTGAGCATAGCCGGTTTTTTCATAAGCTCTGCTTTCTTTCTGCGATAGTCGGCGAAATAGTCGGACATCAATTCGGCAAGTTTTGCCTTGAAATATGAATAATTTTTGCCGGCGAATTTTTTCTCCAATTCGGGAATTGTTTCCCCGCTTACGGCTGAATATATTTCCAAGAGATTCGATATGCCGGGCTTGTCAGCCCCGTGTTTTATTTTTGAACCGGAGTCGGTTGTCGCGCGCGCTATTTTTCTTTTGATTTCCCCCGGCGAGTCGTCAATAAATAGGCATCCCTCCGGCTGAGACTTGGACATCTTCTTGGTTGGCTCGCTTAAGCTCATCACGCGCGGAGTTTTTGTGAGAATCGGCTGCGGCTCCACAAATGTTTTTCCAAAACGTGAGTTAAATTTCCGCGCGAGCGTTCTGGCAAGCTCCAGGTGCTGGAGTTGGTCATTGCCCACGGGCACGAATTTAGCGTCGTAGAGCAGGATATCGGCGGCCATAAGGACTGGATAAGTAAAAAGGCCCGCATTTTCGTTATCTCTTTGCACTTCACTTTTTTCTTTGAATTGGGTCATCCTTTTTAACTCTCCGAGCGGCGTTATGGTATTTAAAACCCAGGTCAATTCCGTGTGCGCTGGCACGAGCGATTGGAGAAATATCGTTGATTTCTTGGGATTTAATCCGGCGGCCAGGAAATCCGCTGCCAATTCCAAAATTTGTTCTGGTTTTTCTTTTGGATTGAAATTCTCCGTCAAGGAGTGCAGGTCGGCGATGAAAAAGTGGCACTTGTATTTGCCCGAATTTTGCAGCTCCACGAAGTTTTTCAGGGCGCCCAAAAAGTTCCCGATATGCAGTCGGCCCGTGGGCTGGATTCCCGAAATGAGGGTTTGCTTCATAACATTTTGATAATATCACGAATAAAACACTCCCGCATCTGCGGGAGTGTTTTATATTTCTATTACCACAGGAAGTATCACCCCGCATAAGTCGCCTTCGGCGACTATACGGGGCAAGTCGGCCTCTTATATTTCAATTACTACGGGGAGAATCATTGGCCTTCGCCTTGTTTTGTTGTATAGAAATTGCCCTATTTGGTCGCGGATGAGGGTCTTCAAATAATCCGCTTCCAGTGGCTGGTAATTCGGCAGGCGGCCAATCAGGGCGCGTATACGTTTTCGGACCTCTTCGAGCACCTCCTGGTTTTCTTTGAGATAAATGAAGCCGCGCGAGATAATGTCGGGGCTCTTGAGGAGTTTTCCTTTGTCGCGGTCAATCGTCGTGATAATCACAATCATTCCTTCCTGCGCGAGTGCCCGCCGGTCGCGGAGCACGACTTCCTCCACATCGCCCACGCCCAGGCCGTCAACCATAACGTAGAAAGCCGGCACGGCCTCTTTCGTAACCCTGAAGCTTCCGGGCGCAAGCTCCGCCACTTCACCGTTATCCATTAAGATAATGTTTTGTTTTGGAATGCCAACTTCGTGGGCGGACTGGCTGTTCGCAGCGCGCATAAAGTAGTAGCCGTGAATCGGAACCAAAAACTCGGGGTTGATTAGTTTCATCACGAGCTTCAAGTCGTCTTTGGGCGCGTGTCCTGAAGAGTGGATGTCAACGATTTTTGAGTGGTAAACTATTGCTCCTTGCCGAGATAAGTTATCTTTTAGAACCTGCACGCTTCGCTCGTTGCCCGGAATGATTGAGGAGGAGAAAATCACCGTGTCGCCGTGTTTTATTTTTATTTGGCGATGCTCGCCGTTGATGATTTTCATAAGACTGGAGTTCGATTCTCCCTGGGCGCCGGTTGAGAGTATGAGAAGTTTTTCATCCCTTATTTTATGTATTTCCTCAAGCGACAAGATGGTGCCCGGTTTGGCCTTGATGAAACCGAGATTTTGGGCGATTTGAACGTTTGTTTTCATTGAGTATCCGGAGAGTGCCACGCGGCGGCCGATTTTTTCGGCGATTTTTATAATTTCGGCGATGCGCGTGAGAAGCGAGGCAAAAGTGGCGATGATTATTCTCCCGTCGGCTTTTCTAAAGATTTCCTCCAAGTTTTTCTCAACCACTCTCTCTGAAAGAGAATGACCCTCTTCTTCGGCGTTGGTGCTGTCAATCATAAACGTGTGAATGCCCCTTTTCCCAATACGCTCAAATTCTGTGAGTCCCTGCGGTTCGTCTTTGTCGTTGTAGTCAATCTTAAAGTCGGCAAAGTGTACCATGTTTCCGGCCGGAGTTTTTAAGAGGACTCCGGTTGTTTCTGGAACGTTGTGCGCCACGCCGAAGAATTCCGCCTCAAAATAGTTGGAAAGTTTTACGATATCGCCGTTTTTTACGGTGTGTATCTCAAGCTTGGGACTATTGGGATAATCTTCCTGCCTTTTCTCCACGATGGCTTTAGTGAGCGAAGTCGTGTAAATTGGGGGATTGCCAAGTTTTTCTATGACGTGAGGAACGGCTCCGATATGGTCGTAGTGCGCGTGCGTCAAAATTACGGCTTGAATATTGGCGCGCTTTTTCTCCAGGTAAGTAATATTTGGGATTATGTAATCAATACCCGGAGTTTCTTCCTCCGGGAACTGCAGGCCGAGGTCAATGATGACAATTTCGTTTTTATATTCAAAAAACATGCAATTGCGGCCGACCTCTTCCAGCCCGCCGAGCGGCACAAAGCGGACGGGCGTGCCGTTGTCTTCTAACTTGCCGCGTGGAGCTATGTGTCTTTTTGGAATCACAGGCGGCTTAATCCGGAAGCGAGCTGATGTTTTTCTTACCATATAAAAAGCCTATTTTGTTTTAGATTTTTGAATTTATCTTGTGCGCTCTTCTGCTGTGCCGCGGGAGAGATTCGAACTCTCATGGCCTTGCGACCGCTGGCTCCTGAAGCCAGTGCGTCTGCCAGTTCCGCCACCGCGGCATTGGTGTGGGGGTGAACCCTCCCTTGCTTCGCAAGGTCACACCTATGCATAGGTGTGAGGGTAAATCTGCCCACCTGCCCATAAAATTATTTTTATCAAAGGTGCGGGATGAACCAGCGCGCCTGCCTGCGGCAGGCAGGCGCGCCTGCCGCGGGGCAAATAAAAACAGAAGCGGTTGTTCTTTAATAAATAATTATTAAGAGTCCTATCTTATCTCAATTAAAATTAAGCAGAGCCGAGTTGGACAAAAGGAGGTTTTAGCTAATGATTAAAAGCATTATAGCAAGTGGCGTCTTTAAAGTCAAGCCGCCTATTTGAGTACGCGCGCTGTTTTCAAATACCACTTGTTGGCCCTTATGAAAATATCGCTGGGTTCAGAAACGAATTCTCCCTCCAGGCCGTGCAGATTTTTGCTCGCTATATAAAGATAATCCGGTGAGTAAAGGAAAGTAGCCGGATAATCATTGATTATCAAACCCTGCAAATCGTTGAATTGAGCCTTTCGCTTTTCGTCGTCCAAATTTTGCCTGATTGATTCAATTAGCGAATCGGCCTTTTTGTTATTATAGAGCGCGAGATTTAGGCCGGGATAGAACCTTTCCGAGGAGTGCCAGAAGGAAAATAAATCGGGACTCTTACCCAAAACGTTGCCGAAGAGAAGCATCTCGTAGTCGCGATTTTTAATTATATTTCCGGAAACGTCGTCGGGTGGCTGCGGGATCAAATTAATTTTAAACCCGATTTTTTCCCATACTTCCTTTAACAGTTCGGCTGTTTTAATCAAGAAGTTAACCTGCGGGACCGTCAGATTTAATTCTAGGGGCACTTTTGTGCTGCCGACAGTTTTTTCTCTGAATCCCTGGGCGTTAATTTTCCAGCCGGATTGCTCCAGAGAAGTGCTCGCTGCTTCGAGCGAGGAAGTGACATTTGCGAAATCTTCGTCAAAATAAGGATTTCCTTCGGGAATCGGACCCGTTGCGTGCCTGCCCCGCCCGCCCAACGCCTCGTTTACCAGATTTTCCCTGTTTAAAGCAAAGGCGAGCGCCTTCCTTACACCCAAATCTTTAAGGGGAACGCTTTTGCTTTGATTCAAGAAGACGGCGTAATAGCTTGGTAGATTGAAAGAGATTGCTTCGTAAGGCCTTTTTATTTGCGTCAAATCGGCGGGCTCTAATCCAGAGAAGCCGTCTATCTGGCCGGAGTTGAAATTTTTTATTAGATCATCTTTTTGCGAGAAAAACTCGAAATCAAGATTTTGAATTAACGGTTTATCTCCAAAATATTGGTTCCAAGATTCGAGCTTGTACAGGTATATAAATCCATCGGGGCGTTTTTCGTAGGAAGAAAATTTGTAATATCCGCTGCCGACCGGTTTTAGGTTGTAGTCCGAAAGCCTCCAGTTTGGCGGGGGCACATCGGCAAAGAGATGCTTTGGCAGGATATAGAGATTTCGCAGCGTATCGGAAAAAAATACGTAAGGATTCACGAGGCTGAATTGGAGTTCGAGCTCGCTTAGTCTTTGAGCCGCTACTCCCTGCCAAGCTGTGAAAAGAGGAGACGAGGTTTCTTGGTCTTGAATCTTTTGAATCGTGAAGATGACGTCGTCGCTTGTCAACTTTTCTCCATCTTGCCACCGCGGGTTTTCTTTAAGTCGGACCTTCCAAATTCTGCCGTCTGCCGACGGCTCGATTTTATCCGCCAAATCGTTCAAGTTGCTGAATATAAGCCTAACCAAACTTTTATCGATTTCACTCGAGGCGATTACCGGATTAATGTAGGTCGGCTGGCCCAGAAATCCGCTGCTGTAATCGCCTCCCGGGGCCGGAACGGCGCGCGTGGATTTGACTATCACCAAGCCGGAAACAACGGAGCCGCAGAGCAGGGCCGCCGTGAGCGCGAGAAAAAAAGTTAGGCGCTCTTTTTTGGTGAACGCAAAAAATATTTTTTTCAACCAGGACATCGCAAATCGGTTTTAATTTAACAAAATTTAACTTTTGAATTTAGCGCGGTTCGCCACGAACAAGACTGCTTTAGCGTGTGGAAACCAGCTGGAATATGGCAAGAGCAACGAAAACGACCGCAAGAATAATCGTTGAGGCGAATATTATTTTTTCGAGTCCCCGGCGGGTTTGATAAAAACCTCCTCCTTCTCCTCCGAAGATGCCGGAAAGCCCCGCGGACCTCTCTTGAAGGAGTATTAAGACAACAAGGAGAACGGATATTGCTATTTGAGCGATGGGAACTATCATATGGGAACTATCATTTGGTTGCCGCCAGGTGGAATATAAAATTTACGAAGCCGATTAAGATGGCGCTATAGACGAGCGCCGGAATCGTTTCAATCGTAAGGTTTTTGGAAAGAAAGTCAAGAATGTAAAGTATCAGGGAGTTTACGATTATAAGTCCTATGCCCAAAGTTAAAACGATGACTGGCCCGAGAATGAGCTTGAGAATCGGTTTCAGGACAAAATTTAAGGCCGTAAGAATTAGGGCCACTCTTACAAATTCGCTAAAGCCGCCAGTAAGTGTAAAGCCGGGAATATAGCTGGTTGCAGCCCAAAGAGCGACGGCGTTTGCGGCAACGGCAACGACTATTTTAGCGAGCCATTTCATGTTCCAACTAATTATACAACTTACCAGACGCCCCCTAAAGCAGTCCCTCTAAGAGACTTCTGCCGGTCATTTCTTTCGGTTTCGGTATGTTCATAAGCTCTAAAACAGTCGGCGCCACGTCGGCGAGTGATCCCATGGTTTCCGTTTTTATATTTTTCCAATTTGTGAATTTTCTTCCTTTGAATTCCGGCGCGATAAGATAGAAGGGCACCGGGTTTGGGTCGTGCGAGCTTTCGGGGAGGCCCGTAGCGGGACTTATCATTTCCTCCACGTTTCCGTGGTCTGAGGTCATCATTAAGATCGTTTGCGGATTAATGGCGGCCTTTAAGATTCTGCCGACCTCCCCGTCGATCACCTCCACGGCTTTTAGGCCGGCTTCGTAGTTGGCGGTGTGTCCCATGGTGTCGGGATTGGAATAATTTACCAAAATAAAGTCAAACGCCGAGTCCTGAATCGCTTCGAGTAGGCGGTCGGTAATGGCGCTAGCCATAAGTTCCGGGTGTTCCTCGGGGTGCGCGGCCGTAAGCGACGGGATAAGTATCCTGAATTCATCTTTAAAAGGCGGCTCGCGATAGGCGTTAAAGAAATATGTTATGTGTGCGTATTTGTAGGTTTCGGCAAGTCGGAGTTGGTTTTTACCTGCGTCGCTCAAAACTTTTCCCAGCGGCTTCTCCACCGAATCGGCTTCGAAAGCAACCGGCGCAGTCAATTTTTCTTCATAGTGGGTCATTGTTATCACAAGAAGATCTTCGAATTTTTTTGTTTGAAATTTATCGAAGTCTTTTAGAATGAACGATTCTGCTAATTGCCTGATACTGTCCTCGCGATAATTGAAAATTATCAAGGAGTCGCCGTCCTTTATTGTTTTATCTTCGCCGAAGCGGATGGGGGGTATATATTCTTCCGAGGGGCTTTTTGCGAAAGTCGCTTCGATTGTTTCTCCGGGATCTTCGACAACGGTGCCCGCGAGGCCGGTCAGGTTGTCATAAGCCGCCTCGGTTAAGCGCCAATTTTGGCTTCGGTCCATGGCGTAATAGCGGCCGCACAGGGTCGCGAGTTTCTCCTTCGGAATTTCTTCTAAAAACTTGTTTACGGTATGCGGCGGGCTGTCTTTTCCGTCCGCAAAAAGATGGAGTTTTACCGGGACATTTTCGATCTCAGCCATTTTTATCAGGGCATGCAAGTGATCCAAGGAAGCATGGACATTGGCTCTTGTGAGCAATCCCGCGAAGTTTACCGCGGCATTGTTTTTGCGCGCGTGGTCAAATGCCTTTTTAAGCGCCGGGTTTTCAAAGAAACTCTTGTCACGGATTGCCATCGTAATTTTCGGATAGTATTGGTACAGGACCTTCCCCGATCCCAGCGTCAGGTGGCCGACTTCGCTGTTGCCGGTTTCTCCCCAGGGCAGCCCCACAGAGATGCCCGATGCCTGAATGCTCGTTAAGGGAAAATTCTCTTCCAGCCACTTGAAATTTTGCGGATTTACCATGTGGATGGGGTTGGATTCGTCGTCGCGGCCAATCCCCCAGCCATCGAGTATTATAAGCACCGTTGACCGTCTCATTGCCCTTATTTTAGACGATTTTCTGGGCATTGACTAATTTGCCGGCTTGGAGTAAAATGGGATTGTAAAATTAAAGAGTCACAAAAAATTCCTAAAAAATTCAGAAACTAACAAAAATTAGCTAATGGAGAATTTAGGGAGATATTTTAATGGCAAACTACGCGCTTATTGCAGCGGGTATTTTAGCTGGCTTTGCCGCCGGATATTTCGTTCGCCGATTTTGGGCAAGTAAAAAATTAGGATCAGTCGAGGCACGAGTCAAAAACGCACTAGAGGAAGCCGAGACGCGCGCCAAAGAAATCGTTCTCGAGGCTAGGGATAAAGCAGCCTCGCTTTTGGTTGAACTGAAAAACGAGGAGCGCCAGCGCAAAAGAGAAATCGACGCCATGGAGTCGAGGCTTTTGAGCAGGGAGGAGGCATTCGACAAAAAACTTTCCGCTCTCTCCGCCGAGCAACACGCTTTGGCGGCAAAAGAAGCCGACATTAAGGAAAAAGAAACAGAAATCGGGGCACAAGAGGCCGAGATTCAATCCCGTCTTGAAAAAGCAAGCGGGCTGACTTCTGAAGACGCCAAAGAAGAACTCTTCAAACAAATCAAGGAAAAAAGAAGCCAGGACCTCGCGAGGCTTGTTGAAAAAATAGACAAAGAAAACAGGGAAGAGGTTGAGAAGAGGGCGGTAGAGATAATAACCACGGCTCTGCAGCGCTATTCGCGGTCGCATGTCTCAGAAGTCACGACGACGGTTTTTCCTCTTGCCGACGAAGAGCTCAAGGGCAAGATTATCGGCCGCGAAGGCAGAAATATCAGGGCTCTCGAGAGGGCAACGGGGGTTGAATTCGTTATAGACGAAACGCCGGACAGTATAATTATTTCGTCTTTCGACCCGTATCGCCGGGAGATCGCGCGCGCCGCGTTGGAAAAATTAATAAAGGACGGCAGAATTCAGCCCGCAAAGATCGAGGAAAAAGTGGAGGAAGCAAAGGAAGAAATTGCGAGGCGTACGCAGGAGATTGGGGAAGCGGCCGCGCAGGACGTAGGCATTTTTGATCTGCCCAAGGAAATCCTTCAGCTTGTGGGGCGTCTGCATTTTAGGACCAGTTATGGACAGAACGTGTTGACGCACTCTATTGAAATGGCTTACTTGGCGGGAATGATGGCGGGTGAATTGGGCTTGAATGTCGATATTGCGAAAAGAGGCGCCTTGCTGCACGATATCGGGAAAGCGATCGATCAAGAAGTTGAAGGCACGCACGTCGAGCTGGGGCGCAAGATTTTGAAGAAATACGGCATAAACGAAAAAGTAATTGAAGCAATGCAGTCGCATCACGAAGATTATCCTTATTCCACGCCGGAGGCTTGTGTTGTGGCGGCCGCGGATGTTCTGTCTGCCGCGAGGCCCGGCGCTCGCCGCGGGACGCTTGAGAACTACATTAAAAGATTGGCGGATTTGGAAAAGATCGCCATGGAATTCCCCGGAGTGAAAAACGCTTACGCCATTTCGGCCGGACGGGAGTTGCGCGTATTTGTCATCCCGGAAAAGATCGATGACTTTCGCGCGTTGGAATTGGCGCGGGAAATCGCCAATCGCATCCAGTCCGAGCTGAAGTACCCGGGCGAAATCAAAGTTAATGTCATACGGGAGGTTAGAGCAGTGGAGTACGCCAAGTAGTGAAATTTCGACTTGCGTCGTAGCATAAGGAACAAACGGACGAAATTCTACCGGCCTAAGCACGCCAAATAAATTAGTTGTGAGTTGTGTGCACATTGCCGATTTAGCGCCTCTGTGGTATTTTCCTTCTAACAGCCAAAAATAATAATTTAAGATGCTGCTCAAAATTTCGAAACTTTTTCTTTACGTTTCTCTTTTCTGCGTGGTCATCGTCATGACCTCCACCTTTTTCCCGTTCATCGGCGGCAAGGATTATTTTTTCAGATTTTCCGTGGAGTTGGCCCTGATTTTTTTTCTCTTGTGGTGGGCCTTCGAAGCTCGCGCAGGCGAAGTTTACGGGCGCATAAGAGAAACCATAAAACACCCGCTTTTTATTGCCGTTTCAATCTTTGTTTTGGTTGCCCTCCTCGCCTCCTTTTTCGCTTACGATCCGCATGCCGCCTTTTGGTCCAATTACGAACGCGGCGAAGGCGCATTTCAGATGCTCCACTATTATGTTTTTTTCACTCTTCTGGTTTTGCTGTTTGATGGTGAAGAAGAGTGGCGGCGACTGTTCAAGGTGTCTTTAGCGGCGGCAGTTTTGATGGTTCTTTACGGGATTTTCGCCAACCTCGGTTGGGCCGACAACTTCATAGGCCCGTACGGCGGCAATCCTCCGGATGGCTGGTGGGCTCGATTGACCGCGACGCGTTTCCAGGGTTCTTTGGGCAATCCCGCTTACGTTGCCCCTTATCTTTTGTTTTCTATTTTTTACACGGTTTACCTTTGGAGCAGCAGAAAACAGAAGAAAGATTTTGTTTCCGGTTTGTTTTATGGTTTTACGTCTTTATTTTTCTTGTTTTTCTTCATACTGAGCCAGACGAGGGGGGCTCTTCTGGGATTGGGCGCCGCGATTTTTTCTTTCCTGGTTGCAGTCATAATCATAAGCGCGGAATGGAGGCGGCGGCTCTTCGTTGTGCTGGTTTTGTTTTTGCTGGCAGGAGGCCTGCTCATCTATAACCGCAACTCGAATTTCGTGAAAAGCTTGCCCGGCGGCAGAATTTTCGATATTTCTTTTTCTGAAAACACCGTCAGTACTCGTTTTTGGACATGGGGATCCGCGTGGCAGGGATTTAAGGAGAGGCCGATACTCGGCTGGGGCCAGGAAAATTTCAGCCCCTTGTTCGATAAATACTTTGACCCGAGGCACTACGTGCCGGGACAGAACACCGAAACCTGGTTTGACCGGGCGCACAACATATTTCTTGACTACCTTACCGAAACGGGAATTTTGGGATTACTGAGCTATTTGGGAATTTTCGCTGTCATCTACGTAGAATTTTTTAGAAAGTATATCGTGAAAGACAAGCGTTTTTCCGCGGCCGAGAAGGCGCTGGTCGTGTCTATGCCAATCGGCTATTTGGTCCAGGGCGCCGCGATTTTCGACGTTTTACCTATGTATATAAACCTTTTCATGTTCTTTGCCTTTGCTTATTACTGGCTTTATAAAGCACATGAGTCCCGTTAGAAGCCGCGGTCGCGTTGTAAATATAGATTTTTATCACATGAACAATTCTTGCTATAAAATTAGTCTGCAGGTTCGTGCCGACCGCGACCTGCTTCTAACGGGATGAACAGCGCGCTTAAAAAAATTTTGGCAGTTTTGGCAGCCGTGTTTATTTTGTCGGTTGCCTATTACGGGAGCTACCTGCCTTTGCGCAAATCGCAGGCATTTATTGATGCGCTGAGAAACCTGCGTTCGGCGAAATCGCTTGCGGAATTTGAGCAGACAATATCTACGCCTCTCGACATGCCATCTCCCATCGGCCAGGAAGAACTGGTCCGCAATTCCGCAAACGTCATTCTCGGCCTGGTCAGGCAGAACGACAAACCGGAAATAATAGCGGAAGTCGTAAGTTACATTGAAAATTATTATAAACCCGTCATTGACCGGGGCGTGGGCATGAGTTTTGAGCAAAATCTTTATATTTTAGGCGCCATAAACGAGATGGCTTTTGTGAAAACGAAGGATGTGAAGTATTTCGCGGCGGCTAAAAAATATTACAGTGAGGGGCTCGGGCTCGGACCGAAGCGGCCGCAATTTCTTTACGGTATGTTTGATATTTACCGCATTGAGGGAAACGTAGACGGCGTGAAGGCGATTGCCGGCCAAATTTTGAGCCAATGGCCCGGCGACGACAGCATAAAACAAGGGCTAAGCAGTTTTTTGAGTCAAGTATTGACTAATCGCAAATAGAGTGTTATTAATAATCAATGCTTAAGGCTTTAATTACCGGCGTAACCGGCCAGGATGGCAGTTACTTAGCCGAGTTTTTATTGAAGAAGGGCTACGAGGTCCACGGTATCATACGCCGCGCCTCGACCCCCAACACCGGGAGAATTGACCACATTTATCAGGACCCCCATTCTGAAAATTACATATTTCAATTGCACTACGGCGACCTTGCCGACGCGAATACCATCAGAAAACTTCTTTATAAGATTCAGCCCGATGAAATTTATAATTTAGGAGCCCAATCTCACGTTAGGGTTTCGTTCGACATTCCGGAATACACCGCGAACGTTACCGGCCTTGGCGTTTTGCGTCTTTTGGAAGCCGTGAAGGATTTCGAGGAAAATACCGGCAAAAAAGTAAAGTTTTATCAAGCTTCCAGTTCCGAAATGTTCGGCGCCGCTCCGCCGCCCCAAAACGAGAATACGCCTTTTCATCCAAAAAGCCCCTACGGCGTAGCCAAGGTTTTCGCGTTTAACACCGTGAGAAATTATAGGGAAGCTTACGGCATTTTTGCCGCGAACGGCATACTCTTTAACCACGAGTCCGAGCGCAGAGGGCTGACTTTCGTAACCAGAAAAATTACGCGCGGCATTGCGAGGATACTCAAAGGCCTCGATAAAAAGATTTATTTGGGAAATTTGAATGCGCGGCGCGACTGGGGCTACGCGCCCGAGTATGTCGAGGCCATGTGGCTTATACTGCAACAGCCGGAAGCGGAGGATTACGTGATTGGCACCGGCGAGTCGCACAGCGTCAAGGAGTTTGTCGAGAGCGCTTTCGGACACGCAGGTATTTCCAATTGGCAAGATTATGTAGATATTGACCCCCGCTATTACCGGCCGGCCGATGTGGAGCATTTGGTGGCCGATATCACCAAAGCGAAAACAAAGCTCAAATGGCAGCCAAAAACAAAATTCGACAAGCTTGTAAAAATCATGATTAAGCACGACCTCGAAGAGCACGGACTTAAGGATTACGCCGATAAAATCCATATTGCATGAAGGTCGGGCCGGGGGTTGGCGCGAAATTATATAAAAAGATTCTAACCCTATGGACCTGAAATCCAAGAAAATTCTCGTGACTGGCGGCGCGGGTTTTTTCGGCAGCCGCGTCGTTCAAAAACTTATTGAGCTCGGCGTGCCGAGGGAAAATATTTTCGTTCCGAGGACGCGGGAGCTTGATTTAATGAAATGGGAAGATTGCAAAAAGGCAGTTAGGGGGCAAGACGTTGTGATTCATCTTGCCGCAGTTGTTGGCGGCATCGGCGCCAACCGCGAACATCCGGGCAAATTTTTTTATGACAACCTGATAATGGGTGCGCAACTGATGGAGGCGGCGCGTTTGGCAAAAACAGAAAAATTCGTTGTTATTGGAACCGTGTGCGCCTACCCCAAGTTCACGCCGACGCCGTTCAAAGAGGACGATCTCTGGAATGGTTACCCGGAGGAAACCAACGCACCCTATGGCTTGGCCAAAAAAATGCTCCTGGTCCAATCACAAGCGTACCGGCAAGAATACGGCTTCCACTCTATCTATTTGCTGCCAACCAATCTTTATGGGCCGGGCGATAATTTTGACCTCAAAAGTTCGCACGTCATCCCGGCATTGATACGCAAGGTTTACGAAGCCAAGAATGAGGGTAAAAATTACATTGAGCTATGGGGGAGCGGGGATGCAACCAGAGATTTTCTTTATGTAGACGATGCCGCCGAGGGAATTGTGTTGGCCGCCGAAAAATACGACAAACCAGAGCCGGTGAATTTGGGCTCCGGGACTGAGATAACCATCAAAGATTTAATAGGCCTGATTTGCCGCTTGATGGAATTTAAGTGTGAAATAAAGTGGGATAAGACGAAGCCCGACGGCCAGCCGCGGCGCATGCTTGATGTTTCGAGAGCCAAACGAGAATTCGGCTTCCGTGCGAAAACAAATTTTGAAGAAGGATTGCGAAATACAATCGAATGGTATCTTGCTAGCCCTAAATAGATCGTTATAAAACCGCGATAATCAAAGAGGGAAAATAAAATGGAAACAATAAAAGCTTGCCGTATTTGTGGCGGTAGCAGCATCAGGACATTTTTTGATTTGGGTTCGCAGCCACTTGCGAACTCTTTGCTTAAAAGTCCAGACGAAGAGGAGAAATTTTACCCTTTATCTCTTAGCTGGTGTGAAGATTGTTGTTTAGTCCAACTTAACGAAACAGTGGATCCTAAGGAATTGTTTTCAACTTACGTTTGGGTGACGGGCACCTCCAAAACAGCCAACGAGTTTGCCGATAAATTCTATAAAGAATTCGTGGGCCGCGCCGGCGGTTCTAAAGAAAAATATGTTCTTGAAATAGCTTCCAACGACGGAACGTTTCTTAAGCCGTTTCTGCGCGACGGCTGGAAGGTTCTAGGAGTTGACCCAGCCAAAAATATCGCGGACACTGCCAACAAAGAAGGTATTCCTACCGAGTGCGTTTTTTTCGGCAAGGAGGCAGCCGAGGAATTACTTGAGAAACGTGGTCCGGCGCGCCTCGTTTTTGCCAGGAATGTTTTGCCTCACGTTGCCAACACCCATGATTTTGTAGACGGGCTTAGAGTTGTCTTGTCCGACGATGGCGTTTTGGCGGTTGAGACCCATTATGCGAAAACAATACTGGAGGGTTTGCATTACGACTCCATTTATCACGAGCACCTTTGTTATTTTACGTTAAAAAGCTTAGAGCGGTTGCTTCGAGATCACGGCCTTTACGTTTTTGATGTTACGGCAAGTCCAATCAGCGGCGGCTCAATTATTGTTTATGCCCGGAAACATGAAGGCAGAGAAAAACCGGAAATCCATAAATACAGAGAACGGGAATCAAACCAGAAAACCAACAACTTCGCTTCCTGGAAGGGGTTTGCCGCAAAGTCATTTGCGCACCGCGAGAAATTACTGGAGGTGTTGGACAAAGCGAGAAGCGGCGGCAAGCGGGTGATTGGATGGGGCGCCTCGGCTCGGAGCTCAACCATGCTTAATTTTTGCGGAATCGATTGCAATGTTTTAAATGAGATCGTAGATCTTAATCCACTAAAACAAGGATTATTTACGGCGGGCACTCATATCCCGATAAAAGGTGCCGAGGAAGTAATGGAAAAAACTCCCAACTGCGTTTTTATCTTGGCATGGAACTTTGCCGATGAGATAATAGAAGCGTTAAAGAATAGGTTCGACTACAAGGGACAATGCATAATTCCGCTTCCGGTTGCCCCAAGAGTTTTGCAGTTGGGATAATATAAATTAACAAGAACAGCCGCATGATTTTCAATAAAACAGAAATTAACGGGCTATACGTTATTGATTTGGAGTTGAAAACCGATGAGCGCGGCTATTTTACGAGAGTGTTTTGTAAAGATGAGCTGGCTAAGGCAGGGATAGGGTTTGATATCGTTCAGGTCAACCGCTCGCTTACGAAAAAGCGCGGAACGCTTCGCGGTCTGCATTACCAGCGGGAGCCGAAATGGGAGGCGAAAATTGTTCAGTGCTTGCGTGGCACTATTTATAATGTGGCTGTTGATTTGCGGAAGGATTCCTCGACGTTCGGTAAGTGGCTGGCACTTGAATTAAGCGAAGAAAACAAAAAAATGCTCTACACGCCCAAGGGTTTTGCCAATGGCTTTCAGGCTCTGACCGACAACTGCGAACTTCTGTATTTTATGTCGGAGTTTTATTCTCCCAAGCACACGACGGGCGTGAGATACAACGATCCCAGACTAAACATCTCTTGGCCCATAGAAAATCCAATTATTTCGGATACAGACAAAAATTTGCCGTTTTTAGATTAGGTTTATAAAAGAACAAAAAGGCGCGTAGGAAGAGCGATCCATTAAGGATCTCCTACGCGCCTTGAGCAATCAGGACAGGAATGGCCCGTTTTCAATGCACTTGTCCGCCGCCGACACGGCAATCTGCGGCGATTCGACCAACAGCCGTCTTGCTGAGGTATCGCGGTGCTTAACGTACTCAACGACCTCGTGAGCGCCGATAACGTCGTAGACGTTCCCCCAGGTTTTGTTCAAGCGCTCCCATTCGCCGTTTATGCCAGCATCGAACCGGGTCCCGAAGACAGCCCCTTGGGAAGAAAGAACTTCTTCGTCCCAAGGCGTCGGCGTTCCCGGTCGGGCATAGATAAGGAGTTCTGGGTAGTTCCGGAGCGCGCAGGCGACGGTGCAGGTAAAGGCCCGGAGTGTATGCCAGGCTACGACCGTAATCACTTTCCATTCGCAGATTTTTGCGAGACGGACGAAGCGGTATGCTTCGGTGCCCGTGTGAGAAAGCGGGGGTCTGGGAATGCTATAAATATCCTCACTTTTCACACCATGGGACTCCAGCCACTTTCGCCAAGCTCCACAGCCAGAATAGCTGACTTTCGCATCTGACGAGGCGTTTGGCGGCAAGTATGGCCCGCCGCCGCAAAGGACCAAATTTTTCGTTGCCCCGCTCTGGTAAAGTTCGAGGCCGGCTTCAAGGATTGAAAGTTCGTTGTCGGGAGTGTGCCCGTAAAGATAAGCCGCATCCACTACTGCGAATGGATTTAAATCGGACATCACCAGCGTTGCCAAGCGAAATAGATCGGCAGGATCTTCACACCAACTCATCTGATACTCCCTTCGTTTTGAGATTTACTTCCCAAACATCTGGCCCCAGTATATTATATTTGCCCAAGGATGTCAAATTGACGCCTAAATGATTTTGCAGTAGAGTATTTTTGTTTATTAAATAAATGGAGAGAAAAATTTTAGTAACGGGCAATCTCGGCTATATCGGCTCCGTCTTGAGCGAGACTCTTCTGGAGAAAGGTTATGACGTCATCGGTTATGACGCCGGTTTTTATGACGGCAATGAGCTCTATGAGGTAAGAAGGCCGGAGAAGCAAATAAAAAAGGATTTGCGCGAAGTTACAGTCGATGACCTAAGGGGAATCGATGCCGTTATCCACCTCGCCGCGCTTTCCAATGATCCGCTTGGAGAATTGTCTCCGCGTCTTACGGAAGAGATAAATTTTGGAGCCACCGTTCGGCTTGCCGAACTTGCCAGGGAGGCGGGCGCGAAGAGGTTTGTTTATGCTTCTTCGCAGAGTATGTATGGCGTCGCCGATACGAGCCACGAACTTGCGGAGGACGAAGCGGGTCCCTATGGCGTAACCGCCTATGCGCGCACCAAATGGGATGCCGAGTGCGAGCTCAAAAAACTCTGCGCCGATAATTTTGTCGTGGTTTGCATGCGGCCCTCTACGGTTTTCGGCGCGAGCCCAAACTTGCGCTGCGATATTGTTTTCAACAACCTGGTCGCTTCGGCCTACACGACGGGGAAAATTGAAATAAAGAGCGACGGCACGCCGTGGCGGCCCGTGGTGCATGTGCGCGATGTTTCGCAGGCATTTATCGCCGCTCTCGAGGCGCCGAAAGAATTGGTGGCCTGCGGATCTTTCAACGTCGGCATTCCGGGAGGGAATTATACAATAAAGGATCTGGCCCTGGCCGCGCAGAAGGCCGTGCCCGGAAGCACGCTTATCTTTACAGGGGAGCATGGCTCCGATTCCCGCACCTATAGGGTCGGTTTCGGTAAGATTCTTAACGTACTTAAGGACTACTACAAGCCGGAATGGGACCTGGAGAAGGGAGGAAAGGAACTCGTGGGCCTTTTCAAGAGGGTTAATTTTTCCGAAGAGCAATTCGGGGGCAGAACTTGCAATCGTATACAGCAGATAAGGTATCTAAGAGATAATGGGAAGTTAGACGAAAAACTGCGATGGCTAAAATAAAAAAAATAAAACAAGCGGTCATTTTGGCCGGCGGGATGGGATTGAGGTTGAGGCCGCTAACTTACGACAGGCCTAAGCTTGTGGTTCACGTGAACAACCGGCCCTTCTTGGATTATTTGCTGGAATTGCTCAAGAAAAACGGTGTAAGCGAAGTGATTGTGCTCCTTGGCTATTTGCCGGAAAAAATTACCGAGTATCTTGGCGACGGTTCCAAGTTCGGGATTAAGGTGAAATATTCCATAGGTGCGATCGACGACGGCACGGGCACGCGGGTAAAAAACGCAAAAGACCTCTTGGACGACACGTTTTTGCTTCTTTACTGCGACAATTATTTGCGTTTGGATTTGCAGGAGCTTTTAAGATTTCACAACGAGAAAGAAGCCCTGGTTACGATGACTGTTTACACGAACAAATACGGCTTCACCAAGAACAATGTTTTCGTCGACGGTGGTTATGTGAATAAATACGACAGAAGCAGAAAAGATCCCGGCCTGAACGGCGTTGACCTGGGTTTTTTCATAATGAACAAAAAAGCCCTGGATTTGATCCCGCAAGAAAATTCCTACATAGACGAAAAACTTATTCCGGCTTTGATTGCTGAAGGAAGCCTTGCGGGATACATGACAGACCAGCTTTATTACAGTTTAAGTACGCCGGAGAGATTAAAAATAACGGAAAAGTTTCTGAGGCCGCGCAAGGTAATATTCCTCGACCGCGACGGCGTAATTAACAAGAAAATGCCGAGCGGTGATTACGTCAGGAACTGGGGCGAGTTCGAATTCCTTCCCGGCGCCATCGAAGCGATGAGGGTCCTTACTGAAAACGGATACGAAATTTATGTTATTTCCAACCAAGCTGGAATCGGGCGCGGCTTGATGACCGAGGGCGACCTTTTCGAAATCCATAAGAGTATGGAAGCCGAGATTGCGAAGCGCGGCGCAAAAATAGCCGCCATATATTATTGTCCGCACGGCTGGAATGACGGCTGTCTTTGTCGAAAACCGAAACCGGGCATGCTTTTCCGGGCGGCAATTGACCATCAAATAGATTTGCCGAATACGATATTCGTTGGTGACGACGAAAGGGATGGCGAGGCGGGCCGCGCCGCCGGTTGCAGAACGATTTTACTCAAGGAAAACGATAGTCTTTTGAGCGCGGTGCGTTCTATAATTAGTTAATACATGAGAATTTTAATAACTGGAGGAACGGGTTTTGTCGGCAAGCCGACAGCGGAGCGTCTTCAGAGAAGGGGGCACAAGTTGATGCTGCTTGTGCGCGACAGCCGCGATAAGAATATATTTGCCTCCAAGCGTAACCTACATTTTATAAAAGGCGACCTTTCCGAAATTAATCGCCTTGCCGGCAGCATTAGGAAGTTTAAAGCGGACGCCGCGTTGCACCTGGCGTGGGAAGGTATACCGGATTACGGCGCCGCTATGAGCGCGAAAAACCTGATTTTTAGCATTAATTTGATTTCTCTGCTTGCAAAACTCGGTTATAAAAAAATTATCTGCGCCGGAAGTTGTTGGGAATACGGCGCAAAATCGGGGAAAATAGACGAGGAATTTCTTCCGAGAATAACGAACGCATTTGCCGCCGCCAAAGACGCTATCCATAATTTGGGCAGTTATCTGGCACAAGAGAGAAACGTTGATTTCGTCTGGGCGAGAATTTTTTATTCCTACGGTCCGCGGCAAAAGCCGTCCTCGCTCGTTCCACACCTGATCGGCCGCTACAGTAAGGGCGCGAATCCGGAAATTAAAAATCCGAAGGGCGGCAACGATTTTGTTTACGTGGATGACGTTGCCAGGGCTCTGGTCGCGATTCTGGAGAAGCACAAAAACCGGCAAAGCCGCACATACAACATCGGCTCGGGCCGGCTTACCGGCGTTGGCGAAATAGTCAGGAAAATCTATGGCGCAGGATTTAAAAATCTGGCAGTGAGGCCGGTCGGTTTCTACGCCGACATTTCAAGAATCAAAAAAGAAATCGGCTGGATGCCAAAGATCAAGCTTGGGGAGGGAATTAAAAAAACAGTTGAATATTATTGTAAATGACTACAAGATGTCCGTCGTGCTACAGCTCGAATCTGCAGTTTGTATATGAACTAAGTAGCGGTCCTGCGATGCAGAATAAGCCAGTCATGTCTTTAAAATCCGCACTTAAAGAAAAAAGTAATCGCATCGCTCTTTATGGTTGCAATAGCTGCGGGTTTTTGTTTAACGCGTTATTTGACGAAAACGACATCCTCTACGAACCCGGCTACGACAACACTACGACCGCCTCGCCTGCTTTTAGGGATTATACTGTAGCAACGGCTAAAAGACTTTTTCGAGCGCATAATCTGAAGAAAAAGAAGATACTTGAAATCGGTTGCGGGCAGGGATTCTTTTTGCGGCAGATTTACAACTTTGGTGCAAGAAAAATTAGATGTTTCGAGCCGGCATACGAGAACCACGATGCAGTCATAGATAAATTCGTCGTGCGCAAATTGTTTAATAGGAAAACTGCCCGCGGGAAGTTTCATCTCATCATCTGCCGGGAGGTTTTGGAACATATTCCCAACCCGCGGGATTTCCTCGGTTTAGTGATGCAGCATCTCGAAGAAGATGGAGCACTTTATTTCGAAGTCCCAAGTTTGGAGTGGATTATAAGGCACAGGTCCTTATTCGATTTCACGTACGAGCACTGCAGTTATTTTACCAAGAAGTCCCTATATAATCTGTTTAACCAGTTCGGATTTGGAGACATCTCTTTCCGGCTGGGATTCGATGAGCAATACATCCAGGCTGAAATTAGGAGGGGTAAGGGGAGGCCGCCAAGGCAGACCATTCCGGATTTTAGGAAAATCTCCGGATTTCTTGCGGCCAGAATGGTAAGCTACAAAAAGTCGATGCGAGATTGGGGTAAATTCGCTGTTTGGGGCATTGCCGGTAAAGGGGTTACTTTTTTGAATCGGATGGGAATTAACCGTAAAAAATCGGAGTACGCTATCGATATTAATTCGCGCAAACATGGCCGTTTTGTTCCTATAACGGGACAGTTGATCGTTGGCCCGGAGATATTACAGAAAGAGAAGATGGATAGTATTATAATTATGAATCCGGCATATGCTCGAGAGATTAAGGCAATGGCAATAAGCGTTGGTTATAAAGGAAAGTTCGTTTTACCGTTATTAAAGGCATGGACCTAATTAAACAATTCGAAAAAGAAAGAGAGGAAAATATAAGGCGACTTGGGCGAAACAAGAAACTTAAAAAGCTTGCCCTGCGGTTTATGATTGAGTCCTTGCGCGCCAAGTATTCCTATAATTTTTCTTGGCTGGGGCGACCGATTATTCAGCACCCGCAGGACATTATGGCTATGCAAGAGATAATTTGGAAAGCGAAGCCGGATTTGATAGTTGAAACCGGCATCGCATACGGCGGATCGCTTATTTTCTCGGCGTCGATGCTGGAGCTTATTGGCGGCAAGGGGCGCGTGGTGGGCATTGACATTGATATAAGAAAACACAACCGCAGGGAGATTGAAAAACACCCGATGTTTAAGAGAATTACGATGATAGAAGGATCGTCCGTTGATAAAAAAGTAATAGACAAAGTGAAAAAGCTTGCACGCGGGAAGAAAAGAGTAGTCGTTTTTTTGGACTCCAATCATTCGCACGCCCATGTTTTGCGCGAACTGGAGCTTTATTCTCCGTATGTGACCAAAGGTAGTTATATAGTCGCGGGTGATACCATTGCCGAGTATTTGCCCAGGGGTGTAATCGTAAACCGTCCTTGGGGCCCAGGGAACAGCCCGGCGACGGCCGTAAAAGAATTTTTAAAGAAACATAAAAATTTTGTCGCCGACAGAAATGTTGACAACAAACTTCTAATCACCGCTGCGCCCGGAGGATTCCTTAAGCGGATTAGATAGTGTAGTATTGAAATCAATGAAAAAAACGACAAGAATAACCCCCCCCTCTCACCATTTTCTAAATTAGTATCATTGTCGGCGGAAAATGAAAAGGTGACTGCGGTTAAAAAGGATGGTGGTGACAAATATGTTTTCAAGAAATTATAACCGACAATAACCGCTATGACCAAGGACAATAGATTAGTGAGCGTGGGGTTGCCTACCCACAATAGGGAGTTTTATTTGCGTAGAGCGATAGAATCGGTGCTTTCGCAGACCTACGGCAATTTCGAATTCATTATTTCGGATAATGCTTCCATCGATGGCACAAAAGCGTTATGTGAAGAGTACTTAAAGAAAGACGCAAGGATAAAATATGTTTTGCAGCGCGAGAATATTGGCTTCTACGAAAATTTTAATTTTGTTTTTGCGTCGGCCAGAGGAGGTTTTTTCGGTTTACTAGGCGATGACGATCTTTGGATGCCGACTTTTCTGGAGCGTTGCGTGGAAAAGCTTGAAAAAAACCCTCGCGCGGTGGTCGCCTCCACCAATTTTTCATTTATGCATTATGAGGACGGCCACAAGACCAGGCACGACCCGCGCTATTATTTGGTTCTCGAAGACGACCTTTATTCGAGAATGAGACATTTTGTTTTGCTCGACATGGCCGATGGCAAAGGCGGTCCCCAATTTATTGGCTTATGGAAGCGAGAGATGATTAAAGATTTAAGAGTAAAAGAGGAGGCCGCTGGCGACGTGAATTTCGTTTTACGCGCGATATCCCGAGGCGCGTGTGAATATGTGGACGAAGAGCTTCTCTTAAAAGGTATCTTGCCGGGCAGAAAGCCGCCTCGGGATATCACAATTTCGCGAATTATCCGTTCGTTCGTTAGGAGGGTAAAAAGAATTCGGCCGGAACTTTCAAATTGTTGGTTTCTGCTGAGAGGTCCCAAACTCCCATTCGCGAAGCGGCTTTGGCTTGCAATCTTGAATTTTTACGTTCTCGGCCGTGTATTTGTCAGAAGGAAGATGTGAGTTCTGCCCCACGCCTTTGCGCGCATTTGTTGATTTACAAACCGTTGCTGCTTAGTATTGTAGATGAGAAAAATGGACAATTACGTTCGGCAAGCTTTTAAAGAAAAAATGAAGAACATCGATTTCTTCCGGTCGCTGGAATTTTCGCGCAGGGAACGCATAAGAAGATATCCTCTGGCCACGCTGCGTCTGTTTTTTGTTGACTACGTTCTGAAATTTCTAATTTATAAACTGCATCTGCTCAGCCCCCTTGTTTCCGCCAGGACTTTCTGGGGCGACAAAATGAGAGTCGTCTTTCCCGACAACCGCGCTGTTTATCACTATGGCCTGCTCGACGGACAGGAGATTGCGGTGAACAGTTTTATAGTTGATAAACTCAAAGAGGGGGATACTTTTCTCGATGCCGGCGCGCACACCGGCTATTACACGCTGCTTGCCTCAAAAATTGTGGGGCCGCGCGGTTCCGTGCACGCTTTTGAACCGACGCCGCGGACATTCGGGATATTAAAGAGCAATGTCGAAGCCGCCGGCCGATCCAACATAAGATTGAACAAAGAAGCCCTACTGGATAAAAACAAAGACATAGAGATTGTAGATTTTGGGATTCGATATGGAGGGCTCAACTCCGCGCTGCCGCTGGATAGGCTGCCCAGGGGTTTTATTGATTTGTCCTCGAGGGAACATATTCGTCTGGAAAAGATTAAGGCGGAAGCTATTACCGTTGACGACTACTGTCTGCGGAACAATGTAGAACCCAACATCATTAAAGTGGACATTGAGGGTTCCGAGTATTCCCTTCTCTTGGGCGCGCGCGAAACCATAAAAACGCATCGGCCGCTGCTCGTAGTGGAAATTTGGCAAGAAGAGGGTCGCAGGGATAATTTCGAGAGAATCGTGGAATTAATGAAAAACTATTCTTATACCCCCCGTCAATTTGGGAAAGAATTCAATCTCTTGCCGTACAGCAAGGGCGACGAAATTCTATCTTCGAACTTCGTCTTTTTGCCGAGATAATCGGCCTTATTCTTTTATGCGTATCGCGCCACCCACCCGCTTTATGTGTGCTGGTTTCAGGAACAGGAAATTGTAGTCGGGAAGATTTTCCATTTCGTATCCCACGAATTTCTCGAGATTGTTGTTCGTAAAGTAATACGCGGCATATCCCAACTTCTCAAGCCGATAAAAGACGTCTCTTTGGTCTTCGCTTCCTATTTCCGCGAGGATCATTGGTGCCGATTGCTGTTTGAGCGTTCCGGAGGCGCCTTCGATTACCATAGATTGCGCGCCCTCCGCGTCGCATTTTATAAAATCTATCTTTTTGATGCCGCGTCGTGACACGTAGGTGTCAAGTTTTATTACCGGCACTTCGATGCTTTTACTGGCAGAGATTTTTTCGTGGTGGTTTTTGATAAGCGTTGCGAAAGCTGCGCCCAGTTGCGTCGGCACGAATATTGTGGTTTTGCCGTCGTAACTGCCAACGGCCACCATTTCGGTTATTACGTTTTTGCTGGCTTCCGGAAAGTTAAGTTTAATGTTCGAAGTCAGCTCTTGATGGGCCTCGGGAATTGGTTCGAAGCAATAAACCACTCCTCCCACCCCTACGATTTTTCGGAGATCTATGCTGTGCCAGCCGAAGTTGGCGCCAATGTCAAAAACCGTATCGCCGGATTTCACGATCGCGGAAACTAATTTCGATTCCTTGATCTCGTATTGTCCGTGATTGTCGTTCACGATCATTCCCAAAAGATGATTCGGATCGGCGGGATCTTTCCACCAGAATTTGTTGTGATTTTCGAATTCGACAACACAGCCCCCCTCTTTGCCCACCGTTATCGATAGCAAGCCCGTCTTTGCCGACAACTTTCTCAGGTCATTTATTGATCGTTTTAATAGCGCGCCATTTACATGGACGAGGAATTTGTATATTCTTCTAGTGAATCTGAACAAATGCCCCCCCCTTTTCAAACGAGGGGCAACGGCCGCCTTTATTTTTTTAATCAGTCCATCGTCCATTTTTAGGTAGGTTCAATCAAGTTTAGTTAAGCATTAAATTCATTATATAGCACGGAAAATCGTTTAGGCACAAACATGATAAGATCACGAGGCCGGCTCCGGTTCTTTATAAAATTCAGGGTAGTTGCCGCTCTGCGGTCGCTCTTGTTGTTTTTAGTTAGCAAAAAAGTTAATAAAAACGGTTGGGAGAATAGGATGCTCATAGTGAATACGGATGCTTTGGGGGATTTGGTTATGTTCACCTCGGTTCTTAAGCACTACAAAAGTTGTTTTCCGCAAAAGAAGTTATATCTTTTGGTGTGCGTTGCTTTCGGCGTTGACAAAGAGAGCTTTGGCAACTTTGTTGACGAAATTATAATTCTTGACCACAGGAAGTTTGGCCTCAATCCTCTATATGCGAGTGCGTTTATAAACGGTCTGCGCAGGACGGGTTTCGCCACGGTTATCAATCACACTCCCAACGCCGCCGAATTGCCCAGTAGGATTATCGCGGTAAGCATTGGGGCAAAGGAGGTGGTTGGCTATGAGGGGCCAGGCATTCAGTTTCGTAGGCCGCTCGACAGCTCCGAAAAGGAAAGCATGCAGTTCATTAGAAAGGCAATTTTCCCCAAGTATTCCAACCTTATTGGGAGTATAGACAAAGACACAACCGAAGATGGGAGGCCGCGTCACTATATACGGCACCAGATGGCAATTTACGAAGGATTTAGCAAGTGTTCTTCCTCGGATTACTCTACTTTTCTAGAAGTTAATCCTGCCGCCAAGTTTTCAACTGGCGCTCTGCTGCGTAGCAAAGGAATTGTGGCCGGAAGTTACTGTGTTTTAGCTGTTGGCGCCAGTTCGCCACAGCGCAGGTGGAACATAGAAAGATTTGTTGGGGTCGCAAAGGAAATAGACTCTAAAAACATTCCCATGGTCCTCGTGGGAACAAAAAGTGAAATCCCCCTAGCCGGCAACTTTAAAAATCTGTTCAGGGGGCGGCTCGTGGATTTGGTGGGGTCGCTGTCGCTTCCACAACTCATCGCCCTAATAAACGAGAGCCTTTTCGTGTTTACCAACGATACCGCTCCGGTTCATATTGCCGTAGCGCTCAAGAAGCCGTCTCTCTGTGTTGTTGGCGGCGCTCATCTCGGCATACTTTCTTTGTATGGTTACCCAAATCTGAACGTATGGGTTTACGACAGGAACGCCCCCTGTCTTTTCGACAATTGGCAGTGCGCTGGTCGCGTGCCCGAAGATGCTCCTGCGCCATGTATTGCCTCAGTTAAGGCTTCGACGGTAATCGACGCCCTCAATAATTTGCTGGGTAATATCCAAAAATTGGCCAAAGTTTTGAAATCAGCGTCACGGAAAGATTTCCAAATAGAATTCGAGAAAATATAGTCAAGAAGTTTTGCTTTCATGCTTGGCCAGCTCGTCAATTTTTTAGAGGATATAAGGAACATATTTTTGGTATGGCGTGGAACGGAACGCTGCCTCCCGATTTTATTCACCCACTTGCGCATAAAGTGCAAACAAATCCTGCTTAGGCTTGTTCACGCCAACGCCGAGAGCGAAAAATTTCTTGGCATCAGGGTCTCGTTCCCCAACTACAACCATTTTGTGGGTCTGTGGAGAGAGATTTTCGTTGCTGGCAATTATTATTTTAGAGGTGACACCGAGAATCCCCACATAGTCGACGCCGGCAGCAACATCGGCATAAGCATATGTTTTTTCAAATACCTGTATCCAAACGCAACCATTATCGGTTTTGAGCCCGACCCCATCTCGTTCAGGTACCTAAAAACGAATATCGAAGCCAACAATTTTAAAAAAGTCGCAATTCACAACATTGCCCTCAGCTCAAAGGGCGGGATTGTCGAGTTCTACCAGCACCGAAAAGGCAAAGCAAGCCCAACAAACAGCGTCAATCCCTACTTTGCGGGAGAATCCGCGCTCGTGGTTAGGGTAGAGTCAGGAAAACTGTCCGCTTTTATAGACAACAACGCGGACCTTTTAAAGATCGACGTTGAAGGCGCCGAGTACGATATTTTTCAGGATCTTCAAGAAAATAACAAGTTACGTTTCGTCAAGAGGATCTTTGCGGAATTGCATTACGGCAGGAATTTTATGCTTGGCGACGCATCTTTCTTGCTCAATGTTCTGGAGAAAGCAGGTTTTCGTTATGCGATAACAAATACGTCTTTTGCCAGTCACCACCTTTTCGTTACGGATCTGCGGCCGCGGATCTATGGACTCGGGTTGGATGCGGTAAGAGTATAAAGTTTTCTATAAACGATCTTAAACACAATGAACCACATACTCCTTTTAATCAAGGACATACAACTTATTTTTATGAGACGGCGCGGCGTGAAAAACCGGGTTAGGTTGCTGATTACTCACTTGCGAATTAAAACCAAGCAAATTTTTTCCCGCCTATTTTCGATCAAAAACCACGAGGAGAGAATTTTGGGATTCAGGCTGGTTTTTCCGGACTACGACGGCTTCGCCCATCTTTGGCGGGAGATTTTTATATCCGAGAATTATTACTTCGAGAGCGACATCTCCAATCCGCATATAGTCGATGTCGGTAGCAACATCGGCATGAGCGTGTGTTTCTTCAAGTATTTATATCCCAACTCCACCATCTTGGCTTTTGAGCCCGACCCGGTTGCTTTTGGATGGCTGAAGTCGAATATCGAAGTCAATAATTTTAAAAATGTTGCGGCCTATAACGTTGCACTTGGCGCAAAGGACGGAATCGTTGAGTTTTATCAGCACCCGAGCGAAGCGGCAAGTGGTTTGAATAGCACAAAAGAAAGTGGTTTTGACGGCATCAAACCCGTCAAGATAAAAGTTGTCGAGAAAAAACTTTCTTCCTTTGTTGATGCCGGGGTGGATTTATTGAAGATCGATGTCGAGGGCGGGGAGTATGACATTTTTGAAGACCTTGATGGACAGAACAAATTCAAATACTTTAGGAGGGTTTTTATGGAAGTTCATCAGGGCTTCGGAGCGGAGAACGACCCGATACCTTTCGTGCTAAGCGCGCTGGAGAGAAATAAATTCCGCTATGCCGTGTCGCAGACACTCGCCAAGCACCGCCTTTTTGTGGATTCGCCGCTCGGGCCATATACTTTTATGCTCGACGCTCAAAAAGTGTAGAAAATTATGAGTGCTAAGCGCCGCTGCCGGCCCGCTTCGCGGCTTAGCTGACCAATTTTCGGTAGAGAGTCGGTACGGTTTTGAGAAAATCTCCGCATATATAATAACCTCGCCCACCGAACGCTTCGGGAATGCGCGTGACTATGCTTTTGATGTCGCGGCGGTAGTAGTCGGGTTTGCGTTCGTCGCGGGCGTCGTCCAGTTTTACCGGTTGGAAATCGAAGTTGGCCGTTATAATTCCTCGTGGAGGCCTTCCCACATTCGAACACATCGAGATTGCCTTAAGCAAGATTTCCGGACTTGTTACGGCTGAGCCGATATTTATAACCACGCCGCCGTTCGTGAGCAGTTCGCAGTGTGCGGCAAAAATTGCGAAATCTCTGCCGCTGCAGCCGCCAACCGCCTCGCCGTCGAATTCCGGATGTTGATGGATTATATCGCCGCCAATGGTCGCATGTACGGTGGCCGGGATGCCGAGCTTCTTGGCCGTGGCGAGAATACTCCAGTCGCGGTGCGGGAAATCAACTTTTTCCGGGAACGGTTCTCCGGAAATTAAGCGTGCAATAGATTCGCCATAGCCCAGTTTGTTTTTATTCCCGTGCCGAAGGGCGAGATTCATCAGCTTCCCGGTTTCGAGAGCGAAGCCGAAAGTTCCGCGTCTGAGGCCGTCGGGCACGTCCTCGCTTGTCTCGCCAATCAAAGCCAGTTCGAAGTCGTGGATGGTGCCAGCGCCGTTGGTGGCGAAAAGAGTCACGAAACCGCGTTTCATCAGGTCTACAATCAGCGGCGAAAATCCGCATTTCAGAGGATGTGCGCCCATCATCCAGATAATCGGCTTTTTTTCCTGGCGCGCCGTGAGAACGGCTTGAGCAATGCGGCCAAGGTCGTCGTTGGGAGTCGGCCACTCTTTCTTTAGCACCGATTCCGGCCAAAGTAGGTTTTCCGTGCGTGTGCGGTTTTTGCGCGTTTTTAGCGGATAGCGCTTGATCCTAGAATAATCGAAAAGATTGGCCATAATCGTTAGCTACCCTTGTTTATCCACGTTTTTTTATCCGTTCGATTAGTTTTGTCGTTGAATAGTTGCCAATCATCGGAAATGACTTCCTTTTCCCACCCCAACTCTTTACAAGTTTTTGTTCCGCTGCGACCCTCTCTGTTTTCCAGCTACCGCCCTTCACGTGCACATCCGGTTTTATTTTTGAGATTAGTTTCAGCGGCGTATCTTCGTTGAATATAACAACGTAGTCCACCCACTGGATTGCTGAAAGCATTTCCGCACGTTCGTGCTGCGGTAGGATTGGTCGCGCTGGTCCTTTAAGATGCATCACCGAAGAATCGCTGTTTAAGAGTACAACCAACAAATCTCCCTCTTTTCTCGCCCGCTCAAGAATGCGGACGTGGCCGACGTGCAACAAATCGAAGCTGCCATTCGTGGTGACGACTTTTAAGCCGGCTGCGTGGGCGCGTGAAGCGATTCGCGATATTTCCCTCGCACTTTTTATTTTCCCGTTTTTCATGTTATTTTGAGAGTATATTACATTGCAGGAAATTTCAAAGTTATGCCCAGAGACCACTCAAATTTGGTAAAATCTGCTTTCGAGAGACACCTCGCGGTTTTTGAAGGTAGTTTCAAAACGGTATTGCCGGATGTTGAGAAATGCGCGGTTTTACTAAAAGATACCCTCGCCGCTGGCGGAAAAATTCTCGTCTGCGGCAATGGCGGTTCTGCTGCCGACGCCCAGCATTTTGCTGGCGAATGGGTTTGCCGCTATAAAGATGATCGCAGGCCGCTCGCGGCGATTGCCCTGACCGTTGATACGTCGGCCTTAACGGCTATCGGCAACGATTACGGCTTTGATAACGTTTTTAGTAGGCAGGTTGAAGCGTTGGGCAATACCGGAGATATACTCGTCGCTTTTACGACAAGCGGAAAATCCAGAAACATATTAAACGCGATCCAGGCGGCTAAAAAGAAGGGCCTGAAAATCATTGCGCTTACCGGCGAGAAGGGGAAGGATTTAAAGAATGTCGCCGACGCGGCAATTATTGTTCCTTCCGAAGAAACTGTGCGGATTCAGGAGATGCACGAACTTGTTTACCATGCGTGGTGCGAGGCCATAGATCTTGGATTATCAGCTGGAGGTAAAAACGATTTGACGCAATAGTAAAAATAGCCACGGTTTTCTGGAACTCAGCGGCACAGGCGCGGCAGCCGTAGAGCGTGTAGGTTGCCTTCTGCGCACTCTTGCGCGCAAACAGGCGGAGTCAGCGCGCCGCAAAGCGGATACCTAGGCGAGAGTTCTCATAAAACTTTACAAAACGGCATATTTGCTATTAGTATAATACGGATGGCAAGTTCACAAGAAAGAAGTCCAGCAACGAAAAAAACCGTTCTCATCACGGGAGCATCATCGGGATTTGGAACCCATCTGGCGTGTGCATTTGCGCACGCCGGCTATGCCATTGTGCTCCACGGCAGGGATGAGAAAAAGCTCCGCGCGGTGGAAAACGAGATTTTGAAAAAAGAAAATATACACTGCACAACGATTGCTGCCGACCTGCGAAATTCGAACGGACTTGATGCGATAAAAACGGCACTCCATACCCAGAACGTGGGCATACTTATTAACAATGCTGGTATCAATCCCGAATTGGGTCGCGACGGTATGACGAGTGACTTGAACGATATAGATGCTATCGTCTCCACGAATACCTCCGCCGCCATTGCATTGTGTTATATCGCATTTGCGCATTTTACAAACAAGGGTGGCGGTACGATTATTAATATAAATTCCGTTGCTGGATTAAGAGGTAGTTACCATGAAGCGGTGTATGCTGCTTCGAAGTTTGGCCTGCGCGGCTTTTCTGAATCTGTGAAAGAGGCATGGTTGAAACAGGGGGTTGGAATGATTGACGTGTACTCGGGCGCGATAGCGACCGGAATGTCCTCCCAAAGACCAGATGCCGATGACCTTATTGACCCGCAAGAGCTTGCCGAATTTCTTGTCGGGCTGTGCGCGACGAAAAGCTTTTTCGTAAGAGAATTGAACGTGCAAAGGACCAAGAAGATGAACCAGGGACCAGTAAAGTAATCCATAAATCTATACCCGTGAAAGCCGCCGTATTAGAGAAAATAAACGCCCCCCTTACCGTCGCGGATGTCGAGCTTGGCGAATTGTCACTTGGCCAGGTACTCGTAAGGATACTCGTGAGCGGTATTTGCGGCGCACAGTTACAAGAAATTGCAGGCAATAAAAATAACGCGAAATTTGTTCCTCATCTATTGGGCCACGAGGGGTGCGGTATTGTGGAAGATGTCGGCGCAGGCGTCACGAAAGTGAAAAAGGGCGACAAGGTGGTTATGCACTGGCGCAAGGGTGACGGCATTGAGGCCGACTTCCCCACTTATGTGTTTAAAGGGAAAACGATGCGAAGCGGAAAGGTTACGACTTTCAGCGAGTACTCAATCGTATCGGAAAATCGTATCACTCCAGTACCACACGAGATATCGAATGATTTTTGCGCTCTCCTTGGGTGCGGCCTTTCCACGGCGCTCGGCACTATCGCAAATGAAGCACAGGTGCGGCGCGGCGAAAGCGTCATGATCATCGGCCTTGGCGGTCTTGGCACTTGTCTCATGAAGGCTGCGCGTTTCGCTTACGCGAGTCCAATAATCGGTGTCGATATATACGACAACAAAAAAGATATGGTTAAATCGCTCCATGGCGACCTGTTCGTGAACAGCGCAAAGGAAAATATTCTGGAGACTATGCAACGCGAGCTCGGCATAAAAGATGTTGATGTCGTCGTCGAGACGTCCGGAAATGCGCGAAGTATCGCAGACACCATTCCGCTTCTCGGCGAGGGCGGTCGCTATATTCTCGTCGGCCAGCCCAAGCCCGGAGAGAGCGTAGAAATCAAGACCGCGAGTCATCTCTTCGGCGGCACCGAAGGTAAGACCATAAAAGCGACCCAGGGCGGAAGATTTTCGCCGAGCAAAGACATCCCGCGCTATGTAAAACTGTATCAAGCGGGATTATTGGATATTGACAATCTTATTACGCACCGCACGACGCTAAATGATATAAATAGTGCCATAGAGCTGATGCGAGGCGGCAAGGCGAATCGCATTATTATCGACCTATGACTTCACTCCTCCAAGCCTATAAAAAGATGTTCCTAATACGCACGGCGGAACAGGAGTTAGCCGCCCTGTATATTCGGGACAAGATTATGTGCATGGTTCATTTTTACGTCGGCCAAGAAGCCGTTGCCGTCGGCGTTTGCGATGCGCTTAATAAAGAAGATAAGGTCCTTAGTAATCATCGGAATCACGGCCATTACTTGGCGAAGGGCGGTGATCTGAAAAAAATGATCTCTGAGATGTTAGGGAAAGAGAACGGTTTTTCTCATGGCAAGGGTGGTTCTATGCATATGATAGACAAGTCGGTGAATTTCGTTGGGTCGACTTCTATTTTAGGAAGCGTTGTGCCGCTGGCGTGCGGCACCGCTTTTGAGCAGAAGTATCACAGTAAACATGATGTCACGGTGGCTTTTTTGGGCGATGGAGCTTTTGAGGAAGGGGTTGTTTACGAGACGCTCAATCTCGCTGCGCTGTTTAAATTGCCGTTGCTATTAGTGGTTGAAAATAATTTATTCGCGATTAACTCGAAAATAAAAGACAGAAGATCGGATGCGTATGACGCCAAAAAGATAGTGACCGGATTTGGAGTCGGATATGTAAAGGCGGACGGCAATGACTATCAAGATGTTTTTGGAAAAGCGACAAAGCTCGTTGCGGAGGTGCGAAGCGGGAGGCCGTCCGTCCTTGAATGCATGACGTATAGGCACATGGCTCACAGTACGCCTCTCTTTGAAGAAGGATACCGGGAGGAAGATGTTTTAGAGAAAAGGCAAAAAGAGGATTCGGTAAAAAGGATGCGACAGGTGCTTGTTGACGGCGGTGTTTCGGAAAAGGAGATAATTGCCATTGAAGAAGATATCAAAAAAACCGTTTCTGAGAGCATTGCCTTTGCCATAAATTCCGATTACCCCCCAAAAGAAAGCCTTTATACCGACCTATATGCCCAGTAGTAGAACTGCGACGCCTTCGGCGAATTTATTGACCACGTAACTCAATAAAGTTTAAATTAACCACTAATCAACTTCTTACAAATAACTATGAAAATCAATAATCGCAGTTTCACTACTGGGTATGCCTCCTAGAATCATAAAATATACCGAGGCCATTAAGGAGGCCACGGATCAGATGATGGAGATCGACAAGGATGTTTTTGTTGTCGGTCTCGGCGTTACAGACAAGAATGGCGCAGACGGCACTACGGCTGGCTTGAAGCTGAAATATCCAAATAGAGTTTTCGATGTGCCGTTGTCGGAAGGCGCCTTTACCGGCATGGCCGTTGGAGCAGCCATCAACGGGCTAAAGCCCATAGTCCACCACGGTAGAGTGGAATTCAGTTTATTTGCCGCCGACCAGATATTTACGCAGGCGGCAAAATGGAATTATATGTTCGGCGGAAATAATGGCGTGCCGATCGTTTTCAGGATCATTGTTGGCAGGCAGTGGGGTAATGGACCCCAGCATGCTCAGGCGCTCTACGCGCTCTTCGGGAATGTGCCTGGTCTTAAGGTGGTGATACCCTCAACGCCGCGCATGGCGAAAGGGCTTCTTGTTTCTGCGCTGCGGGACAAAAACCCCGTCGTTATTCTTGAGCCTCGCTGGCTTTTACAATTAAAGCAGGATGTCCCGGCCGAAATCTATGGTGAACCCCTCGACAAGGCAGTGGTTGTAAAGGAAGGCAAGGATATCACAGTAGTTTCCTACGGGGACGGCCTCATTTCCGCTCTAGAGGCGGTTTCGCTGATTAATGATCGGGTATCCGTTGAATTGATCGACCTTGTTTCCATCAATCCGATCGATTACGAAGCGGTTTTTTCCTCGGTACGAAAAACGGGACGACTTTTATGCGTAGACATCACGAACGATGCATTTAATGTCGGCTCCGAAGTCATTTCTAAAGTCGCGCAGCAACACTTGCTTCGCCTCGCCGATCATCCGGCGTCACTCTCTTGTCCGAACGTCCCTTGTCCGACCTCGGCCGCGTTGACTGAATTTTATTATCCGACAAAGGTGGATATCGCGAATGCGGTGTTGCGCGCCATGCATAAGGCCACCATTACCCACAAATTGACGTTTGAAGAATTGCATTTTGCGCCGACCCTTACTATCCCGTAAACAAAAAGTACTTATCGTAGGCGAGAGCCGCCGCGATGTATTCGTGTATGCCGACACCGAACGGTTCCGATGGTTATCGCCCCTAATTGTTTCCTGATGCCCTTCATTGTGGTTTACAGATAAAATCTTCGTCGCTACTATCATGGCGAAGTTCGCAATCATAAGAAGAAATACTATTCAATAATTCTGGCAGTTCTTTCTTGTCATTTGGTTTGTGATATGCCGACATAACGATAATGGGTTTCCACTTTTTTATCGTTTCGGTCGCTCCTTGTAGAATGGGGGACTCATAACCTTCCGTATCCATTTTCAGGAAATCCATCCGCACGCCAAGAGAATCAATTGTTTTCATATCTACGGGGATTCCTTCTTTCCCGATATGATTCCCCGCGCCTTGATTAGGCGTGATGACCAATGATGCCGTGCCCGTCCTATCTCCCAAGGCACAGTTAAAAACCCTGATGTTCGGATAGTATTTTGTATTTTCTCTCAATGCTGCAAATGTTTCCGGCGCTGGTTCAAAAGCATAGATAGTGGCGTCCGGATGATTTACCGCCGCAAAGATGGAGAAAATACCTACATTTGCTCCGGCATCAATGACACTGGCATTGTCGGGTATCAATTCAACATGGTACTGATTTTTTTCGATTATCTGTTCAGTCAGCACAACATAGAGCGTCATTTCTCCCGCTAGAACATGAAAAGGATGTCCGAATAATTTTACCCAAGCGTCCTTTTTTGACCTCATGCCGTGCAGAAGCATCATATTCAGCGCCTGAGGAAGCGAGATTGTTCCGCGAAAAAAGGACTTCCAAACGTCTATTCTGAATGTAATTGATTTCAAACCAATTGTTATATTATCAATTGTCATCTTCGCGCTGTTTTTTATTTCTATATTAGCATATTCCGCCTTGAATGGAATCAGGGAAATAATGAGAACCGGACCTGGAAAAAACTTGAGTTTTTATAGCTTTCCTATATAATAAATGACACATAAGTCAGGTTTTGCTTACACATGCCCGGTAGTAGAACTGCGACGCCTTCGGCAAATTACAAGCTCTGCCGCCGGACAAAAACTTCCAATCAATTACTAACTCTATTCCATAACACGATCTGCGAAAATCAATAATCGCAGTTTCACTACCGGGTATGCCAGCACAGAAATCAAAATATCAAGAAATAGTCAAAAAATTCCGCGCGATGAAAATTCTCGTCGTTGGAGATATCATGCTGGATTTATATATCCGGGGAGATGTTGAGCGGATTTCTCCCGAGGCGCCGGTGCCGGTAGTGTTCGAAAGATTGCGTGAATATTCCCTTGGAGGCGCCGGAAATGTCGCGGCGAATATCGCGGCGCTTGGCGGCCGAGTAACGCTCATGGGTAACATTGGTAATGATAGTGAGGGCAAGTTGGTTTACGGGGTTTGTCGGCGGAACGGCATTATTCCGCGCTTTGCGTATGAGCCGAAGCGTCCGACTTCCCTAAAAACAAGGGCTACGTCTGGCCACCATCAATTATTGAGGATTGATCGCGAAAAAATCGGTGCAATTTCGAAAGATACCGAAAAGAAAGTCGCGCGCCTCGTAGAGAATCTTGGCGATCAAGACCTTGTTGTCGTTTCTGATTACACCAAAGGATTTATTACGGAAGCGGTGATCAGAGCTCTTAAAAAACGATTTGGAGGGAAGAAAATCGTGGCAAATATAAAGCCAGCCTCTCACGTCGGGCTTTATAAGGGCATAAATACTCTTACCCTGAATGCAAAAGAGGGACACTCCTTCACTGGCGTAGATACGTCTACCGATAAGGGGGCAGTCGATGCTTCGCGCTTGCTTAGTAACCGGCTTGGTGCTTCTGTGGTGCTCACAAGGGGGGAACATGGGCTTACGGCGTATGACCACAAGTTTAGAAAAGCGGTTCATGTCGCGAACCACGCACTGCACGTTTTCGACGTGACGGGGGCCGGCGATACGGTTATTGCCACCCTGGCTCTTATGCTTGGCACCGGCGCGCCGCTGTTTAAGTCTGCCGAGGTGGCGAATCGTGCCGGCGGCATAGTTGTTGGTCTTCTGGGAACGGCTGTTGTCCGGCCCTCGGATTTGAAGCCCTTTCTTGACTAAAGAATGTTTCAATATGCAGTAAGCAACCTGAAGTTTTTTATAAAACGCGGGGTGGGTGCCATTCGCTCGCTTCTTTTATTTTTTAACTCGGCTTCGGTAAACACATCCGGTTACGAGGGGAGGATGCTTATTGTTAACCTGGAGGGCATGGGCGATCTTATTGTTTTCACCTCCGTCCTCAAGCATTACAAAAAAAGATTTCCCGATAGAAAAATTTTTCTGCTCATCAAGGCAGGAACGGGGATTGACGGAATATTAAGAGACAATTTTGTCGATGAGGTCATAGCGGTTCCGTACAGAAAGTTTTCTCTTAATCCCTTTTTCGGTTTTCTTTTGATAAATAAATTGCGCCGCATCGGATTTCGCACCGTCATCAACCACGATTTCAGCGCTTCGGAAATTATGGGGAAAATAATTTCCGTTGAACTTGGCGCCCCAGAGGTTGTAGGTTATAGGGGACTGAGAATAGAATTTGAAAAACCAAACAGTATCCAACAGGAAAAGCACCTGCGTCTTATAGAGAGCAGGATACTTCCCCGCTATACGAAATTAATTCCAAGTCTTAAATCGGATTGCGAAAGGGATAGTCAGCTGCCAAGTATGGCGGAATCTTACGTTGCGATTTACGAGGCGGTTACCGGTGCGAAGGAAGACGACTATACGCCGGAGTTGCCCGCCACCCGCGCGCCGGAGTGGGCGGAAAAGTCAATTCGTAAATTCGGCCTGGAAAAAAACAAGTACGTCATTCTCAATATTAACTCCAGCGTTACTTGCAAGTCCTGGCCCCCCGATCGTTTTATAAAAGCCGTGAAATTTCTGGCAGGTCAGGGATTAACGATTGCCGCCATCGGCTCAAAGAGCGAATTCGCGCGCGTAAGCAGATTCGTGGAAGACGCTGGCATACCAATAAAAAATCTTGCCGGTCAGACCTCATTCGAAGACCTTATTGCCCTTGTCCAATATTGCTTCTTGGTTTTTGCCAACGATACCTCAACGATCCATGTAGCAGTCGCGTTAAAAAAACCTTCATTAGGCGTGTCTGGAGGGGGGCAATTCGGGGTGTCCACGGGTTATGGCTACAAAGATATCACTATATGGGCCTACAAAAAAACACCATGTTACAATGACAACTGGCGTTGCAGCCGTGAGGTGCCGTATGGCATGCCCTCTCCTTGCGTTGCAGCGGTGACGCTTGAAATGGTTTTAGAAAAACTGCAGTCGCTCACCGCTTATTTACGGCAAACAGATTCTTATCCCCGCGAGAAATTCAGGATAAGATTTTAATTTTTAATTGAACACACCTTCACGGGGCAATCTCGGAATGGTTTGTGCGGGGGTTCGTGTGCGTGAAGCGCCCCCGTTCTAAAAGCGGAAAGTCGTACCAGGCAGTTCCTTTTCAAGCCGAGATTCCTGAAGTATAATCGTAATTCTATGAAAGTTGTCTACTCAGGTGTTCAGCGCGAAAGCTATGACCCGAAGAGGGGAATGAGCTTCGAATACAATAATTTTTATTTGACGCTGAAAAATATGGCCGGGATTACCGTCATCGAGCGTCCTTTTGACAGAATTTTGGAGGTAGGAAAAAAGCGTTTCAATGAAGAATTGTTGGATGTTGTCCTGCGCGAAAAACCAGATTTGTTTTTTGCGTTCATGTACACCGACGAGCTCAATACGAGCGTTTTGGCAGAGATTAAGAAAAAAACCACGAGTGTCGCGTGGTTCGCCGACGATTATTGGCGATTTTTCAATTACTCGCGGCACTGGCCGCCGTATTTCAGCAAGGTTATTACAACGTGTTCCCGCGCTGTTGATTGGTATAAGAAATCGGGATATGACAACGTCATACTTTCGCAGTGGGCGTGCAATACGGCCGTTTTCAAGCCAGTCGCGGCGGAAAAAGATATTGACGTCAGTTTCGTGGGGCAAATGAAATCCGGACGGGTAAGGGTTATAGAAGCGCTTCGCCGCGCCGGCGTAAACGTTAAGTGTTTCGGATTCGGATGGCCCAACGGAAAAATATCCCACGAAGAGATGCTCGAAGTTTTCGGCAGAAGCAAAATTTGCCTGAATCTTACGGACAGAAAAAAATTATGGGACCCTTCGATTATCGCGCGGCTTTTCTTGAAAAAATCCGTCAATCGCATCGTCCCCGATTTTCATTTTATTGATAATTTAAGGGCGTACTTGCATTTCCCGATTTTGCACACGCACGCGCGGCCGTTCGAACTTGCCGGATGCGGAGCGTTTACGATTTCCGGCCGTTCCGAAGATATCGGAAAATATTACGAGGAGAACAAAGAGATGGTTTTTTACGACGGCGTTTTGGACCTCACTGGGAAAATCAAATATTATCTGGCGCACGATGCTGAGCGCGAAAAAATCGCCGAGGCTGGTTACGAACGAACAATTCGCGAGCACACCTACGAGAAGCGTTTTAGAGAAATTTTTAAAATTATTGGCCTATGAATATGAGTAAAAGGAAGACCATCGTAATTTTGGGGGCAACCGGCATGCTCGGTAGCGCTATTTATGGCGAATTGAAAGGCCGCTATCATCTTGTGCTCGCGGTGCGTAATAGAGACAAGATAAAACTTCTAGACGGGCGTTTTGGCGGAACAGACAAGCATAAAGTCGTGGAATTTGACGCTTCGCTCCTTTACAAGGATTTTGAAACAAAAAACGGCTATCAAAGCCCTTATTTCAGGGACTTTCTCAATGAAATCGGTTTCATTGACTACATTGTGAATGCCGTTGGCGTCACCATTCCCTTTGCGCTCGAGAAGCCGGAACTCACCTTTTTTATAAACAGCGCCCTGCCGCATATTTTAGCGGAAGCGTTCGGTCCGAAGCTGATTCATATAACGACCGATTGCGCCTACAACGGCGTTGAAGGATTTCCCTATAACGAGCGCTCGCCGAAAACGCCCGTTGACATTTATGGTTTGTCGAAAAGCCTGGGAGAACCTCAGGATTGCCTTGTCCTCAGAACGTCCATTATCGGCAGGGAACTTGAAGGTTTTATGGGGCTTTTGGAATGGTTTCTGCGGCAAAAAGGCAAAACAATTATCGGCTTCGCCAACCATTTTTGGAATGGCATTACCACTAACCAATTTGCCAAAATTTGCGACCAAATTGTGACCGAGCCGGACAGATTCCCGCGGAGCGGATTTTTTCACATTTTCTCCACCACCGTTTCCAAATACGAAATGCTTTTAAAGTTCAAAGAAAGATTTAAGGTGGATTGCGAAATCAAACCGGATTATGAAAACAAGTTAAACAGAACACTCACGACTGTCTATGATTTAAACAAAAAACTCGAAATTCCGAGTTTTGACGATATGCTCCAAGAGCTTTAGCTTTGCAAAAATTCGGTTATTTAGTGTGCCAAGAGAGCACAGCAAGGGGAGAGACCGTGTTTATTTTTATATTTTGCCAAACCAAGCAAGGAAGCGGTGTTTTATAGTTAGAAAAATCATGGCCATTCCGATTTTGAATACGCCCCAGAAATTCCCGCTTTTTGAGTAGCCGCCAAGTCGTTTGGCAAAATTCACCGGTACCTCTATTGTCTTTATCTTTTTAATCATGGCCAGGTTGGTCATTTCGGCCAAAAAGTGACCGGCGGTTACCGAGAAGTAGGGTTGGATTTTTTTGAGCGCCTCCTTTTTAATCAAGCGCATGGTGCAACCCGCATCGGTTAGAGAAGGCCCGCGAAAAAGAAATTGCTGCATTTTAGCCACGGCAATGTTGCCCCAGATTATAAATAAGGCCATAAACGGCGGCATTACTCCTTCTTGGAAAAGTTCTCTTCTGGTACGGGTGCCTTTTACAAAATCGAAGTCATCGGCATAGGCCAGAAGCTTGATTATGTCTTTGGGATAGAAATTCCCATCCGCCTCGCAAAGAACAATCAAATCGCCAGACGCTTCTTTGAGGCCTCGGCGAAGGGCAGAACCATACCCCCTTTCTTTTTCTAATACGAGCTTTGCCCGCGTCTTTCTAATTTCGGCTTCTGTATTGTCTGAGGAGTTGTTGTTAACTACAACAACTTCATCTACCCACGGTTGCTTGAAGAATTCTTCGACGATGTATCGGATTGTCTCTTCTTCGTTGTAGGCTGGTATTACTACGGATACTTTTTTGCCGAGCCACATATTATTTTTGAGCAACTATCAGCATTTGCCCGGCGAAGGGCTTAAAAGGAAGGAGTAAATAAAGTTTTACCAGCCATGAATATGTGGGTAGTTTTGAGCGCATAGTATAGGGCATAAATTTTGGCTGGACAGAAATTATTTTAAAGCCGAATGCCCTAAGAAGGTCGGCGAGGCTTGTGTGCGTGAAAATTTGTTTGTGTGTGTAATCATCAAAGTAATCTTTATAAGTATACGTAAAATTGGGTTGGATTAGTATTAACTTGCCGCCATTTTTTAACACACGCTTTGTTTCGACGATGGTTTTTTCAATCTCGCTTCTCTCGAGGTGTTCTAGGAGGTTGCTCGCAAAAACCACATCGAAAAAATTGTCTTCGAAGGTTTTAAGGTTTGTGCAATCTTGTACGAAAGTTCTTACTCCCGGCGCGGCCCGCTCTTTTATGATCGGATTCTTATCTAAGGCGTATTTTTCTCCGGCTTTTATATTATTGATAAAGCTTCCGTAGCCGGCGCCCAGATCCAAAATCACAGAATCTTCGGCTATATATTTTTTCTGAAGGAATGAACACAAAACCCTCCAAACCCTGTCGCGATTTTTTAGGTCTAAATGGCTGACACAGAAGTAATTCTTGTAATAACCATCCTCCATATTTTGCCGTGGTTTTATTAGCTGGAGTAACTTAAATACCCGGCTTTATTGAGCAGGTTTTCTATTTCTTCTGTTCCAAGATGAGCGATATTGCCAGATCCATATTCTTGAGTCCTTTTAGTCATATGTTTTCTGTGTCTCGAAAAATTGTATTTCTTGGTCAAAAAGTCATAAGGGAGAATTACAAAGTAGTCAGGAAGTTCGGCCGTTCTACTTAGCTCGGTGCGCGATACTAAAACTTCGTCGATTTTCTCCCCCGGCCTGATTCCGGAATACTCTATCTTTATTTTTTTATTTTTTAACTTTGATATCATGACCCTCACTAAAGTTTCTATTTTAGCAGCAGGCATTTTTGGAACGAATATTTCTCCCCCCTCGGCTTGGGCTGCCGCCTCCACAAGTAGTCCAATCACCGGTTGAACCAACTGGAAAAAACGAGTCATATTTTTGTCGGTTACTGTTATCCTGTCCGATTCCTGAATTTGTTTGGCAAATAGGGGAATAACGCTCCCGCGTGTTCCTATGACGTTACCAGCACGAAGGCAGGCAAAGCGCGTTTTTCCTGGAAGAGAATTGGCGGCGACAAAAATTTTCTCCGAGATTGCCTTAGTCTGCCCATATAAATTTATAGGCTCGACTGCCTTGTCTGAAGATACATATATAGCCTTATCAACGTTGTTTAATAAAGCGGCTTCTACAACTGCCTTTGTTCCGACGATATTTGTTTGAATCGCTTCCCAGATATGACGCTCACAGACGGGTACATGTTTCAAGGCAGCTAAATGAAAAACTATATCTACGCCCCTCGTTGTTTCCACTAGTCTTTCTTGATCTCGTACGTCTCCTACGTAAAAATCTAGCCGCTGGTCGTTAAACGACCGCGTCATTTCAACCTGGGCATGTTCCCCTCGGCTGTAAATCCTTATTTGTTTTGGGTTTTCGGGTAAAAGCCGTCTTGTTAATTCGCGTCCCCACGAGCCCGTCCCCCCCGTGATTAAAATAGTTTTATTTTTAAAGTAAGACATTTGAGTGTTTCTGAATATTACATATAGCTGGCCACTAAGTCAAATATTCGGGGGAAGAACAACTATTTTTTAGTGGAATATATTTCAACCGTGCCAAAAGAGGCGATTTTTTTGTTGTCGTCAATCAGGGCTGCAAACCTCGCCGGGGGAACCCTGTATGCCGCGATAAAATCGGCCCTGGGCATTGTCTTGGGATTATAGAGATTGATGTCGTAGTAGGGGCGGCCATAATAATAACCGGCCGTGTCCACCGTTACTACGACGCTGTTTTTGTCGGCGGCGCTTTTCAGAAACTCACCGGCCTCTTTGAAACCGTAATTGCCGTAGTAGGCATTTAGCGAGTAGGGCTTCCTGAGATCTTTTGAGATTATCGCGCCGGAAAAGGATAGATATAAAACAAGCAGCGTGCATAGGAAAACCGCAATGGAGCGGGGCTGTTTTAGGATGGCGGCGAAAACCAGTGTCAATACTACGGTGGCAAGAAGAGCGAACCCTGCGAAGAGCGGATTAGCACGAACTCTGTCGTCGAATAGCAGTCCTCCTAGCGGCGATAGTTTCAGGATGAAGAAAGCAGCAACGATTCCACCGGCGATCAAAAATTCGGAAATATTCGACCAGTAAATTTTTAACGACTCATAATATTCCAAAAGAACATACGACAACAAAATAGTAAAAAGAACAAGCGAGGTATGAAGATAACGCGGATAACTGAAGGATGGCGCCACGATTATGAAGCAGGCGAAGATAATTGCGGCGGGCAACAGCAAAAACCCAACTTCTTTTTTGAGGAACGTTTTTCTTTTAATGAGCAGAAACAAGGAAAATATGAGCAGGGCTACGAGGGGAATCGTTATCCAGACAAAAACCACGGTGAGCAGGGCGGCTGTGGGGAATAAAGCGGCAGCGATTGGCGCCAGCGGCTTGCCCTTGAACCCGGGAAAGACGTCGTACAGTCTGGAACTCACACCTTCCGTCACGGAGGGGGCGAGTTTTATCGGTATGCCGAGCCTCGAGAGCATTGTCCCGCTTAGTTGTCCCGCCAGATTTGCGAACGGATCAATCGTTTTCTGCAATTGACCGAAGGCACCGTTGTAGAGGGCGAATATCAATATGGCAGCGATTATGGCGGCCAGAAACAGCAACAACAGGGACTTTGCCAGCTTATACTCGCGGCTGATGACGGCGAAAGCCATTATCGAGAAGTACAGCATTAGAGATAAGTCGAACCTCGCAAGAAATAAGGCCAAAGAGGCAAAGAATAAGTACCAAAATTGTTTGGAAGTGCGATTTTTTTCTGCGGCAAAAAGCGGCCAAGCCGAATAGATTATAAGAAGCGCAAAGAAAGCCACCATGCTGCCGTCAATGTCAATCTGAAGAGAATTTTGAATGGCTAGGGGATTGATTGTTATCAAAAACGCCGCGAGCAGTCCTATTTTGCCGCCAATATCGGTGTTAAAAATCCGGCGGGCAAGAAGGTAAATCAATATTATTTGTCCAAGCGAGAAAATCAGCGGTACGGACCTGCTTGCCGCCTCAGATTCGCCGTAGATTTTATAGGAGGCCCCCAGGAGCCATGGAAAAAGCGGTCCTTTCCAATAAGCCCAAGCTCCTGGGCTCTGTTCGCCAACGTAAGTCCAAGGAAAGCCGGTTTGTTCAACGCCTTGGCCGGCCCTTACCCAAGCTGCTTCTTCTGGGGCGTATTCCTTGGTAATAAAGGGAAGTCTGATTAGCAAAAACAGAAAGGCTATAAAAACAAGAGCCCATTTATAATAAGATACGCCGCCCGACGATTGTGTCGATTCCCGACTCGATTCAGACGCTAAGTTCATTGGTATCGGAGGTTTAAATCAGAAATACAGTGAATGTCCCGGCCAGAATAAGCACCATTCCCAGGATGCGGGCCGCAGTAAGCGGCTCGCCCAGGAAGAAATAAGAACTCAGGACAAGAAAAACAAGCGTAAAACCGACGAAGATAGGATACCCCCTACTCAGTGGTTCTTGGGTAAGTACGCGAAACCAAATTAGGGCGCCTACGGCAAGGAGGAAAAACGCAAGAAGTATTAGCGGCTGAAAGACGATATTAAAAATGTTTTTTAGAAGATAATCTGGTCGAAGGCTCTCTATGCCTATTTTTTTAAGCCCGGTTTTCGCCAAACTATTTGCGAGCACGGATATCAGCGACACCAGAATGATGAGTAAAAAATTTGCCGCGTTCCCAATCATATCTAAATTGTATTATTTTGGGCGTTGTCTGTCCAAGCGACAAACTTGTCGCTTCCGTTCGCAATGGATGACTTAGCCCGGAAAATATTATAATATCTTACTTGTAACTTCGGGTCGACCAATGTTTAACTTTTAAAGCATGGCCTTGGTTTTGGAGGAAAACGAAAGAGCGGTTCTGTATAATTTTGCCGTGGAAAAGCTCAGCTCTCTCGGCGTAGTCGGCAGAGTTGCCGATCTTGCCCCCGGTACTGGTGGCGGCGCATATATTATAGCGAAAAATCTGCCGCAGACTCAAGTGTTCGGCTTGGATCTTAGCGCCGAAGCGGTTAAGTCCGCAGAAAAAAGTTTTTCCCTGGCCAATCTTTTTTTTAAACTCGGCGATGTGACTGTGACGCCGTGGAATGACGGATACTTTGACGCGGTTGTCAGTTTTCATACAATCGAGCACATGGACGAAGCCAATCAGAATAAATTTCTATCGGAAATCGGTCGCATATTGAAAGCTGGAGGCGTGCTTTTGATGGCCACGCCGGATCGGGACGTGCTTGAAATCCAGGGTTTTGCCGGTGCTCAGCCGGACCACGTCAGGGAGTTGAATCAAGAGGAATTCTTGCGGACAGTTAGAAATAATGGGTTTGTTATCGATGCCATTTGTGGCCAAAGCGTCTTGAAGGGTGGCAGGTTTCCTCTACGTCGCCTGTTGAATTTTCTTAAAAAACTGGACGTATTCAATCTGAGAAAAAAAATTTCCCCAAAACTTGTAAATGTCATCGACATGAAAACCCACCCGGTTGATTTCGGCAAACCGGTCAAAAGATTGGCAGACGGAGAGAAAGCATCTACGACGGTTTTAATCTGCAGAAAGCCTTCGTAGGTTCCGCCGGTAGGATATTTTGGCAATGAAAAAAAGCGCACTAGTTTCAATTATTATCCCCTCGTATAACGCGGGAAAATACGTTCAAGGCGCGGTAGATTCGGCGCTGTCGCAAACGTATAGAAATTGCGAAGTAATCGTTGTTGATGACGGTTCTACCGATGGGACGAGTGTCCTACTGGAGCCTTATATGCGTGGGGGGAAGATTGATTATTTGTATCAGAAGAATCGAGGATTGGCTGCCGCGCGCAACGCAGGCATCAAGGCGAGCAAAGGGGAATACATTGCGCTTCTTGACGCCGACGACAGGTTTCTTTCGCACAAGATTGAATCTATGGTTTATTTTTTGTCGACACACCCGGAGTGCAGTGCCTGCTATCACGACGTCTACCATTTCCGGGAAGATAATCCGGAGAAACTCCTGAAATCCACGCATAAATATTATTCTGGGGAAGATGTGTTGCTTAATCTTGTTAGGGGCAATTACTTTATAGCCCCCTCGGCAACCGTATTTAGGAAAAAAGTTTTCGAGGAGCAGGGCTATTTTGACGAAACATTTCCCCGGTCGGAGGATTTGGAATTTATCGTTCGCATTACTTCGCACGGACTTGGGATTTGTTTCTTGCCGGAAATTCTCGGGAAAATCTGTCTTCGTCAAGCGGGAAATCTTCAGGACTTCAGAAGTCAGCCGTTAATGAAGGAAACAATTCTGAAAATTTACGAGAAGCTTTATGGCGATCTGAACGGAGAAATGCGCCGCCGCTACAAACTCAAATATTTTCTGGGTATTCACCGTCTGCGCGCGGCGGCGGCTTACTTGGGCGTGGCCGACAAGAAACACGCGAAACCGTACATTCTAAGAAGTTTTTCTCAATACCCACTCGGGTGGTTGTTGGGGTTAGTTTTGTGGTGCCCAATATCTGTGGTTCCGGCTGGCGTTTTGCGCTCCTGGATAGTCAAACACCACTCCTCGCGACTGAAATCGATGTATCCGGAGGCTACGATACCGGCCTCGGGTTAGATTTCCGGACGATTTTCTGTTAAATTATACAAATATAAAAATATGCCCAAAGGAAAGCAAGGCAATTTTTCCAATAGACTGCATCTGGGATGCGGAGAAACATATCTTGAAGGGTACGTTAATATCGATTTTCCCCAGTCGGAGCATACAATCGTGAGGATTAAGGCAGACAAATATACAGACATTCGCAAATTGGATTGTGCGGCTGGCGCCGTTGATGAGGTTCGCGCGCACCATTTCCTGGAACACTTTTCACGCGCAGAATCGCTCGCTTTGCTTATGAGATGGCGACGCTGGCTGAAGCCGGGCGGCCTTATGGTTCTTGAGACGCCGGATTTTGAGGGAATACTGCGCGATATTATTTCCATAAAAGATTTAAAAAAGAAGCTGGAACTAGAAAGGCACCTGTTCGGTTCCCAAGAGGCCAGATGGGCGGTTCACTACGACGGTTGGTTCGAAGAAAAATATCGCTTCGTGATGAATCGGTTGGGGTTGGAAGTTTTGAAAATCATAAAGTTTAAAAATAATCTGACCAGGCCCATTAATTATAAACTGCCCCTGGTTCTGGATATGATTGTAAAAGCCATACCCGACAACCTGGCCGCATCTCTGGGTATTAATGCCCTGCCCAATATTTTGTGCATCGCCCTCAAGAAAAACGCGGAAATCGACGAAGAGGCGGTGGCAAAAGAATTGTTATCACAATATTTGGTTGGCAAGGAAAAAACAAACAGCGCAATGCTCGATGTTTGGATGAGCGAGTTTAGGAGCGCTTCAAAAAACATCAACACAGAAAAGCTGGTTATATAGAAACCGCCACCGGAGATTTTGGTTTTCAACTGCGGTGATTTCGCGCGAAGACCGCCAGTTGACCAGCGGCAAACTTAGTTTTACTATTATTTTTATGATTGTTGTCAGGGCGCCAATGCGCATAGGCTTTGTCGGCGGCGGTACCGATTTGCCGGATTTTTATCATCGTTATCCCGGACAGGTTATTTCGGCTACCATAGATAAATTTGTCCACGTTGTCATAAACCGGACGCCTCTCGTCGATAAAATCTCCGCGAGATATTCCATTGCCGAAACCGTCGACAGCCCCAACGAGCTTCAACACACGCGGATAAAAGCGGCATTGCTGGACTTGGGCATAGACAAGGGCTTGGAAATTGCCTCATTCGCAACCTTGCCGGTGAAAACGGGCCTGGGGTCTTCTTCGAGTTTTTCCGTGGCCCTGATGAAGGCGCTCAATGCTTACCTCGGGAAGAAGCTGGATAAATACGAGGCGGCCGAGGCCGCGGCCAGGTTGGAAATTCAGCTGGTTGGCGAGCCCATAGGCAAACAAGACCAATATGCGGCCTCTTTCGGCGGCCTCAATATGTTTAAATTCAATAAAGATGATTCCGTTGAAGTAAAGCCGATCCTTTTGGACTACAGAAAGCGGTTGGACCTCGAAAACCACATCCTGCTTTTTTTCACCGGCATAACAAGGGCCGCTTCCAGTGTTTTGACGGAACAAAAATCCAACATAGACAAGAAATTTCAAACACTGAAAGAAATGGCGGATTCGATTCCGGAGTTTTCCGCTATGTTGTTGGAGGGCGATTTTAGGAGTTTGGGAGAAATGCTGCACGACGGATGGCTTAAAAAGAAAACGCTGGCTTCCAATGTTTCCAATCAGACAATCGACAAATTGTACGATGCCGGTATGAGGAGCGGCGCTTGGGGTGGTAAAGTCACAGGAGCGGGCGGAGGGGGTTGCGTGATGTTTATATCTCCGGTTGAGAAGAAGGCCGCCGTTCGCGATGCTGTCGCCAGGGCGGCGAAAGAGCACGATCTTAAAGAATTCAAAGAAATACCGATACACTTTGTGCAGTCTGGGGCGGAAATTCTCTACAACGGGGACCAATTGCCGACCACGCTGGCTTAATGGGAAAAAATGGAGAACTACATCAGAAACTTTTCATCCAAAGTTGAATCCGCCCTCAAAAACCTGCCTCACGAGGAAATTGCCAAGGCGTTGAATATTTTGCAGGCCGTTTATGAACGTGATGGCCGTGTTTATGTTTTCGGAAACGGCGGTTCTCTGGCCCTGGCAACGCACTGGGTCTCCGATTTCAATAAGACGGTTTTCGGACACAGCGAAGGCCTGGAAAGCCGCACCAAGAGATTCCAGGCGATAAGAGTGCCAACCACAGAGGAAGAATTGACGGCTTGGGCAAACGACGTTGGTTACGACATGGTCTTTGCCGGACCCCTGCAGAACTATCTGCAAGATGCCGACGTAGTAATAGCGATTTCCAGCTCCGGAAATTCACCCAACGTTATCAAGGCGGTGGAATTGGCCAAGGCGAGGAAGGTGGCGATTATCGGAATATCGGGATTTGACGGCGGCAAATTAAACGAACTGGCCGACGCCAAAATCTTGGTAAAAACCGAAAAAGGTCAGTATGGAATTGTTGAAGGTGTGCACGGCGTTATTCTGCATCTGATGACGGAGTATTTCAAAGATTATTTTGACCACCTGGCTGATGGCGGAGGTGGCAATTGATGGGCAATAAAATCACTCAAGCGGTTATCTTGTCGGCTGGCCTCGGCACGCGTTTGAGGCCGATTACGGATAACATTCCCAAAGTTATGGTGCCGCTGGGGGGTAAGCCACTTTTGGAGCACCATATTTTGCAGTTTAAAAAAAATGGCGTCAACGAATTTTTCATCAATCTGCACCATCTGCCGGAGGTTATTAAAAGCTACTCAGGAGATGGCTCCAAGTGGGGCGTAAAAATTGCCTATTCTTACGAGATGGAGATTCTGGGTACGGCTGGCGGCGTCAAACAATTTGAAAGCAAGCTCGGCGACAATTTTTTTGTCATTTACGGCGATATGTTCAGTCTGATTGATTATTCTAAAATGTCCAGAAGTTTTTTTGGCAAAAAAGAGGCAATCGGCATGATGATTGTCGGCAGAAATGACCATCCCCAGGATTCTGACCTTGCCGAGGTTGACGACGACCTGCGGTTTCTCAAGATCCACACAAAACCGCACGAATACGAAAAATTGCCGGAAAATTTCAGGACAATGGACGCCGTATTTGTCTTAAGCAAAAAGATTCTGAATTATATTCCCGTGGGCGAGCCCTACGACCTTGACCACAAGCTTTTGCCGGAAGTCGTGGCGCGCGGCGAGAAGTTTTACGGCTACGAAACCAGCGATTATCTCTACGATATCGGTACGATGGAGAGGTATAAAGAAGTTGAATCTTACATCTCGAGACTTAAATTTTGATCGTTATATTTTTTATTGCTATTTTTTAGATGATGACAAGACCAAAAGTCAGCATCGTTATGCCAACATGGAATCGGGCTCATCTGCTCGGCCGGGCGATTGAGTCCGTTCGCACGCAGAGTTTTAAAGATTGGGAACTGATTATTACCGACGACGGCTCCACCGACAATACGCCGCAAGTTGTCGAGGCGTGGAAGAAAAGAGCCCTGCCTGCCGGCAGGCAGGCGCGTATCGTTTATGTGCGTAGCGAAATCAACCAGGGGCCGTCGAGGAATTACAATCAGGGATTTCGTTTAGCGAAAGGCGAATACGTTGCCGTACACGACGACGATGACTTATGGTGCGACCCGCGTAAATTGGAAAAACAAGTGACGTTTTTGGATAAAAATCGTGAGTATGTTGCCTGCGGTGGCGGCGTGATCGTGAGAGACAAAAGCGGCAGGGAATTATACAGATTTCTGAAGCCAGAAACAGATGGCCAAATCCGCGCACACATGCTTTTTTCTAACCCGATGGCCAACAGCACAACGGTTTTTAGGAAAACGGTCGGTGAGGCGGTCGGCTGGTATGATGACAGTATTAGATATAACAGCGATCGGGATTTCTGGCTCAAACTTGGCCTGCGCGGCAAACTCTACAATTTCCCTGAATACTTTGGATATTACACGATGAGCGGAGAGAATATCTCCATGGTCAAGATGCGCGAGCATTTCAAAATAGCGCTTATGGTTATGAAGCGATACAGAAAAGACTATCCGCATTACTTGCCGGCACTAATATTCAACTGGGTGCAGTACCTGTATTCTTTTGTGCCCTCATTTATTGAGCGCCCGATACACTACTTGGCCGCTCGCCTGAAGCGTCTCCTTGTAAAATAGTGCGAACCTCCTCTATTATCGGCTCTTTTAACGCCGCCAGCGCCGCGAAGTAGAAAAGAATTGCGGCCGCGACAGCCAAAACGACATGGACGCCGATGGCCGATAGTCCCCAAACCAAGAGCGACATCAATGCGGAAGCCAGTACGATCTTTTTGAGGTTTTTAAGGGCGGTAAAATGGTTGATTTTTTCCATGGTCCGCCAAAGATAGACGTTGCTTATGATCTGTGCGATGAGGGTTGCCAGTGACGATCCGGCAATTCCGAACTTGGGAATTAAAAGCAGGTCCAAGACGACATTCAGGGTTCCCGCGATGCCGCTGTATATAATCAAGACCTTCTGGTGATTGTAGGCAAATGCGGCGCTTGCAAGAAGCGTTGCGGGAAAGTCCACAATCATCGTGAACATGAGAATTTGAAACGCCAAAGTCGCCGGAAGGTAGCTGCTGCCGAAAACAAAAGATATTATTTTTGGTCCCAAAATCACAGCCCCGAGGGCCAAAGGAATAGCGACGGCAAATAATACGCTTAGGGCCTTTTCCAGCATAATGCGGAATTTGTTGTTGTCGTTGCCGGCGAAGCGTGAAAGCGCCGGCAGGACGCTTGTGGCGAGCAGTGCCGGCAGTATATACATGAACTGGACAATTCTAAGGGACGCGGAATAAAGCCCGACGTCTTCCGCAGACCGCAGCCAGCCGATAATCAGAATGTCCATATTGGTGAGAAGCAAGCCGAGTACGCCGGCAACCGCAAATGGCCAAGCCGCGATAAGCACAAGGCGGACTATTTTTTTTGAAAAATTAGAGAAAAGGCCGGCGAGCTTGTTTCTTAGGATTATTAGCGTTGCCATTGCGCCAACGCCGGAACCGGCGGCGTAGGCGTATGTAAACGATTTCACGTTTCCAGCCATACCAAGGAAAACGAATCCGAATGTTACGATCGCCACGTTGGTTAAGAGAAATATTCCCGCCTCCAACTCCATTTTCTCAAAAGCGCGGATCAACGACGATCCGAATTCGCGTACGCTGTCGAAGGCCATAATGAAAACAGCTATGGGAAGTATTGCTTTGACTTCGATGTTGTTTGTAAGATGTGGGCCGACCACCAAGACCACAAAAATTCCCAGTGCCAGCAGGATCAACTTCATGATGAAGGATGTGGAGAGGACTTGCTGGTGCTCCTCGACGCCGATTCTTTTCGCCACCTCGCGCGTCATTATGGAATTTATACCCATATCGATAAAAATGGCGAGTACGGCTATAAGGGATATGGCGTATGAAAAAACTCCCCAGCTCGAAGCGCCGAGAACTCTGGCCGCGTATATGACAATAACCGCCCGGAGAAGCCGTCCGCCCACGTTGCCCACGCTGAGCCAAAAAGTGTTTTTGGCGACGGTTTGGCGGGTTGATGCGTTTTTAAACAGGAGCGACGTGATTTTTCGCCACATTTGATGTTTAATATAATTACATTTCCACCAGAGACGATCTACCCACATAGATTATAACTAAAAAACCACAAAACCATGAGCGCAAAGAAAGCCAAAAAAAAAGAGAAAGTCGTTGTTGCGGTCAGCGGGGGATTCGATCCTGTGCATGTCGGGCACGTACGTTTGTTTCAGCAAGCGCGGGCGTTGGGCGACGAACTCGTCGTTATTTTGAATAACGACAACTGGCTAAAGAAAAAGAAGGGTTACACCTTTATGCCAGAAAAAGAGAGAAAGGAAATTATAAGCGCCTTAGCCGGAGTAGACCGCGTGCTCACAACAAAACACCCACGGAACCCCAAAGACATGAGCGTTTGCGGGGAGCTTATGCGTTTAAAGCCGAATATCTTCGCTAACGGCGGGGATCGGAAGCTGGAAAATATCCCGGAAGTTGCGATTTGCAGAAAAATCGGATGCAAAATGGTTTTTAACGTGGGTCGTGGAGGCAAGATTCAGTCGAGTTCATGGCTGATCGCAAAATACGAAAAGTTGGCACGCATGAAGAGTGGCACAGCAAAAACTGGGCGCTAAAGGCTTGCCAGGGTGTTTTTTATTCCTTCACCGAGCTTGATTCTCGGCTTCCAGCGAAGTATTTTTTCTGCCTTTTTTGCATCGATGGAAATCCTGTAAACCTCGCCTTTGCGGTAAGGAGCATAATGGGGTTTTTCCTTGAAATTGGTCTCGTGCGCGACGGCGTCAAAAATCATTTGATCGGTTATTTTTTTGCCCCAGCCAAGATTCAGGATTTCATCAGTTCCCTTGCGCAGGGCCGTGAGGTTTGCCCTTACGACATCGCCGACGTAAGCGTAATCGCGGGCTTTTGTGCCGTCGCCGAAGATCGTTGGTTTAATGCCGAGTTTCATCAGGCCGCCGAAAATGGCCACCACGCCGGCCTCCCCTTTGGAATTTTGACGCGGCCCGTAGACGTTGGGGTAGCGAAATATAAGATATTTGAATCCATACTGATTTGCGGAGAATTTTATAAGTTCTTCTCCTAAAAATTTCGAAAGACCGTACGGTGAAAGGGGTTTAATCGGCGTTTTCTCATCGGCGGGAATTTTTTTTGGTTCTCCGTAGATGGCGCCGCCCGTTGAGGAGAAAATGAATTTTTTGTTTTTTCCGCGGCCGTATTTGCCGAAAGCCAGAAGAATATTGGCGGTTCCCAGCACGTTTGTTTCGTAGGTGGGAATGGGGTTTCTCAAGGATTTGGCGACCTCGGCAATTGCGGCATGGTGGTTTACGATTTCTGGACGCTCGCTTCCGAATATCTTTTCCATGGTTTTTAGGTTGCGAATGTCCGCTTTATAAAATTTGGCCTTGGGATTTACATTTTTGCGGAAACCGGTTAGGAGATTATCGACAACAACAACCCTATGACCGGCTTTAATATAGGCATCGGTTACGTGCGATGCTATGAATCCAGCGCCGCCAGTGATTAAAATTCTCATTTCGGGTTGATGAAAAAAGATTTTATGGTTTTTAAAATTATCGCCATGTCGAGGATTATTGAGCGATTTTTAATGTAGTATATGTCGTACTGTAATTTTTCTTTGACGTCGTCGGGCGTCAAATCTTTGCGATAGTTGATTTGAGCCCAACCGGTAACGCCGGGTTTTATGAGTAGACGAACCTCATAATAAGGAATTTGTTCTTTTAATTTTTCTACGAACTCCGGCCTTTCTGGCCTCGGCCCCACGAAAGAAAGCTCATCTTTCATAATGTTAATGAGTTGTGGGAGTTCATCAAGGTGAGTGTGGCGGAGAAATTTGCCGAAGGTGGTTGCCCGCGCATCGTTGGGATCGGCCCAGCGCGCGCCGTCCTTCTCCGCATCTCTCCTCATCGTTCTAAATTTGTATAAAGCGAAAGAGCGCTCGTTTTTGCCGACGCGAATCTGTTTATAGATAATATTGCCGCGGGAAGTAATCTTGATGATAATCGCTATTATTATTTCAAGAGGCAGCAACGCTATTTGGAGTATCAACGCCGCCATAAATTCCCAAGCGCGTTTTAGCTGGTCATAAAATTTCTGCTGATTTATCAGGTTTTCCAGGAACCATGTCTCCTCCAGGTCGGCGATTGGCACTTTTCTCTCGACAAGCTCATAAAAATTGGTCAAATCCCTGATTTCCACTCCGCGATTCAATAGCTCGTAGAGTACGTTTGTTAACTTCGGATTGTTTTTTAGGTGGCGGGGAATAACCACGAGGTTGATTTTGTTTTTTAACGCCGTCTCTTTAAAAATCTGCGGCGCCGAATTCGCCGCGCCCTCCAAGAGGCGCGCTTTTATTTCGTAACCAAGCTGCGGATTAGAAGATATTGTTTTGAAAATCTCCTCGGTTGCACTCGTGTTGCCCATGAGCATTACCCTGTTCGGCGCCTCGCCGGATGAAAATATTTTGTTGAATAGCCGCCGCCAAATGGTTTCCACGAAAGCGAATATCACAACAAACAATACGAGGTTTGTTTTGGGGGCGATGCCGAAGAGCGGTATCAAATAGAAAAACAACATGGCAACCACGGAATTTATAAAAATCGTAAGCCACAGGGTTTTGAGAAAGTCCAGGCTATTTCTGAGCCGCTTGGGTTCATAAAGGCCGGCGATGTAAAAGATGATTATCCATAAAGCGAAGATGATGAGGAACGGGAAAAAGTGGTTGTTTGCAAATTGGTTATAAAAATTTGAGCGGTAGCGAAGCAAAAGAACGGCAAACAGCCCCAAGTAGAGGGCAAAAATATCTCCCGCGAAAAGCAAGAAAATTTTGAGTTTATTTACCAGGCTCATTGAAGTTCAATTTGGTTGCTGCCGCGCCAACTACCTCGCCGAAAAACGCGCTGGCTTCTGCGTCAAGCTTTGCCGCCCCGGCTTTTATTCTGTCGGCGACATGGACGTTGGCGACGCCATGGTAGACGACGTAATAAGATAAATATCCCACGCTGCCGAGTACTAAAACCAAAATTACGATATAGGAAGCCGCTATTATCCATTCTTTTATTTTGTTTTGCGGCTTGTATTCCAGCCGACCCCCGTCGTTCCCTGTGCGTATGTCGGGAAAGTACTGGGTAAACGGTTTTTTAAAAATAACCGTCCAGAAATATTGTAGGCCGTAGCGCAGCGACATCGTGAAAGCGCCCTCTTTGGCTATGCGCCTGCCCGAAGCATACATCGGCAGCTTGAAAGTGAATTTTACCTTTCCTACCTTATGCAGGCGCCGCGACAGGTCGGCATCTTCTCCGAAACCATACTGCAAGTTATAGCCGCCGATTTTGTCCATCGCTCGGCGCCTCACTACGAAATTTCCGCCCTGGAGCATTGACGCCGCCCTGAATACATAGCGGTTGGCGATGTAGCTTATAAAACCGAGATAGTAGAACAGCCGGACTTGGAGTTTCATCATCGCTCTGGCTATGTCGTAAAAAACCATCGGCCCGCTTAGGGCGATTAATTCTTCATCTTCTCCGAATTCCCGGAGCACTTTGTTTATCCACTCCTGCGGCAAAATCGTGTCGGCGTCGACGTTGGCAATCAAGTCGCCGCTTGACGCCAAATATCCGCTATTCCTCGCTCTTGCCAAGCTCTTTCGCGGCTCGTCAACTATCTTTACGCCAGGGAAAGAACTGGCCACCTCTTTGGTTTTATCGGTGCTGGCGTTGTTTACCACTATGATTTCTACGTCATATTTTTTACCACTCGCGTGACTCAGGATGGAAGATAGACACTTTCCTATGCAGGCCTCCTCGTTGTGGGCCGGTATGACGAAGCTTAGTTTCATTTTGTTGTTATTTCCTCAATATCCCCAATAACTTGATTATAATACTGTAAACCCCGTACGCTATTCCCGCCAAGAGCGACAGGATTACGATTATTGTCGCGGCGGCGATGATTGTTTCCTTGGTTTTGTTTTGCGGTTTGTATTTGAGGGTTTTCTCCTCCGAGGAAGTTCTTATATCCAAGGCGGTGTTGCTGAGTGGTTTTTTGAAAATCACCATCCATAAGTAATTTGCGCCGTATTTTATTCCCATAGTGAACACGCCCTCTTTGGCAAGGCGTCTTCCCGAGGCATATATGGGCAAGCCGAAAGAAAATTTAACTTGCCCCACTTTTTGCATTCTTAGTGCGATATCCGAGTCTTCGCCGTAGAAATAGATATTGGTGTTGTAGCCGCCTATTTTCTCGAGCGCCGATTTTCTTACGACAAAATTTCCTCCTTGGAGCATGGATCCTCCCCTGAAGATAAAGCGATTGACACAGTAAGCAATAAAAGCAACAGGATAAAAAAGCCCCATTACTAAGAGATTTATAAAAAAGGGAAGATCGTAGTAGATGAACGGCCCCGAAAAGGCGACAAGTTTCGGATTTCGCGAGAATTCTTTCTGAACTTTTTGGATCCAGCCAGGCGTGAGCATCGTGTCCGCATCTATATTGGCAATAAGATCGCCGCTTGCCGCAAGGAAACCGGCGCGCCGCGCCCACGTTAGCCCCTTTTGGGGTTCGTTTACGATTTTTACTTCGGGATATTTTTTCACGACCTCCGCCGTTTTGTCAGTTGAGGCATTGTCAACAACGATAATCTCCGAACCAACCCGCGCGCTCTTCAATTCTTTAAAAACCGAATCAAGGCATCGCCCGATACAAACTTCCTCGTTGTGGGCCGGTATGACGAAACTTATTTTCATTTTTTGTCGCCGTAGTTCTTGATTGTGTGCGCGTAAATTTCTTCCCACTCTCTGGTTATGCTCTTGATTGAAAATTTATTGGCAAACCGCCTCGCTCCCTCCGAAAGTCTTTTCCTTTTCTCCGGATTACGGAATAAGGAAATAACGTTTCTAGCGAGCATTCGTTCATTGCCCGGCTCTGTAAGCACTCCGTTCTTTGGGTTTATATATTCCGGCAGAGCACGGGCCTTGACGCCGATTATCGGCAAACCGGATGCCATAGCTTGCATCATCACCATACTTTGCGTGTCCGAAGTGCTCGTGATCACGAAAATTTTCGACGCGTTGTATACTTCAGCCAGAACGGGCTTCTCGAGAAAACCCATGAATTTTACGGAAGAGGCGACGTCGGTATCCTCCGCAAGTTTTTTTAGCTTCTTTTCTGCCGCTCCGCGCCCGGCAATGAATAGTTCTATCTGCGGGATTTTTTTCTTGATAAGGGGCATGGCTCTTATTATTACGTCGATATTTCTTTCGTCTGCCAGGCGTCCGGCGTGGATAATGGCGTATTCGCCGAAATTGAACTTTTTACGCAGCCAGTTTTTGTTCGGCAGCGGAGAGAAAGTTTCGGTGTCGATTGGATTCGAAATTACGTGAGCTTCTCCTTTAAAACCGAAAAATCTCATCTCGTCGATTACCGAGTGGGACGGCGCCGTTGTCAGATTGCAGCGCGAATAGTACCAATTCACATATTTGATTATCATGCTGTCTAACCACCTCGACCTTATCGGCGCGTACCTCAAAAATTCCTTTATGGCGGTGTGATTGGTGCCAATAAGCGGGATTTTAAGGATTCTGGAGGCGACGAGCGCCTCAAGGCCGACGCCGAAGAATAGTTGCGTATGTATTACATCCGGCTTGAACTTCTTGACGGTCAAATAGCGCAGTCCAAGGGGTATGACGGCCCGCCCCTGGCCGGTTCCGGCGCCAAAATGGAGGGAAGAAAACCTCGTGATTTTTATGTTTTTGCCAAGCTCAATTTCGCCGTAGGGAAGATTCGCTAATTTATAGTCGTTTTCGGAATATTTGGGAACGTAGAAATTTATAAAATGGCCTCGCTCCGCGAGCTCTTTGGCCAGCGCAATAATCGAATCGGAAATGCCGGAGAGTTCCGGCTGAAAGTTGTCAGAAAAAATTGCAATACGCACATATTAATGATAGCTTAAAATTAATGAGATTTGAAAAACCGGCATTGGGCGTCAAAAGCCTGGAGGGCGAAAGCGGAGAGAAGGATTGGACGTACGATAAGCTTCAAAAAGCCTTAAGGTTTTTTATTGGAAAAGTTTGGGGTGAAAAATTTAAGGTTGAGGGCGGGGAGAACATTCCTAAAAAGGAGGCAGCCATTATTGCGGTAAATCATTCTTCCCACCTTGACCCGGAGTTTTTAATGGCGGCCATTGACAGGCCGATCCATTTTGTGGGTTTGCAGGACGAAGAATTCAGCCCGTTTTATGTCAAAATTTTTTATAAACTGGCCGGCGTCATAAGCGTAAGCAGAAATTTGTTCAAAGAAGGCGGGAGGGATTTTGTGAAAAACATTCAGGAGGTTGTAAAAAACGGCGAACTTATCGCTATATTTCCGGAGGGTATGTTGGAAGATAAAAAGAACAAGGGCGATGTGGTTGGGTTTAAATCCGGCGTTTTTTCCATCGCCAAGAAATACGGCTTAAATGTTATTCCGGTTTATCTGTCCGGCACCGACAAAGTCAGGCCGGATTCCAAGGCAAGGATTCTTCAAAAAATTAATATTGAACCCGTAGAGGTTAAAATTGGCCAGGCGTTAAATCCGGACGGGTTGAGCGGCGCCGAAGATATTAGAAAGGCGATTATAGATTTGGCCAGGAAAAAAGATGAGGGAGTTGTTGAATCGGAAGAATAAACCGCGCTTTTAAACCTTCTCGATTTTTTCCGCCAACTTTTTGCCGTATTTTTTGCGCAGATAGGAAAGGAGAACGAAGACAGCCAGCGAGGCGAAAATGAAGTACCCGCCGTAGTCAAGGTAGCGAATGATATTTTGGTACGCGGCTCCGAAATAATAGCCGACGATTAAATAAAAAAGGGAACTCGGCACCGTCACTACGAGGCTCCAAATCGTGTAGGCCCTGAGGGGTACTTTGGATATGCCGGCGACGATAAGTCCGGGGGTGGCGAGAATGGGCACGAGTTTTACGGCGGTGAGCGTTTTGCCGACGTTTTTGTGGTAAAGGTCTTCGAGTTTTCGAACTCGTTCAGGTGTGATTTTTAAAAAGCGGCCGTACTTATTGATTACCCCCTCTCGCCCCCAGAACCCGAGTGCGTAATATATGACGTCAGGAACCAAGTTTCCCAAAACGGAAAGCGTGAACACAATCCAGATGTTGAAGTAGCCAAGCGCAGCCGCGAATGCTCCGGCTGCGGTCGCTACCGGCCCCTCTACAAGCATAGCCAGAAACATCAAAGAGTAGCCGTTGGCCAGAGCCCACTGAAAAATCCAGGAGGTGTCAAGAATGTTCACGTAATAATCTTAACCCAGCGTGGGCTGCTTATCTACTGTATTTGCGGTTTTTGTGTCCGGCGTCCGGCGGCGGACGCAAAAGTGTGTATAATTGAAATAAATGGGGCGTTTATTCGTTGAACATCGGGGTTTTTGGAGCCACCGGAATAAGATATCCCTTTACCTCGGAATATTGCTTCTAATTTTGAGTTTGGTGGTGCAAATAGGAGCCGGACGCTACTCATCAAGGAGCGCGATATCCGCCAATTTCGTCGGAGATCTTTTTTTGGACAACTTGCCGATCATTAATTTGGATTTTGTCATCGTTTTTTGCGCTCTGATTTTTTGGGTTGCCGCCTTCGTTTTTTTGGCTTTCAAGCCCCGCCACCTTCTTTTCGGGCTAAAAGCCATAGCCCTTTTCGTTATTTTCAGGGCATTTTTTGTCAGCCTTACCCATATAGGCATTTATCCGAAGCAGATAACGATCGGCACAGGCGACGTCGGTTATACTTTGTATAAACTTTTTACTTTCCAGGGCAACTACTTCTTTTCCGGACATACCGGCTTCCCTTTTCTTATGGCCCTGATTTTTTGGCGCAATAAATTTTGGAAAAGAATTTTTATCTTAGCCACGTTTTTTTTCGCGGCGAGCGTCATTTTGGCTCACGTTCACTATTCCATTGACGTTTTTGCCGCGCCCTTTATAACCTATGGCATATTCAAAATTACTCAAAGATTTTTTCCGCGAGATTATGCGCTTATTGCCGCCGAGCACCAGCGTAGCTTGACCCCCACACCATAACGAGCATTGTTAAAATCCGTCGCCGAAGGCGCAGATGCTCGTTTGGTGTGGGGGTTGACATAAAAATAATTTTCTTGATATACTCGCCCCAATGGCTGATGGGACAAAAAAAGAGACATCGGTTGCTGATGCCGAGGGACCTGGAAACAGCAAGAAAGATTACCTTCTGCCGGTAAGCGTTTTAATCGCCGGAATTATGATTTCCGCGTCTGTTTTGTATTCAACGGGCAATAAAAATTCACCGCCGAACGTCGCTGGAGGTACGACCGGACCCGGTGAGCTGGCGGCGCTCAACGCCCCCAATGTTTCTGGCCTTAACCTTTCGAATCGCGATGTCGTTTTGGGCGACGCAAAAGCTCCGATAACTTTTATTGGATACGGAGATTATCAATGCCCGTTCTGCGCCGGATTTTTTAGCCAGACCGAGCCGCTTTTAATAAAAGACTACGCGAACACAGGCAAGGTGAAATTTGTCTTTAGAAACTTCCAATTTTTGGGCTCCGAATCATTTGCCGCAGCCGAAGCAGCGGAGTGCGCCAAAGACCAGGGAAAATTCTGGGCCTATCACGACGCACTTTATAGCGCTGAGGAAACGGACGGCCGCGAAAATAACGGCAATCTAAACCGCGACCTATTTTTGAAATTAGCTTCGGATTTGAAGCTTGAGGGAAACGCCTTTGCCAAATGTATTGACGGCAAAAAGTACACAGAGCAAATTAAACAGGACAGTGCCGCCGCCCAATCCGTTGGCGTTGACTCCACCCCGATTAGCTTTATCAACGGGCAGAAAATACAGGGTGCCCTGCCCTACGAACAATTTAAGACAATCATTGACAATATTCTGAATAAAAAATAGACTTATTCAACTGACCAGAATTAGTTAAGGCGTCATTTTTAGCGCCGCGAAGCGGAGTTAAAGTTTTTCGCCCAAAACACTAATTAGGGTAGGGTTATAAAGGGCGAAAAATAAAAAAAATAAATCAATGGATTTTAACGATCAAGGCGGCGAGCGCGTTATGCACCAAGCCGGCGATGCCGATGGCTGCACTGGCGGCTGGGTTTGTTCAAAGTGCGGGACGGCGATCGAGAAGCTCCCATTCAAGCCGGACCCGGCGCGTTTGGGACAGCTCCTCTGCCGCGACTGCCACAAAGAAAGGATGCAATCCTTCCGAAGGTAGAATTGCAGGCCGATTTTCGATTATCCCGCTCCGACCTCTGTCGGAGCGGGATTCGTTCAAGCGGCGGCAACATTCGTTTGTTAGCAGCTCTCGGAGGCAATTTGAGGTTGGTCCCCGCCACAGCGGGGTATAGAATTGCCGACCTGCCCACCGAAGCCTCGGCGCAGGCGGGGAGGCAAAGACGTTCCGATCGCTGGAATCGGAACGATCGCGATGCTGAAAAATTGAAAACTGGGGCCTGTTAGCCCCCACACCAAACGAGCATCTGCGCCTTCGGCGACGGATTTTAACAATGCTCGTTATGGTGTGGGGGTTGACCGGGAACCGCGGCTAAAATAAAATTAAGCCATGACGGCAAACTGGACGGAACTCACACTCGGCATCTGGCTTATTGTCTCCCCCTGGCTTCTGGGCTTTTCCAGTATTTCTGTGATGAAGTGGAGCAATTTGATGGTCGGACTTTTACTGGTTTTAATCAATGTCTGGATAATTTTTGGAAAGAAACGCGCCTCGTTGCCGAGCGAGGAGCCCAAGAGTAAATAAAGTAAATTCAAAGTTTGAATACTATGCCCGGTAGTAGAACTGCGATATGATTTACATCAATTCGGAACAGTTCATTACCACCGGGCATCGTCAAAATAACAATAATATAAAATAACCTTTCAGACTGCGTTGTAAATCATCCGAATTGCAATCGCAGTTTCACTACCGGGTATGCCAAAAGTAAAAATATATACCACGCCAGCCTGCATATATTGCAAGATGGCAAAAGAATTTTTCAGAAAGAACGACGTCGATTACGAAGAATTTGACGTGGCCAGGGATTTGAAAGCCAGAGAGGAGATGGTTCAGAGATCGCACCAGCTTGGGGTGCCGGTTATAGATGTTGGAGATGAAGTAATCGTTGGTTTTGACAGGTCCGTACTCGCTAAGGCATTGGGAATTCGAGGTTAGGAAAGAGAAATACCCCATGTACGATTTAATCATCGTTGGCGGTGGTCCCGGCGGCGTTGCCGCTGGCGTATACGCCGTCGTCCCGCCCAGGCGGGACTCCCACGAACCCGAGCGTTGCCGTGAGCTCCGCAACGGGAAAACTCCCGTTTTCCCGACCCCTTTCCCGCGGCGTATAATTTTTATTAGAAGCAATGATATATGAACTAATTATCACAGGAGGAGGTCCGGGAGGAGTGGCGGCTGGTATTTACGCCGCCCGAAAAAAAATAAAAACGCTTCTCATCACCGACAGTTTTGGCGGGCAGTCTTTGGTTTCGGCGGAAATTCAAAACTGGATTGGCTTGAAGTCAGTTTCCGGTTTTGAATTGGGGAAAATGTTTGAAGAGCACCTCCGTGCGCAGGATGGCATTGAAATTATTGATGACGACCTGGTTCGTGAAGTAAAAAAATCAAAAGAAGGTTTTAGAATAACGACGCGGAATGGAAGAGTTTTTGAAACAAAATACGTCCTGATCGCGTCGGGCAGCCGGCGTAAAAAGCTTAACATTCCCGGCGAGAAGGAATTTGAGGGCAGGGGCGTCTTCTACTGTTCTATCTGCGATGCGCCGATTTTTAAAGACAAAATCGTGGCGGTTGTGGGCGGAGGGAACGCGGGACTCGAGGCAATGCGTGATTTAATTCCCTACGCCTCAAAAATTTATTTGATTATTCGCTCGGACGAGCCGAAGGGGGATCCCGTGATGCAGGATAAAATTAAAAATAATCCTAAGGTTGAAATTCTAACCCAGGCTTTGACGCAAGAGATTTTGGGCAGTCAGTTCGTGACTGGCCTGAAATACAAGGATTCGCGAAGCGGGGAGACGAAAGAACTGAAGCTCGACGGCGTCTTTATTGAGGTCGGCTCTGTGCCCAATTCCGATTTCGTAAAAGGATTGGTTGATTTGGACGAGCGCGGTGAAATTGTTGTTGACCACAAAACGCAGGAGACGTCTTGTCCGGGTATTTGGGCCGCCGGAGATGTTACCAATTTGCCATACAGGCAAAATAATATTTCGGTGGGGGACGGCATCAAGGCGCTTTTGGATATTTACGACCATCTGAGCAAGCACTGATTTAGACCTATTGAGAGTTTGACGCTACGATAACCGCGGAATACAATTTTTATATAACGATGGCTGGCGGGGGCAACGCGGGGCAGGAGCAGGTCCGCAGGTTGTTTTTTGCGGCACTTGTCTTTGTATTTGCCTTCGGCTATTTTGTAAATTTCGCCCACGCCGCCGAGCCGCCCTCAACCTCCACACTGCTTTTTTCACAGCCCGTCGGTACGGTTCTTTCTTACGGCAGCTTCTATTCCGATAACTGGTATAAGCTGGGTTCGGGATTTTCCGGCATTCTCCACACCCTTACCATGCGCGGGATGGTGGATGATGTATTGTATGGAGCGTCGAACTTGACGCTCAAAGAGTTCAGGGACCCGGAGTATACCACTTTGGTGCGCAGCATAACGATTTCCGACAGCGCGCCGTTCACAAACGAACTTGCGACCACCACACTTGAAAATCTCTCGATAACCCTCAAACCATATTTCTATTATCGCCTTGACACCCATCAGCTTTTCCAGAACAGGAGCGTCATTTTGGCGGGCGACAACACAACCGGCACGGCAATGTGGAACGGCCGGGGCAGCGCAGGCAGGGTAGAGTATATTTATCAATTTTCGCCGTTTATGATTGGCCTTGGCGAAACAGCAACCTCCACCGCGCCGCCGCCGCTTACGCTGCCCACGAATTTATCTTTCAATTTCGATTGTTCCAATATCGTGCTGGTTCTTTCCTGGTCGAGTTCCACCGATCCCGATTGGCCGGAAAACAAACTGCATTACGAGGTGAATTATTCCACGTCTACGCCGCTTTCCGACGATGGTTGGAGATCTGCCGGCTACGACTATCTATCCAAGGCCAACCTTTTCTACCGCATGGATGTTCACCCGGGAAATGTCTACACGGTTGGCGTTCGCGCCCGCGACGATTTCGGCGACATTTCTGGTATTACGATTGCCACGTGGAGTTTTCCTTCTGATTTTGTGCCGCCAATCGCGCAGTTAGACCACAGCCAGTTTATCGGCTACGCCGGCAGCGGCGCACAGAAGATAACCCCTCCTGTCTCCGTAAGCGTCGGCGCCGTTGCCATGTGGGTGGGGCCCGTTGACATCAGCCCATATTATTTATATAGCCGAAGCTTCATCGAGGTTCATAGAGACAGTAGCGGAGTGCCCGGTGATCTTATCGCGACAAGCGCACCTTCTGCGATAAGTAGACTTTCTGATCCCCAGGAAGGGATATACTACTTCAATCCGCCGTTTATGCTCACCGCCGGAAGCTCCTATTGGCTGGTCATAAACCAAGGTCCCTCTCTCACAAGTCCGACGGCGGTTTACGGCTCGGCGGGCGACGTTTATGCTGGCGGTTACTGGTCAGCCAGCCCTTCTCTCGATGCCTACTTCAGATTGATACTTGCCATGCCCGCGGTTTCCGACCTTCGCCAGTATAGGTCCGACGCCGCCTCTCTTATCCCCGAAAACGGCACAACCACGGAGAACACCGTAGTCTTCGGCGCCCTCCTCGCCGGCCAGCCCCCGAACGGATTGCAACTTCAAGTGGGAGTGAAGCCGACAAACGTTTCTTTTGTGAATACGCCGACATCCGTAAGCGGTTTTGTGTCCAACGGCAGTTTCGCTACCACCTCGGTTTCGGGTCTTGCGCCCGGCGACTACCGTTGGCAGGCGAGGACTGCGGATACACAAGGCAGCTTTTCCGACTGGCAGGAATTCGGCTCTCCCGGCAGGACCGATTTTGTGGTCGGCCCCCTCACGCTTCCCCTGGAGCAGCTTGACTACAGCAAGGCGCTGAGCATAACAGGCAACGCACAAAGGATAACGTTGGACAGAACCATAGCAATCAGTTCTGTGAAGATGTGGCTGGACAGCCCCGGAAGCCCCTGCCGCGGAGTGAGTTTTCTTGCGGTTTACGCCGACGAGAGCGGCGCCCCCGGGACGCTCATCGCCACAAGCTCGCCGACCAGCATCTACAATTGCTACTGGACACCGCGCGACACGGAATACGAGTATGTTTTCCCCTCGCCATTTACACTCCACACCGGTTCCTACTGGCTTATGCCTACCAAGGCTGATGGCAACGACACGGTAATCTTCGGCTCCTCTTATGACATCTATGATGGCGGTTACTGGTCGGGGAGTCCAGGTGTTGACGCCTACTTCCGCCTCGTACCAGCTCCGGTTTTAGTTAATATCTCGAGCGGGACATTGCAGCAATTTAAATCCGACGCCGCGACGCCGGTCGGCGAAGGAGAAACAATAACCGAAGATACAATTGTGTTTGCGGCAGTTCTCCAATCTTCAGTGGCAGACCCGCTGTGGTTAGAGGTTCAAGTATCTACGAGCACGGACGCGACAGATGCAAATACTTGGTTTGCAAATCCGACAGCACTCGTGAGTTCTCTTGTTTTGCCAGGAAGCATTGCCACTACAACGGTTCAAGGATTGGAGGACGGCAGCTACCACTGGCGAGCGAGAGCGGTGGACGACGAAGGCAATATGTCGGATTGGCAGGAATTCGGAGTTCCGGGGAACGTGGACTTCGCGGTGCAGGCGGTATTCGCGCCTGCCGAGGCGTCCTCCACTCCTCCCTCAGGAACAAGCACAACCGAATGAGCAGATACGGTTCGCGCCGAGAGCTTTGAGCCGCCGCGAATACGGGCTATGACGCCTATTTCCGCCTTCGCTCATTATAAATAATAATTGAGCTACGGTGGACAGGTCCGCCTGCGGCTGGTCGGCCGGTAACCCGCTTATGCCGCCCGGCAAAAATCCGGCTGTTTGTTATAATTTGTTATATAAGGTAAAGGCCGCGATTAAATTCAATATAAAAATCATAAAAATAATATGAAATGTCATAAGTGCGGCGTCTCCAATGAAGCAGACGTCACGTTTTGCTCGGAGTGCGGCGCCAAGCTTGCCAAAGAAGAGCACCGAGAGTTTATAGCACCGGCCCGGCAAGCGGAAAAAATCGGCAAAGAAATGGGAAGAGAAGCCGAGAAAATCGGCAAAGAAGTTGGTAAAAAAGCCGAGGAGATCGGCAAGCAGGTTGGTGCACGAGCCGGTATTCTGCTCGGGCGATTGACGCGCGGAGAAAAAGTTGTCGGAGCGGGCGCACTTGCCGCTTTAATCAGCTTCTTTGTGCCCTGGTTTTCTTTGGCCGGCTACCTCGCAGAAAATCTGAATATCCCGGAGAAAATATCCGGTCTTGTGTTTGGCGGCTGGGCATGGTTATTGCCGGCCTTGACGCTCGCTTCGCTCGCCTTGCTTTATTTTTCAATCGGGGCATCGGCAAAAACAAAAGCGAAGCGCAGCTCGTATTACCTGCTTGTCGGTGCGGTGTTTGCAACCACTGCCATTGTTGCCAAAGTGGTAGTTGGTCAAATTGAGAGGTGGGTTTCCGAAGCGACCATCATTGGCAAGCCCCTGACGGTTGAATTCGGCTGGTGGCTGCTTGTGCTCGGCTCGCTGACTATTATTGTCGGCGCCTTTCTGGTTCAGAGGGAAAACCTAAAAGAGTAGGACATGCTTTGTCCAAAGTGCGGAAAAGAAGTTAAGATTGACGCCAAGTTTTGCAATAGTTGCGGCGGAACGCTGAATCGGGAAGCCGAAAAAAGGGCGCCGTCTGTATCAGCGCCGGCACCGGAGAAAAAAGCAAAAAGAAGGGTCGTGATATTTGGCGTAATCGCCATCATAACGATATCGGCGGCGATATTAGCCGTTGTTCTTTTTGAGTTCCCCTTGCTTCTTGTGGCTATCGGCGTTGGAGTGGCTGCGGTAATTTCTGGCGTTTGGCTTTTTTCCCCGCCGCGCATTCGGCTCTGGGTATTGGCCGGCATCATACTGCTGATTGTGATCGCAATAACAATGTCGCTTATCGCCCGTCCTAAAATATCCAGGATAAATCTTCCGGAGCCGGTAATTATTGCGACTGTGCCTATTGCCGGCAAAGATGCCGTGCTGACACGCACTCTTGCCTTTGCGGAAAAGAGCAACGGTCAATATATTCCCAGGATTGTTCTCTCTCTTGATAATTTTTCCCCGCAAACCAAAAGCAATATAACCGTTACCGAATACATACCGAAAGATTTTGCCCAGCATGTAGGCGACATTGAATTTTCAGTTCCGCCGACGCGGATATTGGCGGATGATGCTGTCGTCGAATGGCAAATTGCCGAATTAAAGCCGGGGGAGCAAAAGGCAATTACTTACTATCCTCATCAAACCATGCCGGGACCTGCGGTTGACAACGCCGTTCAGGTCTTTCATCAGCTTTTTCAACAAGCCACATATTTTGATGATTATAGCCAGATAACTGCCATTAAGTCCTATCTCGGGGTGCCGTCGTTTGAGCTTCCCGAAGAAGCAAAGACAAGCGAATTTCTCAATCGTTTCTACAATATATATTACTATCCTTATGATTGGATGTATTTTAATTACACATTCAAACAGAACCCCTTGGCATACTTTCAGGACCAGAAAGAGGGGATGCTGGAAAACGCCAACCGATATGTTGCCCAAGCGAGTTTTGCTCAAGATCTGAAGACCTACTATGACTTTATCGGGCTGTATGGAGCGATTAACGAGGCAAAGCCTTTGGGGACGATTGATAAACTGTACAGCATTTATAAAGATTTAGGTTTTCCGGAGTCTTTCATTGCAGATGATGCGCAATTTATTTATCAGACAGTTGAGTCTGCCAAAGATCTCGCCAAAACCCCGGATATTATAGATGACCCTGATGCGCGGAAATCCACCTTTGATGCCCTCTTTGATCAGATACTTATGAAACAAGTTGAGGACCAGCAGCGGCTTGATAAATTACGGGCAGTTAGATACGGAGCTGACGTGCAAGTTCTTAAAGAGCTCATTCCGCTTCATGAGAAAGCGGAACGCGGCCTTGTGACAGAAAACGAAGCGAAAGCTCTTGCGTCTCTGGAAATCAAACATTATATTTTTCAACGGGAAGTTATCAAGGCAGAAATAGAATTTTTGGAATGGGCGATAAATCACGTTGACCTTTCGGATGTTATATTCGGATGGTGGTTCCCGGATGCATCCAAAAATAATCTGCAGAGAAGACTGGATGCCTATAGGGATCTTGAGACATATTTTAGTGTTTCGGCGGAAGTGCGGGCAAAAGCTATTACCGATGTGATAAATAATCCAGCCGTACCATCAAGCCAGCCGCCGCTATCGGCGTCACCGGAAGAAGCTCAACCGACACCGGAGGCGCAGCCATCGGCCACTCCGCAACAGTCGTCCGGTTCTTCTCCCGGAAAAGAACTGATGGTTTCATACGAATCCACGGTTCACGCGCTTTACCAATGCTCCGATTCTTCCGGGGTTGATTTTAATCGCTGTCAAAGCGACGCGCTTAAAGATGCGGCAAAGCTTCAGCACAAAGACAGCTTGATACGCTACGGCAGCGGAGTGTATACGCAATTGTTCAGATGGGGGATATACAGCTGGCGGGCAGGCGAAAACGTTGACCTGCCGGAAGTTGATTTTACGTTGCTTAGTGAAAAGCAGCTTCCATCATGGACCAGTCCGGAGTTGTGCGGAAAAACATATCAGAACGTGACCGAAGTGCAGTTTGCAACTAGTAGGCGTCAGCATGAGTACGCAAAGGACACATTTTTTGAGGCCACTCTTACCACCCATGTCATTAAGGAAGGCGATACACTCGAAGAGCTTTGGACTCCATCTTCCGATAAAATGCCGGCCCAGCCGATTGGAGAATGTTATGGATTAGTTGGGGGAGGCAATATTACGCCGATCGCCGATATTCTTGGAGGAAAATTTTCGGGCGGTGCGCAGGTTACCATCAAAGCATCACCGCAGTTGTCAATGAAGGGCGGTTTCAGCCCTAGTTGTGCCTACACCTATTTTGAAGCCAAAGACGACACGGGAACGATCTATGTTTTGGTGCATTTTGCTTGTCCCGGCGATTTTGCAATGGATTACAAAACCTTTTTTTACCTCAAGGGCAACGTTGTCAAAGGAAATAATGATTACTCGCTTGACGTTGAGGGGTCTTCGGCAGAGCGCGATCAAAACATCATCAAAGCTGAGCCGGCGCCTTATTGAGGCGACCCGCAGCAAACAAAAACGCCCTCGCTCTAAAAGCGAGGGCTTTCTGGTTCAAGCTCATTGTATCGGAAGCTTCTTCGGGTCAACGTTTTTCAGAAATTCCGATAATTGTTCCAACTGCTGCCGTTTCATTTCTTCTTCGCTGGGCGGCTTCATCGCTCCTTTCAAAAACACTTCTTCTTCCATGCAGATGGGGCAGTGGGCACGCGCGGCCAAAGCCAATGCATCAACGGGCCGAGAGTCAATGGACATTGTCTTGTTATTGCCGCAATCAATGCAAATTGACGAATGAGAAACTCCGTCTTTGAATTCGCCTATGACGACTTTCTGAACGCTGCCGCCCAAGGCCTCGATGCAATTTTTCAATAAGTCGTGCGTCGAGGGACGCGGCAATTGTTTTTTTCTCACGCCCTCCGCTATCGCGAGCGCCAAGTCCCGGCCGGTATATATCAAGAAAACCTCTTCTTTTTCCGCTCCGGCTTTTTTAAGAAACACCAGCGAATCAATATCAATGAAGGGCGGCATTACAGCTACGCCAGCGATTTCAAGCTGGATTTCCATATCGCCTCCTCGGGTTTTGTCAAGCGGCTACGAGCATAGTCATCCTTTTTACTGCCTAAGTCAAGGCGGGACGCGGATTCCTGTTTTTCTTTCTGCCGTGTTTTTGAAGAAATTGTAAACGGCGCTTAGATAAAGAAAAAGCCCACCGCGCTCCGGGAAGCGTGTGAGCTTATCGAGTCAGGTTGAACAGCTCCCGATAGGTAAGGAGTTCTGCACCCGCTACTTGCCGCGCATATTGAGCAACTATCAGGTGAATTTTCCTACTGCTGCAGTCGTTGATAAGACGTTTGAAAATTCTTCGAAGGTGGAGATGGACGAGCTCATGCCAAATTACCCTTTCTTTTTCCGTATCGGAAAGTTCGCGGTCAACATAGATGTGCCAGCCACCTGAATCATCCGGAAGGCCGAATCCCCACCTTCTTTCAGGATGTCTGACGAATTTGACTTTTATGCCGTCTTTTATCATCTCAATCGCCGCTTTGCGGGTTAGCGGGTTTTTATTCAGGGCGATGATAACCTCTTCCGGCGATTTTTCTTGCTTCGGCAAGTCGATGTCATAGAGCATATTTCGCCTCCTGAAGTTGCATGCCAAGAATGGCTGAGTAAAATATAGCGGCTTTGTCAGCCAGATGCAATTGCCTGTCTCAGCGGCCTGCATATCTTCCCGCCGAAAGCCGAGACGGAGCCGCTGCCGTCCCGCTTTTGTGATATTATAGATAGGAAATGCCCTCGCTCGGCAAGAAAATTTTAATAGTGGACGACGACAGCTTCCTGCTCCAAATTTACACCTCGAGTTTCAAGGCGGAGGGGTTTGATGTTTCTATCGCAAACGACGGTGAGGAAGCGTGGGATATAATTCAAAACGGCAACGTTCCGGACATCGTTTTTACCGGCATCATCATGCCGCGCATGACCGGTTTTGACCTGGTGCGCAAAATGCAAGCTGACCCGAAGCTTGCTCCCATTCCCGTCGCCATTTCTTCGCACCGGGGACGCGAGGAAGACAAGAAGACCGCCAAAGAATTGAACGTTGACGACTTTTTGTTCCAGGGTTCCGTGACGGTGGCGGAAGTGATTCGCCGCATCGAGCTGCTCTTGGGAATTTACAAACTTTACCACGTGAAAGTTCATCGCGGGGAAGCCGACACCGACGCCTTTATTGACTTGCTTGACAGGCAGCAGCAAACATCGCTCGGCTTCATGAGCAATAAAGACCTGTATTTGGAGTTGAAGCCGAAAAAAGAGGGGGGGGATTTTGACGTGAAACTTACGGATAAACCGCAACCAGATTGAGATTGGGGGGTGCGTGCGCGAGGGAAACCGCAGCCCCCCGCAATTTTTATGTTTAGATGAAGGACTTGGTTGTCATCCTCCACAACGTCAGGAGCATATATAATGTAGGCTCGATTTTTCGCACGGCCGACGCGGCAGGAGTTTCAAAGATCTATCTCGCCGGCATAACTCCGGCGCCAATTGACAGGTTCGGCAAGACGAAGCCCCGATTCGCCAAGGTCTCTTTGGGGGCGGAAAAGTCAGTACCCTGGGAAAAGTTTGCCTCCGCGGCGAAGCCGCTCCACAGACTCAAGAAGGAAAACTATAAAATTTTCGCCGTCGAACAATCGAAAAAGTCGGTGCCGTATTATAAAACTCCCGAATTCCATACGGCCGCTTCCAGCCTCTGCCTGGTTTTGGGGAACGAGGTCAGCGGTTTACCGCCCGCGGTATTGAGACTCGCGGACAAAATCCTGGAAATTCCCATGCGCGGCAAAAAGGAATCGCTTAACGTTGGCGTGGCTTTCGGAATCGTAGTGTTCGGATTGCTGTACGGCGACTGATTTTTATGAAATGAAACACCCCCTTGGAATGCGAAGGGGGTGTTTTTAGAATAATCTGAACGTTACTTCTACCATGACTCGCACGGGTACCGGGATACCGTTGCGCATGCCGGGTTTGAACTTCCAGGTGCGGACCGTCTCTACGGCTTTCTCGTCCAAGCCCAATCCGAGCGGTTTCATGATGCGCGCGTCGGTTACACTGCCATGCGCATCCACAATAATCAGGATGACCACCGTGCCCTGGTATTTTGCCTTGCGCGCCTCCTCGGAATACGGCGGCTCGGGCTTGTAAATCGGAATGGGAGCGCTTACGCCTCCGCCGACGCTGTATGTGCCGCCGCCGAAGCCGCCGCCCTCGCCGGGACCGAAGCCGCCGCCCCTGCCCGGACCGACGCCAGTGCCTTCGCCCGTGCCGATGCCGCCGCCAAAGCCGGGACCGCCGGACGGCGGTCCGACGGCGCCTTGCGGCTCACCCCAGGGCCCCCTTTCGTTCATTTGGGGAAGTTTGAGTTCCGGGGGACCCAACAATGTAGGTTGCACCGCCAACTTGGGTTCCAGATTCGGGAGCACCATGGGTGGAGCAAGCTGTGTCTTGGCGAATTTCGGTATGGCGCCTTTTGAGGCCGGAGTCGGGGAGCGATCGCCACCGCCTCCACCGCCGCCGGTTCTTTTGTCGGGACCGGGAAGCTCTGGAGATACGTACGGGGAAATGTAAGTGACGACAAATTTTTTGCGCGACTCGGTCTTGATTTGAGTAACGGCGAAAGGAAGGACAAGAATCGCAATTGCTATGACGTGCGCCAAGAGAGAATTCAACCACGAAGCTTTTTGCTGCGGGAAATCTTGCCAGATGTCCAGCTCTTTTATTTTCGGTAACTTTGGGCGCAGTCCGATTTTGCGCAAAAACTGCAGCCACACGTTACTTAGGAGTTCTCCGAAAAGGACAATATCCTCGTGCAGGTTACGGTACCACGGTTTCATGTCCGTTACCGGAAGCGTCATCTTGCCCCGATATTGTGTGGGCGAAACCGTGATTTCGGGTTCGCGAAATTCGGCGCGGATTTGTCGCAGGAGCGAGACAACGAGCGATGGCTGGTCAACTATTATTATTTTAAAATTCGGACGATTGTCGTGTTCAGTATCTTGCAAGGTACCCTCCTTATTTTGTTGATTTGAAATACTATGTTTAAATTATCACAATTTTGGAATGGTGTTAAGAGAAATGCCGCTGATGCATTCTCTTACCACTTGCTGCAGGTTATAATTAATTGGCGTAACCCTATTTAATTATGGACAACGATAAAAAAATTCTCGGCGTCACGCCCAATGTATTTTTTCTGGGGCTGGTGAGTTTTTTCAACGATTTTTCCGCAGAAATGGTCCAATCGGTGATGCCTGTGTTCATAACGACCGTCTTGGGCGCGCCGGTGTTTTTCGTGGGGCTCTTGGAGGGCGCGGCGGATGCCCTCTCGAGCGTCCTCAAGTTTTTTTCCGGCTGGTTTTCAGACAGGATTCAGCAGCGCAAGCTGCCGGCGGTCGTGGGCTATGCTATCTCGGTCGGCATTCGGCCGCTGTTTTCAATAGTTACCCGCTTCTGGCAATTGTTCGGTCTGAGGGTGGCGGACAGGATAGGCAAGGGTTTTCGTGACGCGCCGCGCGACGCCTTGATTTCCGAATCCGCGGGAAAAGGGGAACTCGGAAAATCGTTCGGTTTTCACCGCTCTCTGGATGCTTTGGGCGCGACACTCGGCCCGCTTACGGCATTCCTGGTTCTGCCCCTTATAAATAGTAACTACCGCCAGCTTTTTCTCATCGCCTTTTTCATCGGCTTGGCGGCAATTTTCAGCTTTGTGTTCGTGAAGGATAAAAAAATCGAAAACAATGCCGCGGCGGCAAAACCGAAGCTCAACTTCGGGCTCCTTAAGGCCAACAAAAGATTCGCCCTCATCGTTTTTTCCTTGTTTGTTTTTGGGCTGGGCACCTTGCCGATTCTTATGGTTTTGCTTAAAGCCAAAGAAACCGGGCTTCCCGCGAGCGCCGTTCCTTTTGTCTACTTTTTGTACAGTTTAACCTTTGTTTTAACGGCGGTCCCTCTGGGAAAGCTCGCTGACAAGATAGGAGAAAGGACGATTATAGCCGGAGGATTTTTGGCGGCGGTTTTCGCTTATTTCGGGTTGGCCAGCGCTACGGCCAGCTTGCCGGTTCTTTTGCTCTTCGCGCTTTTGGGTTTGTATTCGGCCGCGACAGACGGCCTGCAGCGCGCTTTGGCGGCAAAAAATTTAAGCGAAGATATCCTGGCGACAGGCCAAGGATTTTTGAATATGGCGATCGGTTTTTCTTCTCTTTTCGCCGGTATAATTGGGGGACTCCTGTGGACGAAAATCAATTCTGCCGCGGCGCTGAATTATGCTGGCATCTTATCGGTTTTGGGCCTGTTTCTCTTCCTGCGACTTTCAAGGACTTCTAAGACCTGACTTTTTAGAACGGTAGAGAGTATAATGAACGACGAAGTACCTTGGAAAAGTCCGCATGAGGATGGCAACCCGTATGATTCACCGTAACGGCACCACGGGGTTGATCAACTGATCGACGGTCCCGGGCATCTGCCCAGCAAGACTTCCCGACGGCTCTCTGTTTCAGAGCCGTCGGGATTTTAATTTTTTGGACATAATTTATACTTGTTACATAGAGTTTTTAATATATGCGCAAAAACGTGCCGATTGTTTTATTAATAGCTTTTATTGTTTTAGTTGCCTGCGCAATTTTACTTTTTTACCTTTTTATTCATGGTGCAACAAATCCGCTACTTAAGAAGGCGGAGGTTTCAGTTGGCGGAAACATTTTCCGCGTTGAGATTGCGCAAACCTCGCTTGAGAGGTCGCGTGGCCTCTCCGGCCGCGACGGCCTGGCCGAAGGCAGCGGCATGTTCTTTATTTTTGACGCGCCGTCCGCTTACGGCTTTTGGATGAAGGATATGAAATTTCCCATTGACATAATTTGGATAAACGGCGACCGCGTGGTCGGCATAGCCCTGAATGCGGCGCCGGAGCCGGGAAAGCCGGTCTGGGGCTTGAAGATTTATTATCCGCCCGAACCGGTTGACAGAGTGCTTGAAGTGAACGCCGGCGACGCGGCGAAGTACGGAATTAAAGCCGGGTCGGCGGTTGTTTTCCGGGAATAGGTTTGCGTTGCACGATGCGATTATGTTAAGGTAATTCAAGTTTTATTTTACAGGAGGATACATGAAACCATTCATTGATTTCACACAGCTTAAACCCGAAGCGGGATTGAAGGATTTTGGTGAATTGTGCCGCGTGGCTTTGGAACACACGGATGTGGTGCGGGGCGTTTGTGTGCCGGAAAACCCGTTTTATATCAAGCATTGCAAAAATATCGTCGGCGACAAATTAATAGTGTCTGCGGTCAATGGTTTTCCTCTGGGGAATTGCGGTCCTATCATAAAGAAGTTTTCGGCACAACGGGCGAAAGAGTGCGGTGCCGACGAGATTGACACCGTAATAAATGTCGGGCTTCTTCGCTTGGGGTGGCGTGGGCTGGTATTGGACGATCTCCGCGCGGTTACGGAGGTATATCCCGGGGCGGTGAAGGTGATTTTGGAAATTGGCCACCCATTCTATACGGAGGGACTTGTAAGAGAAGCGGCGAAAATTGTCGCCGAGTCCGGCGCGTTTTGCGTAAAGACCTCGACCGGTTTTCTGCAGAAGGATATTTCAGTAGAAGAAAAAGTTAAGTTCGTGAAATGGATGCATGAGGCCGCACCGGAGCTTACGATTAAGGTTGCCGGCGGCGTAAAAACGATGGCTCACGTCAGAATGTTTCTGGAAGTTGTACCGGAGAATCAGCTTATCATCGGCGCCTCCGGCAAGATTTGGGAGATGGAAAAGTGAAACTTTGTACTGCCGCTCCGACTTGAATCGGGCGGCTTTTTGTTTCCACTGCCGTTTGCTATAATTTAAAAGATGAAAACGGCGCGTATAGCCATTAATGGTTTTGGACGCATCGGACGGCTGTTTTTCCGCTCCGCTTTCGGCGCGCCGGATTTTGAAATTGTCGCTGTGAACGACTTGGGCGACCTGGAGAATTTTGTTTACCTGTTGAAATACGACACGGTTTACGGCCGCTACGCGAAAGATGTGGCAGCAAAGAACGGCAATTTGATCGTTGACGGCAAAGAGATAAAATTTTTGCAAGTCAAGGATCCTGCGCAGCTCCCATGGAAGGACCTGAAAGTGGATATCGCGGTTGAGTCCACGGGACTTTTTGAGTCGTACGAAAAAGCGAAGGCGCATATTGCGGCCGGGGCCAAGCGTGTCGTTATTACCGCTCCCGCCAAAGACCCCGATGGTACGGAGGAAAAAACGGTTTTAATGGGCGTGAATGAGGGCGAGCTCAAGACAACAGTGCTAACTTCGAACGGTTCGTGCACGACGAACGCCGCTTCGCCGGTGATTCAAGTGATGTCGGAAAATCCGGGAATAGAAAAGGCGGTGCTGAATACGGTGCATGCTTACACAGCGACGCAGAACATAGTTGACGGGCCGACCAAGGGAAAGGATTTCCGGCGCGGCCGCGCGGCTGCGCAGAACATTGTGCCGTCAACGACCGGCGCGGCGATCGCGGTAACGCGCGCCATTAAGGAGCTTGAGGGAAAGTTTGACGGCATTGCCTTGCGCGTGCCGGTTGCGTGCGGTTCCATCGCCGATGTTACTTTCGTTGCCAAGCGCAAGGTGACCGCAGAAGAGATAAACGATATTTTCAGAAAGGCCGCAGCCGAGCCGCGCTGGAAGGGGATACTGAAAATATCCGAAGACCAGCTCGTTTCCTCGGACATAATCGGCGAACCCTACGGCGCGATAGTGGACTTGAACTTCACGAAAGTGATTGACGGCGATTTAGTTAAAGTTCTTTCTTGGTACGACAACGAAGCCGGCTATGTCGCAACTTTAATAAAACATGTGCAGGGAGTTGCTCAATTGGTTTAGTCGCGACATAGCCGGCCGAAGGAGGGGTCCCGCCTTCGGCCTGTCGGACTTTGGCGGGCAGGCGGGAGGAACAGGAAACCGACTTGTCCGCCGAAGCTATGCGAAGGCGGAGGGTTGTGAGGGAGCGATTTGCTGTATAGCCCTGCCTGCCGGCAGGCAGGGAATCGCGACGCGGGGTACGTCGCGACCCTCATAAAGCACATACAAATGGTAGCCGGAACATTGTGAGCAGTCTTTATGACTATTTACTTAGGCGCCGACCATCGCGGCTTCAATCTTAAGGAGCGCATAAAGAAAATTTTGAAAGAGCAGGGTTACGAAGTTGTTGATTTGGGGAATACAAGCTACGACGAGAAGGATGATTATCCTGATTTTGCGGCCGCGGTCGCCAAAAAGGTAGGTTTGGAATTTGACAAGGCCCGGGGGATTTTGATTTGCGCTTCAGGAGTTGGCGTTGATGTCGTGGCCAATAAATATCCCAAAGTCCGCTCTGCGCTCGCCATTTCATCGGACCAGATTTACGATGCCCGGCACGATGACGACGCCAACGTTTTGAGTTTGGCGGCGGACTTTGTGGACGAAGAAGACGCAGAAAAAATCGTTAAGGTTTTTTTGGAAACGCCGTTCGCAGGAGATGAACGATATAAGAGGCGTCTGAGGAAAATCTCTGAAATTGAAGGCCAATGAAGAAGCGATTGGATGTAATTCCCGTAATAAATTGCCACAAACGCGATTTCGGATGCATTGAAGCAAAAATAAGCCAAGCGAAAAGATTTTTGAAAAAGGGCGGTTGGCTGCATTTGGACGTCGCCGACGGCCGATTTACTTTTAACAAAACCTGGGGCGATCCGACGCTCTGGGCAAATTTGCGATTGGAGTTCAATTTGGAGGTGCATCTGATGGTGGAGGAGCCGGAAAAGTATATTGAAGACTGGATTGCCGCGGGAGCGAAAAGATTGATTGTCCACGCCGAGACTCTAAACGAAAAAACCGCCCAAAAGATTGTTCAAAGAGCAAGAAGAAGGAATGTTGATGTAATGTTATCGAGTAATCCGCACACAACCACCGCCGAACTCTGGCCGTTTTTGAAAATATTCTCTAATTTTCAGGTTCTGGCCGTTGACCCGGGGCCGGCGGGGCAGAAATTCATACCCACTGTTTTGAAAAAAGTCAGGTTTTTGAGGAACTTTGCGCCGAGTGCTATGATTGAGGTGGATGGCGGAATAAATCTGGAGACAGCCAGATTAGCCAAAGAGGCCGGAGCTAATATTGTTGCTTCCGCCACCTATATATTCCGTAGTAAGAATCCTAAAAAAGCTTTTAAAGAATTGCGGGGGGCGTAATCTTCAAAATGTTAGAAGTTCACGAGAAAAAAATCGGGTTTTTAGAGGAAATGGCCACCCGTTTGCGCGAGGATGTGATTAAAATGGTCTCCGGCGCGGGTTCCGGCCATATTGCGGGGCCCTTGGGCATGGCCGACATCATTGCTGCCTTTTATTTTCATATTTTGAATCACAATCACAAGAAACCTGACTGGCCGGACCGGGACAGGTTTGTTCTTTCAAACGGTCACACCTGCCCGGTGCTTTATGCAGCTCTGGCACGCGCCGGTTATTTTCCGCTGGAAGAGTTGAGGACCTTAAGGCAAATAAATTCGCGCCTGCAGGGTCATCCGCACCGTGTGTCTCTGCCCGGACTTGAGACAACTTCAGGACCTTTAGGCTCTGGGCTCTCGCAGGCAATAGGTATGGCGCTGGCGGCCAAACTTGACCGAAAGAAGTACCGCGTTTATTGCATGATGTCCGACGCCGAACACGATGAAGGGAACACTTGGGAAGCGGCGATGTTTGCCGGAAAAAATAAGCTGAACAACCTTACGGCTATTGTTGACCGGAACAACATCCAAATTGACGGCTTTACTGAAAACGTAATGCCTTTGGAGCCGTTACGCGACAAGTACGAGTCATTTAACTGGCACGTGGTTGAGATAAACGGCCATGATTTCCACGATATAATTTCCGCCGTTGCTGAAGCGCACGCAATCTATGAAAAACCGACGGTGATCATAGCCCACACTATTCCCGGCAATGGCGTGGATTTCATGCAATATGATTATCTCTGGCACAGCAAATCCTTTAAACCCGGGGAGCGGGAAGCGGCGCTAAAAGAACTCCGCACTTTAGGAGGGAAAATAAGAAGCGAACATGAATAAACAGAAAATAGAAAGTAGAATCTAGAAAATAGAATTTAGAATTAAAATATGCTTAATCAAAAGGTACATTTATCTGAAGAAATATTTGCAGAAGATACTCCACAAAAGCCAACCCGTGACGGATATGGCGAGGGTCTTATTCTTGCCGGTGAGGAGAATCAAAACGTAGTCGCGCTTTGCGCCGACCTCACGGAATCCACGCGTGTGGATGCCTTCGCCAAGAAATTCCCGGAGAGGTTTTTTGAATGCGGCGTGGCTGAGCAGAATATGGCGACGATTGCCGCTGGCCTCGGTGTTTCAGGCAAGATTCCTTTTATTTCTTCTTTTGCGACATTTTCTCCTGGCCGGAATTGGGAGCAAATAAGGACGACGATTGCTTATAACGACTCCAACGTGAAGATTGCCGGCCACCACGCAGGCATTTCCGTAGGTCCCGACGGCGCGACGCACCAGGCGACGGAAGATATCGCCATGATGCGCGCTCTGCCTAATATGAAAGTAATCGTTCCCTGCGACGCGATTGAGGCACGCAAAGCGACCCTCGCCGCTGCCCGCGTTTGGGGACCGATTTACCTTCGCTTTGCGCGAGAAAAGACGCCCGTTATGACCACAGACCTCACGCCGTTTGTGCCGGGTAAGGCGGAGATTTTTTGGGAGAGCAAAAAGCCGCAAGTTTTAATAATCGGCTGCGGCGGACTGCTCTATAACGCACTTCTGGCCGCGCGTGAACTCCAAAAGGAAAAAATCGGCGCAATGGTTTTGAATTCGCATACTGTAAAGCCGCTTGACGAGAAAAAAATTGTGGAGCTTGCGCGCAAGTGCGGAGCGGTTGTGACGGTTGAAGAGCACCAAATCGCCGGAGGATTGGGCGGAGCGGTTGCCGAAGTTCTCGCGAAGCACGCCCCGACGCCTATGGAGTTTATTGGGTTGCGCGATACGTACGGTGAATCCGGTCCGCCAGCCGCGCTTATAGAGAAGTACGGCATAGGTGTTAAGGATATCAAGGCGGCCGTGCATAGAGTTTTAAGAAGAAAAAAGTAAAATGTTTGACGTTATTGCCATCGGTTCCACAACGCGCGACGCTTTTTATGATATTGATTTGAAGAGCATCCGCTGGCCGAAAACCGAGTCCGGCCGGGCTTATGTTTTGCCGGCCGGAGACAAACTGGAGGTAAAAAACATTTACTTTACGATTGGCGGCAACTCGGCCAATTCCGCTGTTACTCTCGCGCGGCAGGGTTTTAAGACGGCGTGCGTGGCCAAAGTCGGCTCGGATGTCGCCGGCGAAGAGATACGACGGCGGCTTGTGCGCGAAAGAGTGGATACGAGCATGATCGCAAGTCATCCAACACTTCCCACCGCCTATTCGGTTTTAATCAGGGAAAAAGGGGAGCGGACGATTTTGGCATATCATGGAGCCTCCGATTCATTTTCGCTAAGCGATTTGCGTTTGGCTAAGATGCGGGCGAAGTGGTGGTATATGTCTCTTGCCGGCGAATCTGATAAAATGCTTTTGCCGCTTCTTAAATTCGCGCGTAAAAATAAAATCGCCGTCGCTTTCAATCCAAGCGGCCATCACTTGCGCCACAAAAAGGGAGACGTCCTGCGGTCGCTCAAAGATATTTCTTTTCTGGTCTTAAACGACGAGGAGGCATCGCTCCTAACCGGCGTGTCGTGGCGGGACAAAGCGGCGGTTTTTAAAAAACTCGATAAGTTGATGCCTGGCATTTTAGCCGTGACCGAGGGCCGCAGCGGCGCGACGGTTTCCGACGGCAAATTTATTTACAAAGCCGGAATTTTTAAAGAAAAGAAATTGGCTGACAGGACCGGCGCCGGGGACGCTTTTGGCGCGGGATTTGCGGCCGGCTTGATTCGTTGCGGCATTAATAAGTCTAATATTCGCCGCGTGAAGCGGTCTGACATTTGTTATGCAATGCGCCTGGCAAGCGCTAACGCCACCTCTGTGGTAGAACAAGTGGGCGCGACCGAGGGCACTCTCACTAAAAAGGAATTTGGAAAACCGAGATGGGGAAAATTTAACATTAAAGTCAAGCGACTATGAGTCCCGTTAGAAAATTAACAGGGGACGGCCGCATGTGATAAAATATCCATAATGAATACCGTTGTGTTTTCGGTCGAAGCCATGCTTTGTTTAATCCAGACGCCGGAATTCCGCGCGGCCATGTTTGTTTTTCTAACGGGATGAGCGAGACAAAGCCGGCAGTTGAAAAGATAGCCAGGATTTTGAGGGCCGATAAGCACTTGATTTCCGGCCTTGAAAAAAAGCTGTCAGAGGCAACCGGAAAAACCGGAGTTATCGACAAAATCATCAGAGAAAATGCCGACATGATCCAGGATAGACTGCTTACTCTTGGTGTTTCCCGCGGGGCCCGCGCCAAAGACGTCTACGACGCCCTAATTTCAAAAATCGAGTCGGATGACCACAATATTTTCTCCGCCATGGGCAATCCGGATTGCCAGCTGCCGCAGGGGTGCCAGCGCGTTGCGGACGTGGCCAAGAAAGTAGCCGGCAATCCCAGAGGATTTTTTTTAAAACTGGAAAAAGCGAAGGAATTTTTATCGCAAGAACCCCCCCGCAAAGTAACGGAGTTTTTGGGCTACGATTCGGTAGAGAAAATGCTGGAGAAAGAGGACATTTTGGAAATTATGAGCTCTCTTCGTTTCGTGGAGGGCAACGAGTGGCTGAACAGAACATTCTTTAAACAATACGAAACCCTGACGCCGGACGATTTTGAAGAAAGGGACATTCAGGTTATAGCATTGGGCTCAAGATGGGGCGAGGAGTCAAAGAAGTTTGTTTTACAGAAGAAACACAACATCAGCCACCTCAAGGAATTGGGCGTGGTATTCGTCATACCCATATTGCTCGGAATCTCGGGAGAGATTTTAAGGATGTTCGCGCTAATCCTTCACTACTTAAGCGAAATCCCGTTTTATTCCGGCATTTTTCGGGAAATTGCCCGCGACCGAAAAACCTTCACGAAGAATTTTACTTCGCTCCTCCGGGGCGACGTACTGGAGAGAAGACCAGCCGACATGAACGAAAAATCCGATTGGCTTGTCGTCCAGCGCTATTTATCCAAGGACGACGAAAACGACTGGCGGCTTTTCGTGCCGCACATTAGTCCGGAGGCTCTCCATTGGTTCAGGGCGGAAGAAAAACTTGCCGAGGCCGGAAAGGAGCTTAACCATTTTTACGAAGAACTGTCGTTTTGGCATGATATCGATTGGGTCGGCGATTATTTCAAAGACGAAAGCGGCATTGATATTTTGGTAAGTTTTGACTTGGTTGACACGGTTATGAGCTTGGTGAAAGAAAAAGAGCTTACAAAATATTTATATCACCACCAGGAAGCCCTCTGGAATAAGATATTCATAGAGTATTTTGGCCTTGCCAAACTTGAGGAATTTTCGAGAAAGTATCTGCTGCAAGGATATTTTGAGATCTAAACGAAGATGAAGACATTATTGCAAACCATAAAAGAATCGGAGAGGAGCGGCGTTGCCCTCGGTCACTTCAATATTTCCGACATCGTGGCTTTGCGGGCAATATTTGCGGCAGCGAAGGAGTTGGGCGTGCCGGTAATTATAGGGGTGTCTGAGGGCGAGCGGGAATTCGTGGGCGTCCGACAAATTGCCGCGCTCGTTAGAAGTTATCGCGAAGAGTACGATTATCCGATTTTTTTGAACGCCGACCATACGCACTCACTGGAGAAAGCACGCGAAGCTGCCGAAGCGGGTTTTGACGAGATTTTGTTCGACGGCTCAAAATTGCCGCTTGAGGATAACATTAAACAGACGAAAGAAGCGGTGCGGCTCATAAAATCCATAAACAAAAAGATTCTGGTTGAGGGTGAAATCGGTTACATCGGCAGTTCCTCGGAGGTTATGAAGAGGCGGCCAGTGGGTATAGAGCTTACGACCCCGGAGGAGTCGCGGAGATTTGTAAAAGAAACGGGGGTGGATGTGCTTGCGCCCGCAGTGGGGAACATGCACGGACTACTGGAGTCAATGGTGGGCGGCGGCGAAAAGAAAAAACTGGATATCGAGAGGATAAGAGCGATTAAGGAAGCGGTGAAAATTCCGCTTACTCTGCACGGCGGCTCCGGCACGGATGACGAAGATTTTGTGGCCGCAATCAAAGTCGGCATTAATATCGTTCATATAAATACAGAAATCCGGCTTGCTTGGCGCCGTGGCGTGGAAGAGGGTTTGAAAAATAATCCAAATGAAGCCGCACCGTATAAGATTCTGCCGCCGGCGTTGGAGGAGATTAAAAAAATAGTAACGGAGAGATTGAAGTTGTTTAACGGAAAATTTTAAATACCTGAACGTCCGCCTTGCGCGAAGATGGTTGCAATGCGCCGAATTTTTTGCTAATCTAACGCCATGGATTTAGCGGTCAAAAACAGGGAAAAATTTGGCAAAGCATCGAAGTCTTTGCGGCAGCAGGGCCTGATACCGGCAGAACTTTACGGCCGAGGTTTGAAGAATTTACACCTATCTGTTCCGACAAAAGATTTTTTAAAGGTTTTTAGGGAAGCGGGCACCAATACCGTTGTCAATCTTTTGCTTGATAGAGACCTGCCTGCCGGCGGACAGGAAAGGCGTCCGGCGCTGGTTTATGAAGTTAAAAAAGATTATTTAACAGACGAAATTATGCACGTGGATTTTTACCAGGTGCGTATGGACGAAAGGATCAAAGCCAAAGTGCCGATTGAGTTCGAAGGAGAGGCACCGGCGGTCAAGGATAAGGGTGGCATTTTGAACAAGGCGATGTCTGAAATCGAAGTCGAGTCCCTGCCGGCAGATTTGCCGCACCGCCTATTGGTAAACCTTTCCCTGCTCGACGACCTCAACAAAAGTGTTTATGTTAGGGAGATAAAGGTTCCGCAAGCGGTGAAAGTTTTAGTTGATCCGGAAACGGTTGTTGTTACAGTCACGCCGCCGGTCGTCGAAGAAGAAAAAGTTGAAGCCCCGGTTGATATTGGCGCCGTAAAGGTTGAGGACGAAGAGAAGAAAGCCGAACGTGCGGTTGAGAAGAAAACGGAAAAACCAACCGAAGAAACAAGCAAGCAGCCACTTGCGCACCAATAACCAAAATACGCCGGCAACGTTATCTATATAAATAAACGTAGTGAATGGCCAAACCCCCTAAACCAAAAGTTTTAGGAGACGTTAATTCTTCGCGCAATGCCGCCCCGCGTGATAATTTTTCATCACTGCCGCGGCGCATTAACCTCGGCTACAGAAAAGTTTTGCGTTTGCCGCTGACGCCGGTTTTAAGATTTTCTATCTGCATTTTAGCCGCGGCATTTTTGGTTTCGGGATCGGTAACCGCACCGACCGTTTTCACTCGCGCCTCTGGTCAGTCCGATGACGCCGAAAGGCAGGCGCTTGAGGCGCAGCTCACGCAACTTGAAAGCCAAATCAACCAGTATGAAAACCAGGTTACGAGCTATCAGCAGCAAGGCAAAACTCTGAGCAGCGAAATTACGCTTCTTAACAACAAAATCGCAAAGCTGAATTTGCAAATTCAGGCTATAAATTTGACGCTGCAAGAGCTTAATAAAAAAATCGGAGATACACAATCGCAAATTTCAATTACCGAGTCAAGCATTGAAACCCGCAAGGCGGTGCTGGCCAACCTGCTTCAAAACCTTTATGAAAACGAGCAGGCATCGCTCGTGGAGATTTTTCTGAAAAACCCAAAGCTCTCCGACTTTTTTAGCGACCTGAACAACATCGCATTGCTGCAAAACAACTTAAGAGCCGCTATCCAGCAGATTACCGATTTGCGCGACCAGCTTAAAGAAAAACAAGACCAGTTTGCTTTGGCTAAGGCGGACGCGGAAAGCGTCAAGAATTATCAAGCCTCGCAAAAAGCGGAGATTGACAGCACAAAAACAGAGAAGAATAAGCTCCTTGAGGTGACGAAGGGCCAAGAGTCAAAATATCAGTCTCTGCTCAAACAAACAAAGGAAACCGCGGCCCAGATAAGAAGCAGGATTTTCCAGTTATTGGGCGGCGGAGAATTAAGCTTTGAAGAAGCCTATCAGTATGCAAAATTGGCTGGAGGTGCCACCGGCATAAGACCGGCTCTGATCCTTGCCGTCCTCGATCGCGAATCTGCTCTGGGACAAAATGTCGGAAGGTGTAATTATAAAACGGCGATGAGCCCGTCCAATCAGGCGTTGTTTCTCGCAATCACCGGCGGACTTAATATAAATCCTGACGTTGTCACGGTTTCTTGTCCCAACAAGGACGGTGTTTACGGAGGAGCCATGGGGCCGGCTCAATTTGTCCCTTCAACCTGGAATTTGTATAAGGACGCCGTTTCAAAAATTACAGGCCGCTCGCCGGCATCTCCTTGGAACAACGCCGATGCTTTTGTCGCAACCGCCCTTTACCTCAAAGACGCCATGACGGGCTGCAAAGCGATTTACAGTTCTGCCGCCAGCCAGGAACGCTGCGTGGCCGCAAAATACTACGCTGGGAGTCGTTGGAGAAGCTATTTGTGGACCTACGGGGAAGCTGTTGTTAATCGAGCCAGCGGATTTCAGGAAGACATAAACACAATTACGGGTTAGTTTGTACAAAAACATGGATTTCGAAAAGATAACTTTCAAAAACGGATTGAGGCTGATTCTAATCCCGCGTCCAGCAAGCCTCGCGACTAGCATTTTGATTTTGGTTGAGGCTGGCTCGGAATACGAAACAAAAAACATTAACGGCCTGTCGCACTTTCTTGAGCATATGACCTTCAGAGGAACTTCGCGGAGGCCGAAGTTAGGGACGACGGCGGAAGAGCTTGAAAGTTTGGGCGCGCAATACAACGCCTTCACTTCTCAAGAATACACCGGCTATTGGGTCAAGGCCGAGGCACGTAAGCTGCCCAAGATTTTAGACATCGTTTCGGACTTATATCTTAACCCGATTTTTAATCCGCAAGAAATTGAGAAGGAAAGAGGGGTTATCATTGAGGAAATAAATATGTACGAAGATACTCCCATGCGCAGGGTTCAGGAGGTTTTCACCTCACTTCTTTACGGTGACCAGCCGGCAGGGTGGGATGTGGCCGGCAGGAAAGAAGTGATTAAGAAACTTAAGAGAGGCGACTTCTTGAAATATCGTGATAAGCACTACGTGACGCCAAAAACCGTTGTCGTTGTAGCGGGAAATTTTAGCGAAAAAAAGGTATTGGGCCAGGTTCGCGATTATTTTGGGGACCTAAAAAAACACAAGGGCGAAGCCAAGAGCAGGACAAGGGAGAAGCAAAGAAGGCCGGAATTATTTGTCAAATTCAAGGAATCTGACCAAAGCCACCTTGTTTTGGGCGTGAGGGCGTTTAATGTTTTTGACAGGCGCCGCTACGCTATGCAGGTTTTGGCAGACGTTCTGGGCGGAGGGATGAGCTCCCGTCTCTTCAAAAAAGTGCGCCTGGAGCTTGGCGCCGCCTACTATGTTGGCGCGGGGACCGATTTGCTCTTGGACCACGGCTACTTTTCTGTTTCAGCCGGAGTGGACCATCAGAAAATTGAAAAAGTTATTGCGGCAATTTTGAAGGAGCTGGACCTGGTTAAAAAAGAGATTGTTCCGGAGCGCGAACTCCAGAAATCAAAGGACCACCTGGTGGGCAATTTGACACTTAATCTGGAAACCGCCGATGAGTTGGCTGGTTTTTACGGCGAACAGGAGATACTGACCCGCTCCATATTGCCGCCGAAGAAATTAATTGATAAGATTCAGGGTGTTAAGGCCCGCGAATTGCGCGATATAGCGCGGGCGATATTCAGGAACGATAGGCTGAACCTGGCGGTAATTGGCCCTTACCGACGGACGGACGGTTTTAAGAAGACTTTGAAGCTGCAATAGCGCTATTAACACATGAACACAAAGACGCTGGAAATCTCATGGGCGAGCTTGTGGAGGATTTTGCTCTTCCTCCTTTTTATCATGGTGCTTTATTTAGGGAGGCAGATTTTGCTTGGACTTTTTCTCGCCATCATCATTTCCTCCGGGCTTGAAAGCCTTGTGGATTTTTTGGAAAAGTTCGGGATACCAAGGACTCTCGGCGTCATTTTGATTTTCCTCATCTCCTTGTTTTTGGTTATCGTGTTTATCTACACCATCGTGCCTTTGGTTATAGTGGATCTGAATACAATCTTTTCGGGCGTTGACAAATCTGCGGCAAGCACCCTCTGGGGCTCGATCGTTAATTTAAAAACCGCAAGCTCCATCAATGCTTTTGTCGCCAAACTCTCCCAGCAATTTTTCGCCGGCAACATTTCCCCTTTGGCGGTTTTTTCTCAAACGCTGGGCAGTTTCGGGCTGGCAATCGCCGTTTTGGTGAGTTCTTTCTATTTAAGCTTGAGTCGAGACGGCGTCGAGAGGTTTATAAAAGTCGTTATGCCCCTGGATTACGAGAAAGCTGCGCTTGGCATCTATGAGCGTTCAAGAAGAAAAATCGGTTTTTGGTTCAGAACGCAGATATTGCTGAGCTTTGTGGTGGGCGTTATGGTTTGGGGGGCGCTCTTGCTTCTGGGTGTAAAGCACGCTTTTATTCTGGGCATCGTAGCGGCGATATTTGAAATAGTGCCTTTTGTCGGGCCCATTTTATCGGGAGCGCTTGCTGTGCTCATGGCGCTTTCAAATTCGGTTGCCGTCGCTCTTTACACCCTTCTTGCCTTTTTGGCCATCCAGCAATTTGAGTCCCACGTCCTCGTGCCCTTGCTCCTGGGGCGCTCCGTAGGGCTTCACCCCGTCATTGTCATCATTTCGCTTTTAATCGGCGCGGAGGTTGGGGGTGTTTTGGGACTTTTGATCGCCGTGCCGGCAGCCGCCGTTTTTCAGGAGGTTATAGAAGAGTGGTCGAGCAGAAAGAAGCCCGTAACCGAACCGGCTTGATGGCTGACGAAAAATTTTATATTACCACTGCGATTGATTATGTAAACGGCCCGCCGCACATGGGGCATGCTGTACAAAAAGTTTGGGCCGACGTTGTCGCGCGGCATTTCAGAGCAAGGGGGCGGCGCGTTTGGTTTTTAACGGGCACCGATGAGTATGGGGTGAATATTGTAAAAACCGCCGAACGGCTGGGTTTGACCCCCAAGGAGCTTGCCGATGAAAATTCCCCTAAATTCAAAGCGTTGCGCGAATCGCTGAATCTTTCCTGGGATGATTTTATAAGAACGTCGGATAAGGAACGTCACTGGCCTGGAGCGGAGCTTATGTGGGATAGGCTTGTCGCTGCCGGCGACATCTATAAAAAACACTACCGCGGATTATATTGTGTCGGTCACGAGGCTTTTATAACGGAAAAAGATTTGATTGACGGCAAATGCGCGCTTCACCAAAAAGAGCCAGAGGTTATAGACGAAGAAAACTATTTTTTTAAACTATCGCGCTATACGAAATCTATAGAAAGCGCCATAAAAAGCGGAAAACTTAAAGTTGTGCCCAAGTCCAGGAAAAATGAGATTTTATCGCTGTTACACGCCGGCTTAGACGACGTGAGTTTTTCGAGACCGAGGTCTAGTTTGAATTGGGGAATTCCGGTGCCCGGCGACGATGCGCAGGTTCAGTACGTTTGGTGCGACGCTCTTACAAACTACCTTTCGGCGATAGGGTACGGGCGAAACGACGATTGGAAAAATTGGTGGCCTGCCGATTTGCACGTTCTTGGCAAGGATAATTTGCGTTTTCATGCGGCTATTTGGCCAGGCATGCTTTTGTCGGCCGGCCTTCCCTTGCCGAAGCAAATTTTCGCGCACGGGTTTATTACGGTCAACGGCCAAAAAATTTCCAAAACTATCGGCAACGTCGTGGATCCGCATGCAATCAGCAGGAAATACGGAGTGGATACCCTGCGCTATTATCTTTTAAGGGAAATTTCCACTTATGACGATGGAGATTTTTCCGAGAGGAAGCTTATAGCTCGCTATAACGGCGACTTGGCGAACGGTCTTGGTAATTTTGCCGCGAGGGTATTGGCTCTGGGGGACAGCATTAAAGAAATTCAATCAAACCTGAAAGCGGACGGAGAAATTGCCGAGCACGTTGAGAGAGTCAGAGGGGTGGTTTATCAAAGAACCGAAGAGTTCAAATTCCACGAAGCGCTGGCGGCGATTTGGGAGTTGATTGCCTACGGCGACGCTTATGTTAGCAGGACCGAGCCATGGGACATTGAATATGAAGAAAAGAAAGACCAGGCGATATTTAATCTGGTTGTTATTCTGGATAATGTTGCCGCGCTCCTCCGGCCGTTTATGCCGGGAACGGCGGAGAAAATAACGCATCACATTGAATGGCACGGCAATAAATTGAGAATAAAAAAAGGTGAGGTTTTGTTTCCTCGCCTACGCTGAAGATTCGGCGACAAGATTGTCAGCTATCTGAATATCCCGGAAGTTTTCTGTACTCTACTATAAGGCCCTTCCTTCTGGCATCCCTTATTCCTCTGAGCATCCCTTCAGAAACGCCTCTGTCTTTGTATACCACCGTTGCTTCGGCTACCTCTCTCCAGGCAAAGCCGGCTTTCATACCCAGCCGTCGTTCTGCCGGCTTTTTGTCGTCTAAAATACCCGGCTGAGTGAGTAAAAGATGACTGGCGAACGGGGTTTCTCCCCTCTAAAGACAATCGCGAGCGCAGAGGCGAGCATACTTGATGTTGGCCTCGGTTTCTTCGTCGGTCTTTCCCGCGTAAGGAGTTTCCAAAATCACGCGTCTCATCCTGCCCTCCTTGGGATAATCAATTTGATTAGCTGTGTCTATGGTAGAATAGCTGTATTGACGATGTCAACCAAGTCCGGCTTTTTTGACGCCCACGCGCATCCGCAGTTTGCGGCTTACAACGAGGACAGGGAAGAAGTTGTGAGGCGGGCGATTAAGGCTGGCGTAGTCATGGTTGCCGTGGGCACCCAGAAGGACACATCCCGCCGCGCTTTAGAATTAGCCGAAGAACACCCCAGCCATATTTGGGCAGCCGTTGGCCTTCACCCGATACATATTTCTAAGTCCTACCATGACGCGGAGGAGTTGGGCGGCGGTGAGGCGGCTCGGGGATTCACTAGCCGTGGCGAGGAATTTGATTACGAATATTACAGAGAGTTGGCGTGCGATCCGAAAGTGGTGGCGATAGGGGAGTGTGGGTTGGATTATTTTAGGGATAAATCGGACGAGACGATAAAAAGACAAAAAGAGGGGCTTGTTGCCCAGATTGAATTGGCAGCCGAGTTAAAAAAACCGCTGATGATTCATTGTCGGGCGGCGTTCCCTGATTTGATAGAAATTTTGGAAGCCGAGAGGGCGCGGCTCCACGGCGGAATTACGCATTTTTTCAGCGGAAGCGTGGAAGATGCCAGAAAATTGTTGGAGTTCGGGCTCTATTTTACCTTCGGCGGTGTGATTACTTTTGCCCGTGATTACGATGGAATTATAAAAATGATTCCTTTGGATCGGATTTTGAGCGAAACTGATGCGCCGTATGTTTCCCCCGCGCCTTATCGCGGCAAACGCAACGAGCCGGCGTATGTGGTGGAAGTGGTTAAGAAATTGGCCGAAATTAAAAATGTGTCTTTCGAAAAAACGGCTGAGCAAATTTGGCAAAATGCGAAAAATGCCTTTTTGTTTTAGAATGAAAGTATCGGTATATGAAGTACGATTTTCGGAAAACAGAGAAAAAGTGGCGGAAAGTCTGGCAAAAAGAAGGATTGTATGAGCCCGATTTAAAAAAGGCCGAGAAGCCTTTTTATAATCTAATGATGTTCCCGTACCCTTCTGCCGAAGGGCTGCACGTGGGGAACGTTTACGCGTTTGCTGGCAGCGACATCTACGGCCGCCTCAAGCGGATGCAGGGGAACGATGTTTTTGAGCCGATTGGCCTCGACGGCTTTGGCATCCACTCCGAGAATTATGCCCTAAAAATCGGCACGCATCCGATGAAGCAGGCAAAAATTTCCGAGAAACGTTTCTACGAGCAACTAGAAAGCATAGGAAACGGATTTGCTTGGGGCGAAAAGCTCCAGACATACGACCTGGATTACTACAAATGGACGCAGTGGATTTTTGTGCAGATGTTCAAGCGCGGTTTGGCGTATAGGAAGAAACAGTCCGTCAATTGGTGCCCCAAAGATAAGACCGTTTTGGCCGATGAGCAGGTTCTGCCTGTGCAGGCAGGTGTCGCCGGCAGGTGCGAGCGTTGCGGCAGCGAGGTGGTGAAGAAAGAACTGGAACAGTGGTTTTTCAAAATCACAGCCTACGCCGAGAAACTCCTGAATAATTTGGAAAAACTTGATTGGTCGGAGAAGGTGAAAATCGCCCAGCGTAACTGGATCGGCCGTTCAGAGGGGGCGCTCCTTGATTTTGAAATTGCTGGCGGCGTGGCGCCGTCATATGTTCTGCTTCACGGTTATACGGGTTCGCCCGAAGTTAACTTTTTTCCATGGCTTAAAAAAGAATTAGAGCGTCGCGGCGCAAAGGTGTATGTGCCGGAACTCCCAAACTCAAATGACCCCAACGTATATGACCAAGTTGCCGAAGTTTTGAAGTCCGTCCCGTTTGACGAAAACACGGTGCTCGTTGGCCACAGCTTAGGCGGCGTTGTGGCGATGAAAGTTTTGGAACAGTTAAAAAAACCGCTTAGAAAAACGGTACTTATCACAAGTTTTACTCAGAATCGTTTTTTAGATGAGCCTTTTCGTGCATACGCATTTGATTGGAAGTTTGATGCCAAAAAAATAAAGAATAACGCCGGTAGCATTCATATTTTGCGGGATACGACCGACGACACAGTTCCCCAATATCAAGCCGACAACGTGAAAAATCTTATTGGTGGGACAATTTTTGATTTTGCGGCCGGTGCACCGCATGCGACCGGAGAAAAAGAGCCCGGAATTTTAAAGCATTGTATTGATTCTATTGAGGTTTTCACCACCCGTCCCGACACGCTTTTCGGCGCGACGTATATGGTGCTGTCGCCGGAGCACCCACTTATACAGAATCTAGAATCTAGAATTGAGAATCTAGAAGAGGTGAGGAGATATATTGTGTCAGCCAAGGGAAAGACCGACGAGGAGCGGATTGCCGAAGGCAAGGAGAAAACCGGAGTTGAATTGGAAGGCGTTAAGGCAGTAAATCCGGCGAGCAAAGAAGAAATCCCTGTTTGGGTTGCCGATTATGTGCTCGCAAGTTATGGCACGGGCGCAATTATGGCCGTGCCGGCGCATGACGAACGGGATTTTGAATTTGCGAAGAAATTCAAATTGCCCATCATAGGGGTTATTTCACGAGTCATACGTCCGCCAAGCTACATTAGTGGTGCGGTCGGAATTTCTGAAAGCGAGATCGAAATAAAAGGCGATTTATGGGAGGGCGAGGGAGAGCTTGTAAATTCTGGCAAGTTTGACGGCATGGAATCCGAAAAGGCCAAATGGGAAATCACGAAATTCGCCGGCGGCAAGCGCGAAGTCAAGTATCGCCTTAGAGATTGGTTGATTTCGCGCCAGCGCTACTGGGGAGCGCCGATACCGATGATTTATTGCGAAAAAGATGGCTGGCAACCCGTGCCCGAAGGGGATTTGCCGGTAAAGTTGCCGTTCGTGAAAAATTTCCGGCCGACAGGAACAGGCAAATCGCCGCTTGCGTCCATCGAGTCTTTTTATGAAACCAAGTGTCCGAAGTGCGGCGGCAAAGCCCGCCGTGAAACTGATGTTTCCGACACATTTCTTGATTCGGCTTGGTACTATCTTCGCTACCTTGACCCAAAGAACGGCGAGGAAGTTTTTGACAAAAGCATAATCAAGAAGTGGCTGCCTGCCGCAATGTACATCGGCGGTGCCGAGCACGCCGTGCTACATCTGCTCTATGTGCGTTTTGTTGCCATGGCTCTTCACGATTTGGGATTGGTTGATTTCGATGAGCCGTTTACGAAGTTTAGGGCGCACGGCCTTTTGATAAGCGAGGGCGCGAAGATGTCCAAGTCAAAGGGCAACGTGGTCAATCCCGACGAGTATATCGGAAAGTTCGGCGCCGATACGCTGCGGATGTATTTGATGTTCTTGGCTCCCTTCGAGCAGGGCGGCGATTTCCGGGACGCGAGTATTTTGGGGATAGAACGGTTTTTGAATCGGGTGTGGAGGTTCGCAGCAGGGCGCTCTAAAGAAGAAACCACGTTTTTAGAGAGAAAGCTGCACCAGGCGATTAAAAAGATTACGGGAGACATAGAAGCGTTGAAATACAACACTGCCATAAGTGCGCTGATGATCTTTTTTGCCGAAATAGAACAACATGGAAGCACAAAAGAAACCTGGTCTGCGTTTTTGAAACTACTCGCGCCGTTTGCGCCTTTTATTACGGAAGAAATATGGCGCGGTGTCTTGGGGAATAAGAGTTCGATACACCTGGAGCGGTGGCCGGCTTACAATCCCAGACTGATTTTGGAAGAAAAATTCATACTTGTTATTCAGGTCAACGGCAAGGTGCGCGATAGCGTTGAAGCGCCGTCCGACACGGGCGAAACGGGTGCGAAGGAACTTGCTCTAAGCCGTGATAAGATTAAAAGTATATTAGGCGGGCAGAAGCCCAAGAGAATCGTCTACGTCCCCAAGAAGTTAATTAATATTGTTATCTAAAATGGCGATGGGTCCAAAAGCAATAGGCGTAATTTTCCTGATCTTGGCGTTGGGGTTCGTGGTTTTTATCTGGCACAGTGGAATCGTCGACAAACTTACAAGTGGGATTGGTTCTCTAAATTTGGGTTCTCCGAACGGCTCTTCGACGTCGTTTTTCCCTGCCAGAAACTATGCCCCAAGCTACATTCCGCAGCTTAGCGGCGGAATTCAAGGAGGAGAAAGCGGCCAAAATTTACAGAATATAAGCAATTACGAGCAGCCGCAATTGCCCGCAATTGCCACGAGCGACGTGCCCGTTGGTTTTGCAAGGGGCGAGCTCTCGCCGTATTTCCATAAAGTTCGCTTAGGGTCGGTTTCCGCCGGATATTATTATTCCGGCGGGCAAATTTCCCTTTACGGAGGCTATGGAACAGATGCGCCGATTGATATTTCGGGATGGCTTTTAGGGGGCAATCACGGCAGTCAAATAGTTCCGCAGGCGGTCAATGTCTACGACCCGAGTGGACTCGCGGCGGAGAGCGATATTTATCTCAAAGGCGGAGATACGCTCAATATTTATTTTTCTCCCAGTGCTATAGGGCTTAATTTGCGGCTTAATAAATGCATCGGCTATTTGCAAAACACCAATAGATTTGTTCCTTCTCTGCCGGTAAGTTGTCCGGCAGTCAATCGTTCTGAAATCGCGAATTTCACCGGCAGCTGCCAAAGCTACGTTTTATCTCTTGGTTCGTGCAGCCTCCCGGCTTCCAATCCGCCGATACCGTACGATGACTTTGCCTGCCAAAACTTTCTCAACAATTTGAATTACAAAGGCTGTTTTGACAGACACTCCGGAGACGCGGATTTTTTAAGCCACGAATGGCGCGCTTGGGTTGGTTATGTCAATTTTTTGGACAGCTATCACGATCGCCTGGCGCTTTTGGACAAACAAGGGCTGCTCGTGGATCTCTACGAGTATTGATTATTTTCTTTCGCTGAGCACCAGTTTTACTTTAAGTTTTTTGTCTCCGCGCAAAACCAAAAGCTCAACCCTTTCGCCAACATCCATATTTTCAAGAAAATCTTGAATGGGGTGGTCCCGATCTAACTTGCTGGAGTTGAGTTCCAGCACTATATCCCTTTCTTTTAGTCCGGCTTTTTCGGCGGGACTCCCGGGCACGACGCCGTGGTCGTGCTGGCTTTCCCCGATAATCAGCGCGCCGTAGTTCACCGGCAGCTTCATTTTGTCTTTTAGATTTTCGTCAACCATCATATAGCGTACTCCCAGAAGCGGACGGCGTATGCGGCCGTATTTTTTTATGTCCTCCAAATCGCGCTTGGCGGCGTTTATTGGAATTGCAAAGCCGATGTTTTGCGCTCCGAAGACGATTGCCGCGTTTATGCCGATTGCCATTCCCTGGAGGTCAACGAGCGGTCCGCCGGAGTTGCCGGGATTAATTGCCGCGTCGGTTTGGATGAGGCCGCGCATTTCTTGCGGAGGGGAATCCGGGTCAGCTTGCGCGGAAATCGATCTTGAAAGCCCGGAAACTATGCCGAGCGATACGGTGTTTTTGAACATACCCAAGGCGTTTCCTATGGCTATCACACTTTCCCCAAGATCCAATTTCGCGGCATCGCCGAGTTTAATCGCCGGAAGGCTGGTCGCGGCTATTTTTATGATAGCGACGTCGTTTATCGGGTCGCGGCTCAAGATAGTGGCCGGGAATTTTTTCCCATCATTTGCGATTACGGTGTATTCCGCCTTGGAGTCGCCAACGACATGTTTATTGGTCAAGATTATCCCGCTTTCATCCACGATAAAACCCGAACCGCCGCCTATTTGCACCATGCCGCGCTTGTCTATAAGCGACTCCGGGATTTCCAGATGCGGCCCAGTCGGCCCGCCCGGCAGGAACGGATAAAGCTCTTTGGGAATTTCTTTTTCCAGGTCTTCCAGGTGCTTGGCGATGGCAATTGAAACCACCGCCGGCATTACTTTTTTGATTGTTTTCACCACCAGCGAATCTTCCATTGTTATTATTTTAGCAAATTAACCGGGTTTAAACCAAAAGCGCCCGCATTTCTGCGAAAGCAAAAGCAGCAAGATCTTACGGAGCGCTTTTTTCGTTTTCAACCTCCCGAAGATCTGGAGTTATTTTAACATCATTCCGGCAGCTCGTGGATAGAGGCCGCTTGTTTAATGCGCGATAAAGTTTTTAAATTAAGAAAGTGTTTGTTTGAAAAGGAGATAGCGCCATGCGCTTGCGACTGCTCGAGCTGGTTATTCTTGTGATTATGCCCTGGTCGTTTGTTTCTGCGCAAAACAGACCGATAACTTTACCAGGAAATCTTTTTCTTCCCTACAAACAAAATCAGAAAACTGCCGTCTTCGGGAAAATCATTCCGCGCCTTGATGGAAACGAACGTTTCTGTCGTGAGCTCCCGGCTGGCGAACAGCAGCTTCTTTGGTCGAGCTACGCCTCGCTTGAACGGGCCAATTTGGCCACGCGTATAGTCCAGCAGTTGGGCGGGCCGATGCGCAATGTTTACTTTTTCACTTCACGCGGAGGCTTCGTGAATCGCTACAATATTTTTATTATGTCATACATACCGCGACGCGAAGGATTGCGCTACCCGATCAACTTTGGGAACAATCGGCTGCCTGCGATTTCTTTCTCGCTTCAAATCGAGAAATGGCCGAATATCGGGCAGTGGTTGCCGCAGAGACACAGCAATAGAGCAGTGAGTTTTGGCTTTGACGTTGATTTGGGAAAAGTTCTCAGTTTTCACTAAGCCCCCTGAATTTGGGGGCCTTGTTTTTTTGCGGAGGCGAACCGACTATCACCAGCCTTGAAAAAGTATTGAAAAATCTGCATTTTTATTTCCCGTTTTGCCCCAAATTGGTTCGAATCTCGTCCGGGTTGACGGAATTGGTTGCACGGGTATATCATATGAACATGCGTTCATATAAGCGGTGCACGTGCGGAGGCGGCCATAAAGAAGGGCGGATCCTCGACCTGCGCCCAGCAACGGCCAAGCAGCTTAAAATTGCTTCCGTGCCCAGCAAGACAAAAATACTCATGATCCTCATGGAGGCGCCTCATTGCGTCTGCGATCTCATGGCACACACAAAGCTTTCCCAAACCCTTATCTCGCACCACCTCTCGGACCTCGCCGAGGCAGGACTCGTGCAAAGCGAGAAGAGCGGGGCATTCGTGGATTATTCCCTGACCGAGAAAGGCCGGAGGCTTGCAAGGACCATAGAAGCGCTAAATTCATAAACACATGCAAATACAAGTATTGGGTTCCGGGTGCGCGAAGTGCAAGAAGCTCTTCGATCTGACCAAGAAAGCGGTCGAGGAGTTGGACTTGAAAGCGGAGGTCGAATACGTAACGGACGTTCAAAAGATCGTGCGGATGGGCTTGATGTCCAGCCCGGTTCTCGCGATCGACGGCAAGGCGGTGCTGGTCGGCTCGGTTCCGGACGTAGAGAAGATCAAACAGATAATCTCCGGTGGCGTGAGCTCCGGTTTAAACGAAACGAAAGAATCAGAGAAGGATGGATGTAATTGCGGCAATAATTGTTAAAACCATGGACGACCACGAGCATCAAACCGCGCGGAATAATCTCATCCCCGCCATAGCCATAAACGTGGTTATTGTTACTGCCGAGATTGTTTTTGGCATCTTCGCGAGAAGCATGGCGTTGATCTCCGAGGCGCTACACAACATTACCGATATCGGCTCCATGGGATTGAGCCTGTGGGGAGAAAAAGTCGCGGTGCGGCCGAAGACGAGCCAAAAGACATTCGGCTACAAGCGAGCGGAGGTCATCATTGCGTTCATAAACGGCGGTGTGCTTTTGGGCGTGAGCGGCTGGGTGCTTATTGAATCGGTCATCAGGCTGTTCCACCCCGAGTCCGTTGCTGGATTTACCATGCTCATTGTCGCCGTCGTTTCGCTCGCGGGCAACGGCATTGCGACATACCTTCTGAAAAAGGACGCCAAAGGGAACCTCAACTTGAAAAGCGCGTGGCTCCACTCCTTTCAGGATGCACTCTTCTCTCTCGCGGTTGTTGCGGCCGCGGCGATCATCTACTATACCGGCTGGAATTGGGTGGACCCGATTGCCTCAATCACAGTTTCCATTTTTTTGCTCAAGGAGGTTTACGAGATGCTTTCCGAATCGGTGAACATGCTTCTGGACTCCGTGCCGGAGGATTTGGATTTTGAGGAGATAAAAAAGACCCTGCTCGGATTTGCC
>Ga0315277_10000048_pt1 | contig 174521 bp, 194 predicted proteins | sample YL17G05_15_MG_FD_203695 | JGI IMG/M metagenome (GOLD analysis project Ga0315277, IMG submission 203695) | Sediment microbial communities from Yellowstone Lake, YNP, Wyoming, USA - YL17G05_15 | ecosystem: Environmental > Aquatic > Freshwater > Lake > Sediment | place: USA: Wyoming | collected...
CGCAATCGCCTGTGATATCAACTAATTCATAACCTGTCTGTTGCGTCTCGCTTACAGTATAAGTACCAGCATTAAATCCATTTTGCACACCAGTTGTTACTGATGTTGTGTCTACGAATAATGGGAAGTCTCCAGCACTCAATGGTCCTCCATAATTATTGTTTACAACTTTTGTTACAGTCAATAAAGGCTGTATGTCTCTATCAGTGATTGTACATGATTTAACATCTCCTACATAGAGTGTTATTGATCCATCAGCTGCGCAATCGCCTGTGATATCAACTAATTCATAACCTGTCTGTTGCGTCTCGCTTACAGTATAAGTACCAGCATTAAATCCATTTTGCACACCAGTTGTTACTGATGTTGTGTCTACGAATAATGGGAAATTGCTTGCAGTCAAAGTTCCTCCGTGGTTGTTTTGCACAACTTTTGTAACAGTTAACTTTGGCTGAATGTCGTCGTTAGTAATTGTGCATGTCTTGGTTTCGCCAGCGACGACTGTTACTGATCCTGAAGTATCACAGTCACCACTGAAACCGGTTTGTGTATAATCTGTTGGAGGAGTATTTTCACTCACAACATAAGCGCCAGCATTTAATGTGTAAGACGTCCCTGTTTCGGAACCTGCAGCTGGACTACCAGACACATCAGTGCTACCACTCTTTACATGAAGTGTGAAGCCCGATGCTGTTGTTGTTCCGCCATTGTCGTTCACAACATGTTTTATAACAGTCAAAGTTCCTTGCTGCAAAGTGTTTGTAAAAGTACAATTTACAGTCTCGGCGCCTGCGATTGTGATAGTAGCATTTCGTGTACCAAGATCTTTTGATCCACCTGCAGTGCAAACAATATCTGTAAGTTCAAAACCAGTAGGATTAGCACCCTCTGTTACTGTATACGTACCTGCTACAACATTACTAAATGTTTTTATGTTAGATAAAGTTGGATCGCTATCGTCATCTAAAGAAAAGGCAGTTGATGTTGTTCCATTAGAATAAATAAAACCAAAATCTTGAGGGTCGTTGGGAACAGTATCTTTTATAATATTTATGATGCCACATGTATTCAAAGCAAGTCTTGTGAAATCTTTTATATCTGATGTTGTACCTGCTGAAGATCGAGTAGTACCAAGAATGCCTGTAAAGCATTGACTTGCACCAGGCAAAATAGCATCTAAATCAACAGCTGCCTCAAAGAACTGATTATCAGGCAGATTATTATCTGATCCAGTCTTTGGATGAGTGTACCAAGGTGTTGTAATGGATACACTATTTACTACAGCACAAAGGTTCGGATTTACTTGAGGGGTTGCCTTACAATCAGCTCCAGTCGCAATTGGTGTAGGATTTAAAGCACCGCCAGTCCATTCATAAGCTACGATACTACTGACAACACCACCGTTCGTAAACTCAGAAGCTAGTAAAATATCACCGTCTTGATGTGAACCAGTGAAAGTACCTGATACACAACCCACTGTTGAATCTTTTAGAAGCCAAAAACCTAAGCTAGCGGTTCCAGAGTTGCTATAACGTTCAAGACCAATATAAATAACGCGGTGACCTGCATGCGTTCCAGAAGTAGGCACAACAAGAGCTGCATAAGAATGAAGAATATCTTCCTTATCAGCCGGATTGTTTTGGGATATGCACGTCCACGAAGAAATAGGGTCAATATCTTTACCTTGACCAAAATAGGACGTATCAGGAACAGGTTGATCGTTACTCCATGCAGTTGCAGTAAATGGAGAAAATAATGGATTAGGAACTCCGGCTGTGGTGAAAAGATCTGCCCAATCAGTGGGCACATCGGTCCCTCCAGGGGCAACATTATCAGTAATATTACCATCCATCTCAACGTCAGTCATATCAGTTGCACCTGTTAGTGCGATAACTGTAAGTGTAATGCTAGTTATTACAGAGCTGTCTGAATCTTTGACAGTTTTAATGGTCCACGACCCTATACTGCCAGGTGTGTGGGTACTTGTACATGATGCTAAGGTGCACGGATCTGAAAATTGTAATGCGCTAGTTGCATCATACCAGCTGACATGGTAAGGTCTATTACTAGGGGGATTAACTCCTTCTGCTGTACACGTAGTGCTGGTACCAACGGTCGTTGGACTCGGGGTGCAACTTAAGGTAGGTGCGTCAGTGAACGTGTGTGTCGCAACAACATTTCCATCAACATCAAGAACTTCAACATTGTAAGTCCCATAAATTCCATCAAGAATATAATCATATTGGAATGAGCCAGTGGAATCTGTCGTTACAGTGTCATAAGCAGTTGGCCAGGGACCAAAAGAACCATCGCCAGTCACAACAGAATTGTCAGGACGAATGACTTTGACTTGATAATTGGAATCAGGAACAAAATTGGAACCAGCTATATGAACAGTATATGTCGGAAAATAATCTGTCTGATCCGTGCAGACTTGGTAATCGCCGGTTGTTGTGCAATACGGTGTGGCAACATCATGTGCCGAGATTGGTAGAACAAAATGAAAAACAAGAAATCCGAACACAGCAAGAATAAGAATGATAGAAGATATTTTAATGATTCCTTTTGCTAGACCTTTATTATACATGATTCACCCAGATTCTAACACTATTAAATAGAGTCGAACATTTAAATCTCTTACTGTATAGCAAAACAAGCAGGCTATAAGCTCTATAAACTTACTTAAGATTTTGCAGAAAGACTTATATACGTCATTATTATTGCTAGTTATTGTCAGTTACTGGCAGCAATCATGCCAAAATTATGATTGAATGTATTAATTATGATAAAAATATGATTTCAATTCATTATTTTCAATTCACTGTTCTCAGAAGTCCCAGAAAAATAAATCGATAAATCGGTATATGCTTAAATCTCTTACCTACTATACTTTTTATAGATTTTATGGGTCTTCGTGATAGATTCAGAAGAAACAAAGAAGCAGTAGTAGAATCAGTAGCCAAGCCAGTCGAAGAGAAACCAAAAAGTGAATCAAGTTTATTATTAGAGAAATTATGCAAGGATGATACGGCTTTATACACAGATCTTGATCAGTTGGCGTATCTTAACCTTGGACTTAATAAGGAGACTTGTGAAGAGGCAATGAAAAAAGCTGATGCTTCGAGAGCAACATTAGATTATCGGCATGCTGCTTCATTAGCTTTTTGTAGAAAAAGTTTAGACTACTTTAGAATGGCTCTTAATAAATACGCGGAAGTTGCAAAGCCAGGGGATATAAAATTTGGAAGAGCTAGAGAAGTTCCAGAAAGAGCATTAGAAATCGCTGAAGATTTTTATAACGAATTGAAAAAAATTAAAAAGTGAACAACTTTCCTCCAAATTATAATCTAAGTTTTCTTGACTAAAAAAATGTATTTCATCGGCATGAATGCTTCCAAATCACTTTCATAACCGCAATCTGTACAGCGATAGCCAATTGTAATATCTTTATTCAATAAATTCTTCACTTTTATCGGTTCTATGCCTGACTCGCACACAGGGCATTTGTCTATTTTCTGGAGCTTGACAGCTTTCTTGGTTTTTGCCCTGACCTCTACTTCTGGTATCAGCAAAGCAATTCTTTTTGCTCTGATCGGCGTTAGTATATAGTTCTTGTCTTCTTTCCTCAATTGCCTTAAAACATGCCTGCGCAATTCTTCCTGCGTGTCAATCTTCAGATGAGTCCTTAAAATATCTTTTACCGCTTCAATCAGTTTTTCTTTAGAAGGTATTTTTTTCATCTTATCCGATAAATATATAGAAGATAATTAAGTTAATAGTTGCAAGTTGATAGTTGCTAGGTAATAGTTGCCCAGATCGCCTAACTGGTATGGCACAGAGCAAGCGGATTTGCGTGCAAGTCTGGAAAAAGGCGAGCAAACCTGCGGGCGTAAGCCCTTGTGGGTTCGAGTCCCACTCTGGGCGCTTCAACCTTTGTTCATATTTTAAGAGCTTTAAAATCATATTCCTTTCAAATCCCACCTCCCGCATTTACTTTAAATTTTTTAGAGACTTTCTCTGAGAAGGATAATTAATCCATAAATAAATTATTAATTATGAAAAAATCTTTGCTGATAGCAGCATCTCTAATTATTTTTGTCGTGGCTGGGGTTTTTCTATATACGCACTCGACATATAGATGTAAATCCTGGGAGACTGACGATTTATGCAATATGCATTTGGGAATAAATACGAACAATCCTTCCCTATGCGAAAAGATAAAAAATGACCCAGTCTGGAAAGATATGTGCTACACTGATATAGCAACTAATACAAAGAATTTCACATTATGCGAAAAGACAACCCTCATGACAAGTGAATGTTATTTATCAGTCACAGATTCTTCACTATGTGAGAATGTAACTAACCAGACTGCAAGATACTGGTGCTATAAGGCTGTAGCTACCAATACGAATAATCTTACCCTGTGCGAAAAGATAAATGATCAAGACATAAAAGATGGTTGTTACAGCAATCTAGCGTTCAATAACAACAACACCTCCTTATGCGATAGGATAGTCGGCCAATATTACAAGGATAACTGCTATCTTAACATAGCATACCGCACCCATGAAGCTTCCCTATGCGAGAATATAACTGGCGCATATGACAAGGACAGATGTTATTATCATATAGCATCCAGTACAAACAACTCTTCACTGTGCGATAGGATAATCAACCAAGAATATAAAAACCCTTGTCTTGCTAGTACAGGTTGAACAATTCCAGGTTTAGAATAATTATCCAGAGACTTTCTCAATAATCACCTCCCGCATTAAAGCCCATTAAATCTGAACTTTTATACCTATTCCCACTCTGGGCGCAAGAAAGTATCTGATAGAAAATATTTATTGCAGTCTATAAAAAATTATAAACTTACTTCGACAAATTTAATAGTTGGTTTACTATGAAAGATTTCTTGATTAAATTCGTCACGAGAATACCGGCAGCTACCTTTCTTTACATACTACTAATTCTCTTTTCAGGATTACAGTTCAGTCTCAATTGGCTATTTTTTGCATTAGTAATAGACGTAATTGATTGGATTGTGAGTGAAGCTACTTAAGAAGTTCTATTTTTTAAATACCATTCTCTCAAATTTATCGTATAAAAAATTAGCATCTACTTCGATAGCATCCATTCCTATGATGATTCTTTCAAGAATTCTACTACGATTGCTATCTGTTTCACCTCTTACATATAGTAGACCTAAGGGAGCATTTCTCTGTTTTGCTATTTCTACACGATAGCCATCTACTCTTGCATCAAAATATATCAATTTACCTCTATCCCTACGAGTAGTACCAACTCTCAATTCTTCTGAACTAAGGGAATTCAGCACACTTCTTATAGTATCGCTATCAGCAATCACACCTGCCGCTACGTACTCAAAATCTTCTATTCGTGTCATAACACCAATAAAATCTATAGAAACTAAAATTTTTAAAGCTTAGTCAATCAACGCTTTGATCAAGTCAGCGCGTGTTATTATCCCCACTAGTTTTCCCTTGTCTACCACAGGCAGTCTTTCAATGTCATTTTTTTCAAGCACAGTCGCAGCTTCCAGTATGTTTTCCTTGGAGCATATGCAGATAACATTTCTTGACATCAAATCCTTTACCTTGATTTTTGACAATCTCTCCAGCTCATTTTTAACTCCCATCCTGTCCTTTGCCAAGCTTGCTATGAGCATGGCAAGAATATGCGGCTCAGCTGTGTCAGCCCGTGCAGTTGAAATGTTTAGTCTCATGTATTCGATGATGTTGGTTTCACTTATAATTCCTATCACTTTATGTTTTTCAACGACCGGTGCCCCAGATATATGGCATTTAGACAGCATATGTGCAACATCAAAAACAGAATTGTCCGGTCTGAAAGAAATCACCTTTTTCTTCATGTAATCCTTTACAAGCTTCATCCTATCCTGCTCCCTTCCATTATGTCTTTTCCAGGCTGCAGCAGAACAATGTTCCCTTCATTATCGTCTGCAGCAAATATCATGCATTCGGACTCCACTCCCATCAGCTTCTTCCTTTCCAAGTTAAGAATAAAGACAAACTTCTTGTTGAGCAACTCTTGCGGGGAATAGTACTTTTTAATCCCGGCAACAGCTGTCCTCTTCTCTGTTCCAAAATCAACCCCCAGTTTGTATAAATTCTTCGAGCCTTCAATTTCTTCCACAGCAGTAATCTTTCCAACTCTTATATCAAGATTCTGGAACTCTTCGAATGAAACTTCCATATTTATAATTTCTTTTTAAAAACTTTAAAAGTATCAGACAATCTTTTTGAACAGAATCTCAGGTTTGCTGATTTTATGGTCTGGCTTTACTGCTAGCTGGGAGACAGAATCCCATTTCTGCTTATGCACGCTGCCAGCTAAATCCAATTGCTTCCATAATTTTTCACATGATAAAGGAATGTATGGCTCCAGTAAAATTGCCAAAGTTCTTACAGCATTAACAGAAAGATACAGGCAATTCTTATCTTTAGTCTTCCACGGCTCTTTTTTCTGGAAATACTGATTGCAAACTGATGAGAAGTCAGTAATTTTTCTCAATGCTTCATCAATTTTATTTTCTTCTATACTTTTTCCAACTTCCCCTGCTACAGTTTTAATAGAATTCTCTAATGATCTGTCTAGTTCATCAAATTTTTCTGGTTCTGGTACGTTTCCTTTGAAGTTGTTCCACAGGAATGTCAAGGTTCTGTGGACGAAGTTCCCTATGTTTGCTACAAGCTCGTTGTTCGTTCTTTCGATCAGAGATTTTTCTGAGAAGTCACCATCCTCGCCAAATGGAATCTCTCTGAGCAAGAAATATCTGATTGCATCCAACTGATATTTTTTTAAAAGCTCAAATGGATCGATTATATTGCCTTTGGATTTAGATAGTTTCTCTCCGCCAGTTGTCACATAGCCGTGCACAAGGACCAGTTTTGGTAATGGTATTCCGGCTGAAAGGAGTATGGCAGGCCATATGACTGAATGGAACCAATTGATTCCTTTTCCTATAAAATGAACATCGGCAGGCCAGTATTTCTCATATTTTTTGTCATCAGGATATCCTAGCGCAGAGATGTAATTTATTAGGGCATCAACCCAGCAATAAATTTTATGTTTGCTGTCAATAGGCGTATCGATGCCCCAGTTTATATTTTGCCTGCTGACTGACAGGTCTTTTAATTTTTCTTCATTCAGTCTGCTAATGATTTCATTCCTTCTTCTTTCTGGCAAAACAAACCGATTTTCTAACAGCTTCGATATCTGTTTCTGGTATTTGCTCAATCTGAAAAAATAACTCTCTTCCTTCAGCCATTCAGGCTTTTTTCCGTGCTCAGGGCATTTGCCGTCCACCAGATCCTTCTCGGTCTTGAATTCCTCGCATCCATAGCAGTAATAGCCTTCATACTGTCCTCTGTAGATATCACCGTTGTCAAAAAGTTTTTTGAAAATAAGCTGCGATACCTTCACATGCCTTGCTTCTGTGGTCCTGATAAAATCATCATTTGATACGTTGAAAACTTTGCACAGTTCCTTGAATCTCTGAGAATTTCTATTGACAAATTCCCTTACAGCTATGCCAGCTTCCTTTGCTGCCTTTTCATTCTTTTGCGCATTCTCGTCTGTTCCAGTAAGGAAGAACACATCCTCTCCATTAAGTTTGTGGAATCTTGCTATTACATCTGCACACACTTTTTCATACAGATGCCCAAGGTGTGGTGGCGCATTTACATAATCTATTGCTGTTGTGATGTAAAATTTTTTCTTCGCGAAGGTTATCACCCTTTGTTAAATACTAATGTACTATAAATATTTTTCTGTTTATTGTTAAATTAATTCAAATGTACGATACAACCAAGCCATATAAAAAAGAAATTTTAGAATTAGTCAAGCAGACTTGGGAAACGCCTTATATCTCTGTTAGGGATTGGCTTGTTAAAGAGAAATCTCCCTATAGAAATTATGAAAAAGTTCATCATCCCGATGGTATAGGTACTAAGGGCATATATCATTGGATACAGAGAAGTTTTAGAAATGCCGTTATTGACGGGATGAATGCAAATAGAAATGATTTGGCACTTAAAAGAGCAGTTCCTTATGCACTAATCGATCATCTATTTTTCCCAAAAGATGACCATAGCGCGGTTCTAGATACAATGGGTTACTTAGTTGAAGAATGCAAAAAAGAAAACATTGCTATAACAGGTGGAGAAACAGCAATTCATGACAATATGGAAGGCTTGGAAATCGGTATCATAATGTTGGGGTTTGTCAAAAAACCGAAATCAAACCGATTCAGAGTTGGAGATATCTTAATAGGGATAGGAAGTAGTGGTTTACATTCAAATGGATTTACAAAAGTCAGAGAAGTTTTTGGTGAAGAATACAGGCCAGATTTCATTCTTCCAACTTATAATTATTTGGATACAGTCCTTGCATTGAATGAAGAACTTGATATTCATGGGATGATGCATATCACTGGTGGCGCATTTACAAAATTAAAAGATGTGCTCCGTGATGACACCGATGTTATGATAACTAACAAACATGAACTTGACCCAAAAGATATATTTTTCGAATTGCATGAAAGAGGTGTATCTAACGAGGAAATGTATAAAACATTCAATTGCGGAATCGGGTTTGTTCTAGGAGTCAGTAAGGAAGATTCCAGCAGGTGTTTAGATAAAATTAAAGATTTTAAAGCTGATGTCATAGGTAAAGTTAAACAAGGTTCGGGTAGAGTGTTAATTGAATCCCAGTTCGATAATAGAATAGTAGAATGTTAATGGCGTTTACTTCAAAGTTAAATTTCTAATCTTTTAATGTTTTGTTATGAATATGGACACAAATCCAAAAATACTCGTACGCTTTTTAGAAAGACAGTTCTTTCTAGATAATCTAACAGGGACTGTTAGTGGTTATGAACCTGCGGTAATAGCGACAGGAGAAGGGAAAAGAATAGGTCATGTGATAGATGTAGAAAAGTTATCCAAAGCACAATACTTGAATTTCCGGTCTTTTGAAACACAGTTAGATCTAGTCGAACAAAAAACAGATTTGTCTGAAATACTCAAAAAAGATGAAAATGGAGCCAAATGGCTAGATTCATTCGAAAGATATTTCAAAGAAACCTTCAATGTCAATGTTCCTATGACTTTGTTGGTGGAGTCAGTGCCGTTTAAGCCGTTAGTATATGAAAAATTCCCCAACGACTATTTCAAGAGAGGATGGGATTATAGGGTACCTCGTGGAATAGTGGACTCTTTGCCCGATACAGCAAAATACTTAGGCATATTACCGCCTGTGAAACTTGAAAACGGTAAGGGCATTTCTAATATTTACTATAACAGGAAAGTTATCCGGTCTGATGGGATTATTGAAGATTATTTCATTAACGAAGTAGGTGATAGGAGTGGGAGATCTGTCAAAGGAGTTCTGTTAGGATATCTAAAAGAGTCGGATATAAAGGAAACCAAAGGTAACTTTGAAGGTGGATTTCCATTCGAACATTTCTTAAGTCTCACCTATTCTGTTTCATTACGTCAGGCGCACAAATACAATCCCCTAACAATTAGTGTATATCTGGCACAGTAAGATGATAATGAAGCAATAAATCTCTCTATTTCAAATTAAACTTGTGAAAGAATTCATCTTTCAATCTTAGCAAAGCTAGGGGTAACAACCAAATATCCGTCTTCGAGGCCGACTAGGTCGAAATTGAACTGGCTGCATACTCTTTTCATCTTCTGTATAGCTGTCTGGAACTGGCCGATGTCTTTCTTCTGCAGATCCTTTATCTTTAGGAACATTATGTTGCCTTGTTTGACCAGACCAGCAATCCTTTCCACATCCTCCAGACCGCTCAGATTGTCTATTCTTATGTTCAGCTTCTCTTGAGGCTCGGCGTCTTCAGGAAATTCTACTGTATCAGCCTTTTTCTCTGTTAGAACTTTTCTAAGCCAGTCTTTGACTCCCATGTTTTTCTATTAATAATTAGTAGTTAATAAATTTAAAGGATTATGTTGTGCCTATCAGCTACTACTAATAATTCATTGAATGTAATAATATTATATGAAGGCTTTGCTAGTTTATCCAGAATTCCCGGACACATCGTACTGGGGATTTAAGCATGCTTTAAAAATTACAGGTAAGAAATCAGCATTTCCGCCTCTCAATTTATTGACTGTTTCTTCTTTGCTGCCAGAGGATTGGGAGAAAAGATTGCTGGATATGAATGTCAAGCCTTTGAGCAGGGCTGATTTGGAATGGGCTGATATAGCAATGATGAGTGCTATGCATATTCAACAACCGTCTCTTGAACGTGTTCTAGACAAAGTCGCTGACTTGCAGAACGACGGCAAGGATATTAAGACCTGTCTGGGAGGCCCCTTTGTAACAACAAAATACATTGAAGAAACTGACTTGGAGAATAAGACCGAGGGTTTTGATGATTTAAGCAACAAGGTCGATTATCTGTTCCTAGGAGAGGCTGAAGTGACATTGCCAGAATTTATCAAAGACTTAGAAACAGGAGAAACAAGAAAGTTCTATGCTGCAAAAGAATTCCCAGACATAACATCAACACCGCTGCCAGATCTTGACTTGATAAACCCCAGAGATTACGCCTCGATGGCTGTTCAGTTTTCAAGGGGATGCCCTTTTAAATGCAAATTTTGTGAAATTCCAGCATTGAACGGCAGAATCCCTCGAGTTAAAACAAATGAACAAATGATTAGAGAATTCGACCATTTGCATGAATTTGGGTGGAAAAGTTCAGTTTTTATTGTTGATGATAATTTTATAGGCAATAAAGTTAGAGTAAAGCAACTTCTGCCAGAGATAGCTGAATGGCAAAAAGAAAAGGGATATCCATTCTCATTATTTACACAGTGCTCTATGAATTTGGCAGAAGACCCGGATCTACTTCAAAAAATGCGTGACGCAGGGTTTAACAGTGTGTTTTTGGGCATCGAAACTCCTGATAAGGCTACCTTGGGAGCAATGGGCAAATATCAAAATGTAAGACAAGATTTACTCGCTTCTGTCAGAGAAATACAATCTTATGGGATGGATGTAATGGCCGGATTCATTATTGGTAGCGACAATGACCCAGAAAACGTAGCTGAGCTCCAAAAAGAATTTATACAAAAAGCTGGCATTCCGTTGGCAATGGTGGGGCTTCTAAATGTTATGCCCGGTTGTTCGCTGTACAAAGAAATGGAAAGTCAAAATAGACTGATTGGAAAAATGGAGGATGAGAGTAGTTTTGGCGATAACACTTCCAACGGCCTGAATTTCATTACAAAAAGAAATCGTGAGACTATAATAGCAGAATATAAGAAACTGATGGAAAAAATATACAATTCAAGAAATTATTATAAGAGATGCTTAACAGCATTGAAGCATGTCGCTGGAGTAAGACATTCTATAAGACTAAACATTGATGATATTTCAGCTTTGTTGCATTCCATATGGATCCAGGGTGTGAAAGACAGTGACAGGATGGAATACTGGAAATTCATTGTCAAATCCTTGTTGAAATACCCAACAAAACTAAAAGATGCTGTTACATTGGCTGTCAAAGGGTACCATTTCAAATGCGTAATAGAAAATGCATCTAAGTTTAAAATACTTCTACAAAATCAGCAGCATGCTGTATAGAAACAGAAAATCCTGGATCAGCACCGACTACTACCACTTTCTTTCCATATCCCTTTGCCTTCTGTACTACTGGTAGAAAATCAGCATCCCTTGTAACTAGAGCTATGACATCAATATCTTTAGTTAATGCAGTTTCTACTGCTGATGCTGCTAGAGCTACGTCTACATCTCCATCCTTCTCTTCAGCCAGAATCATCTCACACTCAAAACCTTCGTTTATTATCGCTTCTATCAGTTTTTCAGGTGCAAACTGGTTTATAAAAACCTTAGCTAAAATTATCCTACCATATTTCTCCAGCCTTCTTCTCAATTCTCTCAGATCTATCATAAACTCTTTTCTAAGCATGTTTGGGCCATCTACAAAGATGGCTACATTCTTCTCTTCTTTTACAATCCTTTTTTTATTATACATGTTACCGACTTTTGTAAATCTTACCAACTAAAATCTGTTCCTTTAACAGAATTAGTTATACCACTTAAAATAGCTGTTTCATTTTCCAGCTTTAGAGAACCAGCAAAATTACTGATTTCCAATGAATTATTACTTAGATATACCACAGATTTAACACTGCCGTCTTCTTTAAACCGGGTGACACTGCCAGAAACAGATGGGATTGAGATTTTTTGTTGATACACACTGTCAACCATGGACGTGGATGGCATGACTTCTAAATCAACTTTGATCGGTTTTGATGAGGAATAAGCAAAGTCATCCAAAAATATGCTACTAGATTCACCTGATGCAACGACACTTCCTGCATTTGTATACTCAACTTTCCCGGAAAAGCCAGCAAGAGTTACACTGCATCTCGTTTCCCCTTTTTGCAGAACCAAGTCGTTAATTTGTATAAACTGCCTGCAGATACCGTTAGCAGTAAAAGTGGAATTAGTTACCGTATACATTTTTGAATAGAATGCTTCCTTATTTGAATTTAAGGTTATGGAAAACTGCGGGCCTGTAGGTTTAGGTGTTGTTTTTATAAATTGAGGCAGTTTGAAAAGGCTTAAAGTTTTTTTGCCAGCATCGGTATATAGCAGTAAGCCAACTATGCCTAAAATCAATATTAGCGTCAACCAGATTTTCCAGTGATGATGGTGTTTTTCGCTCATTATTATCTAATATTATTTGTTAAGTTAAAAATTTATTTAAGTAAGTATAAACTAACTAAAGGTGCAAAATGTCCTTATTTGGTGACAGTAGCCTATGGAATGCAGTCTGGGTAGTACTGCTAGTTGTAATGGCATTTTTCGGTACCAGGCTTATGTTTTACCAAATATTCTGGAAGCTTGCCCAGACTGCCAATATGCTTGAAGGCCTGGCTATTGGCGGAAAAAGAATTGTGATAAGAAAGATAACGAAAAATCCGACAAGACAATTGAAGGATTCTATGAACAATTTCTTGGAAGTCTTTGCAATAGAGCCTATAAGCCTTGACCCTTTTGGTATAGTTAAGAAAATAGAGCATATATACGACCTCTCAGAAAGAAAGTTCAAGGAGTTTGTGAGAGAGATAGCGCCTAAGCTGGATGGCGAGTCGCAGGCAAATCTCGTGATGGGCGTGTCCGGTGCTGTTTCGTTAAACCAGATTTCAAAGATAGTCAGGCATTATGTTGAAACTATAAGAAAAACCAAGAATTTACAGCTTGCAATGGTCTTGCAGATGCAGCTTCCTATGATTGAAAGGATTTCCAGAGCTCTGCTTAAAGGGACAGAGGCATTGGCAAATGGCTGGCCTATAGGCGATTCAATTGGCCCAATGGTAGCTGCGAATCTGATCGGTGATTCAAAGACAAAAGAGATTGAAGAAGATGTTCTGTTAGCTAGAAAGAAAATCAAAGGAAAGAATGTTTTGATAATAAAAGCCAGAGGACCTGGTGGCAGGCTTGGCAAACTCGGCAAGGCTGTAGAAAAACTGGTGAAAAGAGAAAAAATCGCCAAGATAATCACAGTTGATGCTGCTGCTAAACTTGAAGGGGAAAGAACCGGAAGCATAGCTGAAGGCGTTGGCGTGGCTATTGGCGGCATAGGTGTTGATAGGAATTATATAGAAAACATAACTACTGCCAAGGAGATTCCATTGGATGCCATAGCTATAAAGATGTCACAGGAAGAAGCCATCATGCCCATGAAGCTGGAAGTTTTAAGCTCTATTTTCAAAGTCATCAAGCTATTGGAGGATGACATTTCAAAAACAAGGGAAAGGGGCAGCATAGTTGTTGTTGGTGTAGGAAATTGTTCTGGTATAGGTAACGATAAGAAAGCTGTAGAAGAGGCTGAAAAGCAGATCAGGAAAAATGTCAGAATAATGAGAGAAAGAGAGCTGCTGGAAAAGAAAGAGTTCAGGGTTTTCACAGAACAATAAATTATTCAAACCAAGTACTAATTGAATCTTAGACCATATTAATAATTACTTTATCTATTTCTTTTCCACTACAAAGATCATATCCATAAGGACAACTGCAAAGCAGCACAGCATGTTTGAGGATTGGACGACGCGGAAAGTTTTTATTCTCTGCCTCAACCCAAAGTGTTAAATAAGGTCTATCATTAAGAAGGGATCTATAACAAGCTGGACAGATTGGAAATTCATAATCTCCATCATATATTGGTTCTCGTGCGTCCCCATCTTTATGTATAAATAGTATTTCTCTCGCAAGAAAAAAATCACTTTTAGATGAAAAATATGCACTTCCTAACTCAGGAATTTCAATTTCATTCATAAAATGCCTATAGGGCTATAATAATTTAAACTTTTAACCGATAACTAATTCTTATGAATTTGGACAATTGGCCTAGTGTGCCGGGAAGATATTACATAGGAAATAAGAATTCTTGCGTAGCTGTATGTTCATTGTCTAGCATAGATTTATTGGAGAATTTCAACAAATCCGATTATTTGAGCAAGATTTCTATAATAGGAAAAGATGTGACAGAAAACGTAGGCATAGAAAAGATTGTTTTGAACACAGTCAGCAATCCCAATATCAGATTTTTGATTTTATGCGGCAGGGAGTCAGAAGGCCATTTTGTCGGGCAGGGGATCAAAGCTTTGGTCGACAATGGCGTTGATGAGAAAGGAAAGATAATCGAAGCAAAAGGGCCCATACCATATTTAAAAAATCTGACAAACGAGCAGATAGAAAATTTCCGCAAGCAAGTAAAGATAGTTGATTTGATTGGATGCGAAGATATTCCTACTATATTAACAAAGGCTGAAGAATGCGAGAAAAATAATCCTGGCACGTTTTCCTCTGCAGTAGAAGTAAAGGAAGCGAGAACCATTATCGCAGACTACGACTCGCTCAAGGAATGGTCTGCAGACGGCAAGCCAGATGAGGGATGGTTCGCTATTTTTGTAGATAGAGACAAACAGCTGATAGTAGTGGAGTATTATCTTGGTTATGGGATCAATGCCAAACTAAACTGTAAAATAGTTGGCAAGACTGCCGAACAGATTATTGGAACGATAGTTAAAGAAAAACTGGTAAAGGAATTATATCATTCTGGCTATCTTGGCAAGGAATTGGCCAAAGCTCAGATTGCCCTGGAGAAAAATATTCCATACGAACAAGAGGGGAAGTTAGAATCAAGAAATTCAGAATCAAAATAATTTATTCTATAAATCTTATCAATTCTCCGAATTTACCCATCACTATATCAGGATTTTCTAGTTCTAATTTTTCTCTCGTATGATATCCATCACAAACAGCAGCAGAACAAACTCCTACCTCTCTAGCCGCTCTCATATCATAGATTGTATCTCCAATATACACAATTTCTCTTGGTGCTAAATTAAAATTTCTACAAACTTCTCTTAATTCTTCGACTTTACCTCTTGAATTCCCTACAATCAGAGATATCAAATTAGCAATTCCATATTCCATAGCTTCTCTTCTTAAACTTTCTTCAGGATGACTGCTTATAACTACAACACTTTTATTGTTATCTTGAAGATATTCGAGAGTTTCTTTTACATTAGGGTACAATATTGGAACTATTCCTAATTTCTTGGCTTCTTCAAGATATTTAGTATATTGACGAAAAATCTTATCCGGATCATCATTAATTCCACAATCTCCTAGAAGTTCTTGTGGTGTCATTCTAGTTCTTGGTAACCATTCTTCGAAACTCATCTTAGGTTTTCCATAATCATCTAATAATCTCATGTTAGCAGTATAAACAGGCTTTCTATCATCACTGATTACACCACTCCAATCAGTAACTACAATTTTTACTTTCATAATTCCTTTTTTACAATGAAAAGTTTATAAGCAATTATCCGAAAATCTTCTGCACGGTTTCAGCGATTTTTGCTTGAAATTCTTCCAAACTTCCATCATTCATAATAGTGAAGTCTGCTTTACTCATGCATTTTCTAGTATGCTGTCCATATTCTGGTTGGCCGGTACCTTGGTCTCTTGCGTCAATCTCAAGGAATTCCTCCCATACTTTTGGGTCGTCAGATCTTCCTCTCTGCTTCAGTCTTTCAAACCTCTGCTCAGGTGAAGAATCTGTTGCAATCAAAACAAAATCGTTGCCGAAAGTTTCTTTCAGATAATCAATCTCACCAGGATTCCTTATACCATCGATAACAATCAGTTCCTTGTTTCTTGGCAGGTAATCTATTGAAACTTTAGCAAGTATATGATTGCCATATTTTCTCCTCATCTCATCTCCAGAATCCTGCAAAGTTTTTCTGTCCAGCTTGCCTCTTCTTTTTTCCATCTCGTTTCTAAGAACATTGGAAATCTTGACATAGAAGCAGTTAAATTTCTGTTTGAGATAATCTGTTACTACATACTTCCCAGAACCGATGGTTCCAGTCAGGCCGATAACTTTTACCATTTAAATTATTTTATTGAGAATGGTTATAAACTTTATTTTTTCAAAAATCGCGGGCGTTCAATTCTCTCTATACATACAAACAAAAAGTTAATATATCAAAATAAAAAGTAAAATAAGACAAAGATGCCTTATAATGTAAAACTGATTAAAGCAGACACGCTGGCAGAAGCCTGGGAGAAAGCTGTCATCGAGATGATGACCAACGGTCATGAAAGATTTGTCCAAGCTCCAGACTATTTGACATCGCAAATGGACTCACCATTTTTTATAATTGTTGAAAACCCGTTGAAAGAGCCAAGATTGCACGAAAAGGTGGCGATACAAAGGGATCAAGCTGAAGAATATGCAAAACAGATGATTCATGGAATTAGCGATGACATAAAGGAGAATTCTTTTGATTATACCTATTACACAAGATTCAGATGGTATCCAGATTGCGAAGTAAGGGCTGACTGGCCGAACATTGTCAGAGAAGGGGATGTACAAAAAACAATTGACAAGTTATGCAACGGAAAATGCATAGCAAAGCCCATGGACCAGGTGCAGATAGCAATAGACACTTTGAAAAAGGATCCGACAAGGAGGAGTATAGTCATGATAACTTGGATACCATCAAGAGACTCGATAAAATTCGGCCCTAAGAGGGAGAAATCGGGGTCGCCGTGTTTTGTCTATGCTCAGCCGCAAATAGTTGACAATAAGCTTCACTTGTTTGTTGTGATGAAGACCAATGATTTATATAATGCATGGCCATTGAATGCTTTTGGCATGACAGAACTGCAGAAATACATGGCTGAACAGATAGGTGTGGAAGTTGGAACATATACTCATTTCTCTGTGTCGATGAACATCTATCAGGATATGTATGAGTCTGCCAGGGAATTGATGAAATAAATTTAAATTAAGAATAGGATTTTAAGAAAGTTAAAAACAAGACCTGAAAAAAATAAAGGTCTTATAAATCAGAAGCTCTGAGTGTTTTTCTTCCGTTTGCTTTCGCCCTTTCTATAGCACGTTTGACTTTCCACATGATTCTATTATCCAATTCTTTGAAGAAGTCTCCACCAGCTCTCATCCCTTTTATCATAGTTCTTACAGAAGATTTAACAGCTAATGCCATTAATCACACCTCCATTTACTATTATTTTATTTCCGGCCTATATTTAAAGATTTTTCTAATGGATTAAAATTGTAAATCCATTTTAAGAAAATACTTAAAAATGTTTAAAAACAATTACTGAGTATGATTCTGTCTGACAGGGACATTAAGCAATGTTTGAAAGAAGGAAAGATAAAGATTGAGAATTTGGAAGATCCAGAAAAACAGATCCAGCCTTCTGGTGTAGATTTGAGATTGGGAAATAGTTTCAAAGTTTTCAGGAATATGTCAATCGCTTTTATAGATACCAAAGCTCCAGTAGAGGGTTATACTGAGACTATAGAAATAGAGGACGACAAGCCTTTCATCATTCATCCCGGAGAATTCGTTTTAGCGACAACAAAGGAATACATCAAGGTTCCAAACGACTTAGCTGCCATGGTCGATGGCAGATCCAGCTTGGGCAGATTGGGCATATGCATTCACACCACATCATCTGGTATAAATCCTGGCTGGGAAGGATTCTTCACATTAGAAATTATCAATCTCGGGAAAATCCCAGTGGCATTATACCCTAACATGAGAATATGTAAGATTAGTTTTGTTAAACTGACATCAGAGGTTGAAAAACCATATCAAACTAACAAATATCAATATAGTTCAACACCCGAAGAAAGCAAGATTTTCAAAGAGTTTAAATAGAAACAACTATTATTAAAAATACAAAAATTGGAAATACAAAAATTCTGAAGTGATGTAATGGCATTAAGACCTGGAAGAACAATTAGAGCAATAGAAAGGCCTTGGACTAGAAAATCAGCTAAAGTTCCGAGGAAGAGCTATGTTGTCGGTGTGCCACAGATAAAACTACATCAGTTCGAGGCCGGGGCAAGAGACGGGGATTTCGATACTACATTATACTTACTTGCCAAGGAAGCTGTACAGATGAGAGAAACTTCCATAGAAGCTGCGCGTGTAGTTGCACAGAAATTCCTGGAAACAAAGTTGGGATTGATAAACTATTTCCTTAAGGTTTTGGTATACCCCCATCAGGTGATTAGGGAAAAGCCCATAGCTACAGGTGCTGGTGCTGACAGGTATTCCCGTGGTATGGCTGCAGCTTTCGGCAAGCCAGTCACATCAGCTGTCCAAACAAAAGTAAATAAAAGGCTGATCATGCTGAAAATAAATAGAAAGAATTTGGGTATTGCCAAACAGGCATTGAAAAAATTTGGGCTGAAGATTTCCACCCCTACTAGGGTCGAAGTAGAAGAATAAGCCACTGATAGAAGAATAAAATAATTATTCTATATTCTATAAAAAATGTTTTTAAATTTCTTGAAAATAATTAATTTTATGGGATTACTGATAGAAAGCGTGAAAGCAACCTTTTCTGTCCTAAAGAAATGTCCGCAGGTACTAGTCTTCAGCATAATTTACTTTACTTTTAGTCAATTGCTATCAGTCGAAGGATTACTAACATTCCCATTGATAATATTCATTTGTTTCTTGTACATATTCATTGCTTTATTATATACAGCCACTTTTCAACTGGTTGTAAAGAGTGCTCTCTCCTCAAGACGCGTTTCATTGATGGAATGCATTTCTTCTGGTTTAAAAAAACTGCATAAAGTCTTGGGACTGGGTGTATTACTTGGTCTCATAGGTATAGGTTTTGCAACACTGATGATAATACCGATGAGTCTTATAATAGCGAGGAGTGTTAGTATGCTAGTTGCTGCACCCCTAACAACACCATTGGTTCTTTTACCTCTGTTGGTGATTGGAATAATAGCAGTCATAATAGCCGGCATATATGTTTTTACAAGACTCACGTTTTCCATACCAATACTCATGATAGAGAATTCTGGAATCATAGAGAGTATGAAGAGGAGCTGGAAAGCGAGCAAGGGCAAGTTCTGGTCTATAGTCGGGGCGTTCAGTCTAATGAGCCTGCTCTTTATACCTATGATGATTGCGATGTCTGTATTTGGAATTATTTATATGATGCATCAAAATCCTGAATTAATAATGTATGATACAGGATTAGCATCCTCACCACCAACATTCTCATTGGCTCAGTTCATTCTCTTGATTGCCCTTGGTGTTGTGCCATTGGCTCTAATGTCATTCCTTCCAGCTGCATACTATATGAAAATAAAAATGAGAAAAGAGAAAGGATAGTAATTTTTCTTTAGATAATCAAATTAAACTTATGGAATACATCAAATGGTTTGATGAAATAACAAAAGATTCCGGTCCTATAGCAGGCGGGAAAGGAGCCAATCTCGGAGAGATGGCTAATTTAAGATTACCGGTGCCGCCAGGTTTTGTTGTTACCACAAGAGCTTTTGACAAATTTATTGAATTCAACCAGGTTAAAGAAAAAATCCAACAGCTGATAGAAGGGTGCGACGTGGATGATACAGAACAATTGATGCAGACATCGAAAAATATCAAACAGCTGATATTGGGCGGGGAGTATCCGCAAGCAATAAAATATGAGATCACGCAGTCTTACAATAAAGTTTCCCTCTCCCGGGACATAGAACTGCCGGCAATCATCCCATTATTATCAGCCGGCAGGGAGTATGCAATAGTTGCTGTCAGGAGCTCGGCCACAGCAGAGGATCTGCCTACTGCATCATTCGCCGGTCAGCAGGCTAGTTTTCTGAATGTCAAAGGCATAACTGATCTGATAGAAAATGTGAAAGAATGCTGGGCCTCCCTCTACGAGCCTAGAGCCATATTCTACCGAGCCAAGCATGATGTCAAGCGTACGAGCATAGCTGTCATTATTCAACGCATGATTGCAAGCGAGAAATCCGGTGTGATGTTTACAATCAATCCTTCCACCGGCGAGGAAAACATTGTGATAGAGTCTACATGGGGCCTGGGCGAAACATTGGTTCAAGGTGAAGTTGAGCCTGACAACTACATAATTTCAAAGACTGGGGAGATTCTCGAGAAAACGATTGGAGTAAAAACGAAAATGAGAGTAAGGGATATGGCAAGCGACAAAACCATTGAGATTGCTGTGCCAAGAGACAGAATAAATCAACAAGTTTTGACTGATAATGAGATACTAAAAATAGCTAACTATGGCTTGATTCTGGAAGAGCATTACCAGAAACCGCAGGATGTGGAGTTTGCGATTGAGAAAAACAGGATTTATCTTGTTCAGACTAGGGCGGTGACGACTGAAGCTAAAGGAACAGCTGAAGCTGAAGAAAAGAAAATAAAGGGCGAACCGATTCTGAAAGGCGTGGGCGTTTCACCCGGCATAGCTACCGGCACTGTCAGGATTATCTATAAATCAGAAGATTTTTCGAAAGTCCAAAAAGGGGACATACTTGTCACAGAGATGACATCGCCTGACATGGTTGTTGTTATGAGCAGGTCCGCGGCAATAGTCACTGATTCTGGTGGACAGACATGCCATGCTGCAATTGTTGGAAGGGAAATGGGCCTGCCAGTAATAGTAGGAGCACAGGCTGCGACTAAAACTTTGCAAAATGGCCAGCTGGTGACAGTAGATGCTTATCACGGCTTGGTATATCCGGGTGAGGTAGAAGTAGAAATAGAAAAGCCGGAATTGGAAAAACCAGAAGTGGAAGCGGAAATGGAAAAGCCGATAGTGGAAGAACTGGAAGAAGAGTTGGAAGAAGAGAAAGAAATAACAAAAGAAGGAATGAAAACAGAAACTTCAGTCAAGGTTAACTTAGTTTTTGTTCTGCCTAATCTGGAAGAGATTGCCTCCAAGGCAGATGGTGTCGGCCTGCTCAGGATAGAACACATGGTGACCAAATCAGGAATTCATCCGGCTAAACTGATAAGAGAGGGAAGGAAAGAGGAATACATCACAATTTTACTGGACGGGATAAGGCCGATTGCTCAAGCTTTCCATCCGAAGCCTGTATGGGTCAGGACTCTGGATGCGAGATCAGATGAGTTCAGAAATCTGGCTGGCGGGGAAGAAGAGCCAGAAGAAGACAATCCCATGCTTGGCTGGCACGGTATCAGGAGGAGCCTGGATGAGCCGGAACTGCTGAAAGCTGAGTTTGAAGCTATAAAATTATTGCATGAAGAGGGTTTGGATAACGTCCATATCATGTTGTCTTTTATAATCTCTGTGGAAGAATTCAGAAAAGCGAAGGATATTGCCAAAGAGATACTGCCAGATACCGCAAAACTGGGAATAATGGTAGAAACTGCAGCTGCTGCACTGCTGACAGAGGATTTCTGCAAAGAAGGAATAGGATTTGCCTCCATCGGCAGCAATGATCTGACACAGAGTGTGCTGTGTGTTGACAGGAACAACGCCAGAATATCCGGCCTCTATTCGGAATTTCATCCTGCTGTCCTGAATCTCATGGAGCATACTATAAAAACCTGCAATAACTACGGTGTGGAGTCTTCAATCTGCGGCGAAAGCGGCAGCAATCCTGAAATGGCCAAGCTATTAGTCGGTTTTGGGATAAAAAGCATCTCCTGCAACATAGACGCCATAGATAAGATCAAGCAGGCTGTCCATGGACAAGAAGAGGATTCTGTCTCTCTTTAGTGGTGAATAACCACTAAAGAGAAAGATAAAAAAGCTAAGTAAACCATATTAATTATATTAAACTACAAGAGGACAAGACGATATGCTATATGCTGAAAAATGTCATCGTTGTACAATGGTACATGGTTCTCATTGGATTGGGAGACCAAACGAACCATTAAACACAACGTGTCTTAAAGAGTTTTATAGAGACCGCCTTGAAAGGCAGTACGGTAAAGAGGCTTCTATTGATGTTCAGGTTTATCCTGAAATTGTTAAAGACGATGGGAGGGAAAGAATAGCTGGTTTGATTTTCTATGGAACCGTTGATGGTCTACTAGTCTTAGAGACTCTAGGAACATATGCCATATCGCATATCTCCGAAGAACTGCCAGAGTCTATTAGAAAAATACATAAGAAAATAGCGGCTGGTGAACTGATAGGAGAAACCTTCAATAACGATGATTATGACATTGGAAGAAATTCCTTAGATTTACTTGAAATGAAAAATTCTAAGGACCTTAAGAGAGTTTTTAGAACAGGTTCTGAGGTTTCCAAAGCATATATATCTCAATTCTTAGTATGTAATAGAAATTCTAATCCAATAGTCCCAGTGGTATATGCAGATTTTGCTGCAGAAATACAGTCTCCAGATAACACGCCTCCAGTGACTTATTTTGAGGAGAGGTCACGAAAAAGTGCTTTAGCTTCCAATTTTAGAAAATTGGGAATTTACACTCCAGAGATATGGCGTATGATAGGAAACGGTCTTCGCCATGATGAATTTTCAGAAAAATTTCATAATGCCAGAATCGCGTCTCGTGACGCTATTGTTGAATTTGAAAGACATGTGAAAAGTCTTCTAGAAGACCCAAATAATTTTTATAAGATAATCCAGAAATTAGAGGCCTCAGACGAAAGCATAGCAGAAAATTTAAGTCTCTTAGCTAAAAAATACCCACGAGAATTATATCCAAGTGTTGTTTAAACAAAGCCTCAGACGGGAATTGCACCCGTGACCTTTTCCTTACCGAGGATTCGCGGAATATCTAACGCTCTTTATCAGATATCTACTGACTGAGCCACTGAGGCATATAGAATACTTTTAATTTAAACCATTAATTTATTCAAGTTATTGTATTGCTTATTGTATTACAGTTCCTTTAAAACTTTTACCGCTCAAGAAATTATCCAGATTCTTAATGTTTTTACCATTCATCACAACGACTTTCAGCTTTATTTTTTCTGCCTCTTTAGCGGCAACAGGGTCAAAAGGCAGGTTTAACCCAGGGTCCCATTTGTTCCCAGATATTTTTCTATACGCTTTCCATGTCATCTGCTTTAGCGGTTTTGCGCCCTTGTACTTCCCCGGGTCTTTATCATACACATAGTCGGTGTTAGTCAGGTTCAACAATGTCTTTACTTTGAAATTCTTCGCCAGCATTGTAGCATCGTAATCAGTACTACATCCAGGCCTGTAACCAGCAGCTATCAACAAAGGCTTATTGAATTTTATTTTTTCTTCAGGATTGTTTATTATCCTTGGATAGGCATACTCCCTGAAAATTGTCCTTAATAGATGGGCGTTAAGCCTGGTAGCATGGATGCCGAGCCAGTCTAAATCCTCGTCTGCAAGCTTTGTTATCTCTGATGCTGCTTTCTGATAGACTCGACAAACCTTTCCACCGCCAGATATTATGATAAACTTCTTATTTCTAATGAACTTAAGAAGTAGTCGCCTGAATTTTCTCAAAAAGTTTACATCTATGCCAGAAGGAATTATCAAAGATCCTCCAAGAGAAATTATAACAATTTCCATCTTATCTTTTAAGATTTGGTGTTTTTTACTTAAATTGCCTGATTGTTGGATGTCAAAGGAAATCAAAGATTTACTGGACTACTTTGTAGACAGCATCCTGCTCTCTCACTCTATCTATGACTCTCAGTCCTACACTGTCTCCTGCTTTTGCCGTCTCTATGTTATTATGCTCTACCTGCATCGATTCGACTTTTTGCCTGACGTTAGTGGTAGCTCCTTCTATCGATATCTCATCTCCGACAGAAAGTTCGTCTTCAAGGTCTATTACTGCAACACCAATTTTTGAATAATAATGTGCTATCTTTCCAATCAGTTTCTTTTCTTCTTCCATAATTATCCATTATTGTGAAAAAGTATTTAAAAGCTTAACGTTATGGCCAAGATTAGGGTAGAATTTCCCTTATTTAGAATCTGCGAGAGATGAAATTTGAAACCTTAGTGATTAGCTAAAGCCATTATTCTTCAATTTCAGCAAAGGACTGCCTATAAAAGGATATTCTATTTCTATCAAATTCTTTTCCTCTAAAATCTTTAACCAACGTTCTAAAAACTTTTCGGATATTTTTAACTTTTTTGAAAGTTTTGATATTTTGGCGGGTCTTTTTTTCAGTTCTTCCATAATAATATCAAGTTCTGTATAGATTTTGAAACTCATTTTAACTATATTTTAATTTATAATTAAACATTTAAGTCTTATGGTAAGGGCGGAAAATGGGTTTTGAACCCATCATGAAATTTTATCTAGAAACACAACTAGTTCCATTGAAGCATTGATCTACAGGACAATCACAGATATTCACTTCATGGCTATTGTCCGGAGAGCATCCACATGCTCCAACCAAACAAGTATCTGGAAAATCATCAGCAGATTTGCAACATAGAGAAATTCCAACAGTTCCTCCCGAATTTGTGCAAGCTTGTTCTTTTTCTGATACGGAATGGGAAGACACTTTCTCAGAAACTACTGCTATAACTGGCTTTAATTTGAAACTATTGTTGCCTGTTTTTACCAATGATTTTTCTACATTAAAGTCAAGTGTCAGTTTCAAAGTAGTGTTTTCTTCTAGGACAAATCCTCTGTTTAGTTTCAATACTCTGCTTGGAATTGTCAAGTTATAAGTAACACCGTCTATAGTTACAGTTCCGGAATCTATTTTCAATCTTATTTGGGTATATCTGCCAGCATCCAAAGTCTCTTGACCTAATATTTTGCTCACATCTGTAAATTGAAGCAGATCAACAGTTTGAGTCTCGTTAACGACCACAACCCATCCAGCTTCTTGAGTTTCATTAGATTCTGTTATGTTCATTTCTTCTGTGCTTGTGTTTATTTGCTCAGCATTAGATGCTTTGTGCACACTTACTTCACTGAACGTTAATACCAGAGAAGTGATATTTCCAAATTCAGAGTTTTTTGGAGCATCCTTTACTGCTATAACTAGAGTTGATTCTGCTTGAACTCTTGGCGTATAAACAAAATATACAATCCCAGCAATTACAAGTAAGATCAATATTAACCCAATATATGCTGTTTTCATATCATCAGCGTTTAAAAATCATACCAAAGATGGATCTTCTTGGTTTTTGTTCGATTACTTTTTTCTTCGATGCTACTTTCTTTCGTATATGGTTAAATTCGCCCCAAACGATCTTCCCTTGTCTTACAAAATTCTCTTTTCTGTCCAATTTCTTTATTTTAGCCCTCAAGATGTTTATCCTTCCCTGGTTATTCTTTATCTTAATATTTAGTGGCATGACCATCCTAGTAATTTGTCCAACTTTTTTTGCCATTTTGTTCCTTTCTGGTATTATCTTCCTAATATTTCTTTCAAGCGCAGGAATCTCTCTTTTGAGTTGTCTTATTCGATTTGTCATGAATCTAACATTTCTTTCATCTTCTATTACCTGTCGTCTATTTTTATTTAATCTCTCTTGTGTTGTTTGTAGGCTTTTCTTAGCTTTGATATCAAGGAGTTGTATTTGTTTCTGTTTTTGCTTAAGCACTGAAACTTGGCTTAGAAGTTTGTTCAATTCTTTTCGTAATGGCTGCTCGTTTTTGTTCAATTCTTTCAATATCCTATCTCTGTAGATATAAAATTGTTTTTCCAGTTCAGGTATTGTTTTCATAATATATTGTTGGTAGAGTATTTAAAAATGCTTTTACAATGGAAAAATTTGAATATGAGAAATGGAATTTGAATCCGTAATATTTATAATGTCGATTAAAAATAATTATAATAAGGAAATAAAAATGAAAGAAGATAAAGAAACAAATGATTTTGTAAAACTTGCAGGAACTGTAGGAGGAATATTTTTAGTATTAGTGATAGTAGTTATCATATTTGCTAAAGAGTCACTAGTTTTTCTTTTTACCAATGCTATATGGGCCTTTGTTGTGCTAGGCATTGTGCTAGGGGCCTTCATGGTGAAGGTCAAAAATAAAAAATAATCAAACGAAACTATTAAGAGTTTTCCCTAAAATATAATTGGTGATATGATGAATCATGCGATATGTCATTTCGAAATACCTGCTGATGATGTAGACAAACTGAAGGAATTCTATGAGAAACTTTTTGGATGGAAAATAACAAAAGCAGAGGGTCCCTTTGATTATTGCCTTATAGAAACGGGTGATGTTGGGGGTGGAATGAGAAAACGTGAAAACCCAGATGATAAAATCAATGTCCACATACGTGTGGAATCTATAGATGAATACAGCAGAAAAGTTGAGGAACTGGGAGGAAAAATTCTTGTTCCGAAGCAGGCTATACCTGGGTATGGGTTTGTAGCATATATGTCAGATCCTCAAGGAAACATGTTTGGCATATTTGAAGAAAATAAATAAGCTAGGTTTTAGTGTTTTGTGTGGGATTTGGAAGGAATATGATTTTAAGAAATTTAAAAAAATCACTTTTTCTTAGATTTCCTAACTAATGGATCTAGGAAGAACAGGAAAAATACGAAGAACACATACCATAATGGCTCATTCGTTGTAAGTCCTAAGAAACCCAAGAATCCCAGACATCCCCAGTACCAATTGAGTTTCATTTTCATAATAAAATCACTTCTTAGTTTTCAATAGACGATAGTTTGAAGTAGCTATCAGGCCTATTCCAACTATTCCCAATACCATGGGCCAGTATCCCAAGTCCACTCTGAGGAAACACTGCTCTTGGCAAAACTCCATCAATGCTGCTATTAATGCTATCATCAAACCAAATGCAAACATTACTTTGTTTATTTTTATCTCCTTTCTTTTTTTGCGGGTAATCGCTAATATAGCAATTAAAGCTAACAATATTGCTACTAATGATATCCAAATTGCTTCTTCCATAATATCACTTTTTCTTAGATAATGGCATGAGATAAATGAACCAAACAAACCATACAAGCCAGATGGCTTGTTCCCAACTTGCGTTAATGAGTCCATTTATTCCTTGAAATCCCATGAATCCAAGGAATCCCAACATTCACTTTTCTCTCATCATGTTATTGCTCTCTTTCTTTTCTTCTAAAAATAATTGATAGTGAAAAACCTAATCCCAATCCCAAAAGAGTCAAACCTGGTATTGCAAAAGGATTATACGTAAAACCAAATACCAACATACCTAATCCTACACCAGCAAGTACTCCTGCAGGTATCCATCTATCACTGATTCTAGATCTTTTCTTTTCTTCTTTAGCCATTTTGACCTGTAGTTAACTTAGAAATTCTCAATTATAAATATTTGTGCGGGAGGTGGGATTTGAACCCACGAAGGCACTAAGCCACAAGCATTTTGTTAAACTCCTCAAGCTTGCGCGATTGACCAGGCTACGCGACTCCCGCTCTATCCATCAATCATCCATCAATTTCAATATTCCAAATATGGCTTTTTATATCTTTCAGTTTATATCTTTCAACTTTTACTTCTTGTAACTCTCTTCAGCAATATTCCATTCTTTCTTATCAATCCTGTTTTAATCTCCAGGCAGTATTTTGCATTCTTGTTTGCATAGATTCTCCATGTATTCGGATTAAATGTAAATGTAATAGGGACGGCTCTCTGAATTTCAATTACTTTCAGATTTCCATCAAGAAAAAGAAGGTCGAGTTTCCTCCTTACAAAGGGCATCCAGACATTATTTGCGTATATCAGTGCTCCGTCTATGTCATTCATGCTATCAAACATCAAGCCGGAGAAAGAGAAAATACCTCTGCAATCCTTGATCCTTAATATCCTATTCCCGACTTTCATTTTCACTATTCTTGGTCTGAAGATTCGTAATCTGAAGAATTTTTTCCAATTCATTAATTATCATTAATTAATTTTTTGTTTTAATCAACGATAAGATTTCAAATACTGCCCTTACAGCAAGGAATCCTGTTATCTGATTGTTTTCCATAGGCTTGAGGCAGCACAGATCAGTACCAACGATTCTACCGTCAATTGAATTTATCATTTCTTTGAAGCTTTTAAATGTCAGACCACCCGGTTCTGGCATCTCGACCGCCGGAGCTATGCTCGGGTTGAAAGAATCCACATCAAGCGACACATAAACCTTGGAATCTTTCGTGAATCCTCTTATGACTTGCTTGATTTTCTCTAGATCTTTTTCCACATCATCAGAAGTGAAATATTGAATTCCGCTTTCTTGCAGGGCATTGAATTCAAACTCGTCGCAAGATCTTGCCCCGATTAAAATTATATTTCTAGAATTCATTTTCTCGCTCAACCTCCTCAGCCAAGTAACATCATTGACTTTCATATCGAACTTTTCGTCACCGAAATAATCCATTTCCCTAATCTTCTCATCCTCATAATTGTCTTTGAAATCGGCATGCGCATCAAAAACTATCAGTTTGACATCATCAAATGCCTGGACAGAATATAGCGAGAGCAGATGATTGCCGCCAAGTATCAAAGGGACCTTTCCTCTACTGATTATCTTCTTAGTCTGTTCTGTCACCTCATGCAGGCTTGTTACGTCTCCTATGTCGGCAGTCTTGACATTCTCTAGCAGGTTCTTCTTCTTATCAAGATCCATCGGCTCGACGAACCAGCTCACGTCTCTCAGGTTTTCCAGTGCCTTGTCAGAATCCTTACCCAAAGGCACGCCAAATACCAGCACATCTGCCTCCTCTTCAGAGAAAATGTCTGTGGAAAACTTTCTTGCCATAAAACTATCTTACCTACATAAACTATAAAAATACAGAACCCATATACAATTTTATGGCATTGTGGATATTGATTCCATTTGCTATTGTAATTATAGTAGCTCTAATAGTTGTCTACTACATAAACAAGATAGTGATTCTTTCTAACAGAATAGACAATTCTTGGTCGCAAATTGATGTGCAGCTAAAGAAAAGAGCTGATCTTGTTCCTAATCTTGTAAACATAGTAAAAGGTTATGCTAAGCATGAGAAAGACGCGATAAAAATGGTCACGGATGCCCGGGAACAGATGATGAAGGCAGGAAGCATGAAGGAAAAGGAAAAGGCTGGAAACCAGTTGACTGCAGCTTTAAAGACAATTTTTGCAATTGCAGAAAATTATCCTAACCTGAAGGCAAGCGACAATTTCAAACTACTGCAAGAACAGTTGGAAGGCATTGAAAACAAGATAGCATACTCACGTCAGTTTTATAATGATTCTGTTCTGAACTTCAACAATACAATAACTACAATTCCTGGGGTTTGGTTTGCTGCCATGCTTGGCAAGAAAACACCGAGAGAATATTTTGAAGCCGAGGAAACTGAAAGAAAACCAGTTGAAGTGGAATTCTGATGGAAAAAATCAGTTTTTATGATCAGATAGCAAAAAATAAAAGAAATTCTGTTTTTTTGACTATTGTAGTAGCAGCAATACTTATCGGTTTGTTTTATCTGATTGGAATGCTTTACAAGCCGCAACTCATATTCTTGTTCTTGTTTGCCGGGTCTGCGATAACATTAATCCATGTTTTGGTCTCCTACAGAGTTGGGGACAAAATCATACTTAAAACAACGAATGCCAAACCAGCAGATGAAAGAAAGCATAGATACATTATTGATACAGCCGAGGGCTTAGCTATAGCTGCAGGGATACCAGCACCAAAAGTCTACATTGTAGAAAACGATGAAATAAATGCATTTGCTGTCGGCAAGGGTCCTAAGCATGCTTCCATTGCATTGACAACTGGAGCAATAGAAAAGTTGGACAGGGAAGAACTGGAAGGTGTGATAGGACATGAAATCTCCCATATAGGCAATTATGATATAAGATTTGCTACATTGGTTGCCGTATTGGTCGGGCTAATTGGAATAGTAAGCTATATGATGTTAAGGTCTTGGAGATTCCAAGGTTCGAGGAATGAAAGGAATAATGCTGGATGGATAATTATTTTAGTCGGACTGGTGCTTGCTATATTTGCACCGATTGTTTCTAGGCTTGTGCAGGCAGCCATATCAAGAAAAAGAGAATATCTAGCTGATGCAAATTCTGCAAAATTGACAAGATATCCGGATGGACTAGCCGATGCTCTGGAGAAAATTGAGAAATACAATGAAGGGAAGATGAAGATAAGTGAATCTATATCGCATCTGTTCTTTACAGATCCCAACAAGAGTCCTCTTGACAATCTGTTTGCAACTCATCCTCCAATTGAAAAAAGGATAAAGGTATTAAGAGAGATGTAGAAAATTATTATTGAATTCTCGAAAATCATGGGCGTTCATTTGTTTTATGTAATTTCGTTATTCATAAGAGAAATCGCCAAACACTAATATCCATCCAACAAAAAATAATATTATCCCAAAAAATGTTAATACAACTTTAATTTCAAATGTCATTCCTTCCACAAGTGTTATCCCCATAGCCCAAGGAGCTAGTGAGAGAACTATTCCTAAAATTACCATAAAAATGCCAAGTATCATAGTAGAGGTTGATACCATAAAATAAACTTGTAAATTAATAATATAAAACTCAAGAAAATCAGTATTGAATTTTGGAAATTGAAAAATCGCGGGCGTTCAATCTTCTCTATACCAAAACAACTTTTATATTATCCTATCATATTCAATCAAAATAATCCAAACAATACATCAGAATAAAATTAAAAGTCATGCTCCCTGTGGGATTTGAACCCACGTGACAGCCTAGCTTCATTATCATCTTTTTATCAAACCTTTCTGAGATAACTCGAAAGGGCTGCAATCAAGAGGTCTTTGACCTTTCCTTGACCGGGCTAGACGAAGGGAGCCTGTCAAATTTATTTGCGGTCTTATATTTAAATTTATATTTTAAACTTTAACTTAATGTCCGGAACTCCATATAAAACAAGAGTTAGTGCTGTACTCGAATATCTAGAAACGAATAAAAGTATCAATGATTTACGAATTGCTTATGGAGGAGGAGTGGGACGTTGGTTAGGGGATCCAGAAATTTTAGAAGAAGTTTCAGAAATTAAGGGGGTTCCTGTACCTGAAATCGTGCAACTTATTGAAGGAAAAAAAACAATACACAATAAAGAAATCTGTAAAAGATCAGAAACAAATGATGCATTCTATTTTCCCATTTCAACCATAACTAATTCTACAAAATCCTCAACCAGTAATTCTATTGAATGTTCAACCTTTCTTTAACTATATTCCATACTTCTTCTATAGTCTCACTTATATGTCTGTTTCCGTCAATTATATGCCATTCTGCTTCTCTGTCTGTCTTAGATATAAGTAAATAATTTTCCCTCACTTTTTCGATTGTCTGTTTTTCTTTTTCCAACCTGTCAAGAATCTCTTTCTTTGTAAAATCTTCTATGTTTGCCTGCTGCACTCTCTTTATTCCCATCTCAGGCTGTATGTCAATGAAAAACACCAAACCTGGCTTGATTATATTTTTTTCTATAGATTGCAGCCAATCCAGGGAAATGCCTTGAGCAGACTGATAAGCAAAGTTGCTGTAACAGTATCTATCAGAAATAATTATTTCTCCCTTTTCCAACAAACCTTTGATTCTTTCCTGATACTGGCTTCTATCAGCTGCATAAAGCAAAGCTAAAGTGTAAGGATCGAATTGAAATCTTTTTGTCAATCTGGCTATGTCGGTTTCAAAATTCGGAAAACATATAACAGTAACAGAATATCCTGCAGATATCAGTCTTTCTACTATTGTATTTATGTGGCTCTTTTTGCCTGATCCTGTAAGCCCCTCAAATACTACGAATTTTCCTGCCATGTTGGTAAAGTTTATTGGATGGAATAGTATAAAAAGCTTGTTAAATTCTTAATTTTAGATAACAAATTATCAATATGAAAATTAGCAAATCATTTTTCTCGATTATAATTGTTGTGAATATTCTGTTCATGGTAGCTATCATAAGTTTTTACATTGAAACAACTCAGAAATTGACTTTGAAGGATTCTGTAATTAAGAATTTACAGGATGAAAAGGCAGGATGGGAAAATAAATCTGTCTTACTTGAAGCGGATAAAGGAAAACTCAGCTCGTTTCTGGCAAATATCTCAGAGGCAAAAGAATCAGAATTGAAAAATCCGACATGGGATGAATTGGAGATATTCCTGGATTCGGATGACATAAATAAACTAGTTTATAACAAATCTTTTGATTGCACAGGGTTTGCAATACAATTGTTTAAACGGGCAAGAGATATTGGTTTAAGATGCGGGATTGTTGAAATAGAATTCGAAGAGAATACGGCTGGACATATGCTAAATGTTTTTCAGACAGTTGATAAAGGATTGGCTTTCATCGATGTAACAGGAAATGAAAATGGTACAGGCTTGGATAAAATAGCTTATGCTGAAGTAGGAAAACCGTATGGCATAATATATCTAAAAAAGGTGAATGAACAAAACGTGAATTGTGATATCAGCTGTTCCCAGCTGACAAAAGAACTGAACTATGTGAATTATCCGAATATATTTTCTTATGATTATTTTGCCAGCTTGAACAAATGCGTGAATTTCTATAAAGACTGCATCAAACAATATAATTCTGCTGTATCACAATTTAATCGAGGAAATAGAATATATAGTTTTTCCGAATTGCAAAAATGGGGCGACAATCTAGACCTTTTGGGAAATCAACTGACTCTTAATAATTTTTACATTATATCAGAATCCGGAGTTGTGAAAAATATCAATATATATTGGTAAACGGTTTATTGAAAGGTGTGTATAAAAAGATATCAGATTAAAAACTATTATGACTATGCCAAATTATGAACGTCTGCTATCAGATCAGTTTTCCAGACTGGAAATAGCTCAGAATCATCAGAATACCATAAAATTCTATCTTGAGTTGTTGAAGGAAAAGGATAATTATACATATGAGCATTCCATTAGGGTGGGGATCCTTGGTGCGAGAATTGCAGAGTATAAATCATTTGATCCGAAGGCGCTATTTTTTCCAGGAATTTTTCATGATATCGGAAAGATATTTGTCAATCCTGATATTTTAAGGAAGAAAAAAGAGTTAAATGATGCTGAATGGATAGAAATAAAAAATCATCCTATACATGCATACATCATCCTGAAGCCAATACACTCCTTTTCAGCAGAAGTCGTGTTGAGGCATCACAGATATCAGGAAAACGGTTATCCAGACAAAATTCCTGAATTTCAAACAAAATTTTCAGCAGAAACACGGTTGGACATAGACGCATATGCGCGGTTGGTTGTACTTGCCGACTTTTATGATGCTATCAATACAAGAGAAAATGAAAAATATGGCAGTAAAAAATTATCTGGTGATGAAGTCAAATCAACATTGTTAGAGAAAAATCCTTATCATAGAGAATTGATAGAAGAATTATATTGCGTCGGGATTTTTGTCAAAAATAGTGGACCCGGAGAGATTTGAACTCTCGACCTACCGGTTCCCAAAAACTTTATCAGCCGGTTGCTCCACCAGGCTAAGCTACGAGTCCAAATATAGTAAATATTAATTAGTGTTAGTTTAAGTTTTTAATTAAAGGGCTGGTAGATCAACGGTAGATCGTCTCCTTCGCAAGGAGAAGGTTAAGGGTTCAATTCCCTTCCAGTCCATCTAACTGGAGAAAAAAGTAAGAAAATCAACTAAATTAAGAAAACTCAACTATCTAGAATTCTTAACTATCTAGAATTTCATCAAACTGTTTACAAGCTTTTGTGCGGCGTCTTCTTGGTCTGGTTCTGGTTTTATAATTTGTTTGATTAACTGTTCTATAGTTTTTCTCTTCTGTATTTCACCGATTTCTGCTATAGCTCTGAATGGTAATTGGATTTTTTCAGAATCAGCCTTTACCTGGTTAAGCTCTTTTTTCATTTCAAGCAGAGCGCACCAAATCTGTGCTACTTTGACATCGTCAGCAGAACAATAAGCACATCTATGTCTCTTTGCTGCTTCAAAAACACTTGCTAATACTTCTTTATCTTCGTCTGCTAAGCAATCTTTCCAATCGCATTCTTTTTTGTTAAACATCGTTTCACTTGAATATTCTATGAAACATTAACTTTAAATACTTTACAGTAGTTACAAGTTGGAAAAATAGGACTTAAATAAGATTTAAATAGTTTCAATGAAACAGCTATAAATAGTTTTAGGCTTTCAACAATGCTTTTAGGCTTTCAACATCCGCCGCATCCACCACATCCACCATCAAAGCCTTCTGCATCGCCTCTTCCCCTTCTCCTGTTTCCTATCCCCCAGTGGATACCTTTTGATTTCCTGAAAAGCAGGACAAGAAGCAGGATAATCAATAATAGAAAGAGTAGAATCAAACCAATGATTAATATGCCTTCATAATGTGTGGAAACCTCTGTTGTTGAAAATGCCTGGGCTTTTGGTATTTCTCCTTCGTACGGCTGAGACGGAGCTCTTGCTACCTCTATTTCCTTGATATTGCCTGCATCTGATGGCAGAACATACGTTGGTGCAATGTATGTTGGCGTGACATAATTATTGTAACATGGTGCATTGTAATAGCATGGTGTATAGGGAGCATACTGTCCAGATGAGCAGTAACTAGAAGAGTGTTCTTTAGTCACCCAGTATGTAGTGCAGTCTGAATTCTGATAAAGCTGTTGCAGGTCATTGCCAGAGCAACTGTAGCTATCTAGATACCTTCCTACGCATGCAGCAGAAGGATTGAGGATATAACTACCAGAAGCTATGGTTGAACCACTCGGGCTTCTGATTGTTAGAGAAAGTGTGCAAGCATTTGTCCTTCTCACAACTCTGACAGTAACAGCGTTTGACAATGTGCTGCCTTGCGAGATTGTAAAGCTTGACGGGCTGGCAGATGTAGATGAGTCGCAATCCCCTGAAGTCGAATACGAGACTGAATATGTGACAGGTGACGCGCAACCTGAAGAGTAATCTCTTGCAAAAATATACCAACTGCGGTCTGAATCACTATAGCTTCCCGAAGATGGTGATGTCGAAAGCGAATAGCTGCAACTTGGGTAACTTGGATAGACTGTATAAGTTGCATAACCCGTTGCTGAATAATATGGATAATAGCCGTTTGTTGCTATTAAGCTAAACTGTGTACTCTGTGTACTTGTTGCTGTGGTAGGAGAGGTTAGTCTCATACTTGTTGACCCTGAATATCCTGGGTAAATTGACAGACTTCCTTGGTCTAAATAACATCTCCAGCCGCTAGGGCAATAAGGACTTAAGCTGAAAGCAGAACTACCGCAGTAGCTGTTGTCATTATTTGTTACTGTGACTGTGTAAGATAAAATTGAACCAGCTGATCCTTGCTGGGAAGATGGTGTGATGCTTACAGTTGGAGCTGAGCGTGCGCAAGGAGGTTGATAGCTCTTAACAGTAAAATAATCAATAGCATATCCTTCGCTGCAGCAATCGATCGTTGAAACAGCCTTTATTCTGTGTGAACCTGCAGAAATCGAGCTGGAGGTTGTATAACTATAAGTGTAATAGCCGTAAGAATCGGTATGAGTTGTACCAATGGAACTGCCATCTAAATACAAGTAAACTGCTGGATCCCCGCAATCTGTTGTAGTAGTAGATGTTACTCTTCCGTTGATGGTAATACTCTGTCCTGCGTTGATAGTTTCTGGATAAACTGATACTGTCACATGGGTATTACAAGATGTAGGACATGGATTTACCGGAGGATTGGGATTGGTAACGGTCAATATTGCCCAACCCATTTCACCGTATTTATAATCATAATTTCCGTCTCCATTCTTGTCTATGCAAAGAGTGTAGTAATAACCTCCTGCAGAAGAAGGAGCGGCAAAAGCCGGACCAATACAGCCATCTCCGCTGACTGTACAAGAGCTAACTGCTGGCACTCCTATGTCCGGGCATCCTGAACCCCGCGTAAAATAAACAGTTCTATCACAACCGCTCAATCCAGAAGCTGATGGTGTAACCAAACCATTTGCAGAGACTGTAGAAGGATTTAATGTTAAAGATGGAAAGCCAAAACAATCAGCAAAGACAAAGCTAGCAAAAGCTATAAAGGTAAATAAAAACATAGATGAAGCTAACAGGTGTTTCAGTTTCATAAGTATATGATAAAACCAAAGCTATTTAAGTGTTACTCAAACATAGTTAAATCAAGCATACTTAATTTTAAAAGTTTTTTTGTTTCCACTGCTAATTATATTAATGTTGATGTTTTATGTTGATAGCAGCTACTGGTGATGTCCACTCGCCACAATACTATGAAGAATTTGTTAGAGCTGTCGATATAATCCAGAAAAAGCCAGACCTGTTTTTAATGGTTGGTGATATGATTGGACGTGGCGGGATAGAGGAATATGAGAAAATCTACAACGCTTTGTTCGGCAAGATCACATGTCCTATAGTTTCATGCTTTGGCAACAATGAATTCATCCCTGATTCCACGCAGGAAATAAAACAAAGATACAGAGAGATAAGATTCCTCTGGGATGACAGCTTGATTTTAAAAATTGGCAATGCTTCAGTTGGTGTCGTCGGGACTCTGGGAAGCCTGGATGTACCGACAAAATGGCAGAAGGAGAATATGCCAGGCATAGAGAGAACCTATCTTGAGAGAGTTAACTTTGTGAACAGGCATTTGCAAAGACTTATGGTTGACTTCAAGATTCTTTTGATGCATTATGCTCCGACATACAAAACCCTGGAAGGTGAGAATCCCAACTTCTATGGGAGTCTGGGCTCACAGGCATACGAAAATGTCTTGATGAGCAGAAAACCTAATTTAGTAGTTCATGGCCACAGCCACAGAGGCAAGAAGATGGCATGGGTAGATACAGTTCCTGTATTCAATGTCTCCTTTCCTGTCAACAGGGAGATTGTGATTATTGATACGGATCAGTTAAAACCTGGGTTATCTAAGTTTGTTTAGTAGTTTTTTATCATGATTAATCCAACTTTTCAATAAAATCGAGACAAACATGAGCAAACCGACGCCCGACATTACCTCTTTAAGGAAAACATTTTGTACATGAATATCGGCAACAATAATTTTTCCATTTTCGTACAGACCATCCAATGCTACGATATCCCCTGCCTTAATTTTTTCGGACGTGACTATTTCGATATTATGATTTTCTCCCAGTCTTATGCTGGCTGGATTTTCTGAGACCACTACCCTGTTTGACAACGTTATATTTTTACCCTCCCAATTTTCGGGATGGTTCAAAAACTGGTAGTAGTAGAAATTGTCCAGAATTATATTTCTAGTGAAAAAAGGAAGAATGATAATTATCATCCCGAAGATCACCAGCCTCTTTATGCAGAAGGCATCGAATTGAATCCTTTCTTTGAGCAATGCGTAAACGAGCAAAACAAAGGAGAATATCTGAAGTGAATAAGTTATAGCGCTTTCTTGCCAGAAAAGATTAAGGGAATACGGTGTAAGATTAAAAGGATAGAAAGGGAATATCATGTTTCCCTTTTGGAGAGAATCTATAAAGAGATGGAGCGAAAGAACAAAGCAGAGAATAATGAATGACTCTTTAAATTTTTTTGTCGAATACGCAACTGCTAATGCGATTATCAGCAAAAATAATGGGGTGTGGAAAGGGAAAAAATACGTAAAGGCTTGAGTTTCTGTAAAATGAAAAAATCTCATTAGAATTACAATTCCGATATGTGATATGTCTGGAAGAATAGTCCCAAGAAATACAAGTAATAAATTTCTGATTTTCAGCATTTTTGAAAAAAGATAGGATATGCCGAGATGAATTATCCAATCTGGAATCTCTGTTCACCTTATAATTATTTTATCTTGCTTTCTTAATGTTTTTAGAATTCTAAAAAGAATAAAAATTTAGGCTAGGAACAGAAAATTAATCAGATATCTTGCCAGAATGAAAATGCCCAGTCCAACCCCTATGAAGATAGGCATTCTTTTAATCCCAAGCTTCATGTTGCCTTCTGCCATAATTCCATAGACTAAGCTAGCAAAAATCGCTACTAAACTAATTACCGAGAAATAAAACACATTGACCTGGAATGGTGTTACAGTTATTGCTCCAGAGATATATGAAAGACCTACAGGCAGCTGGGCACTCTCGCCTATGATAGGTCTCTGCAAAGATATGCTGAAATCAACAAACTTTGAAGAAATGCCATAGATTACAGGAGCTGCAATACATGCTGAAAAAATTATAAACATCGTATACATGGCTAGGTTGGCTTTTACATCTTCTTTTAATAAATCAAAAGAACGCAAATCTTCTGCTATCTCGCTTAATAAACTTTCTAATGACCCACCTGATTTTATTCCCTCAGATATAAGTTTCATGGTTTGCTTCACTGTCTCGGATCTAACTCTTTCACCCATGTTCACCAAAGCATTACCTATGGGAACTCCGCCAACAATATCCTTGCCCATCGCATGCATTTCATCTTCAAGCGGTCCAAACTCTGGCTTTGCTGCAGAGAGTATGGCTTTTTCAACTGTCATGCCTGCACGTAAGTTGGCTGCAATGAGGGATAATGCTTCTGGGAAGTTACGCTCAAACTGCTTCGCTCTGTTGTTTGCAATCATCGTCAAGATTGAAAAAGCAAGCAGGTTGAATGCAAAAAAAGTAAGCAAAGACGCTATTGCAATTGTCAAAACTGAAGCCTTAACGGCAAACGCTATTAAAGCGGCTACCATAGATGCCAACAGACTGTAGATGAAAATTTTGCCAGCAAATATTCTAGCGTCTGACTTTATGTTTGTGTAGTACAGCAAATCCTCTAAAGATTTCACATAGAAGTGCGGTAATGCTGATCCAATCTTATCAAATATTTTCAATAAACCACCAGACTAGGTCTCCTACTGTTCATTATACCCAGGAAGAAGAATTGCAATACAGTAAAAACTATACCGACAGCAATGAAGACATAGAGACTCAAGTTGATGCCGATATAGGTGGAAATCATAACGAAGAATGTAATTCCTATTGCTGGAAATATTATGGAAATTACAAGGTAAAACACTGACCAGAAATTAAGCTCTCTGCCATATTTTTTGGCAGTAGTCGTTATAGACTGGGAAAGGAATTGTATTAAAGAGGTCAGAGTGTTGTTTAAATCTGCCCCTGACTTTATTGTGGTGCTTATCTGTAGTAAAGCTCTTCGGAAATAAACTGACGGATTTTTAGCAGCTGTTTCTTCCAAAGCCGAATCTAGGGAAACTCCAGCATTAACCTTCTCTACAAGAGACTTGATCTCTTTCGAGAGTTCACCATAACCCTCGCTCAAGCTAACAAGAGCCTGGAAAAGTGGAACTCCAGACCTGACTTTTATGGCAATGTGGCGCAAAGCGGTTAACAAAAATTTTTCCAGTTCCCTACTCCTTCTCATGGAATATAGCCTAGGGTAGGATATTATGTAGGAAAACATGAAAACTGAGAATACAAAAATTATTGTCAAAGCAACAGGTATAAAAACTAGTGATTTGACCAGGAACAGAACAGCCAAGGAGGATAAACCCATGATTATAAAAAAATAGATTGATGTAAACAGCGCCATGTTTATGTATCTCTCAGGGGTTAGGTCAACCTCTGCCTGCAGCAAGTCTGTCTTGAGCCTTAATAGAATGAAATTGAAAATTCTTGCAAGATGCAGATGCTGGGTAGAAGATTCTGACAAAAGTCTTGGAGGTACGAACTTGAACAATTTTGGTAATTTTGACATCTCAGCCATTGACCTCAAGCTCCTTGGCAAATGCTCCTAACATTTCTTTTGGATCTGTACCTGACCTTATTTTTTCGAGCACATTATCCTTATTCTTGTAATACTCTGCTATAATTTTTCCCACAGTGTTTGTTGTATTGATGTTGTTCGCCACTATCCAATCGATAACCTTCTTCTTATTATACATTTCGTTTTTTAGATCTAGATAACTCATCCCAGAGAGTTCACGTATAGAATCGAGGAGTTTCTTGCTTGCATTCTCTAAAAGTAGTTCGCCAGTTTTTATATGGAATTTGAACAAAGGGTTTATACTTACATGATATTTTCCATCATCCCCGATGAAAGGAGATATCTCAGTAATTTCTGTCAATTTTCTTACCCTCTCCCTTCTCAATCTTCCCAGAATTAGAAACAGATCCAAAACAGCAACCATGCTCTCAGGCACATCTATTGGTGGGTTGGTAAGCCTTACCAATGCCTCCTCGCTATCGAATGCATGCAAAGTTGCCAGTACGCTATGGCCAGTGTGCATCGCTTCAAACAGCACTTCAGCCTCCCGATTCCTCCTTATTTCACCCACTATTATTCTGTCTGGCCTCATCCTGAGGCTGTTGACAAGCAGATCGAGCATAGAAACCTCACCTTTACCTTCAGGGTTTGGTTCCCTCATTATCATTGGTACCCAATGCAAGAATTTAGGGAGATTTAATTCTTTTGTATCTTCGATGCTAATGACTCTCTGGTTTGGTGGAATGAAGGCGGATATTGCGTTAAGAAAACTTGTTTTTCCAGTTGCAGTACCACCAGCGATAATTATATTCGCTTCATATTCAATGGATAACCAAATAAGACTTAACAATGAACTACTGACGGTCTGGTTCTGCACAAAGTCTGTTATCGTGAATGGTTTTCTTGGAAATTTTCTTATTGTTATTGTATTGCCCAAAGTGGATACTGGGCATAGTGTTGAGTTAACCCTATCACCCGTTGTTAGATGTGTATCCATCAAAGGTTTCAACTCTGTTATTTCCCTTCCTGATCTTCTTCCTATGGCAGCAGCATAATTATAAATCTCTTCCTCTGTCTCTATTTTTATATTAGTCTTCAGCCAACCGTGTTTTTTATGATATACCCAGACAGGCTCCTCAGAATTGTTGACTACAATCTCTTCTATCCCATCATCGCTCAACATGATCTCCAGTGTACCTAAACCAAGCATCTCATGCAGTAAATAATAAGCATACATCCTTCTCAATTTTTCATCCAAGGTTGGGAATTTCATTGAAATAAGCTCCATGGCTTTGTCGAAAAATTTCTTTTTGATAACCATGCTTTTCTTCAGATCCAGTATCTCTTCCATACTGATTTTTACCTCAGTAATCATCCGATCTTTAATAGATTCAATCTCTTTTAAAATCGGCTCTTCCAAATAGGGTATTGTGACTGTATAGATAGGGACAAATTGATCTTCAACCATGCAGATGGAGATTATGGCTGGAATCTCGTCAGAATAGACAGTATATTTCTCTACTTCATCTTTACTTTTACTTGATGGTAAGGGTACAGTGTAAACTTTTTTTACAAAAAGGTTCTTTGAACTCCGATACCCCTCTCCCTGCGTTTCACTCACAATTAAATATTGATTTTTTTATATAAAATGTTTTTTTATCTAAAATGTTTTAATAGCAGTTAAACCCATCGGATGTTCCTGAGAAATATAGATAATCAACACAACTCAAACCTGATTTGAATGGCAAACCTTCGGATATAAATTCAACTGGATTGACAAAAGAAACTAGGCCTATCGCATTAGGCATTCCTTTTCTTGAATCGTCGATATACTTCTTGCCCTCGAGCCTATCTAGATAGCTCGGACCAGAGTAGCTTTCATGGTAGTTTCCGTTAGTTATCTCTGATGTGAGACTCCATACTGAATAGGTTACATTTTCGATAAACACTTTTTTTCCATCACTCAGTCTTGATAGATCATCGGCATTGCTTATGAAAGGAACTTGAGTTGTATCTGCTGAGTTGTTGGAGACTGCGCTACCAAAGTTTGCCAAGTCGATTGTTGATAAGTTAGCAGTCGTGACTAATGTCTTGTTACTATTGCCAGAATTAATGTCATTTTCTGTAATCCCTATAGCCCAGCCAAATCCTCTAGTACCTTTTGCCAGAGGGATTGCAGTAGGTTTTTTTATAAATCTTGTTACCTTTCCATTGGTTTCAATTAGGTACAATGGGTCTTCAAAACCAGTTATCGGTACTTTCGAGCTCTGTGTAACAGTGTGGTTTATGCTGCTGTTGGTTTCTGTGTCCTTCAGAAAAATCTTTATTTCTGCAGAAGAATTCAGGTTCCAGGAATCATAAGGGTTTATCGATACAGAAACAACCTCGACAGAGAAATCGAATCCTGCCTGTTTTGCAATAGTTGTATAATTGTCTTTCCAGCATAGAACAGTGTTACATGTAGACCCACCTAAACCTTTCAGTGAAGGAACATCAACGCCGTCTAAAGTCCCGTTTAAAACCATTTCAGAAATATTTTTTGATGAATCTGATAGAGGCCTTCCAGTGGTAGCTATTAATTCATCAGCATGCAGTATGGCCCTCTGCGTGCTTATTTTTAGTGATCTGCTCAGGTCTTCTAACAAACTCTTGTGGAAGCTGTTCAGGTCGTCTGCTCTGACTTTATTCGAGAGGTTCTGTCCTTCTATCCTAGCACTGTTGAAGTACATTATCATGAGAATTATCGAAGGTGTGAGTAGCAATAGGGTTAACAAAGAGTAGATAATTCCCTTTCTTCTGCTAATTTTTAACTTGAGATTGTTTAACTTGATATTGTTAACTCGAATTTTATCGGCCCCCATAAACTTGGAACATTGCTATATTGAATAATCTCCATTTTTAAGTCAGGAGTTATTTCTATATCAATTGGGTTTGTGATACTACCCGGAAGTCCTGGGCAAAGATTGCCCTTAAAATTTGTTTTATTTAGCAATTGAGCAAAAGCGCTGTGGAGAGCATTGTTCACAGTGTCCAAATCATTGACTTCTATGACTGTGTAATCCGTAGGATTCCCCATCTTCACCGTAACATTGTCATCATAATCGCAGTTAAAGTCTCCACGATTGAAATATACATTAACATAACTTCCATTGGATACAGACATAACATTGGTAAGATTGGTAAAAGCACTGAATCTCACTGTATAGAACGCCTTGTTGTTTGAAGAGCATTGACTGCTTTTTTCTGTACTATTCTTTGCCAAAACTAAACTAAGGTCGTTGTTTTCCTTTGTTAAATATGCTGGCGAGAACTGGATGTTGAAAGGATCTCCCAAGTCAATATACTGAGTGCCAAAATTGGTAAGGTTGAAGACAGGTTCCCAATTGTAGATACTGTTCCTTACTGACAATGTCTGCGTCCAAAGCTTGGAGGAATAGGAAGTTACCCTTATGTTATCAACGCTGAACTGTTCTGGGATAGTAACGTTCCCATTGCAGCCATTATTTAAACTGAAGGTAGGAGTTTCAAGTTTCATTGCTATCTCACCGAATTGGTACGCAGGCACTTCCGGTGTGTAGTCAAATTCTAAATAAGAGTCTGAAAATAATGTCGAGTTCACATCTGTAGCAGACGCTGGCTGGAACTCATAAATGATAGACTTTTCGATCATTTTCTTTGCAAACTTCTCGTAAATCTCCTTAAGCCCCTCATAGTTATCGCTGGCAGCCCATTGTCCTCCGCCACATGCTGCAATCTGTCTAAGCAAATTATTGTTGGCGTTTCCACCGAAGCCAACAGCATAAACTGTGATATTCTTTAGGTAAGCATCATAAGCTTCATTAACAGCTGCTTTCTCCTGAGAAGTTAGATTGCCTGGAGTATAGTTTGCTTGAGGGCAGAGGTCATTATCAGAGTGTGGACAACCTGAAGGAGTCTCTTTTTCTGCACTTCCATCGCTCATAACAAGTATGTATTTTTTTCTTACCGGGTCGGTGAGTTTCGATGCTGCTTCAGTAATTGCACCGCATAGAAATCTTTGGGCAACACCGCTTGCTGCTTCATAACCAGTTACGTTATTTATCAAAGTTAAACTGTTATCTGTAACATCATTAGTCCAACAAATTCCCTTTGGGCAACTACCAGGAATATCAGAAGCATAAGATACCAGTCCGATTCTATTTCCAATATTGCTCAAAATAGTGTTGATAAAAATCTTATCAACCGCTATTGCTGCATCCATTCTAGAAATAGTCGTTGTGCCATTTGGTATATCTACTGTACTCATTGGGGGAACACGACTGGTAGTCAGAACTACTTCAGAATACGTCGGACCAACAGGACTTATTCCATAATGCCCAATTCTAAATGGAACAGTCCTCTGGCTTAGGAAATTATAATAATTGCCTAATAACGAAGAAAAGGTGGTGTTGTCTATGACTGTCGATGTGTTATTGTAATAGACATTCTTGTTACCTATGTTGACAAAGACCTTTTCATGGGACAAGATGTGCAGATTCATCGTCATGTTTGTTATAGTCCCGGGCACATAAAAAGAATCATATAGATTTATTATGCCGTCTATTCCTGGTAGATTGTATCTCATAGTATTAGGAACACCAGCAGAAAACTGATCTGTCTCATATGTGACTTTGATGTAGCCACCGCCAATTCCTTTTTTGGTTATGTTAGTTTCGGTGAAATTAATGTCAAACTTATTATTTTCTCCAGCTGTTATGGTTTCTAAACAACCTGGATATGATAGGTCTGTGATGTTCCAGCTATCAACTGGGAAGGTTCCAGCAGCAGTTTTTGTGAAAAGTCCGCAAAAATCGTTGTTTATGTATAGACTGAAGTTGCTGTCTACACTAGCTTCCATGTATGCAGAGGTTATATTGGCACCAGAGGGTATGTCGTTGATGAAGAATGTCAGGTTGCCCTGACCAACGTATCCACCAAAATACAAGTATGATGAAAATACTTTTGACGCTATCTTGTCTAGCCATGCTCTTGCGACAAAACCTTTTGTAAGCTTGCCTGGCTGGAAACCCGAGAGTATTTTATTTGCATTGGAAACTTCTGTGGATGCAGAAGTAGTGGGAGAATAACTATAAATTTCTTGTCCATCAAATGCTGTCAAATTATAATTCAGAGTTTTCGGCAGTATTAAAGATATGGTTTCGTTGGATACATTCTTCGCAGCTTCAGAATAACCCTCTGACCATAAAGTTCCGATTGCTTCTATTATGCTGCTTTCATTTTCTATGTTTCCATTTTCCATTTGTTGTTTCAAAGTCAACACTTTGTCAGGAAATTGGTCGATAAGGTCTTTTACTGTGATTTGCGACATTACTTCCAAAGAATCTTTTGCATACAGCTGGACTCTTTCAAATCTCTTATATGGGGAAACATTTTCTATGTTAAAAACAGACATGAAGGCAAAGAGAGACGTCAGAATAGTTATAGCAATCAAAGCTTCCAGGCTGAAAACGAATCCTTTTTTCATATTGTCACCACAAATACATGTTCATCTTTCCGATGTATCTCACATCACCATTTTCTATGATAATCGGGCGTGAAATTCCGAAGATGCTGCTATTGCTTTCAGGGGCTTTATCAAATGCCATGTCTCTGCCATTAATGTTAAGCACATTCCCATCGATACCAGTAAAGTCTATATAAATTTCCTCAAAATTCAAGCCAAGTATTTTTTTCATATCATAATAGTTGAGACTCGTTAAGGCAGCTATCTTATCTGATGATAATACATTGCTGCTTACTGCAAGACCAAGCTGGCTTATTGATGAAGGACTGAGGCTAGTCCAATTGCTTGGTGTGCCAGGAGTTTCTATTAACATAGTTGAAATTGAGACGAGTTCGGTTTGCAGCATATTGTTTTGTTTTTCTTCATCAATCTGTGTGTTTATGTTATTCCATATGAAAATGGACATGCCTATAATGAAAGTGAAAAGGGACATTGAAACTATGAAATCCAGTGAGATAATCTGGCCTTTTGGTTTTTTCATTTTTTCACGCTCTCTCGATGACTATCTCGCCATCTACATTTGACAGTTTAGTAGTACCAAGTGAAATTGGGAACTCGTAACTACTGCCGTTTGTTACGTTTTTTGTTGGCATCTTTTTTGTTAAATAAGTGTTATCCCATTCGATTTTTATTGTTCCATTGCTCAATGCAGATACTTTGTAGAAACTCAAAGATTCCGTAGGTGGTATTAAGTTGAATGTCTTCTGATAACCGTCACCTATTTTCAAAGCAATGAATATCTCATTTTCTATAGTGTTAGCAATCCCCTCCGCATCTGTAGTAAGTTTTTTTTGTTCAATCATTGATCTTGTATCTGCGTCAAGGACAAAGATGCCCAGAGCAAAAGTGAGAAGAATAGCAAAAAATATGAGAAGTTCCATTGAACTCTGAGATTTAGGGTCCTTCATTTTATACATCTTCAATAGCCTATAAACACAGAATCTCCAATATTCTCAACAGTAATCTTGTACGTTCCTGACGATGTAGGCAGGTTCCCAGATACATTCTCTTTGGTTGTCTGGTAAACGTCTGTCTTGCCAGAGCTTGTTGTCATATTCAGCATTACTGTGTTATCACCCACAAGAGTTCCTGATATTCCATCAGGGAAATACAGAGTCATAACAATCTTTGAGTGATTTCCTTGGAGAAATATTGTGTCAGCAGCCTCAGCTATTTTGTTTACAGTATTCTGGGCTGCGTTGATTTTATAGGAAGTCAAATATTCGGTTTTCGCCGAATTCACGTATACTATTGTCGCTACTATTATCGAGATACCAATCATGAAACTAAGAAGCATGTCGAAGCTGGCTTGTGCCCTTTTAATCATATATATTATTATTTTTTTAGTAAAATAAAATGTTAAATAAAAGGAAACATATATTCTAATTATTGGTGTAATCCTTGGCAGATGAAGAAAAACTATTCGAGAAAATTATCCCAAAAGAGAAGATTTCGGAAGAAGAAAAGTTGTTAAAGGAAAAGGCTGTATCGAAGGTTGTTGAAAAACGAAAAGAAGCTCCGGGTGCAGAAGTTCCCCCAACTGAAAAGAAAGATTTGAGTCACATTGGCAATGAACCGGATGAGTCAAAGAAAAAGATGGATAGCACGAGCCATATTGATAAGGAGCTTAGTGAATTTAAGGGGAAGGTATACAAGTTTGAAAATATATTAAAGGGTTTTGAAGACATTAATGTTTTGCAAGAAAAAATGGGAAATCTTGAAAAAATAAAGGACTTTAGTGGGTTGCTCGCGAAGTTTGATGAAAAACTAAAGCAGATTGAGGAATCTAAGGAGCAGGTTATTTTTTTGAGGAACAATGTAAAAAAGATGTATAAGGAAATTGACGATAAGCTCTGTGACCTTGAAACTATTCTAAAGAAAACGCATAATCTTGACAATTTGTACACAAGGATGGAAAATTTTGAGTTCTATATAAAAAATAAAATCAGGAGTAATTCTGATACGTCGGAATTCTCCCGTGAAGCTATTGAGCAAATGAAACTTTCAATTTTAGAGCAGAAATTTCTAGCTTTAGTTTTGTCTTTGCCGTTTGTAAAAGAGATAAACCTTAAAAGGAACATTTTGGAAAAATTACGCAGAATCATAGACGACATGAGAATGAAAAACATGTGGGATCTTGATAAGAAACTTTTGCTAGAAGAGATTCTAAAAACTCAGGAAGAGGATATAGTAAATTATTATTCTCCTCTGGAATAAACAATAAATGCTTTAACATCTTTCTATTTTATAGTTGATTTAGTGGGAATCAAAGTTCTAATTACCGGTAAAGGAGCAAGAGAGCATAGTATTTCACAAGCTTATGAAAAAAGCCCACAGGTTAACAAAATTATTGTTGCACCAGGGACTGATTTTATTGCTTATGGAAGAGAAAAAGAAGTTGTAATTGATAAAGAGTGTTCGTTGGAAAGTCCTAGGTCGTTACTTGAGATTGTAAAAAAATATAAGCCGGATTTGGTGGATGTTGCACAGGATGATGCCATTGCAGTTGGAACTGTAGATTTGTTACAAGAAAGTGGTTTTCAAGTTTTTGGTCCAACAAGACAAGCTGCAAAAATCGAATGGGATAAGAGATGGTCTCGAGAATTTATGCAGAGGCATCAAATACCTGCTCCAAGATTTAGATATTTTGAAGATGAAGAACCGGCAAAAACATATGTGAAAGAATTGTACGATGAAGATTCTGGTAAGATATACTATGTAAAAGCAATTGGTTTGTGTTCTGGAAAAGGTGCTCTTAAATCAAGAAATTTTGATGAAGCAGTTAGAAACATCAAAAGAATGAAAAGTCTGCCAAATGATGCTGGTAAAAGCTTTCTTGTTGAAGAAGGATTGATTGGAGAGGAATTTTCTTATTATGCTATAAGCGATGGTAAGAATTATCGTATTTTCAAATCAGCACAAGACAATAAAACTGTTTGTAATTTTGATGAAGGTGACCAAACTGGTGGGATGGGTGCTATTTCCCCTGCAATGGTGACTGCCCCGCTTTCTAAAGAAATTGAAGATCAACAGATTGCTAGAGCCATAATAGGAATGGAAAAAGAAGGTGTTCCATTTACAGGCATATTATATCTTGGTGGAATTGTAGTAAATGGTAAACCATTTAATATTGAGTATAACGCCAGATGGGGGGATCCAGAATGTCAAGTAGTGCTACCTTCTGTTGAGACTGATTATATAGATATTGTGATGGCTTGTTTAGAAAGGGGACTCGACAAACTTGAAATTAGGCAAGATAATAAAACAAGACTTTGTGTAGTTGGTGCATCTCGGGGCTACCCAAATGATTACAAAGCTGTTAAAGGAAAAAGAATATATGGTCTTGAAAAAGCTATGAAAATTGAAGGAATTACGATACTTGGTGCAGGAATAGATATCAGAGACAATATGTTTTACGCAAATGGTGGAAGGCTATTTAGTATTGTTACTGAAGGTGACAATATTCTAGAAGCGAAACAAAAAGCATATTCTGCAATTGCATACATCTCTATCGAAGGAAATAATCTTTATTATAGAACAGATATTGGCTGGAGAGACATTGAAAGATTTCTGAGAGAAGTTTGAAGATATAATTTTTCAAAAATTATAATAAGAATGTTCCCTTGCTCCGTGCTTCTGTTATCATTACTAGCTTGACTCATCATTCAACAGAGGCTTAGGAAGCAAGGTAAATAATAATTTGTTCTTACGTTTATAAGTTTTCCAGAATATGGAATTACTCTATGTAAATTACTCTACATAGTATGGGTAAACTGATTGCTCATATGGTAGGCTTACACTGTTTATCTCATCCAGATCTCCCAAATCATTCATTTTTATCATCTTACTAGATATTGTGTATAAGACATTGTCTATGTAAAGCGATCTTTTTATCTGGTATGGATAGTCATAATAATACATATTCTTCTCTACAGTCTCATTGCTATGGGTTATCGTTCCTTTTAACGTAATCCCATTTGTCAAATCAACACTGTATACATAAGCCCCTCTCCATATAACTTCCCCATAAGCCCAGTCAGGAACTTCTCCATTATACTCAGCTTCGTTTATCTCTGCAAGTGAAACGGGTATCACGAGCAAATTCTTCTCCTTATCAAATAAGAAAGCTTTGTGATCTCTCAGAGCCTCGCTATCTGTTCCTCTGTCTCCAATCTCAATTTTTCCTATTTCTGTTGGGTTTTCAACATCAGAAACGTCGAATAGAGATATCTTCAAGCCCTGATACCACGCAAAATTCTCATCTCCACCCGCTGTTTCCTTTCCTATGCCGATGATATGATTCTCATCATAAGGATGCAGGTAGTCGGAATATCCTGTTACTTTCAGGTATCCTAAAACTTTTGGATTTTCAGGGGCAGTCAGATCAATAACAAACAAGGGGTCTATCTTCCTGAATGTGACCACATAAGCTCTATTTCCCATGAATCTGGCTGAATAAATCCTTTCTCCCTTAGCCAGATCCTCAACCTTACCAACAATCTTCAGGTTTTCATCTAAAACATAAATGTGGTTCAGACTAGTGCTTTCTCCAGTTCTACTAACTTCTCCTGTCGTGGTAGCTATTCTGAAATACCCATTGTATTCGTCCATAGAAAACTGATTTAATACATTCCCAGGGACCTCTCCGTTTGTCTTGTATTCTATTTCCCCGTTGCTGACAGAAATTTTATGGACAACAGTTTTTTCCATCTCTTTGGCAATCTCTTCTTGGACATCAATCATTTTATCTTCTATAGCTTTCATGACATTAGCTGATTCCTCTGGGTTTAAAGACTGCAGATAATCCTGAACCGCTTCCCACATCTTCTCCATTTTCTGGTATTTGCTAGTGTTTGAACTCATTATATCATTTATTTTGTTTTGGATATCAGACGGAACAGCGGGTAAAATTGCTTTGTCAATTATTTTATCTAAGAAATCGTATTGACTCAATCTTTTGCTGTATGTAACGTATATGTTGTTCAGTGAGACGTAGATGTCCTGGCTGTATCCCATGAGAAATGTTTTACTGGATAAGTCTTCAGCGTCGTTCTGTGTGTTTATCGACAATACATTTGTATAGATGTATGATGAATCAGGAATGTCAAAATAATAAATTTCTGAAGCAGGTGTTGTCTTAGCTTGGGTACCAGAATAGATTATAGGCAGTGGTACCGGTTCTGGCCCGTTATTATAGTAGTACACCGGCTGGTTAATTATCACATACACATAATCTCCTATCATTCTCGAATCATAATAATTACCTTCTACAGAAACGTTTCTTGCCATAACAGGATTCTGCCTGTCTGAAACGTCATAAATTTTGATAAATGATTTCGAAGTGTAGTGTGTTGGATAAATCATTCCTATTTCGGAAACTCCTTTTGATGCATAGTAGTCATAGGATTCTTGCCCAAAAACAACCAGTTTGCCCTTGTTTATGAATATTTCCTGAACAGTTCCATTGAGTTCTATTTCAGATAGGATCTTAGCATTTTCGGCTGGATAGGCATCGACAATGACAATCTTTTCTCCAGAAACAACATAAACATATTTTCCATCATTCTTTACAATATCTGCCTCGTCCACACCTGCTACCTGAATGTTTGTCCTTGAATAATCTTCGGTTGCAGTTGAAGCAGATGGAGTAGATTCAGATGCTTTTGTGATACTTGCCATAGTTCCCATAGCTGCAAACTCTCCTCCATAATAGCCCTCATCTGCCCTGGTTTTCAGAAAATTTTCCAGTTCATCATAAGAAGAAAATTTCTTTATATTGCTATTCTGATCGGTTGTTTGAGAATTAAAGATAATTCCAACAGACACAACAACTGCAAGTGCTACCAATGTTATATATAAAACTTTCATTTAACCACCTTTAATTTTTGATTTTTGGATGAAATAAAAACTAATTCCAATAGCTGACAGAGCTATCAGACCGATTGAAAAATAAAGAAGCCATGGTGTTTGAGATGCTTGCGTTGCAATTGCATCAGCACTTGTTTCCATGGGAAGCGAAACTGCTTTTTCTGCACCCATATAACCTTTTTCAAGCATATACTTTCCAATTCCTCCCAAGCCAACCACAGCTGAAAGTAAGGATGTGGCTATAACAATAATCAACCTTCTCGACTTGCTTTTGATAATGCCGTATCCCCTTTCTGTCAATGAATAAAAGACCCACTTCTTCCCTGGCTGTTCTGTTCTATTAACAAGACCGGCTTTGCATAAGGCATCCAAATGCTCAACAATTGTAGCATCACTTTTATTCAATATTTTTCCCAGATCAGAAGGTGTTCTGTTTCCTTGAGAAAGCTCTTTAAGTATATCCATTCTAGTGTCTACTGCCAATACTTTTAACACATCTCTGTCCACTATAGTTACAGGCTCTTCCATACTCTAAATCTTGAAAAACAAGATTAATTATACTGTCGATTATGCTTGGCCTATGCCGAATTAAATTTTGGTTTGAAACCGGGTTGTTAAAGCTGGAGAATATGGTATCCCATACTAGTAAAGAATTCATAGCCAATTCATGCAGCAGTTAATCCTACTTTTATTTACTACTTTACAAAATTAATTCTAAGGTGCAAATAGTGAAATTTAAGCCAAAAATAGAAGAAAAAAGGTGGGACCCCAAGCTAGAAGATACATTATTCAAAAAATGGGAAAAAGAAAAAGTTTACAGATTTGATAGAAAAAGCAAAAAACCTTTATTCAGCATAGACACGCCACCACCGTATGTTAACACACCAGTACATGTAGGCCATGCTTTCACCTATGTGATAATGGACGCCATAGCCAGATTCAAGAGAATGGCTGGTTTCAATGTTTTGTTTCCTATGGGCTTAGATAAAAATGGGTTGCCGATAGAGGTTCAGGCACAGAAAGAATTCAAAATATCAATTCATGAAACACCGAGAGAGGAATTTATAAAGAAATGCAAGCTGTTGATAGAAAAAGCTGGTGATGCAAGCTTAGATAGTTTTAGAAAACTTGGCTTAAGTTGCAATTCTTGGAAAACTGCTTACGAAATAGGAGGTAAATATGATACGGATGATTCTGAATACAGGAAATTAACACAGGAAACTTTCATAAAGCTGTGGAGCAAAGGACTGGTATACGAGGATACAAAACCGACAAATTACTGCCCTGTATGCGGAACAACTATCTCTGACGCAGAGGTAGAATACAATGAAAATGAAAAAACCTATCTCAATTACATCAAATTCAAGCTTAAGGAAACAGGCGAAGACATTATAATTGCGACAACACGACCAGAACTTTTGTGCACATGCAAGGTAATTCTATTCAATCCTGAAGATAAAAGATATGCCAATCTGAATGGGAAAACTGCTATTGTCCCCATATTCGATCAGAAAGTCAGTATCATTTCGCATCCTTATGCTAAACAAGAGTTCGGTTCTGGCCTAGTCATGATCTGTAGTTTTGGTGACTATTCTGATGTCAGAATTTTACGAGAGTTAAACATGCCACCTAAATATGCAATAAACGAAGAAGGCAGAATGACTGAAACTGCAGGAGAATACAGAGGACTGTTAGTAAAAGAAGCAAGAGAAAAAATTATCCAAGATTTGAAGCAGGCGAATTTAATAGTCAAGCAAGAATTGATTGAGCAAAGCCAACCAATCTGTTGGAGAAGTAAAAATCCTATAGAGTTTATACCAGTAAAAGAATTTTATCTTAAGCAGTTAGATTTTAAAGAAAAGATTTTAAAAATTGCTGGCAAAATGAAATATTTTGCCCCTGAAAGCAAACAGATTTTATTAGACTGGATTAATTCTTTAAACATAGACTGGGTCATATCAAGAAGAAGATACTACGGGACAGAAATCCCGCTCTGGTATTGTTCTAACTGTAAGTATACCGTAGTTCCAAAATCAGGAAGATACTATATACCTTGGAAAGAGGAAGCTCCGATTGAGAAATGCCCTAAATGCGGCAGTAAAGATTTCATAGGCGAAACAAGAATTTTTGATACATGGTTTGATTCGAGCAATTCAGAAATCTATATCCTGGGATATTTGTGGGATAAGGAGTTCTTCCAGAAAAACTTCCCTTGCAGCTTGAGACCACAAGGAAAAGAAATAGTTAGGACTTGGCTATATTTCACTTTACTCAAAGCCTACATTCTGTTTGGAAAACCAGCTTTTCGAGAGAACTGGCTGCATCATCATGTGGTTGATGAAAAGGGAGAAAAAATGTCAAAATCTTTAGGGAATGTAATCGATCCGCAGGAGCTATTGAAAAAATACGGGGCTGAAGTTTTCAGAATCTGGACATGCCTGGAGGGCGATATAACTAAAGGCGATATACGCTGCAGTTTCCAAAGAATAGAAGGAACGAGCAGATTCCTGACCAAGCTGCTGAACATATCGAGGTTCATCTCTTCATTTCCAATTGCAGAAAAGGCAAAACTGACAGCTACAGATAAATGGATTCTTTGCGAGCTGTCTCAGCTTGTAGAAAAAGTAAGGGAAGATTATGATGATTATTCATTTTATAATGGTGTTACAGCAGTAAGAGATTTTACTTGGAATCTGTTTGCTGCGCATTACATAGAAATGGTTAAATCCAGGGCTTATGGTAACCGTAGTAAAGCTGAACAGAAAGCAGCATGTTACACCTTGCATACTTGCTTGAAGACAATTCTGCAGCTTCTGTCGCCAATAATCCCATTCATAACAGATTATCTCTGGCAAGGATTGTACAGCAAGAAGACTATCCATTCAGAGCAGTTCCCTGAACCCAAGTGGAAAGGCGATCTGACAGACCTGACACAGAAAATTGTAGAATTTAATTCAGCAGTATGGAACAAGAAGAAGGAGAAAGGTCTGTCGCTTAAAGATTCGATAGAGATAAAAATACCCAAAGAACTAAAAAGATTTGAGAAAGATTTGAAAGTAATGCACAATATTCAATGACTTACTACTGATAAGATAAAACACAAACAATATCTTTAAACTTATTTTATTAATTTTTAAAGTATAACTGATGGGGTAAGTGATGGCCAAATGGAATTTATTATAGAAACATTGAACTTGACGAAAAAATATGGAGAACTGACAGCAGTAGATAATCTAAATATCCAAGTAAAAGAAGGGGAGATATTCGGTCTGCTGGGGCCGAACGGCGCTGGCAAAACTACAATATTATCCATGCTATCAACAATGCTCAACCCGACATCCGGTATTGCCACAGTCAATGGCTGTGATATCCTCAAAGAGCCAGCTGGAGTAAGAAAATCTATAGGGGTTGTTTTCCAAGAATGCATCCTGGATGAAAGATTAACTGGCAGAGAAAACCTAGAAATTCATGCCAGATTTTATAAATTATCAAAAGGTATCAGAAACGTGAGGATAAATGAAGTTCTTGAATTGGTTGAGCTGAAGGACAGGGCTAAGGATTTTGTGAAAACCTATTCAGGCGGAATGAAAAGAAGATTGGAAATAGCACGCGGATTGGTGCACTATCCTAAAGTTTTATTCCTGGATGAGCCGACTCTTGGTTTGGATCCGCAAACAAGAGAGCATGTATGGACATACATAAGAGAGCTTGCTCAAAAAGAAAAAATGACAGTTATTCTGACCACACACTACATGGAGGAAGCTGATTCACTCTGCAATAGGATAGCCATAATCGATTATGGCAAAATAATTGCACTGGACACCCCAGAAAATCTTAAAAACACTCTTGGCGGAAGCAGTATTATTCTTCAAGTTTTTGACATAGAAAAAGCAAAGATGCTTTTCCCGAATGCGAGAATTTCACGTGACAAAGTGATTTTACCTGTCAAACGTATAGAAACGGAGATCGGAAGAATATTCAGGACAGCTATAAAAAACCAGCTACAGATATACGAAACAAGAATACATACGCCAAGTTTAAACGATGTTTTCATATTTCTAACAGGAAGAGAGATAAGGGAAGAAAAGCCAGAAAACAACATCAAAAAGGTTAATGGTGGATGAAATGGGTATAGAATTAAATATAATCTACACAATATGGATAAGAGAATTATTAGAACATGTTAGAGACAAGGAAAAACTCATCAGTTCGTTGGCCATGCCTTTATTCTGGTTCATTATTTTTGGGACAGGTCTTGCTTCATCAATTCAATTTAAGGGATTGGACATGACTTTTTCCGACTTTTTAGCTCCTGGAATAGTAGCAATGCCTCTTTTGTACACTTCTATTCTTTCAGGTATTTCTGTGATCTGGGATAGGGAACATGGGTTTTTAAAAGAAATGTTAGTCGCGCCTGTGTCAAGACTTTCAATAGTTGTAGGAAAAGCGCTTGGTGGTGCAACAATTGCAACACTGCAAGCAATATCGGTTCTCGTCCTTTTCATACTGCTTGGTATAAAACTAACTTTTTTCACTTTCATTTTAGTACCAGCTATGTTGGTGATGTCTCTAGGCTTTGTAGGTCTGAGTATAATTTTTGCTTCTCTGCTAAAAACAATGGAAGGGTTTAACCTGCTGCTAAACTTAAGTCTTGCTCCAATATTCTTTTTAAGCGGTGCTTTCTTCCCTATATCAATTCTACCTACTTGGTTAGGAGTCCTTTCTCATTTGGATCCGATGACATATGGTGTAGAACTTCTTCGTTACATATCCACAGGAGCTTCTTATATTCCATTCTACATAAGCCTCCCAGTTGTTTTAATATTTTCTCTCACAACAATAATTATTGGCTCTTATCTCTTTACCAGAAAGCAATAGGTGTTTGTATTTAGAGAAGAACAGATATTGAAATTGAAGAAATTGCTGAAAGAACTAGAGGCAATAAGAGGAAGACATACAGAACTTGTATCAGTCTACATTCCTTCTGGCTATAGCATAATTGAAGTAATCAACCAGTTGAGCAATGAAAAATCTACTGCTACGAATATCAAGTCAAAGAATACAAGAAAGAATGTTTTGTCAGCATTAGAAAAAATTATTCAGCATCTAAGAATTTTCAGACAGACTCCTCCAAACGGTTTGGTAGTTTTTTGTGGCAATATTTCTCCAGTTGAAGGTAGGGAAGATCTGAAAATATGGAGTTTTGAACCTCCTGAAAAGATGGATACAAAAGTATATTGGTGTGATCAAATCTTTGTTTTGGAGCCATTAAGAGAGATAGTGAAAGAGAAAGAGATATATGGTTTGGTTGTAATGGATGCAAAAGAGGCAGAGATTGGCTTGTTGATGGGTAAAAAAATTAAATCACTAAAACATCTAGATTCCAATGTTCCGTCCAAGACTGTAAAAGGTGGCATGAGCCAAGCTAGGTATGATAGAATCAGAGAAGATGCAGTAAATGAATTTTTAACAGAGGTTGGCGAGATTGCTTCAAAATCATTTTTAGACCAGCCAGAACTGAAAGGTGTAATTATTGGTGGACCAGGTCCTGTGAAGGATCGGTTTGCACGTGAAGATTATCTGAACTATCAAATAAAAAACAAAGTCATAGGTGTAAAAGATATAGGATATACAGACTATTACGGCTTGGAGGAATTGGTAAAAAAATCAGAAGATTTGCTGGCAAAAGCAGCTATAATGAAAGAACAGGAATTGATGGAAAGATTTCTCACTGAAATTAAAAAAGAAGGTAATGTTGTCTATGGTTATACGGAAACTATTAAGGCGTTAAACATGAATGCCGTAGATACTTTGCTTATATCAGAAGAATTTGATTGGGTTAGGGTCAAGTTGAAATGTGATACCGGCCATGAAGTGGAAAGGGATTTGCCTAAAGCTGAAGTGAAAACTCAATTATGCGAGATATGTAAAAAAGAGATGAGAATAGAAACAAAAGATGATCTAGGCGAGCTGTTAGCTGAAAAAGCAATAAATTTTGGAACAAAGGTTGAATTGATATCCGTTGACACTACAGAAGGAAGACAGTTCAAAGAATTGGGTGGAATAGGTGGATTCTTGAGGTACAAGATAGATTGATTTATACTAAATTGAAGAATTTGACTGTATTATTTGTCGTAATTTTATCTACGTCTTCAAAACTTAGTTTTTTAATTTCAGCCATTCTTTCAACAACAGTCTTTATACTTGTTGAATCATTTCTAACTTTTTTTCCTTCAAGGAATATTTGAGGGGCATTCCATGGTGCATCTGTTTCGGTCAGTAATAATTCTATTGGCATGTCGCGAGTTATCTGATAATGTTTCTTGCTGCGCAAAACAATTGGACCAATTGAAACATACCATCTGTTATCTATAATTTTTTTCACAAGTTTATTGTCACCAAATAAATGCAGAAGAACCTGTTTCGCATCTTCCTGTTCTAAAATCTTTACAACTTCTTCATAAGCATCACGTGAATGGACCACAAGAGGTTTTTTCAAATCATCAGCAAAATGAATAAATTCTATGAATTGCTGCTTTTGTTTTTCTCTCCACTCTGGCTCTTTTACCCAAGCAAAATCGAGACCGCATTCTCCTATTGCAGCAATTTTTTCTTTATTCGCTTTAATCAAATCTAAAAATTCATCTTTTTCTTGCTCTGAAATCTCTTTAATGTATTCCGGATGTATTCCAACAGTAGCAAAAATAAATCCTCTGTATTTCTCTACCATCTGCATGGTCAAATCAAAATCTTTAGGATGAGCGCAACAGGTAATTACTGCTTTTAATTCTTTTTTGCATTTTTCTATTACATCATACCTGTCTGCATCATAATCCCTTTGTTCAAAATGGCAATGGACATCAATCAATTTCTAATCGCCTTTCTAGTTTTTCTACAAGATTTGTCTTATCTTTCAATTCATTTTTCAAATCAGTTATACTTTTTGTTGCTGCTGGATCAATTCCATTCAATTGAGCTATTTTATAGCTCAAGTAATCTCCTATATATGTAACATACATCATTTTCGCTAGCTTAGAATTCCCTTTTGCCCACAGCTCATAGATTCCACTAACTTTTCCCTCCATAAATCTTTTAGTAAAGTCAATCCTTGCTTTAACTTCTTCACCCTCGTCATCTGTTCTTACCAAGATAACATAGAAATTTTTATTCAAATCTCCTTCGTATGATACCATTTCATTATGACTAAATTCTGGAAAAACATCAAATCTTGCAGGTATTTTACTAGTTTCGTTAAACCATGCCTTCATCTTCCTTATCACACCGAACATATCACTAGAAGCATATACAGCTGGTATGCAATCTTTTAATGATGCTGCAATAGAATCAAATTGACTTAGGTCAACAGATTTTAGAGTCTCTATAGCTTCTTTCATCTCATTTTCAAAATTAATCAAGCCAAATTTTTGAAGACATACTAGAATGGAAAATAGAAAATAAAGAACAGTTGCTCTTGGTTGGTAACCTTCTGGTATCAGTATCGCTGGCACACCAAACTTTTGTGACCATTCTTTCAGTTTTCCACCAGAACCAATGGAAATTATTTTACATTTTCTTTTAATCGCATCAACAAACTGACTCAAAGTTTCTTCTGTATTTCCAGAATAGCTGACACAAAAAACAAGAGTATCTTCATCAGCATATGCAGGTAAATGATATTCTCTAAATATTTCTATCGGTAGTAGTAATTGGTCTTTCAATAAATCTTTTACAAAATCTCCAGCAAGTGCAGAGCCACCCATTCCACTTATTATTATTTTATTAAAGTTCCATTTTGGCAGTTCTATTTTTTTAAGTATCTCTATCGCTTCTAGGCACATATCAGGATATTTTTTAATTACGTCTATCATTTTTCACAGCATATTTATTATTTCAAATTTATAATTTTGCAGTTTTCATCTTCTCTTCGATGAACCTATTAGCAGCCGCTAGGGAATCCATGTCACCAATATCAAACCACTGATTATCAAATACAAAGCCATGAATCTCTTGCTTGTCCTTGAGCCAGGAAATGAAATAACCGGGAGCGTCTCTTTGCTTACTTTCATCCAAATATTTCGGTATTAGACTTAAGACGTCCTTTGGGAAAATATAACAGCAAGTACTGACTAATGATGATGGAGGTTCAGACGGCTTCTCTACAAACCCAACAATTTTGTTATCTTTAACATCAGCTACACCAAACTTTTTTGCCTTCTCCAAATCCTTTATATCATGCAAAGCTATAACAGGTTTTTTAACTTGCCTGTAATAATTCACAAAATCTGAAATTTCAAAATCAAATAAATTATCGCCACCTATTATCAAACAGTCATTTTGAATTTTTTGAGTATTTATCAAAAAGTTCAATGCGCCTATGGTTCCAAATTTCTCTTTTTCATCCAAAGCATCTTCTACAACAATCCTTACTTTTTTCGTACAGTTCAAATCTTCTAACCAGTTCCTAAAATGGTCTTCAAATCTTTTGTTTGTAGAAACAATTATTTCATCGATATAATCACATTTTTCTAGTTTTTCAATAATATAACTTATTAATGGTCTTCCACCCACAGGTAGTAATGGCTTGGGTAAAGCCTGTGTCAGAGGATACAGTCTAGTAGCAAATCCGCCTGCAAGTACGATTGCTTTAATCATATCATCTTTTTCCATCTTTATCCGTAAATCAAATGTTATAACTCTAACTTATTTAAACCTTATGAAACTGGTCATTTTTCAATTGTAAATCATTTTTTTCAGTCAAAACAGCTTAGTTACTACATTAGATTTTATACATCTGGTAAATTTGACAGAGTTTTGTAATATTCTATTGTTTTCTCTATTCCATCCTCTAGCTTGAATTCAGCCTCAAAACCTAATAACTCTTTAGCTTTATTTGTATCAGCTAAAGTATGGTACACATAATTTTTTAAAGGATTCTCCATGTATTCAGGTTGCACATTCTTACCTAATTTGTTGTTAATAATTTTTATTATTTCATTAAAACTTGCGCTTTTACCAGAACCGATGTTGATTATTTCAAACTTCAAATCACTATTCATCGCAAGTATAACAGCCCTTACAGTATCATCAATAAATGTAAAATCCCTAGTCTGCGTTCCATCCCCATAAATTACAGGAGGCGTATCTTTGATAATGTTCCAGATAAATTGAGATATATTGTTAGCAAAGTTTTTTTTGGACTCCTCCCTAGAGCCATAAACGCTAAAAAATCTGGTAATGACAACATTCAACCCATACCAGTCATGATAAAGTTTTGCCAATCTTTCTACACCTAGTCTAGCTTCTGTATACAAATCTGTTACCAGTGGTTGCATATCCTCTTTCCATGGCAATGGTAAAGTGTTGTAAATGCTAGAGGACGAGGCAATGACAACTTTACTGTTGTTATTTTTAGCGAATTCAAACAAACCAATTGCATCATTAATTACTTCTGAGACTAGCATTGGATTCTTTCTATACATGGGAGTAGAGGAATAGATACCGCAATGAATTATCGTATCAATTCTTGGTAGGTTGAAATCACCTACTTTGCCGACATTTCCTTCAAAAATTTTTATTTTATCGATATCGTGTCTTAAATTCTCTTTAGAACCTGTATGAAAATTATCAATAACGAAGACGTTATGGTCCAAACTAACTAGCTTGGAAACTATATGAGATCCTATAAACCCTGCACCACCAGTAACTAAAACATTCATGCTTTATTTTTATCTTATAATTTTAAAAAGCCAATGTATACGATGTACGATGTGATTTTAGAAAAATTGCAAGCGCAGAGCTATTCAAATGTTATTACTGAAAGAATTCCACGTTCATTTTCTTCTCTTTTTCTGGTGGCTTTTCGTCAACATATCCGCATATGACAGCCGCTGCAATCCTTTTGCCTTCATCTATGTTTAGTTCCTTCAACATTTCCTTGTCCTTTTCAATAAATTTTATCAATCCTATGAAGCATGTGCCCAGATCAATTGAAGTTGCATATAACATTATGTTCTGAGCTGCAAGTCCTGCCTCGACATCAATCCATGGGTTATCCCTTGGTCCTGTGATCAGTATGAGAAATGGAGCACTGTGAAATATTTTGTCAGGATCTTCCCTCGTTTGAAGTGATGGAATTTCATCTTTTGCTATTTCAACAATTCTATCCGATATTTTTTGGATAAGATTTTTGTTTGTAATCACTTTGTATTCCAGTTGTTGAAGGTCTCTGGCAGTTGGCGTGTACCTTACAGCTTCCAATATGGAATCAATTGTATCTTTTGGAAGTGAGTTGTTTTTATAGACGCGAATACTTCTCCTTTTTTTAATTATGTCCATTATGTCTATGATCTGATCCATAATCTCACTCCTCACATTGGCTATTAATATGTGTTAATATGTGCAAGTAATTCTGTGCAATAGACAATATACCTATTTCTTTTTATGCTTTATGCTTTTAGGATGACAGTATGTTTTCTTCCCAACTTTATGTGTATGATATTTTTTACCCATTTTTTATTCTCCTATGTTAATTATTGCACAGAAGTAATTAAATAAAGCAATAAAGTAAGAGGGATGCTAATCAAGTGGTAAGAATCATTGTCTACTATACTTGATAAGTTCAAATAATATATGAGGTGAAAAGAATGAGTGAAAAAAAGAAGGGAAGGCATTATGTGCCAAAGAAAAAAAGAAAATCCAATATGGAAAAAAATGTTTTATAAACGATTTAGACTTGTTTATGATCAATTGACATTAGATGTATTTCTATAAGTTCCGAGGCAGTAAATTAAATATTATGGAAGAGTCTATAAAAAATAAAATAAGTGGACTTATAGAATTCTTTGATTAGAAAACAGAAAATAGATATTATTTCACAGCAGGTATTTATGGTTTATATCTGGAATCAATCTAAGATATTTTATAAAGCTAAAATTAATTCATATTTATTGTGATATTATGAAACAACTATTTCATAATGGGGTCATGGTGCCCAAATATGAACCAAAAGGTTTCCATATTCTATTTAGAGGCAAAGATATAGCTCTGAATCCTGAACAGGAAGAAATGGCTGTTGCATGGGTAAAAAAACTGGGAACGGATTACGTCAAAGATAAAGTATTTGCAAGAAACTTCTTTGATGATTTTGGAGCTGCTATGGGGATAAAGGAAAAATTTTCTCCAGAAGATATAGATTTTTCTGAAATAATAAAAACAGTCGAGAAAGAAAAAAATGACAAACTTAACATGCTGAAAGAAGAGAGAATAAAATTAGCTCGAGAAAGAAAAAATATTCGTGAAGCAAACAAGGAAAAATATGGTTATGTCGTGGTGGATGGAGAAAGAATTGAAGTTTCCAACTATGTTGTTGAACCTGGATCGATATTCATGGGAAGAGGCAAACATCCTTTGAGAGGCAAATGGAAAGAAGGTGCAAAAGAAAAAGATATTATAATTAATTTGTCTCCAGATTCTAAGGTTCCTGAAGGAAAATGGAAGAAGACAATTTGGGAGCCAGATTTTATGTGGGTTGCAAAATGGGACGACAAATTACGCGGCAAGGAAAAATATGTCTGGCTTTCTGACACCTCTAAAGTAAAACAAGAACGTGAAAGAGAAAAATTCGACAAGGCAAATGAATTGAAAAAAGAGTATGATAAGGTAAAAAAACACATTGTTGACAATCTTGTATCAGAAGATTTTAAAAGAAGAAAAACAGCAACTGTCTGCTATTTAATAGATGCACTCAGCATGAGAGTTGGAGATGAAAAAGATGAAGATGAAGCAGATACTGTGGGTGCAACAACATTGACAAAGGATAACGTCATTATAGAAGAGAATAACTTGGTTAAATTTGAATTTTTAGGAAAGGATTCAGTAAGATGGGAGAAAGAGATTGTCCTGCCAGATCAGGTTGTAAAGAATCTGAAAGAATTTATTTCAAACTCTGAATCTAAATTATTCGATGGTGTAAGATCTGAAAATGTGAAACTGTTTCTGAACGAAGTTGTGCAAGGTTTGACAGCAAAAGTTTTCAGAACTTTTCATGCTTCTAAAGCAGTTGATGATTATTTCAAAAAAACTGATGTTAAGAAAGAATATTATGACGATTACAAAAAATATTTTGCTACAATGGCAAACCTTCAAGCAACTATTGTATGCAATCATAAGAGAACGCTACCAAAGAGTTGGAAGCAAATACTTGATAAAAAAATAGAAGATTTGAAATTGATTAGAGGAAAAATATCAGAGAAAAGAATCAAATCTATACAAGTTCTGGAATCTAGAATTGAACAACTGAAAGCGATGAAACAAACTAAAAATAGAAAATTAAAGTTGAATGATTATAAAAGCAAGTTGAAGATTTTGAAGGCAAGGAAAATGACAGAAAAAGAAGAGGAATATATCAAAAAATTGGAGTTGAAGATTGAAGTGATAAAAGAGACGAAATATTACAATCTCAACACTTCATTAAAAAGTTATATAGATCCACGCATTTATTTGGAATGGTCTAAGAAAGTGGATTTCGACTGGAAAAAATATTATCCAAAAACTCTGCAACGTAAATTTTCCTGGATAGAAAAGAAGTAATTATAAAAGTCATCAGCATATGTCAATTATGAAAAATAACTTCCAGACATGCTGTATGAATGCTATTTTATTAGATAAGTTCAGATTATATCATGACCATGAGACCGTTGACACAGGAAGAAGTTGACAGGATAGGAGAGATTGTCAAGCAGCAATTCCCTCCAGAAGTAGAAGTTGAATGGTATCATGATACGGGGAAAGGCGAACAGTATCTAAACTTCACAATAAGACAGAAGAAATAAATCTCCTATAACAAATCTTAGAAGCAGAATTATTCACTTGGAAGGCTTTAATTTTACTTCCTCTATGAGGGCATTAACTCCATCTAAATGAGGAAATCTACTTCTAATTGTTTATGGTAGATTAACTATTTATTTATGTTCATTGATGCCTCGTTGAAGTCTATTTATAGTTTAAGATTGGTTACGAGGCTCATTGATAGACATTGGACTGCATCTAAGCTTGTTACATGGGTATTGATGGACATCTATCTGCATTGATAGAAGATTGAAACTCATTTCTCAAAAATAGAAGATTTATAAATATTGACATTCATCAATATGTTAATATAAAAATAGACTTTGAGGTGAATTGATGGTAATCTGTATTGTCGCACTTGTAATTTTTTCACTAATGGGAATATTTTCCGTAGGATACAGAAAATTGGCAAAAGAAGCATTTGACTGTACTTTCAGAATGATAACATTCCGTCCTTGCAGATCCACTCTGGATGAAAGGATAAGAGCCAGATTGACTTCAAAATTGATGAAAATACCATCATTGGCAAAATTTGTCTATAAGAATTTTAAAACACTTTCATGGATATTTGTTGTAATATTTTTTGTAAGCTTGGGATACAGTGCTTATGGAGTATACAATCTGATTGTTCATGGAACATGTAGTCCTGGATCAGACAATTGTCCCTTTGCAATCGATACACCATCATGTAGTGAAGATACATGTGCATCACCAGAATACTTAGCATGTAAAGGAGATGTTACTTGTCAAAAAGAAGTTTGTGGTATAAAAGAATAGTGTAGAGAATGTATAATATGCTAGAGAAAAAGACCATCATGGAAGAAAACCTTAAAATTTTGAAAGCACTTTCGGATGAAACGAGATTGAAAATAATGGAATTCTTGCTTGATGGTGAAAAATGCGTTTGTGAAATCATTCCACATACAGAAAGGAAACAATCGGCAGTCTCCATACAATTAGGCAAGCTCGAAAGACTTGGAATATTGAAATCAAGACGTGATGGTAAGAAAATCTTCTACAGAATTAGCAATTATAAGGTTTGTGATGTTTTCAAAGCATTGGGATATGCAAAAGGCAGAGTCCTAAAAGAATCATGCTGTATGAAAGGAGGATGTAGAGATGGAACAAAAAGATAAAAAATTTGCAGAATGGCATGGAATTGAAAGAGATAAAATTAACTGGAATCCTGAAGTGGATAAGAATAAGTGTGTTGGCTGTGGATTGTGTGTTACAACTTGTGGGAGAGGTGTGTATAAATTTGATTTTAAAGAGAACAAGCCAGAAGTGATCAATCCGAATAATTGTTTAGTTGGATGCCAGACTTGTTCAAATTTATGCCCTGCCAAGGCAATAAGTTTTGCAGAAGAGGATAAAACAAGAGAAAAAGCACAAGAAATAGTCAAAGTGAATCAAATTCTTCCAAAGGTTAAGAAAGAATTGGCATTAAGAAAATCAGAATTAGAAACAAAAAGAGGTTGTTGCGGATGAAAATAGAAATATTAGGCACTGGATGTCCAAAATGCAAGCAATTGGAAGCAAATGCAAGAAAAGCTGCTGCAGAAAAGAATGTTAAGGCTGAAATTGTGAAAGTCATCCAGATAGACAAAATCATTGAATATGGTGTGATGTCAACTCCTGCGATAGTCGTAGATGGAAAAGTCAAAGCTTCTGGCAGAATTCCTGAAGTTGAAGAAATAAAAAAGTGGTTGAAGTAAAATGAAAATAGAACTGATTCTTTTATTCATAACAATACCTGTGGTTATGTTTTCCGGGTGTGTATCGCAGGGAAATTCTGGTGATACATCTATCAATGTTGACTCTAAATCAAATGTTGAAAAGGTCGAAGTCATACACTTTCATGCAACTCATCAGTGTTATTCTTGCATAACCTTGGGAAGCTACACTGAAGAGATTGTCAACACGTATTTCTCCAAAGAAGTAAAAAATGGAAAATTGTCTTTTTCGCACATCAATGTGGAATTGCCTCAGAATAAGGAAATCACGGAGAAATATGGTGCGACCGGATCTTCTTTGTGGATTGGTGTTTATGATGATAGCGGCTTTCACAAGGAAGAGAATTTCAAAGTCTGGTATAAAATCACAGACAAAGAAGATTTCGTGAATTATACCAAGAATTTAATAGAAAAAAGGTTGAATGGGGAGCTTGATTGAATGGATTTGATGTCATTTATGGAAGCAATGGGAACAAGTAATATTCCACTAGTTGCTGCCTTTTTCATAGGTCTGATGATGGCAATAAGTCCTTGCCCCCTGGCTACAAACATAACTGCAATAGCTTATATCTCAAAAAAGTTGGAAAACAAAAGAAAGACTCTTCTTATTGGAATATTCTACACTTTGGGAAGGATGATCACATATGTGGGCATAGCTTCACTTATTGTTTGGTTTGGTTTAAACGTTCAAACAATTTCATTGAATTTGCAAAAGTATGGTGAAAATGTATTAGGACCTTTCCTTATACTGATAGGAATTGTTATGATTGATATTTTCAAGATAAAATTTTTCAAAGGAAGTTCAAAATTAGAAACTATAAAAGAAAAACTTTCTCAGAAAGGTATTCTCGGAAGTTTTCTGTTAGGTGTGATTTTTGCATTTGCGTTCTGTCCTTTTAGTGCAGTTCTGTTTTTTGGAATGTTGATACCACTCGCTATTAGTACGAGTGATGCAATAATCATACCATCTATCTTTGCTTTAGCAACAGGATTGCCTGTAATAATATTTTCATTGATATTAGTCTACAGCATATCAAAACTCGGCATGATTATGAACAAGGTTCAAACATTCGAAAAATGGATGAGACGATTTGTATCGATTGTTTTCATTTTGGTAGGGGTTTACTATACTCTTAGCATAAACTTTGGGTTGTGGTGATATGGAAAGAAAAGACTGGAATATTCTCATATGGATTGTAGCCATTTTTGCGATACTATATTTTGTACCTTCACAAACAGGCTGGTTCAAAACATCAATATTGTCTGCCTTTGATCTGCTGCATGATTATGCACAAAAGCATGTCTTGACTTGCTTAATTCCTGCCTTGTTTATTGCCGGTGCAATCGCTGTTTTTGTAAAAAAAGATTATATCTTAAAATATCTTGGAGACAAGAGCAGAAAAATTGTTTCATATTCAATAGCATCGGTTTCAGGAGCAATTTTAGCAGTTTGCTCTTGTACAGTACTTCCTTTATTTGCAGGTATCAGAAAGCGTGGTGCTGGTCTGGGTCCTGCCATAACTTTTCTCTTCGCAGGTCCTGCAATAAATATTGCTGCTATTTTTTTGACAGCTTCTGTATTGGGTTATAAAATAGGTTTAGCAAGAGCAATCGCGGCAATTCTTTTATCGATAATCATTGGATTGACAATGGCTCTTATTTTTAGAGAGAAAACCGAAAAAGGAGGATTGCTAATACAAGAATCTAAAGAAAGAAAGGTCCCTAAGAAAATTATTTTCGCATTCTTTGGTTTGATGATAGGTATTTTAGTTGTCAATGGTTTGCAGATTAGCCAGTTGATAAAATATGTCCTGATGCTTTCTTTTGCTGTTGCTGTAGCTTTGCTGGCGATATTCAAGTTCCGTAAAGAACGTTCCAAAGAATGGCTCGGTGAGACTTGGGATTTCTCTAAAATGATACTGCCTCTTTTGTTCATAGGTGTTTTCGTAGCAGGTTTCTTAATGCCTCTGCTTCCTCAGGCATTGATAGAACAGCTGGTTGGGCAAAACTCAGTCATAGGAAACTTGATAGCTTCTATATTCGGGGCTTTTATGTATTTTGCAACTTTGACAGAGATTCCAATCATGCAGGCTTTGATTGCTAAAGGTATGGCATCCGGTCCAGCTCTCGCTTTGCTTCTTTCTGGTCCAAGTCTGAGTCTGCCAAGTATGATAGTTGTAAGAAGAGTTCTGGGAACGAAGAAAACTGCAGTTTATGTCACTTTGGTTATACTTTATTCAACAATAGCTGGTTCAATCTTTGGCTCATTATAAAATAATTTTATGATATTGCATCTATGAAATGCCATATAATCTATGACTTTTTTATTACAGTATCTATCGCTTCCATTATCATTTTTCTCGGTATATGATTATAATTTTTGTCTTTGTACATGAAAGTCCTGCAATTCACAGAATCACCTATTAACTTACAGCAATCTGAACAAAGATTCTTTTTTGATTTTGAATTTTTATTCAATAGTTTTTCTATGTCTTTACCATTAATCAAAATAGTTGGTGAAAGGTGGATTTTTGATTTTGGAAGTTTTTTTTCTTTAAAGTCTATTTTTACTTTGGTGTCCTTCATTACCTTTTTCAATTCTTTCAGAGTCAATTTTACAGATCTGTCTGTAGAAGCACATCTTTTACAAGTAGTTTTATCATAGTATAGGAATTCTATCTTCAACATATTTCTATACTTGTCTTTGCTTATTCAAATTTCAGTTTTCTTGCTTATGAATATTTCCTTGAAGTAATTTTCTTGCTCACAATTAACTTTCTTGAACAATGTCAATAGACAAAAACTAATGAAGTGAAATCTGCAAGCAATCTGCTTTATTCAACCAAGAGGGCATTAACTCCATCTTAATGAGGAAATCTACTTCTAATTGTTTATGGTAGATTAACTATTCTTTGTGCTCGTTTATGGTTCGTTGAAGTCTATTTATTGCCATTGTTGACTACTTTTTTTATGGTTTATTTCTTCAAATTTAGTTACTTTTCAGCTAGAATCATAAAAGCTTGATCGTGAAATTCAGCATTCTCACTTTTTTAAAATCATTTCAGTGCTTTAATCTCTCTCAATTTTTTAACAAGACGGTCAAACGATTCTTTAATATCCTTTGTGGTCCTTGCTCCGACGCAAACAATTTTCCCTGTGCCGAATATAAGAAAAGTAACAGCTCCTTCCATTTTATACACCAAACCTGGGAATGTTTCTGGTTCGTACTCAGAATTTTCTAGTTCAAAAGCCATCTTCTCGATATCAATTCTTGTATCTAATTTTGTTGATGCAACAATGTTTTGAATTTCAGTTTTAAGAATTTTTACATCAACCCCCATATCTTTCAACAATTTTAGCATATTCTCTATCGCTTCCTTTGCATCTTTTTCAGACGCAGTGCCAACACATGTGGCCTTTCCTGAAGAGAATATCAGAAAGCTTGCTTTCGGCTTCTTCATATGATAAACCACACCTGGGAAACTGTCAGGAAAATATTCAGCACTCGGTAATCTACTGGCTAATTTATCAAGGACTATCCTATCTGAAAATTGAACTGTGATTACCATGTTGTGGATTTCAATCTTGAGCATCAATTAAACTAGGACTTTGGTAAATAACTATTTAACTCCGCAATCAATCTATTATATTCCTAAAGAGGTGAGAGAATGAATGATAAGAAAATTCTTGAAATACTTAAATTGATCATCAATGAATTGGTTTTGGCCAATACACAATAATTTTATTATCATCGCCTGCAACTTCGCTCTTGAAAATTTTTTTACAAGCAATCAAGAACTCAAGATGCTGTTTGATTACGTTGAAGCCAACCACTCTCCTAGACCGCTCATTAATATTAAAGTTGATATTCAAAGGTTGTAGATGTTCTGGTGATTCTCTCAAAATAGTTATAATCATTTGATCCAAGAAATCATGTTCTATGCGTCTACGCCTACCTCTTGCCTATTTATTTGATTTGTATTGATAGATAATAAAAAATCAAGATAAACCTATGTTAAATTTTCTTCCAAAGGATTCTTTTTCAAGAATAAAACTATTAAACTTAACTTTATTATAGGGTTTTCACGATAAAGCTTTATCAACTTTGCCAACTACTGTTATAGTTTTAACTTGCCATAAAATTCAAGAGTAAATTCCCTTTCTGCCAATCACTTATTATTGTTAAAGCAGTCCTTCTTTCATCAATTTTGCCACCCTTACAAAGAAAATTTCTTTTCTTGCCTATTTCTAAAAGTATTTCTAACGTGTCGTCTGTTTCTACTTTCACACCATAAAATTTCTCTAAATTCTTCCTGTTATTATCCAAGAACAATTGTATTATCTTCATTGCTGCCAGGCCAGGATTTTCTAGTTTGTTCGGATCTATGACTGACATCAGTGCTTGCTCTGTTTCATCTTTCTCGTATAGGGGTATCACACCCGGTGAATCCAAGAACATGAGATTACTCTTACCCCTTACCCATTGAATCCCTCTAGTCAATCCAGCTATAGGAGATGTTTTTGCGGCCGACCTGCCAGTCAGAGAATTTATGATTGATGATTTGCCTGTATTAGGATAACCAACGACACCGACCCTTATTTTATCCCAATGCGGCTTGTTTCTAGAAAGATGAAAAATCATCTTTTTTAAAGCTATTATATCCGCTCTTTTTTTACATGAAACGAAAACTACTTTTCTTAACCTTGCATTTTTCAAGAAATCGTCTCTCATCTTTTTTGTTATTAAGTCAGACTTGTTCAAAACCAATATGAATGTCTTTTTTTTTCTTTGGATTATATTTTCTAACTTTTTGTTCCTAGTTAAATCTGGCATGCGGGCATCCGCAACCTCTAATAAAACGTCTGATTGATAGATGACATTATACAATATCTTCCAAAAATCCGATATTTTATAAAAATCTCGCTCCTTCATGTGATTTATTTATGATTTTGATTTATTTAATTACAGGCGAGAGTTGAAATTAAAATTTTGATTATTTTTATCAAGTCATAATATACAAACGGTCGAGTCTCTTGAAATTTTTATTCTTAAGAATTCTTTAATTTTTAGATTAATTCAATCATTTTTCTTTTCCTCTATGAGGGCATTAACTCCATCTAAATGAGGAAATCTACTTCTAATTTTTTATGGTGGGTTAAGTATTTATTTGTTTTCGTTTATGGCTCGTTGAAGTCTATTTGTTGTTATTTATTTTTCTTAACAGTTATAAGACAATGTTAATTAAAAGATTGAATGATTGAACTGTTATAAAGCTAAGTGTTTTATCTATAGATAGGTAAAATGGCAAGAGTATTGGTTGTTGAGGATAGTAGCAAGTGGCAAATGTTACACCAAGCTCATTTGGAATCTGTCTTAGGGAAAGGGAATGTAGATATAGTAGACAATTATAATGATGCTATTTCTATGTTAGGTCGAAGTTATGTAGCATACATTTTAGATGTTCAGTTTCCAAGATACCATGGGGGGGAGCCACAGCTAGTAGGTGTTCAATTAGCTCAAGAAATAGGGCGAAGAGAAAATGGCTATGATAAAATTGCAATGGCAAGTAGTGGCGGTGATATGCTAGTTAAAGCACGAGAGTTGGGGGTAACTAAACTTTATAACAAAGGAACGCCAAACAAAAAAAATGGAGAAAAATGTGCCGATGATTTGGTACAAGATTTACAATATCTTTTTAATGCGTATGACATATAAACAATCACTGATTATTTATAATTAACTTTTCATCAGAATAATTGATACGTATGAGAGTAAAAACAAAAGATGATGTCGAGAGAATAAAAGAGTCTTATTCGGAACTGTCTGAAATAGAAATCCATGCATTTAATATGAAAAGGGAAGGAACAAAGGACGAAGTAATGAAAAATGGGGGTAAAAGACCTATAGTTTTCTTGTGGAATCATGATAAATTTGTCCTGTCATCATTCATGTTTCATGCTGAAGATTCTCCATATAGAATAGAAGGTGAACACATACTATTCGATGAACAACAATTACCATTCAATGATTCAGTTTATATAAGATTGGGGAATGTATTACCATACTGGTATTTCAGAGGGCCTTTAGGATTATTCCCGACGATGAATTTGATAGCTGAAGAGAGGAATGTTCTAAATACAAACTTTCGTCCTAAATGCAGTGGTTGTGATTTTTGTTTTTATGGTTATAGAGCAAAAGATATGAAAAACTTGACTGTGGATAAAGGCTACCAGATTGTTGAAGAAGAAAGTGGTATTAAAGACCTTTCAATCATAAATCAGATATCTATCGTAACAGGGCGTTTCCCCTCAGAAAAAGCTTTAAAGGACTATACCACTGAAATAATTCAAAAAGGCAGAAAAAGGGGTTGGAAGGGTAGAATATTCTACATAGGTTCACAATTTGTAACCCCAGAAATTATTGAGGAAGTGATAAATGAATTGGGTGACCCAAAGAAATTTAGGTATGCCTATACCGTTGAAAGATTCACTGATAGGAATTTAATAATGCATGGAAATAAAGGACAGAAAGATGCCGAAGAAATCCTAGAAGATATGAAAAGAATAGAAGAAATGGGAATAACACCTCTCGAATATACGTATATTGTCGGCATAGAAAATTTAGACTCGTTTAAAAAATGGGCAGAAAAATTTGTTCCTTTCTCCAAACCACATATATCATTACTAAGGAGGACTGGTATTGATAGCAACGAATTGTCAAGATGCAATGAATATGAAGAAAGGGGAGTAGAATATATAGCGGATATGAGAAGACATTGGTTAGACTTATATGGTAGTGAGATACTGGGAAATAATTATGCAAATGCCTGGCCTTTTCAACTTGATTTTGATATAAATCAATATTTAAAAAAGGATAAAACATGCCACTTTTAATTGCGGTAGGAAAAGAAAAATTTGATGAAAAGTTGAGGCTTGCGAAAAAATATAACATAGGTGTGGAATTAGTCCTATTTCAAGATCAAGAAAAACTTTTTGACACCAATAATTTGGAAAAAATTAAAAGAGCATTAAATGATATAAATAATGTCGTAATCCATGGACCTTACTCTTTTCTAAATTCCAAAGATTCTGTTATGGAAATTATAGAAAGAACTTTTTTTGTTTCTAATTTTCTTAATTCTAAAAAATTAGTTTTCCATACAGGGTACAATGAAAACAACATGGGTGATGTTATATCTTTTTGGAAAGAAGTGTCGTCACTTGCTCCAGATGGTCTAAGTATTTATTTGGAAAATACGAGAGAAGAGCCTCAAGAAATGAAACATATTTTGGATGGGATACAAGACGATAAGTTTAAAATTTGCATGGACATTGGACATTTATTAGTTCATTCAAAATCAGATATCAATTTCTGGATTGAAACCTTAGGAGAAAGAATATCCTATATACATATTCACAATAACGATGGTATGGAAGATCAACATCTTCCGCTTGCTATGGGAAAATTTAATATGAAAGAATTATATGACAAAATAAAACAACTTGATGTCTCCCTAGAAGCATTTGGCGACATAGAAATATTGGAAAGTGATATAAGAAATTTGATTAGCTGGTCTAAATTATAAAGGATTTATGTTTGTTTATGATCAATTGACCTTCATTTATTCTCATTTCGGTCTATTATGAGGGCATTAACTACTCCGTGCTGAGAAGGTCTAGAAGTTACTTTGGCATTGCCAATCTCAGTTTTAATTATACATCCTTTGGTTATTATCTTTCCACGTGTTAAAAGCGGATTATCTGGATGTTCTATGACATCTAAAATCTTCACTTTTTTTGTCTGGTTAGTTTTTTTATCTAGCACATTGACAAACTCGACAGAAGGAGATTTGATTTTAAACTTTCCACCTTTGACTTTCTTTATTAACCTCTTCTCTTTTCCAATTTTTGTATAAAGGGGTAATGAGCCTAGCTCATACTTCCTTTTCTTTCTTGCTATATGTATGATTCCACCTGTTGGTTTTCTCCCTTTCTCTCCATGCCAAATTACCATATGAACACTCTATTTTAATAAGTAATTTGATTTTATATAACTTTTTGTTAGCATCAATTTCAAAAAGTAAGAGAAAAGATAAAACATAAATCTTTATATCTTAATGTTGATAATAATGAATAAGTAAAATGAGTAAATGTCAGAAAGACCGATAGATGCATTGGACAGAGCTAAAGGCAAAAAAATAATGATGAAGCTTAAAAACGGGGAAGAAGTTATTGGTGTTTTGAGAGCTTTAGACTTGCATTTGAATGTTTGGTTGGATGAAGCAGAGATTCATAAAAGTGACAACACAGTCCGACTGGGCACTCTCTTGGTAAGGGGAGACACGATAGTCTATGCTTCTCCTGTTTAATTAATTAACTTTGTTTGCTGGTGTGCCTTTTAAAAAGTTCTCTATATTTTCAATAAAAATCTCTTGTTTTGATATTCTTGCTTCTTTTGTTATGTAAGCTATTGGTGGATAAATTATATAATTTTCATATTTTGAAAGTCTTTTTAAGTTCTCTTCACTCATTTCATCAGAGTGATCTAAAATGAAAGTTATGTCGCCATTTTTTAATCTTTTTTCTAAGGCATCTATATCAACTAATTCCATTGGGGCAGCATTTATAACAATTGCTCCTTTTTTGATTTTCTGAAATCTTTGTTCATTCAAGAAATTTTCAGTATCTTTTGTTTGAGCAAAATGCAATGATAAGAAATCACATTTAGGAATAAGAATGTCAGCATCTTCATATTTCGCACCTTTCATTTCAAGTTCTTTTTTCCTGTTTCTAGACCAGTATCTAACATCTGCACCAAAACCTAAAGCTATTTCTGCAACTCTACTTCCTATTCTTCCCAAACCAAATATTCCAAATATTTTATTTCTAATTTCTGTAGCTGAAAATCCAGCTTCAGAATAATTTCCTTCTCTTGCCTGCTTTTTCCCTCTTTCTAATTCTCTAATATGCTCTAAAATTATGGCGAAAACAAATTCTGCCACTGCTTCAGTGCTATACCCAGGAATATTACAAACTGCAATTCCTCTACTTTTTGCATAATCAATATCAATTTTTCCATAAGCTGTGGCTAATACACCAATGTATTTCAAATTAGAGGCGCTATCTATGTCTTCTCTATCAACTTTTATTCCAAAATTTGTTAGCAAACAATCTGTATCAGCTAGCTGTTTTTTAATATCAGGACTATCTTTAGGGAGATAGACTCTTTTCTCGGCTAATACGTCAATTCTTTTCCAATACTCAGGATCTAATTTTGGTTCGTCAATACCAATCATAAGAATTTTTTCAAATTTCACATTACTCACATCGATTCTTAGTATCTATGATAGGAAGTTTTAATTATAAAAACTTGTCCTACAATAGAATATAAGAAAGGAAGATTATATGACAAAAGGAACTCCAAGTTTTGGCAGGATGGTAGGCGTAAAGCACATCCGTTGTAGAAGATGCGGTAGAGTTGCCTTTAATTTTTCAAAAGGATTTTGCTCTGCGTGCGGCTATGGTAGAACTGCCAAGATAAGAAGCTATGGCTGGCAGACTAAAAATTTTAGAAGAACAAGAATTCATTGAATAATTGAATAAAAAAGGTGGTTCCATTAAACCTGATAGTTCCAGAAACTATGAGAGAGGAATTTAGAAAACCTTATGGCAAACTTTTTTCTTCTGTCAACGAAGTCAAAATATCATCTAAAAGTAAGCTGATAACAGTTGGTGATGTTGTCAGTTACAATGCAATTGAGGATGGGCTAAATCCTGACATCATAGTTGTCGATCTGAAGAAGATGAGAGTTCCAGTTGATGAAAAAGCTAAAGCTTTATTTAGAAAATTCAAGGCAAAAAAAATTACAGTAAGGAATCCTGCTGGCAATATAACAGATGAATTGCAGAAAGCTGTCAAGGGGTCTTTAAAAGAAAAATCAAATGTAAAAATATTTGTCAATGGCGAAGAGGATCTGGCTGTACTGCCATTTATTTTAGAATCGCCACTAAACACAGTAATATTATATGGATTAAAAGACAAAGGTGTAATGGTTAAAGTAAGCAAAAGAATAAGAAATGAATGTAGGAAATTATTAAAATATATGAAAGGGTCCGTAGCTCAAGTGACAACAGTCACGGCAAAGCATGGTTAGAGCAGCTGGCTTTTAGCAATTTGCGAAAAAGCGTTGATTAAAAGATGAAAGAAACCAGTTGGCCGCGCGTTCAAATCGCGCCGGACCCATAAATTTAAGCTTGCGAACATCCAAAATTATTCTTACTGGTTTTTATGCCAATTAAAAAGCTAATCCATCACATATCAAAAATCAAGAAAAACTGGAAAAGCCAGAGCGCAGGCATAAACATACATCATGAGGTACATAGATTTACTAAAGAAGTCAGGAAGAATTTCTTCACACTAATCATAACAGCATTTGGTCTTGTGGCAGCATTGTCTTGGCAGGATGCTCTCAGAGAATGGATAAACGTATCTTTTCCAGATCGAAGCACACTGATTCAGAAAACTTATGTGGCCATAATAATTTCTATAATTACCGTGCTTGTTACATATTTTTTGTCAAGAAGTAAAGGTCAAGATTAGCCGGTATTGGTTTTTCTCTAATGAATTCTTCTACTGAATCAACCTGATTTAGATTTAAAAATACAAATAATCTATACAGAATTTATATGGAATTTGTATGGACCCGTGGCGTAACGGATAGCGCACTTGGCTTCGGACCAATTTAAGTCTAAAGGGTGTGGGGGTTCGAATCCCTCCGGGTCCATAGATGCATATAATGCGGGTCTATAGCTCAGCATGGTAGAGCAGCTGACTCTTAATCAGTTGGCCGTGGGTTCGAATCCCACTAGACCCACTCAAGATATTTTTTAAATCAGACAAACTCTATAAGCAAAAAGTTTTAAATAATATATAGAAATTATAGAGAAGAATTTCTGTTGATAGAATGAAGACGATAGAATGAAAACAATAATAACAAAACTCACATTGCAGGGATTCAAGAGTTTCAACAGGAGAGTCTCCCTTCCTTTTACCAACGGATTCAATATAATATGCGGGCCAAATGGCTCAGGGAAAAGCAACGTACTTGACGCGATATGTTTTGTCTTAGGAAGGACTTCTGCAAAATCCCTGCGTGCAGACAGATTGTATGAGTTGATTTTTCACGGCGCCGGCAGCGGGAGATCTGCAGAATATTCTGCTGTCAGTCTGTATCTAGACAATTCAAACAAAGTTTTCCCGGAGTTTGAAGAACCGGAAATTTCAATCACAAGGAAGGTAAACAGGAAAGGATTGACAGACTACAGATTGAATGGAAGGACAACTACAAGAGAAAAAATCCTGCAAGTGCTGTCATCTGCCAGGATACATCCAGAAGGGCATAACATTGTTTTGCAGGGCGATGTCACCCAGATAATAGAGATGAATCCCATAGAAAGAAGACTGATAATAGACGAGATATCTGGCATAGCAGAGTACAACGATAAAAAAGAGAAAGCTCAGCGTGATTTAGAGGCTGTAGATGGAAAGCTGAAGGAAGCTGAAATCATCATTACCCAGAGGTATGACATCTATAAGAAACTGGAAGAGGAGAGGAACGCTGCTATCAAATATCAAAATCTGCAGAAGCAGTTGACAGTTTTGAAGGCGTCTTTTCTAAATAAAAAAATCCAAGCATTTACAGAGCAGTTGGAAAAAATAGATGAAAAGTTTTTGGAAAAAGAAGAGCAGAATAAAAAACTGACAGGAGAGATAGAAGAGATAGAAGAAGGATTGGAAAAGAAAGAGACTGCGATTAGAGATGTAGCTGACAAGCTTATTGATTTATCAAAAAGGGTGGAGATAGAAAAAGAGATATCAGAGGTCCGCTCACAGCTGCTGATAAAAAAAGATAGACTTGAAACGGATTTAAGAGAAATAGAAAGGTTGAACAGTCTGCTTGAGCGACTAGAAGCATTTGAGTCAAAGAAGGCAGAACTAACAGGCGAGACGCCAAGGGCTGTGCAAGCAGTTTTAAGGCTCAACTTGCGCGGTGTGCATGGCAGTGTAGCAAATCTCATATCTGTTCCAGAAAAATACCAAGTAGCAGTGGAAGTGGCTGCTGGCCCTCACCTAAATGACATAGTTACAGAAGATGATGATGTTGCCTCTTATTGCATAGAATACCTGAAAAGGGAAAGGGTTGGCAGAGCGACTTTTCTTCCGCTGAATAAAATCAAGCCAATGTTCTTCAAGGAAACTGAACTGACTACCAAACATGGAGTAGTTGGTGTGGCAAGCAAGCTGATCAAGTACGATTCAAAATTCATGTCTGCAATGGAGTTTGTTTTTGGAAACACTTTGGTGGTGGAAAATATTGATATCGCCAGAGCAATAGGTGTTGGAAAAGCAAGGATGACAACTTTAGACGGTGATTTGGTTGAAAGAAGCGGGGCGATGATCGGAGGATATTATATAAAATCGCATCCGAAGTTTGTAGAATCTGCAACTAAGGGAGAAATTGAAAGATATACTGCATTAAGAAAACAGCTGGAAGAAGAGGTTGATGTGCTGAAGGATGATGTGGATGATCTGGAGAAAAGATTGAAAAAATATGCTGTTGCAGAAGAAACCAAGCAGCTGATAGATCTGGAGAAGCTGAGGATAACATCTGAAAGAGATGTGGATGAACTAAGGGATAGAAGAAGAAAGTCGCAAGAAAGGAAGGTCAACCTGGAAATTGAATTGAATAGATTGAATATAGAGAAAGCCAAGGTTGAGACTGAGCTTGAAAACCTCAAACCGCAACTGCAAGCATACGGTGAGATCCAATACTTGGATGACAAGCTCAATGCATTGGAAGAATTTGTGAAAAAGACAGAAAAAGAACTTTCTGCTATCGGTCTGGTTAATCTGAGAGCTATAGATGAATTTGAGAAGTTCAAGACTGAGTTTGACGAATACAAGGTGAAATATGAGAAAATACTGGAGGAGAAGAAGGCTGTTATTGGCATGATTGAGAAAATAGAGGAAAAAAGGAGAGAGATTTTCTACAAATGCCTGACAGAAATAGCTAATGAATTTAACGCAATATTTGTCAAGATGATCGGTGGCACTGCCAACCTGGAATTAGAAAATCCGCAGGATCTTGAGTCTGGTCTGGCAATCAAAGCCTCGCCTCGAGGCAAGACTCTGTTGAATATTGATGCAATGTCTGGCGGCGAGAAATCTTTGACAGCTTTGGCATTTTTATTCGCTATACAGAACTACAAGCCAGCACCTTTCTACATTCTTGATGAGGTTGATGCTGCACTGGACAAGGAGAATAGCAAAACAGTTGCCGAGCTGATTAAAAAACTGTCTAAGGATAATCAATTCATTGTCATCACTCACAATGATACAACGATCAAATACGGTGATAGAGTATATGGCTGCAGCATGGTGGAAGGCGAATCGAAAATAATGGGTTTGGAGTTGCCTAAGGTGTGAAAATGAGCAAAGTGTATGTTTTCGGTCCAATCCATTTGTTTGGAAAGGACTATCTATCTTTTTACAAGGCTGTCATGAAACTTTGCAAAAAATTTTTTGACCAAGTCATAGGAACTTATCCAGATTTCTGGAATACTAAAGAAACTCCGAAGAAGTTTTACAATAGAACTTACGAGACTATTACTGACTGTGACCTGTTTATCGCAGAAGTGAGCAGTCCTTCTCTTGGAGTTGGAATGGAACTTCAGATGGCTGTTGAGAAAAACATTCCTATCATCGCCGTTGCAAAGGAAGGCATTGAAATTTCAACAATGGTAACTGGATTGCCAAATCTTTTCAAAGTGATACGCTACACTTCAATACAGGATTCTATTAAAAAACTGGAAAAAGAATTGAAATCTTTTGGTGGAAAAAATGACTGAAGAAGAAAACATCCTCAAAACAATAATAGACAAGGAAAGCTGGGAAGAGGTAATTTATTATATAGTCAGTCTGGAAAACATCAACCCATGGGATGTTGACCTTGTGAAGCTGACAGAAAGTTTTGTCAGATTTATCAAAAGTGTGGAAGAGATTGATTTCAGGATACCGGCAAAAGTTGTTTTTGTTGCTGCGATACTGCTCAGGCTAAAGGCGGACTATCTGTCTATTTTTGAAGAAGCGGAAGAGGAAATTTTGAAAGAGCAGAAGCCTTTTGCTGAGCTTGGCATTGATCCGAATCTTGTTCAGTTAGGCTATCCGATGAAAAGGGTGCCAAAGAGACAGGTTACTTTGGATGAGCTGATTGTCGCTCTGAAGAAAGCTTTGGCTGTAAAGGAGAGAAAAACAGAAAGGGTGCGCATTGCCAGACAGCAGCTGGCTGACATAGGAACGGAAGAAGAGGATATAACAAAAAGGACTGAAACCATATTGAAAGAAGTCGATGAGCTGATGAAAAAATTGAATCAGGACAAGATCGAGTTCAGCAAGATTGTCGGGGAATGGAAAAAAGACAAGATAATAAGCAAGTTCGTTCCTCTGCTGCATCTGGAACATGACCAGAAAATCTCATGCGAGCAGGAAGATTACTTCAAGGAAATATTCATTAGCAAGAAAACAGAAATTTGAATGATTCTAAGACTACAGCTTATTCACAGTTACTGATGATGTTCCGACATTTCCTGTAGTATCGTATGCCTTGGCAGTAATTGTATGAGGCCCTGATTTTACTTTATTTGTCTTTACATTCCAGCTGTAGGTGATGGATTGGGAAGTGGAAGAAGACTTTAAGATGTTATCTATGTAAAGTTCCACGGATTTGACAGCTCTGTTATCAGTAGCATATGCCTTGATTGTTACAATGCCTGATATCGTCGTACCATTGGTGGGCGGGCCGATATTTATTGTTGGTAGAATAGTGTCGACCGAGGTGCTGACTGTCACGGTTATTGTTGAGATGGCAAAATTATTGGACGAATCATATGCTTTGGCAGTCAAGATATGTTGTCCATTGTCTGCTGGAGTAGTATCCCAATAGAATGAATAAGGCGAACTTAGATCTGTGGCGAATAAGGCTCCATCAATATAGAGTTCTATTTTACTGATAACGATATTGTCTGAGGCTGATACCAAAATAGTGATTCCATTTGATACTATTGCATTATTGATAGGTGATGTAATTGATACGATGGGTGGTGTTATATCATTAGATGGAGAGGAAGAGGAACATTGGACAGCGTTGTACGCATTTATTCTGCCACCGCTTATACTGTAGCTCCCTTTGTTGTCGGCAGTGGTTTCGATGCATGACCTGACCTTTGTCGCATCTTGGACTTTTGTAAATACAAGACCTGCCAGACCTGCTACATGAGGTGCGGCCATAGATGTGCCGCTCTTGTACGCGTACCAATCATCCTTAATCGTGGAATAGATTGTCGCACCAGGAGCAGCTACATCAACCCAATTACCGTAAGTTGAAAAATATGCTAAGTTATCAGTATCGTCGGTTGCCGCTACTGCTATGCAATTTCTATAATAAGCAGGATAATCTCTGACATCGTTTCCATTATTGCCTGCAGCACATACAAGCACTGCACCTTTGCTCCATGCATAATTAACTGCAGATTCTAGTGTAGAACTTGAGGGAGCAAAAGTAGTACCCAGGCTCATGCTGATAACATTTGCACCATTGTCTGCAGCCCAAATAATACCATTTGCAACCCCGTCGAGGGATCCACTTCCAGTATCGCCAAGAACCTTAACATTCATAAGGCTGCAGTCAGGACATACACCGGCTACACCAATGCCGTTGTTGGTTCTGGCAGCAGCTATGCCTGCGCAATGAGTACCATGGCCATGTGTATCGTTATATGAATTTGGACTGCCTGTGAAATCTGTGGCAGACACTATTTTGCCAGCTAAGTCAGGGTGATCCATATCAATGCCGGTATCGAGTATAGCAATTTTTACATCGGAATTACCTTTGGTTACATTCCATGCATACTGTGCATTTATGGTTTTCATACCCCACTGATTAACAAATCCAGGATCGTTTGGATCAAAAAATGCCTGGGCAATGTAATTCTTTTCAGCAAATTCAACAGCAGGATTATGTGACAATGCTTCTATTACTGCATCCTGAGCTTCCGGATTCACTTTCAATACTTTTACCTTAATCTGGGGAATCTCTTCTTTAACAGAACCATATCTTTTAGAAATGGAATCTTGGACTGTACCAGACACGCCAGGATTGAATCTTACAAGTATTTCATCAGGAACATAGTTTTCTTGCGGAGGGGTTTCCCCTGGTGCTCTTATGCCTCCAATAATTTCACTTAAAGACATGCCGCTAGTCTTCAACTTGTCTGCAAAAAGTATTATTCCTATCATCAAAACGGCGACCATAATTAATAGAATGCCTGTAGCTGTATTTTTTCCCATAACAATAATATAGGATTTAACATTAAAAAAGTGAAGGTGTGGTTGGAACTGAATTTGAAAGGAATAGGATTTTAACTTAATTTATGCGATGCAAGCGCCGTTTGCGCAACCTTTTGAGCACCAATAAGTTGTTTGAACAGGCCTTCCATTAAGGCAGTATTGTTCAAAGAGATAGCCGGAAGCAGAGCAACTATCTGTATTGACAGTGCTGCCATAAGTTACTGTTCCTTTTAAATAATAATTAACTCCACCATCAGTCTCAGTACATGATGGTGTAGATGATGCAGTAACTGCCTTGTATGCATTAATACGCCCGTAAGCTACATCTATACTTATTTTGTCACAGGTAGATTCAATTCTTGACCTTACTTCATCGTTTATTTTACCATTGCCATTTGTATCCGTAACTTTGGTGAAAAGCAAGCCTGCCAGGCCAGAGACATAAGCTGTGGCCATGGATGTGCCGGTCTTGTAGCCATAACCACTACCTTTAGTGGTAGAATAAATATTAAAGCCAGGAGCCGCCACGTCAACCCAACTTTTGCCGTAATTTGAAAGAAGTGCTAATTGATCATTCTGATTGGTTCCCGCTACTGCAATACAGTTCTGATAAGCAGCAGGGTAAACAGGGTTGCTGTCTCCATTGTTCCCTGCAGCGCATACAAGCAATGCGTCTTTGTTCCATGCATAGTTGATTGCATTTTCTAGTGTAGAACTTGAAGAACTATAAACACTCATACTAATAACCTTAGCTCCATTATCCGCAGCCCATATAATCCCCTTTGCAATCGAGGAACCTAGGCATTGAAGCTGTGGATATCTATTTGTATTATACGTGCAAACCTTTACATTATTTAACTTAGAGTTGAAACCCATTCCAGAAACACCTACACTATTATCAGTTGCTACAGCAGCTATGCCAGCCGTATGAGTACCATGACCATATACATCATTATCAGATGAGGTTGAAACACTTATGCATGAAGTACCTGTGCAATCTCTGGCAGCGACTATTTTGCCAGTTAAGTCAGGGTGATTCATCTGGATGCCAGTATCGAGAATAGCAATAATTGTGCTAGTACTGCCTTTGGTGATACCCCATGCATCTGGGGCTTTGATAGTGTTCAGACCCCATTGGTAACCAGAGGTAAAATAAGGATCATTTGGAGTATAAGCAGCAGCTACTTGTCCTATAACATTCTTTTCAGCAAATTCAACATTAGGATTATGTGACAATGCTTCTATCACTGCATCCAATGCTTTTGGATTCACTTTCAATACTTTTACTTTTATTTCAGGAATTTCCTCTGTTTCACTCAGGCCATGCGTTTGCAGCAATTTATCTTGGTCCGCTTTATCTACATCAGGATTGAATCTTATAAGTATTTCATCAGGAACATATTTTTCTTGCGGACGTGAGACATTTGCTCTTATGCCTCCAATAATTTCACTTAAAGACATGCCGCTAGTCTTCAACTTGTCTGCAAAAAGTATTATTCCTATCATCAAAACGGCGACCATAATTAATAGAATGCCTGTAGCTGTATTTTTTCCCATAATATAGTAATATAAAAATTGAACATTAAAAATGCATATTCATTAGCAAGAAAACTGAATTTAAATGTTGTATAATTATTTCATCTTTTTAAAGATGTTTTCATCCATACGAATTCTTCAAAAATAATGTATAGCATTGCACCAGCAGCAAAAGTCATAACAAAAGCTTGAATGTATTGTGGAACATTAATCAGGAAATAATAGGCAATCATTCCACCCGTTATATACAGTAATTGTGTAATTAGAACTAACTTGAAACCAACTTTAAACCTTTTCTTAATGAAACAAGGTATGGAAACTATGGAACCTTCAGGAATGTTATGCAGAGCTATAATTATTGCTGTCATTATGCCCAGATTTGGATCTATCAAATATGAAGAACCGAATGCTAAACCTTCTGGAAATTCATGAAGACACATGGCAATAAAAACCAAAAATCCTATTCTTTCTGTCTTTGTCTGATGTTTATGAGGAACTTTTTTATTAAGAATAGCTAATGTAAATATTCCTATCAGTGTACTCAGAATAACAAATAATGTAATTTTCAGTCCTTCCATTAACAGTATAGCCGAAACAAAAAACATTAGCAATATTTCAATGATAATGATGATTTTTATGTTCTTACAGAATTTCTTGACAAAAAACAAGCTTAAAACACTTCCAAATATCTGAAAAATAGCAACAATTATTAAAAGTAAAATAAAATTAATCATCCTATCAATAATTATTTAGTATCCTTATAAAAAATTCTTCATCTCTTTCAAGGAAATATTCATTAGCAAATCAAGTTAAAAAATCAGATATTTCTGACAGCTTCTAGATATTTTTCTATATCCAATATTCCTGGAAAGAAGATATTTGATTTTCTTTCGATCAGAATCCTGTGTTCACCATGCCCTTCTATATTTTTAGTTATGCCATACAGGTTCATGAATTCTTTCAAGACATCAATCGGTTTCATCTTACCGATCTCAGTTCCATCCAGCATCTTCTGATAAATCCTGTAAGCATATAGGAATCTGACAATCTTGTCGTCAGCATCAAAAATTATGAGAATGTAATAGTCACCAAAATTCTTGATTGATACGAACCTGTTAGAAACAACATCGGTAGCATCTGGCTTGTTGAATGTTTCCTCTATAAGATCTTTAGACACTCCCAACGGTTCTTGGAATCTTGCGATCAATTCACTGTAGATAATCTGCATTTAGTAAAATTGGTATTTCTATAATAAAAATTTTTAATTATTTTGTAAAATACAATAATAATAATGGAGAAAAGAGCACTGCTAGAGGCTGCGTTGTTTGTCTCTGACAAGCCAATAACCGTAGAAAGGCTGTCTGCAATAGTTGATTCCACTCAAGAAGAAGTCAAGCAGATGATTGCAAAAATCCAACAGGAGCTGGCAAAACAAAACAGGGGGGTAGAGCTTATAGAAACGCCGGAAGGGTACGAGTTCAGAATAAAGGCAGAATTCAGAGGCAGGGTAGCAAAGCTTGCTCCGTTCTCTGACCTGGGCGAAGGCATGCTGAGAACCCTGGCTATAGTCACTGTCAACCAGCCTGTAAAACAATCGATCATAGTCCATTACCAAGGCAACAAGACCTACGGCTATATTGTTGAACTGGAAAAGAAAGGACTGATCAAGACAGAGAAATTCGGAAGGACCAAATTAGTCACAACAACAGATGATTTTGAGAGATATTTTGGAAAAAGCAGCGAAGAATTGAAGAAAATGCTGGAAAAGAAAAGTTAGGAATTGATATTGAAATGATTGATAGGTATTGAAACTATTGATATTGAAATGAGATTGATATTGAGATTAAATGTTTCTGATTACAATCCCTTTATCAGTGACGTCAAACGGATATATTTTCTTCCCGTGGTTGGTTCTTCTCATCTTCAGTATCTGCATGCTCCTCATCGCTCCGCCAATAGAGAAATATTGAAGCAATACAATACTGTCAACAACAAATTCTTCAAACCCAAACCTTGACAAAGCATCTTTTTGTGCTCTTGGAATTTCTGATATGAGCAAGCTAGTCACACCGACTTTCTTCAGCATATTCATCATATCAAATACATCTCTTCTTATCTTCGAAATGTCTGCAGATTCTTCCCATCCTGCACTTGCTATCGAAAGGCTATCGAGAACAAGTCTCTTCGCATTCACTCTTTTAATTATATCAAAAACAGATTCCCCCAATTTTGGTATGCTTGTTGGATATGTAGAATATAGTGCCAGCTTTTTTTGGTCAATATGTTTCTTAAAGTCCCATCCAAATAGCAGCATGTCAGCAAGTATGTCTTCTGGCGACTGCTCTAAAGTGATGTACACCCCATTCTCACCTTTTAGGAGTCCGTTCCAGAGATACTGCATGCAGAAAGTTGTCTTGGCAGTTCCTGCACCTCCTGCTATGAGATTGGTAGAGTCTTTTACAAAACCGCCCTGTACAAGCTTGTCAAAACCGGGTATTCCTGTGTCAACTCTTTCCACAATCGGCATAAGAATAGTTTAATCAAGGGAGAAAATAAAGATTGTTAAAATTTAATCGCAGGTGAAATTCCTTTTCCATATGAATTACTAGATTAATCCAGAATAAATGGTTTGAAAGAAGTTTTTTGATGCATCCAAACAAGACTCAGAATTAAGCAATCTTCTTATTAATAACCCATTTCAATTTCTTAATAACTTCTTGTATGTCTGACAATTTTCTCTCAATGTAGTTTTGTTTCACGAAAAAACCATCGTAAGCTATTTTGTTTCTTATTATTCTTAGATCGTCAATTAATGCAATATCTATTTTATTAAATTCCTTATAGTTTTCTTCTAAATAGTCTATTTGTTTTTTGTGTGCACCTTCTCCAACAGTCTTATATCCATCAAGCAACAGAATTATGCTTATCATTTCTCTTATAACTTCATAATATTCTTTAGCGACATTTGAAGGAAACTTGCTTTTGTCTAAATGTTTTATCATTTCCAGAGTAGTGTCCACCATTTTAAGAATTGACCTGGCTTTTTCCTTATCAGGTGTTATTCTTGTCAGTTCTTCCATACTAAAACACTTTCAAATACCCTTTCAGTATTACCCCATTAATTATGTTGTTTCTAAGTTCTTTGCTTAGTTTACTGAAGTCTTCACTGAAGAATAAGTTAATTTTTCTGTTTAATATCTTTTCAAACTTGTCTAAATCGATTTTTTCTTCTTTTGCCATCACAAACAAATCAATATCACTGTCCTTCAGGTCTTCGCCACGAGAAGCTGATCCGAATAATATAATGACATCTGGCATACAGCTTTCTGAAAGATAGTCTAGTAGATCAGAATCTCTTATCTTTATTATTGTATCAAGTTTTTTGTGAAGTTTGAAATTTTCATTGTCCCTGTTTGCATAATAGACAGGGTATCCATGAATCCTATGCTTCACCTTAATCACAAATCCTTCTTTTCCAAGTTCATTCAGATATTTTTTAACAGAAGTGGGTGCTATCTCAACATTTCTGCTTATTTCTCTAAGTTGGAACCCTATTCCCTTAGGAGACGGATCCTCAAAGAATACCTTTAATATCTTATACCTGTTATCTTTTTGTAACATATGTAATAATTATATTACAACTGTCATTTAAATATTACTGTACTGCTGTATATAATTAAAAATAGTGGAACAAGCCGAGCCAATATAGTTTAATCAAGGGAGAAAATAAAACTTATATGGACAAAATGGCACAAAGGTTGTACAGATTACTTAAGCTACGGAGATAAATTATCATTATGAAGATACTTCCTGGAATACATCTAGCGGATAAGGGATATTCGAATGTTTACCTTCTTGTACGAAAAAATAAACTGATTCTTATAGACACTGGAATGGACAAATCTGCCAAAAAAATTATTAGTTATATACAGAATCTAGGATACAAACCGTCTGACATATCGCATATTTTGCTTACACATACTCATATGGACCATATACGGGGCTTGAGAAAAATAAAAGAATTATGCAATGCTAAAGTTGCTGTCCATAAGGAAGAAGCTGATATGGTGTCTGGAAAGAAACAACTATTACTACCAAAGGGATTTCTCGGATTCTTCTTTAGAATCATGATGCCGTTTATGGGGTACAAACCAGTCAAACCAGAGATAATTTTGAAAGATGGGGATACTATAGAAGGGTTAAAGGTGATTCATACACCAGGTCATACATTTGGATCAATCTGTTTTTATGACAGGAAAAATAAACTCTTGTTTAGTGGAGATTTACTGTCTATTGATAAAAGCAAACTGACATATCCTAAATCTAACTTCAATATGGATGAAGATATGCTGAAATCTTCTGTGGAGAAAATCTCTAAAATGAGTTTCAATTATATGCTCCCTGGTCATGGAATAGTCATAGGACCCAGAGCTTCTGAAAAATTGAGGCAGTTCTTGAAGAGAAACCCTTAGAGATATTTATATTGATTTAAATCAAAAGTATTCTTATGGAGAGAATCAAGACTGGTATTGATGGTTTGGATCAGGCATTGGGTGGAGGAATACCAAAAGGGAATGTTGTATTAGTTTCAGGTTCTGCTGGTACTGGCAAAACACTGGTTAGCTTGAGTTTCATTTACTATGGAGCCACAAAATTCAAAGAACCAGGGATATACATCTCTACTGATCAGACTCCTGAAGAAATCAGGATGCAAGCACAATCTTTTGGATGGGATTTAAAGAGTCTTGAAAAGAAGAAACTACTCAGTATTTATCATATAGATATAACCGAAGAAAAGGATATGCGTTATCTTAAAGATTTAGATAAGATTGTAAAAAAAATAAAGGCAAAGAGGGTTGTTCTGGATTCGTTGACCACAATCACAGAGTTTCTAACCCCTACTGAAATAAGTAAACAAAGCAGAATTTTTGATGTACTAGAAAAAATAACCCCAGTCCCTATGTCTGAAGCAATGGTTTCAAAGGCAGTTTTAGCAAAAGTTATCAAGCATTTGAAAAATACAGGATGCACATCTATAGTAACCTCTGAGATGCCAGAAGAGGGGAACTGGCTAAGCAGGGATACTGTCAGTGAATTCCTAACTGACGGGGTAATTATTCTTAAGAGCTTCAAGTATTCAAGAGGAGATGTCGACCTCATTGTTGCTAAATTGAGGTATGGAAATCATTCAAAAGATATTCAAAAGATACGCATTACTGATAAAGGAGTAGAAGTTAAACCTGCTGAGAAGGGAGTAGTCATCTAATCTATTTTTTCGGTTTTACAACAAATTCGCAGTGGTCATCGCCTTTTGCATAACATTTTGTTTCTTCACAAATCATTGGTTTTTTAAAAAATATCTTAAAAACTTCTTCCCATATACCACAGATATAATAATCTACAGGTTCTTTTTGTTTCCCATATTCAATTATCATTTCTTCTGCAAATGGCGTTTTATCTATTGAAATAATAAAAGACCCTTCTTCTTCTTTTGATTCAAAATTACCAAGACCTAAAACTGGAATTATGACCTTAAAACCAAATTCGAATGCTCTTTTCTTTTCTATTTCGGACCATTTAAGTATTTTTGCATATCTTTTTATTGCTTGATCTATCTGAAATTTTCCTAAATCTTTAAGAATATTCGAAAATCTTTCTGGCAAATATTCTTTAAGAATAAAAAAAAGTCTATTTATAACTCTAACAGGTAGAAATATCTGATGTTCATTAAATCCGAGAATTTTTCCTTCTTCCGTAAAAATTATTTTTCCTTCTTTGAAAAGTGTTAGAAATGGGTGTTCTGTCAATTAATCACTAATAGTCTTTTTGGCTTTCCTGGTTTAATTAAATTTTCAAAACCTTTATTTAAGTCTTTTTCATCTAAGGCTCTAACCAAAACAGAAGCATCATTCATCTCTTTGACAGCAATATAGACTTCTGTATTTGCTAAGAATAACTCATTTTCTATTTCTTTACATATGCTTTCTCTTCTTTCTGGAGATGTTGTAGGTAATACAACGACCCTTACCTCTAATATAGCTTTTCTATTTTCAGATGAATGATAATTTATTAGAGTATATTCACCTGTTAATTCGGGGCATCCTATTTTTATTTTTGATTCAATAATCTTTTCAACTTCTATGGGATTCATTTTAGCTCCGGACAAATATGCAGATTCTCTTCTTATATCAGTTATATGTGTTACAATATCCCCATTCTTCTTTAAACATTTGGCAGAATCGCCAATGTTATAATTCAATAGAATCATCCCAGGACTTTCACCATTTCTATAAAGATTAGTTATTACAACATTGCCAATCTTCCCTTCTTTCACTTCTTCATTGCCATTTGTTAGAAACATAAGTGTTTCAGGTAATGTTACTTCATATTCATTTGAAAAACTATTTCTTTCATATCCTATTACTAGATTTTCAGTAGATGCATACCAATCAAAAACATTTGCCCCTCCGAAGTCTTCACTTATTTTTTTTCTCCTCTCTACAGTAGAGGGTTCAGCTGCTGTCATCATTCCTTTTATCTTTAAAGATTCAGCTCTTATTCCCTTTTCACTCAGCCTAAAAGGCAACCTATAAAGTGATGTAGTTAGTCCAAAAATAACATTAAACCTGAACATATTATAGTGATTTAGAAATGAATCGGCATCTCTTAGTGTTTGTGCTGGCGCATGAAACATTTTAATAGGAAAAGGTGTGGCACCCGCTTTAGAAGCATCTCCAGAAATCACTGGTGGTGAAGGAAAACAGTTTAATACTGCATCACTTTTTGACAAAAAAGCCGAATAACCTCTCTGACATTGCCTTCTACATCTCTCCATATCATCATTTGTAGTTTCTACTATGGCAGATTTCCCAGTTGTACCAGATGTTAAATAAATATGCCTAAATCCGTTTAAATTAGTGATAAGTTTAGGAAAGTCTTCTTTTGTAACACAAAATCCTTTTTCATATGCTCTCAATAAATCTTCAGAACATTTAATTTTATTTAAATTTATTCCCAATTCTTCACTTTTCTTAGCATAGAAAGGAATTTGTTTAGCTAATTCAGTTACGTATTCTATTCTTGAATTGAGCTCTTTTTCTAGATCTTCCATATTTTTAGATATACCCAAAAGAATTTAAATCTTTCTATTGGAATATTCCAAACTTTTTAAAGCTTAAATAAGTATCAGTTTATATTAAGAACATGACTATAACAATCCCGTATGGGAATAGAAAAGTTGATTTACAAGAGCATTTATCAGGTGTACTAGCCTCCCATTCGCAGAATACACCGTATTGGAAAGACAAGTTTACACCAAAGGAAGTGAGGAGAATAGTAAAAGATAATCTAGAAGACACGCTTTACAGCCTTTCAAAACTAGAAGTTGACCCACAATTGTTAAGAACAAGATGGACAGGTTTCACGCCAGAAAATCTGAAAAATGCAAGATGTTCTTTTTCATCTGGAACAACAGGTCCCCAGAAATATTGTCTATGGGGAGAAGATTACATAAACAGTCATACTGATTATCTTGCTTATTACATAACAAAACAGGGTATTGAAATAAAAAATGCTATAATACAAGGACCTTCAAGCGTCTATAAAGACCTTAATGAGAGATTCATTCACAGGATTGGTGGTAATCCTTATTTCATTGGTCTGAGAGTTGAAGGTGTAAAACCTATAATGGAACAAGCAGCAAAGAAAGGCCATGAAGAAATTACGAGAGTTATGAAAGAATATTTTGGTATAGAAATTGAAAAAACAAAAGCAATTCTTGAGCATGATGACAAAATAAATTTCATGCGATCTGCTTGGATGATACTTGCACCTTTCGAGGAATTTTTCGGTGATAAAAGAAATGTAGATACCGTCATGGTTAGTGGATTAGGATACTCTGCACAAACTCATGAAATGTTGAAAAGCAAATTCAAGAATGTGATTCCTTCTTACGGCTATTTTGCATTCGGTGATGCTTTGGGTGTATGCAAAGATGATAATGTTGATTATTATCCAACATTTCCTCATACAATCGCTACGGTTGTCAGGGATAATGGTGATATAGCACAGTACGGTGAAGAAGGACATCCTTTGTTTGTAATTGCAAGACCAGACTTGTTCTTGGTCCTGAAAGAATCAAATGAATTCGCGACAAGAGTCCCGCCTACAGGAGATTTTAACTGGGATGGGATAAGAAACCCTCGCAGATAGCTTAGATAAATCATTTTGAATGTTCCAAAAGAATTTATATATAAGTCTAGACTAATCGATATTATGGAAAAACATTTTGAGTGGCTTGGCACAAAGGAGAAATCAAAGAAACTTTCCAAAAGTACAGCAGCAGTCTTTGATATGATTGAAAAAAAATGGCCGACCAATCCTTTAGAAGTTGCATATAGTTTTACTGACAAGGGGGACCAGAAGTCTTTATCCGCAAGATATCTATACCATTTCAAAAAACTATACAATATGAAACTAATTAGGATGAAGAAAATCGGCAATACTTATGTAGCTTGGCCAACTGAAGTTGAAAAACTGAGAATTATGAAAGAAGTTTTTAAAGGTGCATAAATGATATCGCCTTTTATATCAAGACTAATGCTCCTTAGGCAGTTTTCACTACTTGAAAACGAAATAAAGATTCTAGGAAAAAACTTCTACCTTCAGCCTATTCAACAACTGGTGATTTTCCAGAAAAATATTGAAAAGAAATTTGGCAAGAAAGGTTTGGATTTGATATACGAGTCGGGAAGGGAAAGTTTCTTTCAAATGAGCAAAGATATGGAGAAGTTTTCTGAAAGCAGGGATAGGTTTCACGAAGCTATGATAAACATAATTAAACATTTTGGATTTGGTAATCTAGAAATACTCGAAATAAAACAAGAGGAACTGAAGGCAAAAATAATTGTGAAAGACAACCCTTTTGCAAAAGAGTACGTTAAATTATTCGGTTATCAAAAGAATTGTCTTGATTACATGCTATCCGGAATAATTGCAGGTTATTTTTCTAATTTTTTTAGAAAAAATGTAAAATGCAGAGAAGATACTTGTATAGGAAAGAAAGATTTAATGTGTGAATTTATTGTAAGTAAGTTAAAGTGAATAAGACCTTAGTATTAGATATCCACTTGATTTAACCTTTTTTAATAGCTAGCCCTGTGTTTGATATATCCAACGGATAAACATCGGTTCCATGTTTTGTCCTTCTCATCTTTCTTACTATCAAACTTCTTGGAGTACTACCGCTTGTAAATTCAAGATAATTAAGAATTATAACAGCATCTGCCACAAACTCCTCAAAACCAAACCTGGACAAAGCTTTCACTTTGTCTTCCGGGATTTCTGTTAACAATAGACTAGTCACACCAAGTTTCTTCAGCATATTCATCATATCAAACACGTTCCTTCTTATCTTCGAAATGTCTGCAGATTCTTCCCATCCTGCACTTGCTATCGAAAGGCTATCGAGAACAAGTCTCTTCGCATTTGTTTTTTTAACTAAATCAAAAATGGATTCCCCCAATTTTTGTATGCTTGTTGGGTATGTAGTATATAGTACCAGCTTTTTCTGGTCAATGTATTTCTTAAATAACAAATCCCATCCAAACCTGCCTATGTCAGCAAGTATGTCTTCTGGCGGCTGCTCTAAAGTAACGTATACTCCATTCTCACCTTTTTGCAAACCTTTTAGAATATATTGACAACCAAAAATTGTTTTTCCAGTCCCAGTGGTACCAGCCAGGAGATTAACAGAGTTTTTAACAAAACCACCCTCCATCACTTTATCCAATCCGGGAATTCCAGACTCAACCCTTTCTACTACCATAATCTTAATTACGTTTTTAATATACTTATTTTTTCTCATAGTGTCCTAAAGATTGATGACGTATTGATAGGGCATTGTTAGAGGATTGAATTTTTTAAATTATCTCTTTTTTCAATTCTTCAATTTTTTCAAAATCTCTATCCTTTGTAATAAGAATCATTTTGTTTTCAATAACCAAGCTTACAATAATTAAATCAGCTAAAGGTAGGATTATTCCTTTCTTGTCATATTTTATTTTGATTTCAGCCAGAATCTTAGCAGTTTCATCGGTTGTATTAAGCACATCAAATCTTTCTAGAAATTCTATAGCTTCTTTGTATCTTCTTGGCTGTCTTAACTTAATTCCTAAAAGAATCTCAAATAAATTAATAAATGTGATTGACGGTGGTGATTTGTATTTTTCTGTTATTGTTTCTAGTTTACTCAAAGTTTCTTTATCTTTTCTTTCTAGTGCAATCAATATGGATGTATCCAGAACCAGTGTCATTATCTAAAACCGTGTTCTTTTCTTATTGCCTTGGTAGTATTTTCCAATTCTCTGGCTTCTGCTTCAGATAGTATTGGAATTTTAGGGACAAAGCTTGAGAAACTCTTTAATTCATTCCTTTCATAATCATTAGCCAGATGTCTGAGCAAAATGCCTATTTTCATATTTTTCCTAGTAGCCGATTCCTTGAAAATTCTCCAAGTTCTTTCATCAACGTCTTTTATAGTTCTAACTTTCATAAAAGTAATACTGTATTACTAATATATAAAGCTAACTTTTTCATTTGCATTCTTTTAAAGATGGGTATAGGCGATGGATTGATAGGGTTGGTTTACAATAAAAAGTTTTTCTCTAGGTGTCCTAGTTCTCTATAGTTTTAAGGTGTGCCAAACTTTCCTGAAGTGAATCCGAATCTTAAAATCTTAAAAATCTTAATTTTGTTCAAAAACAAATTAGAATTATGAAATCCCAGGTATCCACAGAGTATATGATCATAGTTTCCTTTGCTATGATGGTCCTTATACCCACCATTCTTTATCTAACCAATGCGTCACAAGGTTTCAGCGATGACAATACTTTGACTGTAGCATCAAATTCTGTACAGAAAATTGGGCAAACTGCTGATCTGGTATATTCCCGTGGAGAACCTGCAAAACTGAAAATCTCTGTATTGATACCATCAAATGTCCAAGAAATTTCCTTTATAGGAAAAACTATGAACTGGAAGGTGAAGACAGGCTCTGGAGTTTCGGATGTTTATTATAATTCTGTTGCGACATTTAGTGCGACAAGCAGTTTGCCAACAACACCCGGCTACTATGATGTTATAGTTGAAGCTACGGATAGCGAGGTCAATATATGCGTCCAAAGTCAATGTTAGCCCAAGCCAGCCTAGAATTTGTAGTATTTGTTTCTATTCTGTTTACAATTCTTTTGCTGACAATATACTATAATTCTTCATACTACGTTCAATTGACTTCTACCAAGATTTTTAATGATGCGCAGGCTGTATCCGATCAAGTTGCATCTGAGATAAACATGGCATTAAAAGCCGGGGATGGATACACAAGGAGTTTTTATATTCCAACCAAGGTTTCCAACTCGCTGGACTATAGCCTGGAAATAGAAAATTATCGCGTGAAACTAAGCTGGTCAGATCTTTCGACCCAGTCAATCATCCTAACAAAAAATGTGACTGGAAATGTGACAAAAGGTCCGAACCTGATTAAAAATCTGGATGGGATCATTAATGTTACTCAGTAATATTTCAACCAATAGGAATACATCAACCAGCAGAAAGGCTCAAATTTTAACATATGATTTTTTTACGGCTATGGCAATTTTTATCGTCGTCTTGACAGTAGTCATGGGTTATTGGTATTATGCTTCGGTGCAGATAGAAGAAACCAGGGAAAGGAACCGAGCTACAAATTTACTATATTTATCATCAGATGTATGGTTCAAAGAAGGCTATCCGAAATACTGGGGAGCAACGGATGTCATGGAAATTGGAATGAGTAATGGCAATAGAATAAACGAGACTAAAATGGAGATACTCAATGATAGCATTAGCTATTCAAAACTGGTTTCGCTTCTCAATCTTGGCGTGTATAATGTTCAATACACAGTTTACAACAGCACTAGAGGCATAATTTTCCAGTTTCCCTCAGGTGTTAACCTGGGATTTGCAAAAAATGTTTACAACATCGAAAGAGTTGGCATATTGGATGAAAAACCTGTAGTTATCAGGACGATAATATGGGATTAGGGCGATGGATATGGGACTGAAGGGCACAGGAATGAAAAGTATGAGAATGAAAGGCATAGTATTCACCACGGATATGATAATCGGTTTGAGCCTAGCAATTGTGCTACTTTTATTGATACCATTGAATATAGAGACAAGTCACACAGAAACATCCTTTCAGGAACTGCTCTATCAGTCGAATGACCTAGTTAACTTATTATCAACAATAAAGGCAAGTTCATTTTCAAACACGCCAACAATCTCCAGTTTATTGTCAGACAATGTCATAACAGCAGAAGATCTCAGCCAGACTATTCTGGATTTAATTGGCGGCTTCTGGTATTCTGGGAATGAAACCATTGCTTCAAACATAACAAAAGATGTCTTGGAAAATCTGACTACCAAATGCTTCAGCCTAAAAACTCAAAATCAAATCATATATTCTTCTCCTTCCCCTACCTGTAGTTATTCTTCAGACTCTCTCGGGGTATCGCAAAGGATATCTTCTGGCTATGAGCTTGGCAAACCTGTTTCTGGCTATGCAGCAGGAGCTTTCATAACCAGCATACTATCAAAAAAAACATCGTCTTATGCATATTTTGGCGGATACGTCGGACAAGGGAACATAACAACCAACATAACTCTTTCGCCTTTTGATGCAATACTCGGAGCGTATATGGAGCTGGATGCTGGCAATAACTTTTCACTATACATAAACGGCAACTATGCTGGGTTTTATCCGAATGGGACGTCCGGAGGAGGATATATGCGTGCTGATAAATGGGATTTAACGTCTGGAAACTTTAGTTTTTTCCATGCTGGAGAAAATAGATTACAAATAAATTTTATAGGCACGAATAACTCGTACATCGGCGGTGGATATTTCAAAGTTACGTATAACACAACAGAGTTAGCATTCAATGAGAATCCTGATTACAAGAGGAGTTACCTTCCGGGGATCGATGGCATTATCAATCTTTATGATTCATTCTATATACCGGGCAGCCTGAGCACAATGAATGTGTTTTTGCATTATAAATCAGATGTATCCATATACATGGAGGTAGGAAATAGGAGTTTTTACATAAATACAACTCTTAACCCCAATAACAAACTACTTGACAATTCTACTCTTGCTGCAATTCTTGACTATATGGGGTTGAGTCAAAGAACTGTTCCAATAAGAATCGGACATTATGCAATGAATGCAACCGGTCAAATGGGTTATGTATCAGACGTTGTTTTGACTACCAGTCTTGCTAGCCAAATGAGCACATGTGACGTAAATAGCAGCTTGTATGCAGACTGCAATACAGGAGCGGCTGGCTCACAGAATACCAGGATTGATATAGCAAAAGTAGTAGATACAGTTTTTGTCAATACTGTTCTAAACGGTACAGGAAACAGAGTCGGCTTGTTAGGCTATTGGACCCCTGGGCACAGCAGCCTTAAGGAAGCTTTTCCCACAACACCTCCATATTTATCTAGTGACAACAATTCTCTGATAAGTCAGATAAATACCTATACACCTCAAAATGGAGATAGATGCTGTTGTTGTGCTATTCATACCGCAGCAACGAACATTTTGACCGATCAGTCGAGGAAAAGGTATGTTGTTTTAATGAGTGATGGTGTAACCGATAACGCACCAAGCAGTTTCTGCCCTAGTACCACTCAATGCTGGACAAGTGGTCTAATTACTCAAGCACAATATAACAGTTTAACTACTGGCGGAAAAGCAACAGTTGATGAAGCTTACAATGCTTACTTAAACAATATCATAGTTGATACAGTTGGCTTTGGTTCTGGAGTAACATCATCTGATCTTAATTTACTAAATCTAACTGCTATATGTGGTGGCGGTCACTTCAATAATAGCGCCAACTATACTGAGTTGTTAGGTATCTATAAAACTTTCGGAGCTGAAATAGCAAACCAATCCTCTATATTCAGCTATCAAACAATAGTCTCTTCTAATTTCAACTCAACTCTTTATCCAGATTCGTACATCGAGCTTAACTACACGCCTGCAATCATTCCGTATGAATACGGGGAAATCTCTCTTACGCGTGAAACTGAAAGATTCAAAAATTTCACCGGTGACACCATTGACATTCCTTATAAAGAAGGCTGGTTTAACGTATCTGAGAAAGTGAAAGTCACTGATGCAAGAGTTACATCGTATTCATCACAATTCTGGACCGATAGAATGTATGCAAAAAATGCTTCCAGTGGATGGAATACTGCATATTGGCTGGGAGATTATGGCAATTACACTGCCCTTGGAGACCCATTTATTGTAGAAATCCCTGTAAAGTACCTAGGAGTCGACAATAACTCTGTAAGAATAGGGACTGGCTTTGCTCCAGACAATGCTACAGGCGGGTCTCCTGATGATAGGATAATATATAGCATAAGGTTAAAGGGGTCTGTCGGCTATGGCGATACTTTCAGTACTTCGGAATTAGCGAGCGCCGATGCCAAACAAAGGCTGATAGAGAAAATCAGCGACTATGTAGATATCAGCGTTGATGACATCCAGATAGAAACTCACTCTGTGTCAGGCGTCAAATGGCTGTGGGGACCGAGCATGTTTAAGGTTTTGATGTGGGAGAGGGGATAGATGAAATTGATGAAGGGAATAATGAGATTGATGAAAGGGGTAATTTAGATGAAGGGAATATTCTTCAGCATTATACTGATTTTTATAATAATGTTTTTGATCCTCTTTGTTTCAATTAATAAGAGCTTGGTATCCTACCAATCTTCCCAGAAATCAGCAGAGAACAGGATAAGCGCGATGCTCGGTTTCTATGATAACGTGATTTTTGATTCCCAGAAATCTGCAGATATAATCTGCAAAAGGGCAATGTCATCAGCGATAAACTATATTACCCTGAATGGTTATCCATTATCATCCGTTCCCGGGTCAAATTCTACCATAGTTGAACTGATGACAAACGGCAGCATAAATGGCATACAGCAAGATTTCATGAACGATTCCAAAATTGGTGACTGGGAAAATACCATAGAAGGTCTAGGTAGACAAGAGGGATTTCAGACCAATATTTCAATCAAGGATATTGTAATTCAGCCAGCAGATAGTTTTCATTTATCATTTTCTTATTCCATTTCTGTGAATCTGTCTGATACAATGACAGAGACGAATCTGACCAAGACTTCCAGGCAATATTTGCTAGTAAGCATAGAGAATTTTGAAGACCCCACCTATCCTCTGAATACCTATGGAAGAGTAATCAATATTATCAAAAAGAGTCCCCATTGGCTTAACTATTCAAGCACCGACCCGGCAAACTTAAACGATGATTTGACCAATTCCTACTATCATCCTAGCTTGAACGGAGCAAGTTTTCTAGACAGGTTGGAGGGAAAATACACTGTCCAGAGCAAATACAATATCGCAGCAGTTCCCATCGGATTAGAAAGTTTTGTAAGCAAAGACAAGATAGCTTACTATGGTTTGCCGATAACAACAGATGCAACCAATGTGGATTATTTCTATTTTTCTGGGAGTGCTGTTACAGCTCATAGTATATCTAGCCCTCCTGGCATGCCGAGCAATTTCAAATTGGATAATGAAAACACAGTGGAAGGAAAACCACACCTTGAGATTTATAATGCAGCATGGTAATGATATCTACACCTTAAACTAACGCAATAAGTTAAACTAGCAATATCTTAATCTGTTTCTTCTACCCCTTGGATGCTATTTGCCTAAAATAAAATAAAAAATAAAATAAAAAATTTTAGGCTCCGTGCAGTGTTGCAGTTGTGGTGTGCGCTAAGCCACTTGAGTGGTCTGTGTATGTTAATGTTACGTCAACATCGCTCGCGAATAATGTGCTACCTACACCTGCATCAAATGTGATGTCAGTACCCGGTAGATTGGGTGTGGCGTCACCGTCAACAGTAGTTGCCCCTACTGTTACTGAGGTAGTCTCAATTTCTGAAGGACCGACTCTGATTACTAGAGTATTTGCATTGTGGTCGATGTAGGCTACTGCTGCACCCGCTGGAAAACAAGGACTACATTTTCCTAGTCCTCTTCCTGGCAGCTTAAAGACTCCCATCGCATACAATGCTGCAACTACTGCAATCACTATCAAGATTGCCCATCCATAGGTCATCAAGAATTCCATTGCAGTTTGTGCTTTTCTTATTCTCATTAATCTAATTTCGTTTTTTTTATTATTAAACTTTGTTATGCTGGTTAAGGTTTGTTACACTAGTGTAGATGTAGGTGCAATAGTTCCCATGAAATGAGACAAAAGTATCCTTGCTACAAGATAGATTACCATGTCCAGAGTTAGAAGTATCGGTATATACTTGATTCCTGCCTTCTCCTTCCCGTCTTGCAGCATGCCTATCAGCAGACTTCCGAAGATGGAGGTAAAAGTCAGGGTAATCAGAGAATAAGTCTTAAGGAAATCTGGAGAAATCTGTACGATGCTTAGCTGCAGCGGTCCGAGTGCAGTATAGCTTGAAGCTTGCGGTATTGATATCGTACTGCTTATTGCGCTCATTGTTGCAACCAAATGGGTAGAAAAGGCAAACAGCAACGGTGTGGCGAAGCCGATTGCAATAAAGATAAGGATTGTATACATCCCGACTTGAGCCGATATTTCTTTTTTTAGCATTTTCAGATCCCTTATGTCATCGGCTGTCTGTTCAAGCAGGCTTGCTATTTCCCCGCCTTTTTTCATGCCTTCCACAATCAGTGTAAAGGTCCTGGTGATAATTCTTGATTTTATCCTGTTTCCCAAGGACAGCAAAGTGTCCTCTATCGACTCGCCAGCAACAGCCTTGCTCGCAGCTAGTTTGATCTGCTTTTCAAGGACACCAAACTCCGGGCGGGCAGCAAAAAGCAATGCCTTATCAGGTGTCAATCCTGACCGGATGTTTGCAGACATCAGCTGCAAGGCATCTGGCAATACTACTTCTGCATAGTTACCTCTTCTGTCACCAATCAGAACAATAATCAGATTAGAAATGAATTCTATGACAAAAAAACACAATATAGCAATCAGGTATCCAAACGGCATATTGACAAAGACAAGACTGAATAGGAGAAGTGAGATTGAAAAAGAATAAAGGAATGTCAGTGTGATGAATTTCTCAGCAGTGATATTTATATCAGCATACACGAAGTTCTTTTCCAGCCAAGTCAGATATTTCTTTGGATACATCCATCTTGTTCTTCTATGAACTCTCTCTATAATATTCATATCTCAACACTGGGCCTTCTACTTTTAACAAGTCCTATGAAGCTGAACTGAAAAACCAGTAAAACAGTTATTATCAGATAGAAGACGGTTCTGGGTATCTGGAATCCGGAGACTGAGGAGAAAATTATGAGAAAGGACAGGCCTAGAGTAGGTAAAATGACTGAAAACATCAGGTACATCAGCGCCAATGGATTCAATTGAGACCCGTATTTCCTTATCTTAACTCTTTGCTCTTCTGATAGATTTTTTGCCATCATATCTAAAGTACTGCCTATGTTACCGCCAGCTCTCATGCTGTTTACCAGTTGCCATACCACTCTTTTGAAAACAGGATTCGGGTCCCTGAAAGCTATCTCTTCCAAGGCATCCGTCTCTCCTTTTCCAGTGACTATTTCCTTTGTGCATTTGTCAAATTCTTCGGATACCACTCCATAGTTCCCTTTGGAGACTGAAGTCATTGCATCAAACAAAGAAACCCCGGATTTTACTTGTATGAACAAATGCCTGATTGCAAATAGCAGATTCCTTTCAACTTCTCTATTTTTCCTAGCTGTTACGAGATTTGGGTAGAAAATTATATAGACAAAAGATACGCCCGAAACCAGAAAAGAAAATATAAGAGTTAGATAAAGAAAATGCTTGCCTGCTAAAATTCCCACAGCGGTGAAAAGCGAAAAAATCAAAACAAACCAGAACAATGAAGAAAAAATAGCTACAGATAAATATTCCCTGTCGTTTACTTTAATATCTGCTTGATAAAGCTCATTGGATAAAAACGGATTAATCTTTACCAGCCTGCTTGATGCCCAAAGGAATATTCTGGAAATTTTGAGAGCTCTTTCCATAGGAAATGGTACAAAAGGTATTGGTTTCATTTAAATCAGCTTTGTATTTTCAATATTGCATTATTTAAATCAGTCTTGTAATATTTTTTCTATATCTTGGTCTTTTCGCACGCCCTTCAATACTTGATCAGGATCAGTGTAATAGGCTGCAACCACCCGCCCAACTTTGTTCAAGTCTTTTATCTGTTTTTTAACAAACCATTTCAAGATACCCACTTTCTCATTAACGTTTTTCTTTATTTCGTCGTCGGTCATACCGGTATTCGTCCTTATTTCTTCTACCAACCTATAACTTTCTTTGTCTTTGATTATTTCATCTTTCAGAGGCTTCCACCTATATAAAGTATTGACCTGAGTCCCGCTTCTTTCAGTTCCTGGTAAAATCTCTGAAAGCTGAAGCATCCTCCTTATCCCAAGTCTTCTATCCCTGAATGCTACAGCAAATAAATGGAGAGCTCCTATTACTGCCTCGGGAACGTCTATTGGCGGATTAAGCAATCTTTTTAATGCCTGTTCTGCTGTATCTGCGTGCACTGTGGCATAGACTGAATGACCGGTGTGCATTGCTTCAAAAAGCACCTCAGCTTCCCTTGCTCTTCTTATCTCGCCAACAATTATTCTGTCTGGCCTCATCCTCAGGCTGTTAACTAACAATTGAAGCATGCCGACTTCCCCGAGTCCTTCTGGATTAGGCTCTCTTGTTGTTAGAGGAACCCAGTGCAAGAAATCAGGGAGCTGCAGCTCTCTTGTATCTTCTATGGAAATGATTCTATGGTTCGGCGGGATGAAGCTCATGAAGACATTCAATAAAGAAGTCTTACCGCTGGCAGTACCACCTGTCACTATCATATTCAGCTCATATTGGATAGCAAGCCATATCCATGCTGCAACCTCGTAAGTCAAAGTCTTATTTTCAATGAAATCTGTTATTGTCCAAGGAGATCTCCTAAATTTTCTTATTGTTATCGTATTCCCATGCGTGGATATCGGAAACAGTGTTGCATTCACCCTATCCCCACTTGGCAAATGCGCGTCCATCAAAGGGTTGAGAAGGGTTATCTGTCTTCCTACCCTTCTTCCTATGGTGTTTGCATAATTCAATATCTCTGCCTCTGACTTAGTCATGATGTTTGTCTTCAGCCAACCGTGTTTTTTATGGTATACCCACACATTCTCTTTGGAACCATTGATAACTACCTCTTCCAGGTTCGGGTCTCCTAACAAAAATTCTATCCTACCCAAGCCAAACATCTCTTGCATGAGCATGCCAATCAGGTATTTTGTGACTCTTGCTTCAGTGCTTGGCATCTCTTTTTTAAAAATCTCCTCCCCTTTCTGGGAGAATTTCTTTTTCAGATTTTCAAGAGAAGTGAAATCATTGAGCTCTGTTGATTTAATCGGGATTTCAGTCAAAAGATTTGCCCTTACCTTTTCGAGCAAAGCCAAAGTACCAGTCGCTATTTCTGGAAATTTTATTTCATACAAAGATACGAAGTCGGATGTTTTCTTAATAGTAACGCTTGCTTCTATTTCTTCCGATTTTACTTTATAACTTTCTATTTCTTTGATTGCCATATATAATTTAATTTTGATTTACTTCCAAATATAATCTATCTATTTTAGGGTTTCGGTATCTATTTCAGGGTTTCCAAAATTTTCAGTTTCACTACAGGACTGCCTACAACAGGGTAAGATATTTCCACCAAACCATGGTCCTCCAGAACTTTTGCCCAATCCTCAACCAAGTTTTCTGGTATGTTCAACGATTTTGAAATTGTTGAGAAATCGGTACGACCTTTTTCTAATAGCTTAAGCATATCGTCAATTGTTGTATGAACGGTTCTTTTTATTTCTTCCTTCACAACCCCTTTAAGAAGATCAACTCCTTTCAGAAGATCGGTTTTGGTAATTATACCGACAAGGTAATTTTTAGAATTGAAAAAAAGAAGATGCTCTTTTCCCTCAACAACAAATAATCTTTTTATACCATATTTCTCCATCTGTTTTTTCGCTTCTTCCAAGCTTTTATTATAATTGATGCAAATCGGCTTTTTCATAAATTTTCCGACAGTCCTCGTACTTAATATTCCCATATCATGCTCGGTTAAATCTTCCAGCTTTTGCTTTCCCACCAGACTTAGAATATCAGTCCTGCTTATTTCTCCCACCAAAACTCTTTTATCAATGACAGGAGCACCAGAGATTTTTTTAGTCAAAAATACATTAACAGCTTTTTCTAAGGTAAAAGAAGAATCAAGATAGATTATTGTTTTTGTCATGAAATCAGAAACTAAAATCTTTCTTTCTCCAACATCAGGTATCTCCTTTGTTTCCGTATCTTTTTCTTGATCTGTTTTCTGATCTGTCTCCTGATCTTTTTCCGTATCTTTTTCCTGATATGTATCCTGATCTTTTTTCCGATCTTTTTTCAGATTACGACTCGTCAAGGTAACACCATAGGTTAATATTATTATTATATTAATTGAATAAATTCTTCAAATTTTAGCTATGTTTTACTGCAGGAGTTTGGACGATAATTTTGGATGATAATTTTGGATGATAATTTTGGATGTTCAATTTAATTTTGATTTTGTTAAGAAAAAGGTTTGTTAAGAAAGGGGTTTTTTAAGAAAAGATTATTTGGTTTGGTGATATTCTATTTTTTTTCTTGTAACAATTGATCTCGTCAGCCACCAAATTAGTACTATTACTATAGCAATTACCAAAAGTCGTAACCATGGCGATGCCCATATCGATGTCAGTTTGCAATCCTTTGTTTCAGTATAAGATTGACAAGCATAATTTGTTGTAGCATCGCATTTGTAGTTTGTTCTTGTTTTATTGTTGTCTATACAATCACTCCAAGCTGACGGTTGAGGACAGGTAGGACATGATGGTGTAACGGATGGCGTAATGTTTTTTTCACCAATGATTACAAATATTGATAATCCAGGAGATTGCGTCTCAAAATAAATATAGGTGGAATCCTCACTTAATTTGATTGTAGTAAGCTTGACCCATTGGCCATTGACATATCTTTCCAAGGCGATGGTAGTAGAATTAATGTCATTTGCTGTTATCCAGGATTTCTCAACCTTGAACTTTATTGTAACATTCGCTATCTTTGAACTCGGAATAGTGGTCGTTATATTCAGATATTTGTAGGTCGCTCCCTGGTCGCTGCTGATTGCAAGTGATGCTCCAGTTGGCAATGACGCATCCTTGACCGTTATCTGAACATTGGCAACCGTTTCTGTAACCCGGACAGTGACTTGATATACTTTCAATTCGTTTGACTGGTTTGTCCCTATGTTAACTACAGCAGGAGAGCTTGGCGATGCCGAAGGTATAATTGTTACATTTGTTGTGGTTCCGCCACCTGTAGTTGTACCACCAGTTGTACCACCTGCTGATGTACAGGCTGAAGCTTGGCAAGTTCCTGTGCCGCTTCCATCGATTTGTGTACCTCCACTGCAGCAATAATTACCAGAACATCCACAACTATAACTGCAAGAAGCACCAGTTGCTAGCTTGGATACAGAGAGATTGAAATAAGGACTATCACCATTTGGATGTAATCCTGTAGACCATGATTGATCTGCTAACGCAGCTATACCGCATACTTTTAAAGTAACATTTTGTCCTGAAGCAGCTTCTACATTAATCAAGTAATAATTACTTGCAGCTGTGGTTGTAGATGGTATAGTAGTTGATGCGCTTGATGAGGATGCATTGTTAATAAATGCACCTACTACTGCTCCCGAAGAAGCAGCAGAACCATCAATAAAGACATATCCTCGCCAAGTTCCTGGTACGTCAGCCAACGCTATAGGAACAAGAATAAAAAAAAGGGCTGACATCAAAATTAGTTTTGTTGTTTTCATTCAATCTCCGAATAATTTATAGTATTAGCCATGAACTTGTTGTCATGTTTATCCAATAAGGCACTTCATTGGTGTTGTTCATGTATTGCAGCGTACTGCCACTCCAATCTGCTCTTATGAATATTTTCCAGGCACCGCTTGTATAATAATAAACTACATCATAATTAGTTCCCAAACCACCTAGTTCTAATACACTTGATATATTCCAGTTGTTTGTGCTGGTTGCAGTATAACCTTTATTCGTCATCATGGCTTGTGTTGGTAACCAGAATCGTTCCCAAGTACCACCCGTAAACCCGGATGGTGTAAAATTGTATGGTTTGGGTGCATTTGTTTGGACTGTCAGAGATGTTTGTGTTGTGTCATTCATTACATAGACGGGGCCAGTTTCATTGGTAGCCTCACCACTGAAACTCCCATAGGTAACAGAAAACTTACTTACTGTCGGTATTGCAGACTTATTTAATGCATAATAGATAACACCGTTTCTAGAGGTATCGCCATCGCTCGAACTACCGTCAAAGAAAGCAATAGACTGCCCACCACCATAAGTCATTGTAAAGTAACTACCGTTTATTAGTTCATTATTCTGAGCCCTTACTGTTATCTTAGCCACATATGGCAGACTTATTGTCTGTAGAGCCTGGGTTGTTGCATTGACTGGAGTGTTATTGGCTGAGGTGTTGATATAGCCTACTTTACCTGCAGTAATGTCATATCCAGCAGTAGTCAGGTTGAAATAATAAACATTTGATGAAGAAGAACTTCTCCAGAATTGTGCATTTTCACTTTTCCAGGTACTATTCAGAGCAAGAGCTACACCTGAACTCATTCCAGTGCTCTGACTCAACTCATCTTGGACTGTTAGCTTGAGAGCAAACTGAAGCGGATATGTTGAGTTAAAGTAGACAAGTGTTTGTGATACACCTGTCAGGGCAACAGTCTGTGACCTGTTAATATAACCAAGAGAGAAAGCTTTTACAATTGCATTACCAACACCTGTTGCTGGTATGTAAGCATAACCTGTACTATTGTAGACAGTTGCATTTCCAACTACTTCTGCACCACCGGATGAAACAGTACCAATACTGCCATTGATAGTTGGACATGTCTTGTTCAACTCATCGCATATAGCCACAACTTTAATTGAATACTGCAGGGCTGAGGCATTTTGCATGCCGGCTGCACCTGATTGGTTGAAAAGTATCTGCGTCTGTGAAGCTGAACTGGCAGTAACTGTTTTACTAGAATTGATATATCCGTTCTTTCCAGCTGTTACAGTTGCTGAACCTGCAGAAGCTGGGATATAACCATAAGTACTATAATTCGTAACAACACCAGTAAGCCCAACGAATGAGGCTGAACCATCCATGGCAAAGCATGTGTTGTTCAATTCGTCACATATCTGCATGACTTTTAAAGAAAAGCTCAATGGGATTGTTTTGAATGCTTGTGTGGAAGCATTGACCAAAAGTACATTGTTAGTTGAATTTACATATCCGCTCTTGGACACTGTTAGATTTACATCTTGAGGTGACAAAGCAAAATAATAATATTGACTACTTGAATTGGTTGAAGCTGTGTCTGTTCCATTCACAGCTACAGTCACGCCTGAATCCATATTGGCTATGCCATTTAGCTCGTTTGTTACATTTACTTTGAGTGCGAATGGCAGACTTATTGTTGAAAGGGCCTGGGTTGTTGCATTGACTGCTATGTTATTGGATGATGTATTGATGTAACCTGTCTTGGCTGCAGTGATGTTTACACCACCAGCAGAACGGTTGAAATAATAAACATTAGCGCTTGATTGAGCAGCAGCTGTGTCTGTTCCATTCAAAGCTACGGTTATGCCTGAACTCATGCTGGCTGTACCACTAAGTTCATCTTGGACTGTTAGCTTGAGAGCAAACTGAAGCGGATATGTTGAGTTAAAGTAGACAAGTGTTTGTGATACACCTGTCAGGGCAACAGTCTGTGACCTGTTAATATAACCAAGAGAGAAAGCTTTTACAATTGCATTACCAACACCTGTTGCTGGTATGTAAGCATAACCTGTACTATTGTAGACAGTTGCATTTCCAACTACTTCTGCACCACCGGATGAAACAGTACCAATACTGCCATTGATAGTTGGACATGTCTTGTTCAACTCATCGCATATAGCCACAACTTTAATTGAATACTGCAGGGCTGAGGCATTTTGCATGCCGGCTGCACCTGATTGGTTGAAAAGTATCTGCGTCTGTGAAGCTGAACTGGCAGTAACTGTTTTACTAGAATTGATATATCCGTTCTTTCCAGCTGTTACAGTTGCTGAACCTGCAGAAGCTGGGATATAACCATAAGTACTATAATTCGTAACAACACCAGTAAGCCCAACGAATGAGGCTGAACCATCCATGGCAAAGCATGTGTTGTTCAATTCGTCACATATCTGCATGACTTTTAAAGAAAAGCTCAATGGGATTGTTTTGAATGCTTGTGTGGAAGCATTGACCAAAAGTACATTGTTAGTTGAATTTACATATCCGCTCTTGGACACTGTTAGATTTACATCTTGAGGTGACAAAGCAAAATAATAATATTGACTACTTGAATTGGTTGAAGCTGTGTCTGTTCCATTCACAGCTACAGTCACGCCTGAATCCATATTGGCTATGCCATTTAGCTCGTTTGTTACATTTACTTTGAGTGCGAATGGCAGACTTATTGTTGAAAGGGCCTGGGTTGTTGCATTGACTGCTATGTTATTGGATGATGTATTGATGTAACCTGTCTTGGCTGCAGTGATGTTTACACCACCAGCAGAACGGTTGAAATAATAAACATTAGCGCTTGATTGAGCAGCAGCTGTGTCTGTTCCATTCAAAGCTACGGTTATGCCTGAACTCATGCTGGCTGTACCACTAAGTTCATTTTGGACTGTTAGCTTGAGAGAATATCTCAATTGATATGGAGATATGCCAGTTTGTTGAACTGATGAATTCACAAGATAGAAAGTTCCTGCAGCACTGCCATTGGTGATGAAACCAGTTTTTGATATTATAAATGTGACATTGCCAAAATAGGTTGTGTTCATGGCAAAGTACTGCACATTACCAACTGTTTTGTTTGCTGTTGTTGTTGAATTTATTCCAGGCGTTGTATCTGTAACATTTACAGTTGCTCCTGTCAAAACATTGCCTAATTCGTCCTGAACTGTTATTTTGATATAATATTGAAGACTAACTTTATTTGGATTGAAACCTGCATGCAAATAACTTAAGGTGTCAGTTGTTTGCGTAACAAAACCATCTCTAGTTATATTGTAATAATAAGTACCGTCTCCACTAGCACCACTTAACTCACTACCTTGACTAAAAAGAACAAGACCATCTGCAGCAGTATCACGTACATTACTACCGTCAGTAACATTATTTACAAGTATAACCAAGCCACTAACTGTAGTTATTGTAACATTTGTTCCACTTGGCATGATGTTTCCTAACTCATCCCTTAAATCGAACCCTATACCTCCAGAAGCTACGGCTAGCATTGAGAGTGTAGCATTGTTAGGATTATTATTGGTATCAGTTGTGTTAACAATCCATGTAGTAACACTAGCGAGTGCAGCAGGGGTAGTAACAGCAACATAAAATGTAGCATAAGAACCAACAGATATTCCAGCACCACTAGTACTTGTACAGTTCGAAATTGTAGCTCCTATTGTACAAGTCCAACCAGTTGGTGTTGTTATACCAGTGATCGGATATCCGGTCGCGTTAGTTATATTTGTCCCATTAATTACATGAGTGGAGTCAGCCGTATTATTTATCATTAATGTTAAATTGGCGATCACTCCTCCGGTCGGCACAATTCTTTGCGTACCGTTTTCAAGTGTGGTATTCAAAACATGATTAGCACTAACCGAAGATACGTTGAGTAAGAGAAAAATAAAAAACGGAAATAATAACAAACTCATTTTTTTAGGAAAATTTATAGAAGATATTATCCCGAATTTCATCAGACCCTTTTTGCTTATAGAAATCTCTATTCCCACAGGTTTTCCCCCATTATACTTATAAACTTATTGGTTTTTGTTCCATATATAAATTTAACTTTTCCCGTTTCCTTTAAATAATTGAGTAAAAAGTAAAGATAATCTTTTTGTTTTTCTGTTCACCGTGTATAAGTTAATAAATTATATTGAAGTTATATCGAGCGACTAGCGTGCAAAAAGCGGGCTGCAGAGAACACAAATAAGCCCTATCAATAGTATGACCTGGAGCAAAATAAGCAGATATTTCCCTGGAAACCCCACAGTCATCTTAAAATTATTTGTTGAAGACATCAAATAAAGCTGATTTTTAAAATATTTGGAAAAAAAGAAAATCTTTGGGTTCAGCAGGAAGATCTTTTTGTAGATGCTCCTTGAACGTTTTGCCAACCCGGCATCCACTTCCAGACATTCCGAATTCAACAAGTTGACAACTCAGCGTCTTAATACAATAGCTTCTCCTAGCGAAGGAGCCCCTACTGTTGTATTATTTTGGGTTGATTGCCAGAGCTTACCGAATTCAGTTTGGGGGAGCTGAAAGCTTTACCGTCAAACCTACTGATATACCCGATATTATATATATTGGTATTTTTTAAATAAAAAGCCTTACGCTGCCCGCTGCCAAACAAGCTGCCGGGCAAGCTGCCAAGCATGCTACAGGCAACCTATCAGGCAAAGTACCAGGCAAACTATCAGGCAAAGTGCCAACCAAGCTGTCAAGCTACCAAGAGTCACTTCAAGCTATCAAGAATTAATTAAAGGAATACAAAATTGTAATAAAATGATATTCGTAACAAAGTTTGACGGCAGGAAACAACTCTTCGATAAAGGAAAGATTGTGAGAACTTGTTTGAGGATGCGTGCCAATCTCCAGCAGGCAAATGATGTAGCAAACAAAATTGAAAAAGAGTTATACGATGGAATAACAACAAAGGAAATTCTCCAGAAAGTCTTCAGCTATCTCCGAGAACATAGACCAGAACTAAGGCATCGCATCGATTTAAGGGAAGCCATTGCATTGTTAAGACCGAAACCAGACTTCGAACAATTTGTCTCATTGTTACTGAAAGAATACGGTTACAGGATAGAAACAAATCAGATTATTGCTGGTAAATGTGTGGAGCATGAAATAGATGCTGTAGCAAGGAAAAACAATGAAACCATTTTAGTAGAAGTTAAGCACCATCTCCAGTCGCATACCTATACCGGTTTGCATATATTTCTGGAAGTACAAGCTACGCTAGAAGATTTGTTAGAAGGTTACAGGTGGAAGAAAAACAATATAAATTTCAACAAGGCTTTGGTTGCCTGTAATACAAAAATCTCTGATCATGCTAGAGACTACGCGGTATGCAAAGGCATTGATCATATAGGATGGAGATTTCCAGAAGAAAAAGGCCTGGAACAGATGGTCGAGGAGAAGAGATTTTATCCGATAACACTTTTGAAAGATCTGGACGCAAACACACAGGCAAAACTCGGTGATAATGGAATTGTATTGTTGAAGCAATTGCTAGAAATGAATTCAAATGAAATATTTAAAAAAACGAAAGTCGATAGGCAAAAGATTGAGAAATTAATCAAAAAGACAAGGGAAATCTGGAAATCTTAATCTTTTGAGAATATTCTTCTGATTTTAATCTTCTGATCTACTCTTCTGATTTCTTCTTACTTTTTTTGGGCCACAATGCCCAGATAATCAGAACGATTACTATGATTATCACTATAAGTATTCCAATGTATAATGGCCTGCTGAAAATTGCAACGATTAGACCTGTGATACCTGAAGCAGGCTTGCCTATAGTTAGAGTCATGTTTTTTGATGCTGTAACGTTTTGAATAGCAGATATGGAGAATGTTATAGTTTTTTTACCAGTTGTATTCTGGGGCACAGATACAGTTAGCAAATAATTGTAAGATTTTCCAGATGATATGTCAGCTAAAAGTGGGGATATTCTTATCCATTCTCTTGGTACTCCAGACACTGCTATAAACACATCTGTCAGATTTAATGTGCCGGTGTTTTTAACAGTCAGATTAAGAGTAACATTTTTCCCTTCCTCTACAGTTATTTCATTAGGAAGGACTATGCTCATTTTTCCAACTAAAACTTCCTGTGTTACATTTTCCTCTGGCTTTACCTCCTGCGGTTTTTCCTCTGCTTTAGTAACAGTAAGTGTTGTCCCGCCAACTAAATTTGTGCTGCCAGAAGTATAGTCCGCAACAACAGTCCAAACTCCTTCTACTTCAGCTTTATAAAAATTACCAACCCATGTTCCTTTAGCTTCTGGATCGATTGAAATTTTGGTTTTTGCTGTTACATCAAAAACATTTGCAAAAACATCTTCTGCCATGACTTTAAAATTAACAGCATTTCCTAATGCAACTTTTGAATTATCTGGAGAAATGATTATAGTTATAACATCGCTCGGCCCAACAGAAATACTACCGGATGTCAAAGAAATTGTTCCATCAGTTACTGTAACAGTTTGGTTGCCAGCAGTTTTGAACTTGAGTGTAAATTCTTTTGTTCCCCTATCTGTTGATTTAAACGTGTAATCAGCTGGTAGAATTGCTAATTTATCAGAAGATGTAAAAGTTACAGTACCAGTATAATCTGTCTTGACATTTCCATCCTTGTCCAAGGCATTAATAGTCACTTTGAAATATTCACCCGCTTTTACTGATTGAGGTAAAGTTAGTTTGAAAACACTAAGCGGGGCAAGAATTGTCTTTGTCGTAAACTTATCGCTTACAACACCGCCTGCTGCGTCAGTAGTTTTCCATGTCCATGTGAATTCTCCAGATGCAGAGGGGACTTTAGCTACAAAACTGAATTCCAATGATTTATCCTCAGCTATACCAGCACTATTGGTTGACCAAATTATTTTATAAGGATAACTGGCACCGACTCTTTCTATAGCTTCGAATGTCCAATCAGCTGGGTATCCAATTTCTTTGATTAAATAATAAGGATTACCATCACCAGTCTCTGGCAGAACAAGCTGAACTGAAGTTATTCCAGATCCATCCTGATTCTTTACCAGTAGTTTAAATTCAGCATCAGTTCCTATCATCGATTGCTGAGGTGAAATAGAAACCGAGGGAGTATGAACTGCTATTGCCATAGTAGCTAAAAGGAGAACTATTGTAACTATTGCAAATGGAAAAATTCTTCTCAACACGTTTTGCATACTTATTTAATGTGAATAAAAAAATATAAAATCAAACTCGATTGATTTATAAAGCTGATGGGGAAAAACTTAAAAATACATTAACTTTCTGCAATCCTTTAATAGTCATTATTCATTTTTCTGATTAAAGATTTTTAGCTGGCCAAGTAGTCTTTGACGTATATGTCAAGGTCTTTCCCGTCAGCATCTGTCTGGAAATTCAGAGAATACTGCCCCTTATCGGATACTGACTGATCCAGAGGGTCTGTGACATTGATGTCAGAGCCTTTATCATAAGCTAATACTGTGACTCCATCTAAACTCTGATTAGTCAATTCATCAATTATATAACCTTGCAAACTAGCGCTACCTTGCTTTTTCACTACAAGTATTGTCAAGTAGGCTTTAGTTGAATAATATGTTATGCTAAACCCGCTGCTGTTCACAGTATCGTATTTATCCACATTCAGCAGCTCAACATATTTTATTGAATCTATCTGCATCTTGTCCCTTGCCGCATAGATTTTGCCAGATTTTATTCCAGTAACTCTGTCTATTTCGCCATTGGAATCTTTCAGAATGACTGTCCCGTCCGGATCATCAAAACTGAGATCACTGCCATCTATAGAATACCTGAATCTCACAGTCATGTTGTAGAATTTTTTTACTGTGATATTTTGATTGATATTGTCATTTGGATAAACTGTTTTTGAAAATGCCTTGTAGAAGTTTCCTGTTATGCCAGTGCTATATGCTAAGGAAATAGACAATGCAGATATGACAAGGAACGAAATTAAAATGATTTTTGTTTTCATTTTCATAAATTAAAGAAGTCAAAGAAGATATGATATAAATTTCCGACTACTTTCGATGTAAGCATTTTGTTTTTTAACTCTTTGAGTGGTAAATTTTAGAATATTTTCTGAGCCATTTCTCAGCACTGGGACAGTATTTTTTTATAGGGCATATGTAGCACTTAGGTTTTCCAGTTTTACATATTTCTTTTCCAAACTGGACGAGTATGTCATTCAGAGTCCTTCTATAATTTATCGAGATTATTTTGTGCAAATCCTCTCTAACTTTTTCTGGATTGTTGGATTTTGTCCATCCCAATTGATTAGATATCCAGATGACATGGGCATCGCATGCTATCACTGGCTGACCGTATGCATACGACAAAATAATATCAGCAGACTTTCCACCGACTCCTGGGAGTTCCATCAATTTTTCTCTAGTTTTTGGAACATTGCCATCATAATCTTCTTTAAGGATTCTGCAAATTCGTTTGATTCTCTTTGCCTTTTGTCTGTAGAATCCTACAGGATAAATTATTTTTTCTATTTCTTTTTCTGGTAATTTCAAGATTCCGTAAATATTTTTAGCTTTTTTGAATAGTCTGTCAGTTGCAGGAAATGAGACTTCTTCTTTTGTTCTCTGCGAAAGTACAACTCCGATCAAAGTCCTGAATGGGCTATATTCTCTTTGCCTAAAACCATAAACTTTATTTAGAGTCTCGATAATTGTTATTATTGTTTTTTGTTTCATGATTTCATTTATGCATCCGCAACAGATAATATATACTCCTGGAGGGCTTAGCCTGAGCTATATTCTTTGGTGATGATTATGGTCTTTGAACAACTAAATCCAGAACTGCAGAAAATAATTCAGAAAAGATTCAAACAGCCGACACTGCCCCAGCAGCTGGCAATACCTACAATACTGTCGGGATTGAATGTCTTGGTGATTGCCGAGACCGGTACTGGCAAGACCGAGTCTGTAATGCTCCCTATATTCAGTTTTCTCACAACTCAAAAACCAAAACCCATATCTGCACTGTATATTACTCCTCTCAAGTCATTGAATAGGGATTTGTTAGACAGGATGATATGGTGGTCCAATCAACTGGGATTGGAAATTTCAGTGAGACATGGTGACACCTCTACGTATGAAAGAAAGCAACAGGTAGAGTTCCCATCTGATCTCTTGTTTGTTACATTAGAAACCTTGCAACCTATATTAGTCGGTAAAAGAATTCGTGAGTTGCTGAGAAATGTAAAATGGGTAATATTGGATGAGGTTCATGAAATCGCCGATTCCAAGCGTGGAGTGCAACTGACGCTTGCCCTAGAGAGATTGAAACAATTATGCGGGGATTTCCAATTGATAATGCTTTCAGCAACTGTAGGCGATCCAGAAAAAGTTGCAAGCTTCTTCTCGGGCGGCAAGCTGGTAAAAGTAATCAAGGCAGAAACAACAAAACAAATGGAGATTGAAGTAATTAATCCGAGAACAGCAGTGGAAGACAAAAGAATTTCAGAAAAAATATTTTCTTCCAAGGAGACTGCTGCAAGATTGAGAACAATAATGGAACTGATTAAAAATTCCCGGTCGACGCTGACTTTCACCAATACAAGAGAGTTTGCTGAAATACTTGCAAGCAGGATAAAGACTCTGGACAAAAAATTTCCGGTAGAGATTCATCACAGCAGCCTGAGCAAAGATGTTAGAATAAACGCAGAGAAAGAATTCAAAAATGAAAAATTGAAGTCACTGATTGCGACCAGTAGTTTGCAATTGGGAATCGATGTCGGTTCTGTTGATTTGACATTGCAATATATGTCACCTCGTCAAGTAACTCAACTGGTCCAGCGTGTTGGAAGGAGCGGCCATGAACTACAAAAAGTAAGCAAAGGAATCATAATCTCAACAGATGAAGATGACATATTCGAATCAGCTGTAATCGCAAGAAAAGCTTTAGCAGGCGAGCTGGAAGATATAAGATTCCATGACAGCTCCCTGGATGTTCTGGCTCACCAGATAATCGGATTGACATTTGATTTTGGAAAAATTGAACTGGAGAAAGCATATGAAATTGTCAAGCGAGCGTATCCTTACAGGAATCTTACATATGCAGAATTTTTGGAAGTGTGCAAACAATTGGAAAGGATTGGACTGGCATTTCTGGACGGCTACATAAAGAAAAGGCAGAGAGGATTTGATTATTATTTCTCGCAGCTGTCGACGATACCAGACACAAAAAATTACAGGATCTTCAATACTCTGGACAACTCATTTGTTGGCGTGGTGGATGAGGAATTTGTTGCTTTGCACGGCGAACCTAACACCAATTTCATAATCAAAGGAAATGCTTGGAAAATAATTTCAATTGAGGAAGATAGGATATTGGTAGAGCCGACAGAAGACATAGAAGCTGCTATACCAGGATGGGAAGGGGAACTCATACCAGTATCATTTGAAGTTGCGCAAGAGGTTGGCAGACTAAGAAGCTTAATTAAAGAACTGCTATCAAAGAAGAAATCCAATAAAGAAATTGAATTTGATCTTAAGGAGAAGTATCATATCGATGATAATTGTGCAAAAGAGATGATCCGAACAATTAAAAAGCAGATGAAATTTGGAATAGTTCCAGATGACAAAAATATTTTGATAGAAGATTTCGAAAATCTGGTTGTCCTACATACTTGCTTTGGTACTCAGGTGAATGAAACCATAGGAAGATATCTGACTGCTTTGCTGACAGCGAGAGTCGGCTCAGTAGGTTTGAAGACAGATCCTTACAGAATAATGATCCAGTTCCAGCAGAAAAATCTCGAATTGCTGAAAGAAGTTTTGTTCGATACCAATCCTGAATATTTCCGCAGTTATCTTGAGATGAGCCTAGGCAAGGGCGAGTTGTTTGAATGGAAGTTTGTTCATGTTGCTAAAAGATTCGGTGCCATTGCCAGAGGAGCTGAATTTGGCAAAGTCAGGATGAAAAAAATCATCGAGGACTACGTAGGCACGCCGATATACAAAGAAACTCTGAAAGAATTGGAAACAGAAAAACTGGATATAGAAAAATCGAATGAATTGATTAAAAAAATTCTGAACAAAGAAATTTCTGTTACTTTCAAACCAGGACTATCGCCATTGGGAAAAATTGGTGTCAAGCATAAGTATGCAGAGGTCGTCGGTCCAGAAAAGCCAGAATTGGAAATATTCGAACTTTTCAAGCACAGGCTACTCAATACAAAAACTAGGTTGGTCTGTGCAAATTGCGGGCAATGGGACCAGACATTCCTGATAAAGGAACTGCCAGAAGACGTTAAATGCAGGAAGTGCGATGCAAGATTGCTGGCCCCATTAAAATATCAGTGGGCTGGAGCAACAAAAATTATTAAGAAAGCTATTAGAAAATCTCCATTGACAGCCGAGGAGAAGGAAAGATATGATAGAATAAGACAGAGGGCTGATCTGTTTTTGACTTACAGAAAAAAAGCATGTATTGCATTATCTGGCAGGGGAGTCGGCCCGCAAACGGCAAAAAGAATTCTTGCAAAATATCACAAGACAGAAGATGATTTGTTCAGGGATATCCTGGAAGCAGAAAGGAATTTCATCAAGACGAAAAAATATTGGAGAATATAACATCTAAAATAATCTTATTTCAAATAAATTATTTTCTTATAGTCTTCTCAACTCTTCTTAATTGCAGAATAATGAAAACTATGATTGCTGCTGCTAAAGCTAAAGAATAATCTCCAGTTCCAGTTGCAAAACCTATTGCAGCAACTGTCCACAGACTAGCTGCAGTGGTTATACCCTGGACATGCCCGCGGGTACCAATGATACTTCCAGCCCCAATAAATCCTATGCCAGTAAGTATGCCAGCAAGTGCCGAACCCTGATATGTCTGGAGAGAAGAGAATATGATTACAGTAAATAGACAAGCACCTAGTGATACAAGCATGTGTGTCCTCAACCCGGCTGGCCTGTGCGTTATCTCCCTTTCCAATCCAACTAAAGCACCCAGGGCTGCAGAAATCACTAGCCTTATGATCAATTCAAGTTCTAGCATAATCTAATTTTGTTAAAACAAGAAGATAAATTTAAGTTAAATAAAATAAAATTATGCCAGCTTTGATTGTAGCGATAGAAGGTCCGGATTTTTCTGGAAAATCGACTATAGCAAACCTTCTAGTTGAGATTTTGAGAAAACAAAATAAAAATATTTTTTTCAAGAGAACAGAAATTCCGAGCACATTAACAACCGGGTTCTTCACAAAAATTCTAAGAAATTCTGCTGATGATGTTTCTTCGGAAGTATTCTCATTAGCTTATGCCGCAGATCAATTAAACCATTATCAAATTGTAATCAAGCCGCTAAAGGAATCAAAGGAAAGATATGTCGTGATACAAGAAAGATCTCTATTGTCAACCTTTTTATATCAGTCAATAATCGGCAAGGCTGAGATGAGCTGGGTGGAGGAGATAAACAAATTCGATAAAAACATTCCAGACTTGACAATTGTGCTTAAATTGGATTTAGATGAGATATCGAAGAGAAGCTCACTGGAAAAAAGGGATTTTGACAAATTCGAAGTGAAAAAACATCTGGGAGAAGAGGTGAAGGTTTACAACAATCCTCCTGCAGAACTGGCGAGGCAATTCAACATTAGGTATGTTGATGCTGACACTGATCCTGAGAACATTGCTAAGAGATGCGGCGAAATAATCCAGAAAGAGATTGATAGATTTTTCAAATGAGAGATTTTTAAAAAATAAAGAAAAAGGAAAGTTTACTGGTACATGAACATACCAGTGTTGCTAGCTATGTCATTCTGTGTTGTTGTAGAAAAGTCAGTCAAGTCTGTTGAGATTGCTGCTAATTGATCTTCGGTCAATGAGTTTATCTGATCGGCAAGTATCGCTTCCTCTTCTGTTGTTACTGTAGGGGGGATGTTCTTAGTTCTCACTGCAAAAAAGACTCCTAATGCAACTACTACCAATATTGCAACTATTGAAATTGTTTTTGCATTCGAGATTGCTTTTGCATTCATTTCAATCGCCCACTCTCGGATTGACTAAAGCAACGAATGTGTATGCTGTGCTGTTGAAGTTCATTGTTCCGGCCCAGACTCTGTCCTTGCTTTGATCCAATTCTGCAGTTTTTCTGGTAATAGAAAGATCTCCAATCTGTGTAGATTGGCTTTCACAAGCTTCTGTGGAAATGTTTGCAGATACGCATGCAGAATAATCTGGCTTGACTCTTATAGTACCGTTGAAAGTTGTTTCGGTTTTTACTATGCCTGTCAGGATGTAAGTTTGTTTATTTATTTGAATCATTCCCTTTGTAATATTCGTGCCATTGGCATCAATTGCATCCTTTACTCTATCTCTCACGTCCGACCAGTCAGTTGCATTTCCTGCTTTAGCATCTCTTAGAATTTGCAATATCTGATCTCTTGGCAATGATTTTACTGTAACTGCATGGAACTTTGCCACTAGGTAACTGTCCTGTTGCGTGTTAAGCCCTATGCCCCAACCGGTTATCGATGGATGAAGATATCCTTGCACCAGATTTTTAAACATGTTTTTGTCTACATCTCTCATTGATGGTAATTGTCTTGCTAGTACTACAGTTGCTGAAAGAATTACTGTTATCGCTATCACGGTTAAAAGAACTGTTTTCTTCATACTATCATTGGAATTAATCTTATTTTCTACTATAAAAAGATTTATCTACTGTAAAAAGATTTGTAATTATTTGGAGAAAGATGGGAATGGGTCCGTCCGGATTCGAACCGGAGTTCTCGCGACGTCAACGCGATGTTTGTTAGCTCATATGCTCCTAACCGCTAGACTACGAACCCACCTTAAATGGAAATTCTATTTTCTATATTTATTAATTTCATATATCAAACAAAATATCGAATAAAGAAAGATTAAATAAACAAGTTATCAAAAAGAAGAATTTTATGGGCGATTTAAGTTCATTTGCTGAACTCGCCCTTGCTTAGGACGAGAAAAATAATTGCTGGTATTCCAAGTATCCAACCTGGAAATAGTGCACAAATTGAGCCAGCAAGCGCCAGTCCCCAGTTTTTCCTTCGCAATGCATAAATACCACCTAGTATAGCAACTATTCCGAGTATAATTGGAATTGCTGACATGCCTGCAATCGCTCCTCCTATACCAAACAAGCCAAACATTCCCAATAGTCCACCCAAAGCTGTCCCTAGTGCAGTTACTATCAAACCGATGATTACTGTAAGAGATCCTGAAATAATAGATAGAATACCTGCAGTCGTGGGTTTCCATGTCTTTTGCATTGTTTCTTCCCTTAATTAGATATGCAATACGGAGTATAAAAACATTGGCACATTCACCAGAGTTCAAATCTGTAATTATTATAAATAAGTGAAACTTTCTAAATAATGCATGGTTGATGAAAACAAAATACCTTCAAGAGAAGAAGTTCACAACAGATTAAAAAAACTGTTAGAAAGTACCTTACAATATATAGAGTCTTTCGAAGAACATGGGAAAGAAACTGAGTTACAATTAATACCAGATATGTCGAATTGGGATGTCCATGAGGTAGTTGCTAAATATCCGCAGGTTGCTGCGTATTTCCCTCAAGATTTAGCAAAAAGATCAGCTTCTCTTTGGCAGGAATGGGCAGGCCTTTATGCTTTTTGTGGAAGAAGGGCTTATTATGATAATCTTCATGTCCAATCAAGGAATTTTCCATGGTTCGAGGAAATGGATTTATATAAAAATTTAAAGAAAAAACTCACAATTGGTCAAATGGCTGAATTTGGGGCAAATGGAACTTACTTGTATGATTGGGAACAAAATACAATCGCTAATGATGCTATGACAGAAATTATTCGTCGTGTTAAATCTTCTAGACTATATGATAGAAAAAAGAATCTTGAAGAAAGGATGATAAATCATCTAGAAATCTAGAGTATCAAACTCGTTAAAACGCTGGAGGCGAGATTTGAACTCGCAAGGTCTTTCGACCGCTAGCTTACTGTGAATTTAGCAGGCTAGTGCCATACCAGGTTAGGCGACTCCAGCATACAATAGACTTAATCTTTTGATAATATTTATTCTTTAAAAACATTCTGCCTAGAAAACATCAGACCTATTCAGCAGACCTATTCATCAGATAGATTTCTTTTTCCAAGCTTTCCAAGTTGTCCAAGCTGCCAGAATAGGGATTAATAATGTCAGCAAATATCCGAGTAGCATAGACCATGACAAGAAATAATTCCATCCTTGATCCTTGGCAAACCCATATACCATGACAGGGACTTCTATTGCAAACATCACCACTATCAGAACCAGTCCCAGCAACAATCCTTCCTTTATCGGATTGGCTATATTCATCCCTTTAAAATAGAAGAACTTTGATATCAAGAATGTCACGACTGCCCCGATTATCGTTACAATAGAACCAAATATTACCCCATTCTTGATAAACAACAGGGCTGAAGCAACAAGGAATATAATTGCATATAGGATCACACCGGATACTATCGCTTTGACCAATCTCATAAAATATAATTGGAATTTGTATTTAAAATCTTTTTTCCCAGATTTCAAATCAATTATTTATATTAATCTTGATAATTTATTATAAGGAGGTTGAAAATGCCAATAACAGTTAAAGATGTAGCAGACATGTTCTCTAAAGATGTTTTCACGAACAAAGGCTTCTACTGTGGTAAGGTATCTGACATGGAGTTTGACCTGGCTAGATATAAGATCAAATCTCTGGTAATTGAAGCGGCCAAAGGATCATTGCTGGGACAAGTGATAGGCGGAAAGAAGGGAGTAATAATTCCTTATCCGATGGTACAAGCTGTTGGTGATATAGTAATCATCAAGCACATATCAGCTACAACATTGCCAGAAGAAGCAGAAGAAGAAGTATCGTGAGCGGAAGAAACAGCGCGAGCGTAAAAAGCATCGCGAGCGGGAAAGCGAGCGCGAAATTCCCAGTAAAGACAAAAGAGCTTACTTGGGAGAAGTCTGGTAATGTCTACGTTCTTGTAGATAAAGATTCTGGTAAAAATTTTTCTCTTGACCCTATTTCTTTTTTGGTCTGGGTCCAATGCGACGGCAAGACTGATGTTGAAAAGATAGTTGACATTTTCGCTGTCAACGGTAACAGGGATATAATCAAGGCAGCTATAAACGGCATCCTGGAAAAACTGGAAAGCAGCGAGCTAATTAAGTGGGTTTGAATTTTTTTACGTGAAACAAAATAAAAAAAGAAAGAGAAAGGTATCAGAAGTCATCCAGTTGTTCTTCTTCATCTTCTAACATAGGGTCCCAAACGTCTTCGTCCATTTTTTTCACCTTCTGTTTCTCCTTTTTTTCCTTTTTTTTTCCTTTCTTTTTTTCATCCCTTCTAAAATGGGAAAATGGTAGGGTAAACCTACCTAATTATGTCTATGCCTAATGCTTGACTGATTTCTCTAACTACTGGTGCTTCTCTTGTTACTGGCCCAAGTATGTATGGTGATTTCACTCCTGTGATTATTGATATGACTTGAACTTTACCTTCGAATTCAGGTAGAATCCTTGCACCCCAGAACACTTGTGCTGATGGATCCAAATGCTGCGCAACAGTCTCACCTATCATGTTGACTTCATCCAGTTTAAGATCTGGACCTCCTGTTATGTGAACTAATGCTCCGCTAGCACCTGTGTAGTCTACTTCTAGCAAAGGATTCAGTAAAGCTTTGGTTATTGCATCTTCTGCACGATTGCTGCTGTTTGATTCACCTACTCCTATAGCAGCTACTCCGCCTGAATGCATGACAGCTTTTACATCTGCATAATCTAGGTTGACTAATGATGGCAGTGTGATTGTTTCGGTTATTCCTTTTACCATAGCAGCTATCAATTCATCTGCTACTGCGAAAGCATTCTGTACGCTCATGTTACCTGCATACTTTAACAGCTTGTCGTTCTCTATTACTATTGCTGTATCGCAGACTGGTCTCAAGCTTGCCAGACCGTCTTCTGCTTTCCCTATTCTGCTTCCTTCTAGCTTGAATGGCATTGTAACTACTGCAATTACGATTGCTCCCATTGATTTGGCAATCTCGCAGACTACTGGTACACTTCCTGTACCGGTTCCTTTACCTAAGCCAGCTATGGCAAACAATAGGTCACAACCTTCTAGACCTTCTTTTATCTCGTTTCTTGATTCTTCTGCGCATTTCTTCCCAACTTCTGGATAACCTCCGCACCCAAGCCCGCGTGTCAGTTCTTTTCCTATCAGAATTTTCTTATCGGCTTTGCCTACTGCCAGGTGCTTTGCATCCGAATTGAGAGAAATTGTTGATGCACCTTCTACTCCCATCTCTGTTAATCTTGTTATTGCGTTTTGTCCTGCTCCACCGCAGCCAACTACTACAATTTTTGCTTTCTTTATTGAGAAACCGAACTCCTGTTCAGCCAGTTTATAATAGTCTACATTAGCAAATGTAGCACCAGATGTCGACTCTAGTCTAAATTTGTTTGCTGGAGATTCTTCTCCTGCGTAACCGCCTGATTTGTTCATGGCGTTCCTAATTATTGAGTCCATTTTTTTTCCTCCTATTTTCTACAAAATATATTTTGTTTCATCCAAATGCCTTTTAAAGGCACCGAACTATTTATTCTTACCAGAATTAGAAAATTGTGTAATAAACCGTAACAAACTATTGAATTAAATCGAATTGCCGTTCGAATTAATTCGAAACTTGAATTAAATCCGTAAAAATCTTTTGTTCTGGATATTTAAAGTGATTTCTATAGTTTGAATTATGTGTTAGAACAGCTATTTTAGAAAAATTTCTGAAATTATTTTAAATTTTGCCGTAGAAATTTTACATTTTAAATACTTTTTCAACAAGATTTAGAATACAATGAAATACATTCTGTTTATTTGCATAAGGAATGCTGGAAAAATTCATTAATGACTCTCTCCGCAAGGCTTCTTAAATTCGTCTATAAAAATTATAGAATTGCTACAACTCTTTAGTTCATCTTATAAGGTTTTTTGTCAAGCATTTCTAAGACATATTTTGGTAATTCTTCTCTTCTGAAATGGAGCATTATCTCTCTTCTAGCAGATTCGTAGGAATCAGAACTGTGAAATGCATTATCAGGCATCCCAACCCCGTATTTTGATCTTATCGTAGGTATACCAGTATTAACAGCCATAGCTCTAGCTGCTGAAGGGGCTGTAGGTCCTGTTATTTTCCTCAATCTCTCTAATGCACCATCCCCCTCAAACACATACAATGCGGTTGGTAATCGAGTTTTTTCCTGTTTGGATGCATCCAGACCTGGTATTCCATAAACTGTGAATAATGTTAGTATTTCAAAAATTCTTTTCTTTTCTCTATGTTCTCGATAATGCCTTCTAGCTATTTCTTCTGTAAAAAAATAAGGGTCTTTCTCAAGGATTATGGATAATCCTATAGGAAGGATAAATTCTTCCAAAATCTCTTTTCTATGTTGATATGCATCTGGCTTTACAAAACCAAAAGTTATCTCGTCCATAGTATTGTTATTAATAAGTAGTAAACTATAAATACTACCTAAATACAGGTTTATTAATATGAGGCCAAAGGGGAAGTATAATTCAGGAATAAATAGAAGTTATGAGGAAAGGTTAAAAAGTATAGAGTTTCTAGCAAACAATGAAATGGTTACTGGCGTTAATGTCGGACAATATAAGATGGGCGGACAGGTTTACTGGTGGCCAATTGAAATAGAGCTAGATTCTGGTGAGAGAAGAAAATATGTTATGAAAGCTCCTCATGACACGTTTGGCGATGCCATAACTCTATTTGTAGAAGGTAGGGTCAGGATCTCTAAGATGCTAAGAGAAACGGGTATACCCACACCGAGAACGGGTCTATACGACAAGGGTACCTTTATTCAAGAATATGTAGAAGGTGTACCATTAGACATTTCTTTAAAGTCTGTAACACTTAATCAACGAGAATCATTACTTGAACAAAAGAAAAAAATTATTGATAGATGCGAAAAAGAGCTTGGACTAACTTTTATGGATAACCATGATGGAAATTTCATCGTAGACAATAGCGGTAGAGTTAATTTGATAGATTTAGATTTCCTTAAGAAGTCTTCCGAGAGATAAGACAATAGACTTGTCAAAACTTAACTTTTATTTTTGTCAAAACAATTTAATGCTATGGTAGATTACTGGAAAATTGACAAAGAACTCATCAAGCGAGTAGCGAGTAATGGAAGATTGAAATTATCTGAACAGGAAATAGAAAAATTCACCAAGCAGTTGTCGGATATACTTTCTGCCTTCAAGGAAATAGACAAAGTCGATACTGCCGGCGTCAAACCGAGCTTCCATCCGCAGGAAATAAAGAATGTTTTCCGCGAGGACAAGGCAAAGAAATGGAAATGGCAGCCATTAGCTAACACCAAACACAAGGAAGGAAAGTATTTCAAAGGACCGAGGATCGTATGAAAGATATCCTGGAGAAAGCAAAGTCCATACAAAAAAAGTATTCACCGTTCATAACAATTGCTGGCAAGGCAGAGCTCAGGAATAAAGGCAGACTAAGCGGTATAGCAATCTCGGTCAAGGACAATATCTGTACAGCTGGCATGCAGACTACAGCTGGAAGCAAGATCCTGGAAGGATACATACCTCCTTTTAACGCGACTTGTGTGGAGAAAATTTTGAAGGAAGGTGGTTTTGTTCTCGGCAAGACTGCCATGGATGAGTTTGGTTTCGGTACTTTTTCTGTCAACTGTGCTTATGGCATACCAAAGAATCCGCTTGATGCAAGCAGGAGTTGTGGTGGATCTTCGGGCGGTGCTGCTTGTCTGACTGCAGCATCTGACTTCCAGCACATAGCTATAGCTGAATCCACTGGCGGCAGCATCAGTTGTCCTGCTGCTTTTACCGGAACTGTAGGTCTGACTCCTACTTACGGTAGAGTTTCTCGCTGGGGTTTGGTTGATTATGCTAACAGCTTGGACAAGATTGGCTGCATTGGCAAGACTGTAAAGGATGTTGCTCTGCTTCTTTCTGTTATTTCCGGACCAGATGAGTATGATTCTACTGTTTTGAACCTGCCAGCAGAAGATTTCACCAAATATCTCAAACCAAATGCGAAAGGGATGAAGATTGGCGTGTCGAAGGAATACTTTGAGAATGTGGATGAAAAGATTGCCAAAGTTGTTTGGAATGCGATTAGAAAACTGGAGGATGTGGGAGCAAGCTATAAAGAAGTATCATTGCCGCATACAAAATATTCTCTGCCAGCTTACTACATCATAGCAATGGCCGAATCTTCTACCAATCTAGCAAAATTCTGCGGGATGAGATACGGCCTGCATCTGCCACTACAGGGAAATTTTGATGAATACTTTTCAACTGTCCGCGCTGGCGGGTTCGGTGAGGAAACCAAGAGGAGAATTATTCTCGGTACTTTCGCCCGAATGGCTGGATGGAGAGATGCATACTACCTCAAGGCTCTAAAAGTAAGGACAAAAGTCATAGAAGATTTCAAGCAAGCCTTCAAGAAGTTTGATGTGCTAGCTGCGCCGACAATGCCTGTAGTTGCTCCCAGATTCAGCGACATAGAAAAACTCGAACCTATCCAGCAGTATATGATGGACATTTTGACCGTAGCGCCAAACTTAGCTGGCATACCGATGATATCTGTACCTTGCGGTTCTGTTCAGGGATTGCCAGTCGGATTGCATTTGATGGGCGATCATCTGCAGGAGAAGAAAATCATTCAGGCTGCTTATGCGTTTGAACAGGTGAAGAAATGAATGTTAAAGATGCGATAGAAAAAAGAAAGTCAATAAGAAAGTTTAAAGAAAAAGAGGTTCCTGATGAAGTTATTAACGAAGTAATTGACGCTGCAAGAAGAGCGCCTTCCGGACATAATCTTCAACCATGGCATTTCATCGTAGTCAAGAGCAAAGAGAAATTGCTTGAATTTAAAGAGCAAGGTGTTTTTAATCAGAAAGAAATGTATGAAGTTCCAGCAATCATTGTTTGCTGCGCAGAGAAAGAATCATATTCTCCTGATTCAATAAAAAAATACGAAGATGGAATGCCCTTAATAAATTTGTCCATTGCAAGCGCATTTCTTGTCTTAAGGGCAACGGAGCTTGGTCTAGGAACTTGTTTTGTCGCATGGTCAGATAAAGAAAAGATAAAAGAAATTCTGGGCATACCAAAAGATATCGTAATACCTTATGTCATTATCATGGGATATCCCAATGAGGAACCAAAACCAAGAGGAAGAAAGGAACTGAATGAAGTTATGAGTTTTGAAAAGTGGAAGTATGACAGAAATTAAAGTTTTAATCGAAGGGTACGCCAAAGAAGTCAAGAATGGCTGGTTGGCTAGTTCTACTGTGACCCTTGTGAAAAGTAATAACAAAAAAATAATAGTTGACCCGGGTTGCAATCGTTCTCTACTTTTGGAATCTATGAAAGATATCAATCTGTCTGTAGATGACATTGATTTCGTTTTCCTGACCCATGGTCATATTGATCATGCATTACTGGCAGGTATTTTCAATAAAGCGAAGATAGTTACTTTTGAAAATCTGATGTACGATAGAGATTTGCAACTGGAATTTGATAAAAATATTCTGGGGAAAGAAACCGAGGTTGTAGACACGCCCGGCCATTGTCCCGAACATGTCTCATTGATAGCTAACACACCAAAAGGAAAATATGTGATTGCTGGAGATGTTTTTTGGTGGGCTGAAGGTGAAGAACAGAAAATTGATATAAACAAAGAAGATGATGCGCATCCTTCGGAAACTGATATGAAAACACTTATTGAAAGCAGAAAAAAGATTTTAGAAATTGCTGACTGGATAATTCCTGGTCATGGGAAGATGTTCAAGGTGAAGAGAAAATGAAAATAACGATATGCGGAAGTTTGAATTTTAGTGAAGAGATACTGAAAATAAAAGAAAAACTTGAGGCAAAGGGACATGAAATAATTTTACCTAAATCTATAACGGATTTTTCCCTGAGAGATTCTACTGATGCGGATAACTTGAAAGCTAACAGAGAAAAATATATGAAATTAAAGCCAAGCTATACAAAAGAGCATTTCAAAAAGATAGCTGACAGCGACGCTGTACTAATTGTAAACGGGAAAAAACAGGGGATAAAAAATTACATCGGCGGCGCTACATTTGCAGAAATTATGATTGCCTTTCATTATGATAAAAAAATATTTCTGATGAATCCGATACCAACAGATGAAAAACTTGCAGTTATCCGGGATGAAATTGAAGGCGTCAGTCCTATTATATTGAACGGGAATTTGGATTTGATAAAGTGAGAAAATGAAAATAATGATGGGAATAGAAATACACGTACATCTGCTTACTGATAGCAAGCTTTTCTGCAGTTGTCCGACTGATTACGATGGTAAGGAACCGAATGAAGTAACATGCCCTGTCTGTCTCGGATTCCCTGGAAGCAAGCCGAAAGTCAACAAAAAAGTTCTAGATTCAGCAATAATGGTTGCAAAATCTCTAAGCTGCCAGATAGCTCCCACTATGTTCTTCTCGCGTAAGTCTTATTTTTATCCGGACATGCCGAAGAATTTCCAGATATCCCAGTATGAAATACCACTCGCCACTGCCGGCTTCCTGGAGATTTCAAACAAAAAAATCAGGATCAGGCGCGTGCACGTAGAGGAAGACCCAGCCAAGCTCGTGCATGTAGGTGGCGACATCACTTCTGCCCAATACATCCTAGTTGATTACAACCGTGCTGGTATTCCGTTGATAGAAATTGTTACTGATCCAGATTTTGAATCCACAAAGGAAGTCCGAGAATTCTTATCGAAACTATCGTCAATACTTGAACACTTGGAAGTTTATGATTCTAGCAAGGAGGCTTCATTGAGAGTTGATGCTAACATTTCTTTGGAAGGCGGAGAGAGGATAGAAGTGAAAAACATCACCGGATTTGCCAATGTCGAGAAAGCTTTAAGCTATGAGATAGTCAGGCAAGAGAATCTTTTGAGAATGGGCATGAAAGTTGAAAGAGAGGTAAGGCATTTTGATGCTGAAACTAAGATGACTGCTTCACTTAGAAAAAAAGAATTCGAAGAAGATTACGGTTACATCTTCGAACCGGATTTGACTGATATAGAAATTTCTAATAACTGGACAAAATCAATGGAAAAACAAATGCCCGAGCTGCCAGACACAAGAATCAAAAGATTTGTCAAACAATACAAGCTAGCAGAGCGTGATGCTAAAGTGATTATCTACGTTGATAAAGCGTTGGCTGATTTCTTTGAAGATTGCTGCAAGATTTACAAGAAACCCCAGATAACAGCACGATGGATTGTTACTGATTTGTTGAAATGCCTGAATTATCAAGGTCTGGCAATAAGAGAATCGAAAATTACACCCAAACTATTTACAGAATTCTTAAAATCTATGGAAGATGGTAAAATAACAGAAAGATTAGGTAAAGAATTGATTAAAAAAATGGTTCCAACCGGAAAATCGTTCAAGATTGTATTAACCGATACAATAGGTTTGGAGGATAGAGTTGAAATTAAGAAAACAGATTTAGAAGCAATAGTAAAAAAAGTTTTAGAAGAAAATAAAAAAGCTGTGAGTGATTATAAATCTGGGAATGAGAAAGCGATAGAATTTTTAGTTGGTCAGATTTTAAGAAAAACAAAAACTAGAGCTGATCCTAAAATTGTTAGAGAACTGATTAAGAAATTAATCTAAAATTTAAGGCGCCCAAGCGCGGACTCGAACCGCGGACCTTCTCGTTAACAGCTTCAACCTTCTTTCGAAGTGAGTTGCTCTACCTACTGAGCTACTTGGGCTTAATGTGTAATTAGTATAGAAAGTTCTTTTGCTTTATATAGATATCTCGTACTCCGCGACCGCATTTGCATTTAAATTTTGCATACGATTTGACTGCAGATTTGAGAAGGCTTTAAATCTTTTACTGTTTATTGATTTAGATATCGAGATAGATGGAAGAAATTATAAACTTCCAACAAATGACTCGATCATTGAAAAAAAGGTGAATAAAATTACTGTAACACAAACCATAGGAGCGTTCCTAGTTAGTTTTAGTATATTGACTATATCTCTGTGGAAATTTGTAGGGTTACCTCCACAGATAAGTGCAGTCGTATCTGGGACAATGACAGCAGGAATATATCTTATGCTCCACTAAAAAAACAAGATGTAATCCCCCAGAATCTTTAGTGGTTTTGAGAAAGATTTTTAAGTCAGTTAAAATAAAGGTTAATTATGAGTTTAAATCTATTTCAAGATTTGTTCATCAGGATGTTTATCATAGTAGGAGTATTTGATTTTCTTATGTGGCGGATTATAAATAAAGGAACAAACAACAAAACCATAATACTTTTGTTTATACTAGAAATGGTTGTGATAACAATCAGTCTCTGGTTTGATGTGATATATAGGAAAAAGAATCTGAAAAGATGATAAGACGGTAGTTAAAATTTCCTATTCTCCAAACTTTTCTTGATTTATAAGTTCAATTTATATCCTGCACTTTCAATTATCCTTTTTGGATTAGTAAATAATTTTTCTTTTAACTGTTGCTCTGATAATACATCTTGTAAAACTAGCCCATGAGAAAGAGGTATGAATAAGTCTGGCGCAGCAATTCCTGTTATTCTTGGTAATGGGGCATAATCGCTTGCTATAACATCAATAGTTCCATCAGCTAAGCCTTCTCTTACTGCTTGAACATCTCTCCTGCTAGCTAGCGGTGGATTGACTTTTTTATCCAGATCTTTCCTAGACCATGTAAAATAATGCGGGCATGTCTCGCAAGTTAAATCCCGATGGAATTTTTTCACTTCCCTAATCATCTCAACTTCTTCTTTTCTGCTTACATGCTGTATGTGGAGAAAAGCATTCCCGATTTTAGCACACGTATTCAGATAACTATCAAGATATTTTATTTGCAATTCCGGATGTTCTACTGCTGTATCATATGGAGGACAACAATGCGGCAATACCAGCACATTCATTTGAAATATTTCTCGAAGCAGACCAAGGTCTTCCAGATATTTTCCATCATCACTAAAACCAACAACATGGGATTTTATCTTTTCTACATCAACCAATTCTTTTCCTTCCTGGTTTTTTGTTATCGCACTCACAGGAATCACTTGGCAATGTCTTTCCTGTTTCATGTATTTCTCTATTTTTTCCAGACTGTCAAGCGGCGGTTTTGTATTTGCCATGCAAACAACTACATCTATTCCATTCTCCTTCAGAATTTTTGTATGATATCCCATGTCATTCCTAAGATGGACATGCATATCTATGATTGGATAACCTAACCTGTATTGTTGAAAATCGTATTTCATATCTGATCGACCTTCAGGAAAGTTCCATCAACACAACTCCTGTAACCTTTTGATGTTGCACAACTTCCACACAAACCTATTCCACACTTGGTTAAGAATTCTATGGAAGAATAAACTTTTTCTGGATTCACATATCTCGTTTCTTTTTGAATAGCATTTCTTACCATTGGTTCTGGACCACAATTAATACAATATTCAGGTTTTACAGTTTCTATAATTCTATCTAGAAGATCTGTCACTAATCCTGTATGTCCAGTTTCACCATTTTCTGTATTCAAGTAAAGTCTTTCACATAAACTCTCAAAACTTTTCCAATAAGGGAGATGACTCTTATCCTTCGCTCCGATTACAACAGATGATCCTTCATTTCTTTTGGCAAAAAGATGAAGCGCTGCTATACCAGTTCCTCCGCCAACCAATAAAGTTTTCTCACCAATTTCAGGAGATTTTCCATAAGGTCCTCGGACATAAACAGTCTGACCTTTTTCTAATTTTGATAATTCATCTGTGAAACACCCTCTTCTTTGAATAAGTAATGTCAAAGGTTCGTCGTCAAACACAGAGAATGGCTTTTCTCCTTTTTCTGGAAGCCAAGCAAAAATAAATTGCCCAGCATCAACTTTTATGCTGTCGTTTAATTTCAATAACAATAAATCATCTGCCAGTCGCCTGTTCTCTTCCACTTTAAATTTTACATATTGCATATTTAGTCTGTCTACCAAAAGTTTTTCTGCGTTGTTTGTTCCTTTTTTCAAATCTTCAAATAATTCATGAAAATATTCTTTTATTGTTTTTGTATCCATTCCAGCCAGCGCAGAACCAACTCCAAAGAAATCTGCTCCTGCCATCTCATATTTCCTCACGTCCTCGGCTGTTGAAATACCCCCGCATGCTATAATCGGTAAATCTGTTACGCTCCTGACTTCTCTTACACACCTTAGTCCCAATTCCAGAATTTCCTTACCAGATACTCCTCCTACTCTATTTGAAAGAATAGGATAAAATTCAGGACCTCTTGTGTTTATTCCTGTTATTCCTGATGCTCCTCCTTTGATAGCGTATCTTACTGTTTCTCTCACATCAACATTGGGAGAAATCTTTACAAACACCTCTTTTCCCAACGAAACTACACTCCTTGTCACTCTTTCTACAAGTTCTTTATCCTGAGCTATGACCTGGCCATATTTGCCGCCGTGCGGACAAGAAATATTCAATTCAAAACCATCAACATGATTAAGCAGTATTTTTGCTACACTTCCAAACTCTTCTTCATTGCTGCCGATTAGAGAACCAATTAAAACTCTGTTATCTGGGATAGTTGTGTTTGAAATTCTTCTTGCAGTTTCCTCTGACCCTGGATTAGTAAGGCCGACAGCATTGATAAAAGAGAACGGTGCGTATTGAGCAAGAATTGGCTCTCTATTTCCTTTTCGTGGTTCAAGTCCAGTGCTTTTTGTTGTCAATATTCCAATTTCAGGAATTTCATTTGCAATTCTTTCAACTGTTGATATCTCTGTGGCAACTATTCCTGAAGGTATTGTAAAGGGACCGCTGATTTCTTTGCCAAAAAGTTTGTATTCAGTTGATAAAACCATGTTATCTATAAGATTGATAGTAAAAGATAAGAAGAGGAATTATTTATAACTTGCTTGTCATTTGTTCTGCAGCTGCTCTAATATCTTTTGCTTCTGTTATTGCACGACCAACTATTGCATGCCACTTGTCACCAGCAACTTTTGTTGCATCATCGATCTTACCACCCTGTGTAACAAAGCCTGGAGAATGATATACACCATCGACGCCTTCTTGTTCAATAATTTCTCTATATAACTTTATTCTGTCAATTTTATTACCTGGTACAACGAAATGATTTACACCTTGTCTTGCGGCTCTCAAATACATTTCTTCTAAAGCTTCATCTGAAATGTATCCACCCTCACTTCTTTTATACTTAGGATGTGTCATTTCTCCCCCAACAAGAACAAACAAATCTTGTTGTAAACATTCACCAGTCCAAGCTACCTGTGTCCTTGGCCCAGATTGAGGAAATAGAATAACAGCATCTACACCAGATTTTTTACATACTTTTGCAAATTTTGCTCCCAAATCAGGTATATCTGTAGCACCCTTTTGATGATCGTAAATGAATTTTTTATCTGGAGCATTATTCTTTATAACTTCAACAAGTCTTGGTAATCCATAGAATAATGAAAGCTCAAGACCAATTTTATACCCACCTATTTTTTTCATGTCTGCTGTTGCTTTTACTATCTCTTCCAATCTTTCAATAGATTCAACATCACAAGCAGGTATAACTGTCCTGCCTTCTATAAGTCTTTCTTTGCCCAGTCCATATTTTTCTCTAACTTCTTTTGTACCCCATGCTCGTAAATACCTTTTAAGTGCAGATTCGTCGGCAGGTGATAATTTTTTACTATCATAAAGATAATCGACAATGTCACTTACTTGTACTATAGCAAATACAGGAATCTTTTTATCCTTAGTGAAATGTTCTATTGCCGTTTCTCCATCTTCATTTAATTCTTGTCTATCGCCAGCTATTACAACTGCTGAAACTGAAACATTGTCTGCTACAGCATCAAGAACTCCTAGAGCTTCATATTTTGTATCGCCAGTTGTGAAAACATCGTCAACTAGCAATACTTTAGAACCATCAGCGATAGGATATCCTATAATTAGTTCTTTATGTAATTGTGCCTTTGATGCACCTGTACCCGTTGCTTCACCATGGAGTTTTACCTCTTTTCTATAGTATGAAAATCCTTTATTGTGTCCTTTTCTTGTTAAACCTATAACAGTAGTCACAGATAATGGTATACCTTTATAGGGTGGCCCAAAAACTAAATCAAAATCAGTTCCAACATTACTTGAAATACACTGAGCATAATAATCTCCTAGTTTATTAATGCCCGTACCATCATTGAAGTCTCCGACATTTAGAAAATAAGGGGACATTCTTCCACTTTTGAGCTTGAACGGACCTCCTATCTTTAGAGCGCCTGAAGATAACAAGAAATCGATAAACTCTGCTTTGTATTGTTCCATTTTATCTGTTTAAAATTAAAAAAGAAAGAATAAATAGCTGAAAAGATTTTAGTTAAGTTTAAAAATGTTTTATTTTTTAATGAAATACAAATCCATACTAAAATAAATCCTTTATGAATAATAATTATATTTATGAGTGGTGTTTTAGCTCCTGAAAAAGAAAGACTTGTGGATATGCTCTGTGCAATGGGTGCATTTAGATCTAATACTGAAGGGAATGTTCCGAATTATGTTGCTTCTGTATTAAGATATGCTTATCTTGGTAAACCCTTAGATATCACAGGTTTTTATCTTGAAGTTCCACAGAGGACTGTAATTAAACAATTAAAGGGAGTAGAAGTTATCAGTGAAGTTACAAAATTGGGAACTGTTGGAGTATTGCATTTAATAGGCGATATAGAAAGATATGAAATGAGAGGAAACCACAAAACAGTTAACGAAGTTGACCCATATGAAATGAAATATACAAAAGTTCTTGAAGTAAAATCAGGTGATATGTCAAGAAAGTTTTTTGTTGATGCAGAAGTTCCGTTCATAGACCAATTTTGGGATTAGTGATTAAGCTCTGTTAATCACATACAAGTCCACATTATATTCCTTCTTAGGTTTCTTGTGGAATCTGAACATATGTGGAATTGAAAACTTGTAGGGAATTATCTTCTCTACTTTACCATTCTTGCTTTCAATGAATTTTGTGAGGAACTCTCTGGTTTTTTCATATCCATCCTTATGCAAGCTGTATATTTTTTTGCCGCATTCCAATGCTTTCTCTAAGAATATCCTGTCGGCATGCTCCGATTGTATGCCAAAAGGCGGGTTCTGTATGACAGTGTCGCACTTGCCAGAAAATTTTTTTATGTCATTACAAACTAGTTTGATTGAACTTAAAGATTGTGTAGAGAACAAGTCAAAAATATTTCCTTCAGCCACTTCTAACATTTTCTGATCGATATCAACTCCAACAACTTCCTTGGCTCCAAGTAATGAGGCGCCTATGGCCAGCCTGCCCGAGCCGCAACCAAAATCAAAAACAGTCTTATCTTTTATGTCACCGCTCAAGTAAGCCAGATTCAGAATTTCTGCTGCCAAGTCACTGGGAATAGTATATTGCTCCAAACTTGGCTTGGGTAAATCAGGTAATTTCAATTTTGATAAGATTATTTCAAGCTGTTTTTTGTTCAACATAATTCTTTTACACATTTCTTTGGATGATAATGATCGGTTATACCAAGACCAGGTGGATTCATCAAGATAATGTTAATTGCTGTTTCTGATGATGTATACAATCGATGGCATTGATTTGGTGTTACATGATAATCTCCATTCAGAAGTTTTTCTTCTTCGGGTAAGCACATATAGACCTTTCCTCCAACATTGTGGAAACTTTCGTCTGTCCTTATATGAAAATTACAAGATGTTTTTGAATATGGTGGTATCGCTTGCAACAATAATCCAGTTTTATCATCCCATACATAGTATCTTGCGTCAGATTTAGGTGATCCTGATGGTATTGGCGTATCGTGAAATTGTATGTTTCTATCAAAATATAAGAAATAATAGGTATCATCAAGTTCCCATATTCTTGTTTCAAAATCTCCTATCTTTTGTTCTATTAGATAATCGTAGATGCCCTCTGTTTTAGTCTTAAGAACGGCTAATATAATATTTCTTCCGTTTCTTAATTCTTCGAACTCGCATTCCTTTATAGCTAAACCTGAATCTTTTTGTATCACTGTGGTTATTGTCATATTTTTATCACATCAAACAATCTTTAAATATCTTCCATTTTTTAAAAAATATCATGAAAATTCAAGACTGGTGTCCTGTATCTTGACAAATCATCGATTCCTATTCGAGGACAAGCACAATTTACCAAAACATCCAGCTCCAGTCCTTCTATTTTTTCTGGTGTGACCTCGTCCATTGCCAGCAAATAAACTTCTTTGCCTTCTTTCTCCAGCTTTTTCTTCACATCGAATGGCGATTTAAATTGTCCTTTCTTCCAGCTTACTAGAAGCCCGACACTTCTCGCATCTTTCAATGCAGATTTGTTCCATGCAATGATCTTCTGGATTTTTTTCTTCTCATTATCCAGATTTTCAATGGTTCCTCTTTCCAAATCCAGATTTAACATCGGTTTTTCTGTTTCCAATACCATTCCCAAGCCGTAGAACTTGCCGGCTGATATGCATAGAAAACAATCCACTTTGTCTTCTATAGCCTTGCCAGCATCCAACCTGCAACCGAGAACCTGTCCTGGATATTGCAAGCTTTTATGAACAAACACTTTCTTTCCTTTTTCTTCAAGAAATTCTTTCACTACAGGAATCGTTTTAACAAACTGCAGACTTGTTATTAAACCGATATTTTGATAATCTTTCAATTTATCAAATTCTTTTTCCAGAGCTGGTAAAGGATTTATGTCGAGAAAATATTCCCAATAGACTACTGGTATTTTTGTTTTTTCAACTACAGGTTCATGCCCTATATGTAGTATTGCATCGCAACCCAAGCTAACTGCTTCATCGTCTCTTATGTCACAAGCGCCGTAACATTCTTGCAGGCAGATAAAGACTTCCATTCCTTCTTTTTCCAGCTGTTTTGTTATGTCCTGAATCTTTTTCTTTATCCCTTCTGGGTACTGGATGAAAACTCTTTTTGCTTTCAGTGTTTTCAATTCCCTTATAGCTTCTTCCATAGAATTAACATCTATAAAAAGATTAATAAAATATATGGGAAACGTTTCAGACGAAATCAAGGCTAAGGGTGAAATTCTTTTAAGAGATGGAAAAGTAAAGAAAGAGATGGAGACCGGGAGAAGGATTTATTTTGAAGTTTCCGGCGAGAGCGATACTCATTCTGTGATTTTTGACAAGAAGAACAATTCTTGGAATTGCGACTGTCGTTATTTTGCATTGAATCAGAGGGAATGCAGTCACATTATCGGTGCACAATTTCTTTTGAAAAAATCCTAAGGCAATAATCTCTCAGGGTCTCTTGGAAATAGTGTTGCTTCTCTCACATTTTCCAAATCCAAAAGCTGCTGAGTAAATCTCTCTATACCTATAGAAAACCCGCCCATGGGCGGAACACCAAACTTAAACACATCTGTAAACCATTTCATGCCTTGAATATTCATTTGTTTTTCTTTTAATTGCTGCATAATTTTCTCATATCTGTGTTCCCTTTGTCCGCCAGAAGATTGTTCCATGCCTTTAAACATCAGATCAATGCTTCTTGCCCATTGTGGCTCTTCATCTACTCGCATCACATAAAAAGGTTTGATTACAAATGGGAACCTGTTGACAAAAAAGAAATCAGTCTTATATTTTTCTTTTACATATTTTCCCAACACTTCCTCGGATTCTCTATTAAGATCTTCACCTTTGGATATTGGTTTGCCTAATTCCTCAAGTATTTCATAAATTTTTGGGAATCTCAACTCAGGAAACGGTGTCTTTGGTATAGTTACTTCTTTACCGAGTTTTTCCATTTCTTCCTCACATTCTTTCTTGATTTTTTTGAGTGCATAAACAACTGTCTCTTCTTCCAGGTTAATGATATCACTCTCATCTTTTATGAAAGCCATTTCAGGTGCGATTGTCCTGTGTTCTGTCATGTGCCTGATTGTATGACTTTTTTCAGCCCTCCAACTTGGACCACAATCAAAAATTTTATCAAATCCTGCTGCAATCAACAGCTCTCTATGCAGCTGCGGATCTTGTCTAAGATACGCTTGTTTTTCAAAATATACAACTGCGAAAACATCTGAGCCCCCTTCTGATGTTCCTCCTAGTAAAGATGGCGTGAAAACTTGGATAAACCCATTCTTTCTTAGAGATTCTTGCATGCCTTCTATTATCTTGGATTGTATTTTGAAAATTGCTATATTCTGTGGTGTCCTTAAATCTAGAGATCTCCAGTCTAAACGAGTGTCCAAATTGGCTTTAGTCACTCTCCTCGGATCTAAAGGTAAGGGGGTAGCTGCTTTAGAAATAACTTCTATTTCATTTGGGATAATTTCAACACCCTGAGGTGCTTTTTTATTAGCCACAACTTTACCACTGATGATTAAGACATCTTCCTGATGAAGCCTCTGATATTCTTCAAGGATTTTTTTCGATACTTTCTCTTTTGATGCCGTGACTTGAATTATGCCATCTCTGTCTCTTAACAGAAGGAAGTTGATACCACCGAGCATTCTAGTATCATGCACCCATCCACTTACAGCTACTGATTTACCTACAGCTTTCTTCAACTCGCTTGTATAATGTGTTCTCTTCAGCATATCACCACAGATTAAATAGCATTATCCAGACCAATATCCAGACTAAAATAAAAGTTACGAAACTGGTATAGAATAACCAGAGGAATTTCTTCTTTCTGTCGAGCCTTCTTAAGAATGGTAGAGAGGCTAGATAAATAACAAATGGTATCCAACCGATGAGGAAATTTGATACGAATCCTGCAGCAATACCAAGTAAAGAATAAATTATTGCGATTTTCTTGTCCAGATTCATTCTACCATCTCTTTATATTTTCATTCTACCTTCTCTTTACATTTTTCTTTTTTCCCAAACATAAAGTCTTTTAGCTTCCTCTGCCAGGACTCTTCCTGCAATACTTGAGTAGTCACCCAGGATTTTCTGACATACGGCGGCAGATTTTTCCCATTTTCTCTTATCAGTTTCTTGACGAACTCGATAGTCGCAGCATCATGCGGGTATCCGACGCCTATCGGTTGCCCTGCTTCCTTCTCTATTTCTTTTATTGCTTCGTCTCTGTTCACTTTTGCGATTATGCTTGCGGCAGATACCACAGGTATAGATTCATCCAGATAGTTTTCTACTACCAAATTATAATCCTTGTTTTTCAAAAAACTGAGAACAATCTGTTTGAATTTTTGTGTGTTGTGCTCTAGCGAATCAATGAATATTGTGCTGCCGTTGCACAACTCAATAATTTCAGCCATCTTCATTGCTTCAATCTTGTCAAGGTTAATGCCTTTAGCCCGCATGTCATCAATTCGGCATGACTGCACCCTCAATACAACTATGTTCCTTGCAATCTCTTCGATGGCTTTTGCCAGTTCTTCCCTTCTTCTTGGTGACAGTTTTTTGGAGTCTTTTACACCCAACGCTGTCAGTTTTTTCTCATCTTTCTTATCAACAGTTACTCCTGCCACTACCAATGGCCCTATTACTGCTCCCCGGCCTGCTTGACGCCTTTTTTAGAAGGTTTCGTCGATGCCGGCGATTAGGTTGGTTGCCATTCTTTCCATCTTAAACTATTGTGTTTTTGATTTAATTTATAATGCGCTTAAAAAAATGAAAATTAATCAAAAACAATCTCTGTTGCGACAGAACCAAATCAGTAATCTTTTTATGTTAATTCAAGGCTTATTCTTAAACTTTGCGAAAAGTATATAAGTTTAAATACTTTCGCTATATAAATTTATTGAGATAAGAATGACTGACTTTAAAATAAAAGTTGAAAACATAGTTGCTTCTGCCACACTTAATGTTGAAGTACCTTTGGAAAAAGTTGTAAAGAAAATGGAAGGTATGGAGTACGAGCCTGAGCAATTTCCAGGATTGGTTTATAGGATGACTGAACCAAAGGCTGCAGCACTTATATTCGGGTCTGGGAAGATAGTTTGCACCGGGGCTAGAAGCATAGAAGACGTGCATACTGTATTTAAAAAAGTTATAAAAATTATTGAAGGTGTTAAGGTCAAAGTTCCAAGAAATTATAAAACCCAAATTGAAAACATAGTTGCTTCTGCCAGACTGGATGCGAATGTCAACCTTGATGCTATAGCTTTTAATCTGGAGAATTCTGAGTACGAGCCTGAGCAATTTCCAGGATTGGTTTACAGAATGACTGACCCGAAAGTTGCTTTCTTGATTTTTGGATCAGGGAAGATAGTTTGCACCGGGGCCAGAAGTGTAGAAGACGTGGGTATTGCTGTAAAAAAAGTTGCGAAAAAACTTAAATCTATACATGCTTTAGTAAAACCAAAATAATTATCCATAAAATCTCCTTGTCAATCTCCTTACCAACTTAATTCTGAAACTTTAGAAAAAATAAAAAGGATAAAAATTAGTAGAAATAGGATAATATCATGGAAAAGGATGATGCATCCGAAAGATTTGTTGAATTTCTAAATGAATTCTATAAGGATGAGATACTGGAAGCTGTAAATGAGGACAAGAAATCGTTCGAGATTGACTTTTCTTTTCTTGATAAGTTTGACATCGAGCTTTCAGATTATCTTCTAGAAAATCCAGAAGAAGCTATCGCTTTAGCTGATGATGCAGTTAGACAGAGTGATGCCGAACTAACAGATATAAAATTGAAATTAAGATTTTTCAACCTACCAGAAAGCAGAAATATAAGAATCAGGAATGTCAGGTCTGAACACATTGGAAAGATGATAGTTATTGATGGCATAGTAAAAAGAGCTAGCGATATCAGGCCTGAAGTTTCTGAGACTGTATTTCAATGCCCAGAATGCGGAAACAATATTACTATAATCCAGACTGAAAGAATTGTCCGTGGACCAATAGAATGCGATTCATGCAAGAATAGGAAAGGATTCAGGTTGATCAGCCAAAAGCTGTATGATGCACGTTGGGTTGTAGTTGAAGAGCCGTTTGAAATTGTCACAGGAGAAAGGCCTTCAGAGCTTGGAATATATCTAAAAGAAGACTTGACTACACCAAGGATGCAAAATAAAACAGATCCTGGAAACAGAATTAAAGTTACTGGTATACTGAAACAATTGCCGAAAAGGATAAAAGGAACCCTTTCGAGACAGATGGATATTTACCTGGATGCAAACCATGTAGAGTCAGTGGAAATGGTCTGGGAAGAATTGGAGATTAGCGAGGAGGACGAGAAAAAAATAGTTGAATTATCAAAAGATCCTTTGCTTTTCCAAAAACTCATCGCTTCATTGGCGCCTAGCATGTATGAGATGGATGATGTAAAGGAAACAATTATTCTACAGATGTTTGGAGGAGAGCCAAAATTATTGAAAGACGGGACAAAGATAAGGGGGAACCTGCATGTTTTGTTGATCGGTGACCCATCAAGCGGGAAGAGTCAATTGATGCAGTTAACTTCTAAAATGATGCCGAGGGGAAGATATGTGAGTGGAAGCGGAATCACGGCGGCCGGAATTACGGCGACTGTGGTAAAAGACGAAGAATTTCTTGGAGGATGGGTACTTGAAGCTGGAGCATTAGTCATGGCCAACCGCAGCATTTGCTGTATTGATGAATTTAGTAAAGTTGCTCCTCCAGATAGAATCGCTCTGCAGGAAGCCATGTCAATGGAAACAATATCTATTGCTAAAGCATCAATAGTGGCAACATTGCCTGCACAAACTGCTGTATTGGCTGGTGGAAATCCAAAGCTTGGAAGGTTTGATCCATTTATTCCGATTAGAGAACAGGTAGATATTGATGACGTGCTTTTGTCCAGATTTGACTTGAGGTTTGCATTGCGTGACATACCAAATCCTGAATTGGATACAAGGATGGTTGATCATATTTTGAGGATGAGACATTTTGAGGATGAAGCAATACCTCTTTTGTCAGCAGAATTTTTGAGAAAATACATATCATATGCAAGAAGTCGTGTGCATCCAACATTGACAGAAGAAGTTGGTGAAAGAATAAAGAATTTTTATCTTGAGATGAGAGCTAAAGCAGGTGAAGAGGCTCCGGTATCTATAACACTTAGACAGTATGAAGCTTTGATGAGGATAGCAGAAGCTTCTGCAAAAATAAGATTAAGCAATACTGTTGATATGGAAGATGCTGAACGATCTATCAGGTTGATGAAAGTTTCTTTGAGACAATTTGGATTTGAACCTGAGACCGGAAGAATTGATATTGATCGAGCCGAGGGTTTGAGAGTGACAGCTGCACAAAGAAGCAAAATAAGAATCATGCTGGATTTGGTCGAGGAATTGACAAATACTCATGGAAGGGATATACCGGTAGATGAACTGACAAAAAGAGCAAAAGCCGAGGGTATAGATGATGGTGATGAAATTCTAAGGAAGATGCAGGCTGAAGGACTGCTGTATTCTAGTAAAATGGGATTCGTGTCCAAAGTTTAGATATGCAACCATGATTAATATGCAAATAAATAAAGTGTAGATATGCAACAATGATGAGTATGCCAGCAATAAGATTACCTGCAAAAAAAATGAGAATTTTTGACATAGTCAATGGCAAGTATTTTCCTGGAAGCAAGGAAGAGATGAAAGCAAGCTACCTCATCACTCCGTTAGGGGAAAAAGTTTCCAGGGCAAACTTGGTTGCTACAGTCACCGATAAATTCTTGAGCGAGGATGGAAATTATTCTACTGCCACGATAGACGATGGAAGTGAAGCTATAAGAGTTAAGACTTTTAAGGAAGATGTGAAACTGCTGGATGGCATAGCAGCAGGAGATTTGATCATGGTCATAGGCAAGATAAAGGAATATAACGGCGAAGTATACGTGAATGGCGAGATAGTCAAAAAAATATTTGACAGGAATTTTGAAAGTCTGAGAAGATTGGAAATCTTAAAGCAGGCAATGCAGCAAAAGAGGATTGTTGATGAGATTAGAAATTTATCGAGCCAGCTTTCAGACGGAGAGCTGCAACAATATGCAAAGGAGAAATATGATATGGACGAACAGTGTCTGCAGGCTATACTTGAAAGCAGAAAGTTGGAGGTTGACTACAAACCCAAAGTATTAGAGGTGATTGAAACTCTTGATACTGGTGAGGGAGTTGAGGTTGGCAAACTTTTTGAAGTTCTGAACCTGCCTGAACACATAATAGAAAATACCGTGGATGAACTGCTTAGTAACGGCAGTATATTTGAACCAAAAATTGGATATTTTAAAAAGGTGTAGGTGGTCAAAATAGAAGATTATCAACAGATGCTGAAAAAGGCTTTTGAAAAGATGCCGAAAAAAGTTGATGTGAGCGATAGGTTCAAGGTACCTGAAGCTGTATGCGAGGTACAAGGAAACAAGACTTTGATAAAGAATTTTGGAGAAATTGCCAATGTTTTAAGAAGAGATGTCTCGCATCTATCAAAATACCTATGCAAAGAATTGGCCACGCCCTGCTTGATGCAAGGCAATACATTGATTCTGCAAACAAAGGCCTCAAAGGAAGTGATAGGGGGAAAAATAGAGGGTTATACTAAAGAATTTCTTTACTGCAAGGTTTGCGGTGAGCCAGACACAAAAATTATCAGGGAAGGTAGGGTTTTCTTTCTCAAATGTGAGGCATGCGGGGCGAAATCTTTGGTAAAAAGTATTTAGTGAGAGAATGTTTTGGTGCAAGATTTTTCAAACAACGCATGAAGTTGTGGCAGCAATATGCGATGAGAAACTTATAGAAAAAGTTCTTGATAAAGAGGATAGAAAAATCAAAATCAGCAGGAATTTCTATGGCGGACAATTGATTGATGAAAAGATGGCAGTAAAAGTTATGAGAAATTCCACAATTGGAAATTTGATTGGTGAAGATACTATTGAAATGGCAGATAGAAATGGATTTATTTCAAAAGAAAATATTATTTTGATTGATGAAATACCGCATGCACAGTTTGTCAAGTTGAAGTAATGCAACAATAAAGGATTTCTATTCTTAAAAACATAAATCAATTAATGAAGAATAAAGGAAAAATGGAAAAGAAAAAACAGAGTTTCATTAAATCCAGAAAAGCACAGTTTTTTATTGTGTCAGCTTTAACTATTGTCACTATTCTATATTTTTTAAGCAGATGGCTGGAGCCTAGTACAGTTATCGATACGTCCTCTGTAGCTCTGTTGGAAGAATCATTTGTTTTTAATAACATAAAAGAAAAGGCAGTTGATGTTGTAAATTCGAGCAGAAACTGCGAGGAGCTTAATTTCAATCTACAGGAATACAAACAAGCTTCAGAAGGTTATGCATTAAGTAAAAACTATCTGCTTGATTTTAGTTATGGATATTCATCGTGTGTTAGCGGGATGAAGATAGATTTTACAATGACATTAACATCAACAGACATGCAATTGGCATCCAGATTTTCCACAACATGGGGATGAAAATCATTTTAACAGCTGTATCTCGTCCTTTGTTAAATTCAACGAATCCATGAATTCCTTGTATGGCTTCTTGAGCATGATTTTGAAATAAGGCAGATAGTGCATTTTCAATTTTCTTGTAGAGCAATGCAGCTTGGATGATAATTTTTTTAGAAGTTCTTTCTGTTCCGCTCTGGTTCCTTTTGTTCTTCCAAGCATCATTATGTTCTGCGGGTACTGGTATCTAGTGAATTTTCTGTACATCTCTTTTTTAGCAACAGCTACGCCAGCAGTCATCAAGTCTATCATATATCCCTTTAATCTCCAATTCTGGCGATAGGAAACCCAGTTCCTGAACAAATCAGCTTTGCTTAATGCATCAAATGCCTTGGCTATCTCCTCTGGTTTTTCGTATTCAGTTGCAATATTATTCTCAATCCACCAGAATATCTCTTCAGGATCCTTGTCTATGTTGCTTATTGCCAGTTTGGCAGCCAGTGCCGACTTTGTCTTGAAAATTATTTTTAAAGCATCAAAAACATTTGTCTCTCTTTCCCTATAGCCAAGAGCTTCTAAATCATTTTGTTCGACAAACTCTTTTCCCTGCGCGATAGTCTCCAAGTCATTAATTGCTGATCTCAAGTCACCGTCAGACCTTTTTGCCAGTTGCTTTAAAACTTCTTCATCAGTCTTGATCTTTTCATTTTCACATATCAGCTTCAATCTTCTCTCTATGTCAAAAATATGAATTTTTTTGAATTGAACCAGTTGACAATGAGTTCTTAGACTACGCAATTTTGAATTCCATGGGCTGTTTGACGTAAGAATTATTGGAAATTGAGAACCTTTGATTATATTGATTATTTCTCCGACACCACCATGATCTTCATGACCAGCCAGACCATCTATCTCATCAATCATAAACATTTTACCACGTTTGAACAGACTTTGCTGTTGCACCGATGCACCAAGAACCTCCTTTATCTGTGCAGCACTTCTGTAATCGCTTGCGTTTAATTGAATCAGATCAAGTTTATTTTCATAAGCATAAGCTTCTACAAGTGCAGTCTTACCAGTACCAGGTGAGCCATAGAATAACAAGGCCTTGCTTTCAGGTTTCCATGTTTTCATCCATTTGAGAAAAATATCTATTGCTTCTTGCTGATTGACAAATTCTTTCAGATTTTTTGGTTTATACTTGACTGTCCAAACCATTATTTAACCTTATTTCACTTTTTAGAAAACAGCAAGAAGTTAGCTAATAATGATTCAAGCTGTATCAGATCACTTCCGCCTTCTGACAAGCGGAACTCACATTCGCCGCATTTCTCAACTAATTGAACTTTTGTTTCTTCAGGAACATCCAATGAATAAATCTGTCTGTGAATTTCTGCGATGACATCAGTTCCAGCTAGACCTTGTCGCAAAATCAACTCCTGCAGTTTTTTCCTTGCATCCATAAATTTCCCCTTCAATGCCAGTTCAATCATTTCCTTCACGTCTTCTGGCTTGGCTTTGCTTGCAACATCATAAACTACATCTTCTGTAATTTTCTCTTTCAAAGCAGCCGATGATTGCAGCAGGTTAGCTACTTTTCTCAAATCTCCTTCTGATAAATAGATAATAGCACTAACTGCATCATCTGCAATCTTTATTTTCTCTCCTTCGACGATTCTTTCAATGAATTTTTTGATATCAGCTTCTGCTAATGCTTTGAATCTGAATACAGCGCAACGGGATTGGATGGGTTCAATTATCTTTGAAGAATAATTGCAGATTAAGCAGAATCTTGAAACATTGGTAAAGTTTTCCATTGTCCTTCTCAAAGCTTGCTGGGCTTCTGGTGTTAAAGCATCACTTTCATCCAGAATTATCATTCTATAGCCAACATCACTTAGGGATTTGGTCCTAGCAAAATCTTTCACTTTACCACGGACTATATCAATGCCACGTTCATCTGATGCATTGAGTTCGAGAGTGTTGGATCTCCATTCTTTTCCATATAGTTCATGAGCAATTGCCAATGCACAAGTTGTCTTACCGGTACCAGCAGAACCAGCAAACAACATATGGGGGATGTTGCTCTCTTTAACAAAAGCTTTCAGCCTTTCTACTACATGCTTTTGATTAATTACTTCAGTCAACTTTGTGGGACGATATTTTTCGCTCCATATGTCTATCATGTTTGAAGTCCCTCACTATTAATGAATTATAACCTTTTTCTCTTGCTCTTTCTTCTTTACTTATGACACTTTGTGGATTGACCTCCAAAGCATCAACTGTTTGATTATCAAAGTTAATTATTATAGCATCAGGCACATATTTATTGGTTGTGATAACTGTGTAGTTCCTTTCCCTAAATCCCTTTGCCACATCTTCCAAAAGACCATCATGTATCAAGGATCTATTCCATTTCTTGCCTTTATTCCAACTAGTTCTCTTCATTGCCTTTAGACTATCACTAATCTTTTTTCTCACATCAAGCCTCTTTGCTGGGTTTTGATCTCCAATTTTATGAATTCGTATTTTATCTTTGACTTCTTCGCTATGGTGCCAACCTCTATTCTGTTTACCAAAATTTGGATTGTTTGCTCCACTATGGATATAAACCATATGTCTTCGATAAATAGGATCTGACCATTTATCAGACATGACTTTTCTATATCGTTTCATATATCGTTCATCATGTGATCTCTTATGATTATGCATGCTGATTGACTTTTCAAATATCTTTCCACAAATTGAACACGAAAACATGGATATCCATTTTAGATGGAATTTTAATAGTTAAGTTTTTATTTCACCACTTCAGTGGTAATTATTAGTAAAAGGTAAATTAATTTAGATTTCTATCAGTTAAAAAGGATTATATGCCAACTCAAGAGATTATCAAACAATACAAGAAATCCGGATACAGGGTTATTGGAAAGAATAAACACTCGGCTGTGGAAATATGCAGATGGACCAAATCCGCTTTACGTGGTGGGAAGAATTGCTACAAAGGTTGGTTTGGAATCAAGTCCCATCGCTGCGTACAGATAACCCCCTGCATACTATGTGACTTATCGTGCCAATTTTGTTGGAGACGTTCTGAATTGAAAAGGACATCTCTGGAAAATTGGGACAACCCAAAAGAAATTATAGATGAAGCGATTAAAACCCAACAAGAATTGATATCAGGATTCGGAGGAAATGATAAAACAACAAAACAATTGTTTAAGGAAGCCAGAACTCCAAAACATTTTGCAATTTCTCTTGATGGCGAACCGACGCTTTATCCAAATCTAGCTGATTTGATTAAAGAAATTAAATCCAGAGGCTGCACGGCTTTTCTTGTTACAAACGGTACTATGCCAGAAAGATTGAAAGAATTATTGAAGAAAGATGCCCAGCCAACAAATCTTTACATAAGTGTATACGGTACAGATGAAGAAGATTATGAAAAAAATTGCAGACCATTTATTCCCGATGCATTTGAGAAAGTAAAAGAAAGCTTGAAGCTGATGAAAGAATTCAAAGAAGCAAAAACTATTTTCAGAATTACAGCTGTGAAAAATTTAAACATGAAAAATCCTGAAGGATATTCTGAGTTAATTAAAATGTCGGAACCACAATTTGTAGAATTGAAGGGTTATGCATGGTTAGGGGAATCAAGGAAAAGATTGGAAAAAGAAAATGTGCCAACTATGGAAGATTTGGAAGAATTTGCCAAAGAGCTGGTAAAATTAACTGGATATTCTATTAAAGAAAAAGATGATGTAAGTAGAGTTGTATTAATGAGTAAATAATCAAAAAACTATTACACTGTTATATTTATAAACTCTTAAAACATAATAAATTAGCATGAAACTTCCTTGTGAAAAATTTGTAGAGCAACTTCCAGTGCTCAGAGCCTTGATAACAAACGAAATAGTCAGCACTTTTGGTTTGACCCAAGAACAGGCGGCTAAGAAATTGGGCATAACTCAGCCTGCTGTATCACAATACCTCAAGGGATCCAGAGGCAGGAAGAGTTTAGCAGATGAGAAATTGAAATCAGAAGCTAGAAAAATTGCAAAGCAAATCATCGAAGGAAAAAGTGAGTTTCCAAAAACCGTTTGCAGTTTATGCAGGTGTCCTCATGAAAAGAATATATCTTGATTATGCAGCAACAACTCCAGTAGATCCTAGAGCAATAGAAGCTATGAAGCCATATTTTTCCAAGGTTTTCGGCAATGCTTCTTCTCTGTATAGATTCGGGCAGGAAGCTAAGAGGGCTTTGGAAGAATCTAGATATAAGATTGCAGAGGTTATCAATGCGAAAGATTCAGAAATAATTTTTACCTCCTCAGGAACGGAAAGCGACAATCTGGCTATAAAAGGCATAGCTTTTGCAAACAAGGACAAAGGAAAACATATAATTGCTTCTACAATCGAGCATGATGCTGTACTCGAACCTTCTCAATGGCTAGAGAAACAGGGATTTGAAATAACCTATCTGCCTGTAGATAAATATGGGATTGTTGATATTCAAAAACTGGAGAATTCTATACGTAAAGACACTATTCTGGTTTCAATAATGCATGCTAATAACGAAATCGGAACAGTAGAATCAATGGAAGAGATTGGCAAGATTTGCAGGAAGCATGATGTTCATTTTCATACAGATGCTGTACAAACATTCGGCAAAATTCCTATTGATGTCAATAAGATGAATGTTGATTTGCTGTCAGCTTCGTCACATAAAATCTACGGGCCAAAAGGCGTTGGCATGCTATTTGTCAGGGAAGGCGTGAAGATCGAACCTCTGTTGCATGGCGGTGGGCATGAGTCTGGTCTGAGGTCTAGCACTGAGAACGTAGCTGGCATAGTCGGATTTGCTACAGCAGCAGAAATCGCCAAGAAAGAGATGAAGAAGGAATCTGCAAGACAAATCAAGTTGAGAGACTACCTGATAAGAAATGTTTTGAAAATAGATAAGTCTCATTTGAATGGACATCCTGTCAAGAGATTGCCGAACAACACAAACTTCTGGTTTGATTTCATAGAAGGAGAATCACTGGTTACTCATCTGGATTTTTATGGAATTGCTGCCAGCACTGGTAGTGCTTGCTCGTCAAAATCACTTGAACCAAGTCATGTCTTGATTGCTATAGGATTAAAGCATGAACAAGCACACGGCTCACTCAGACTAACACTGGGAAAGTATACAACTAAAGCAGATATAGATTATGTCTTAGACATTTTACCGAAAGTTGTCAATACGTTAAGGGAAATTTCTCCACTCAGGTGATGAAATGAAAATGGATTATCAGATGTACACCAAAGAAGTGTTGAAAAACTTTAGACATCCCAAAAATATGGGAATTATAGCTAATCCTGATGGTGTGGGCAAGGTGGGAAACAAAATTTGTGGTGACTTGATGCAGCTTTACATAAAAGTCAAGAAAGATAAGAAAGATAAGAATATTATTTCTGATATTCGCTTCCAAACTTTTGGCTGCGTCGCTGCTATATCTACTAGTAGTATGATAACGTCTCTGGCTAAAGGAAAAACCTTGGATGAAGCATTAAAAATAACAAGAAGTGATGTTGCTAGCGCTTTAGGAGGGTTGCCTGCAGTGAAGCAGCATTGTTCTGTTTTAGCTGCAGATGCTTTGACTGAGGCAATTTATGACTATCTTTCGAAAAATAAACTGCCAATATCAAATGATTTGATGAAAACGCATGAAAGAATCCAACAACAGACAGAAGAAGTAGAGGAAAAGTTCAAGGATTATGTCCATCTAGAAAAGAAAATCTGGAAAGCTAAAGAATAAGCTGATGCAGAGGATATGTATTGCACCAGCTATAAATTTATCTTCCATACACTTTTTTCCTATGCTCAAACCTAAGTAAATAAAGCTTGTCTCCTTCAACTTTGAACAATAGTCTGTAAGGCTTTACGTATATCGTACGTTCGCCTTTCAAATCATATCTTAGAGGCTTTCCAAAATCTGGATTTTCTGTTATTTTCTTTATCTGCTTTTCAAGTCTCTCTTTTAAAGGAGATTTGCTTATTTTCTTTACATCTTCCTCGAATTTTCCGGTAGGAATAATAAATTTTATTTCTACCATTTCTTCAGCTCTTTGAAGAAAGCTTCTTTGGAATAGACATTATACCTACCATCTTCTATATCTTTCCATGCTTCTTCAAGCAGTTTTAGAGTTCTTAAATCCTCGGGGTTTATCTCTGTATCTAATTTTTTAAGAGCTATCATATTTTTCTTCGAAGTTACAGCAAAAACATTGCCTTCCTTTATATTGAATTTTTTTCTAATGTCAGTTGGTATTACTATTTGGCCTTTTGAACTTACTCTTGCTAATTCTGGTATTCCTACATCTTTTTTCATAATAGTAAGATATTCTTACTTATATATAAAGTTATCAAATGCAGAGGGTGGGATTTGAACCCACGAAGGCACTAAGCCACTGGGTTTCTTCTATTAATTATTTGAATAACCTAAGCCCAGTCCAATTGACCAGACTATGGGACCTCTGCATATAGATAATGCTGGCAAAGAAACTTATAAAGTTTGATTGTTTCTTCTTTTTTTTTATTGGCTGCTATTGTCTTGAGGGGAATAAGGCCCGAGATACCTTTCCACGTTGGTGATTTCAAAGAATTTCTCAAAATCCATATCCTTGATCTTTTTGTATTGGTCAGGAGTATTCAGAACAAACCAAGTTTTTCCAAGAATGACTAAATCAAGCGCACGCATCACAGGAACAATATTTTCTTGCATCATCTTCGAACGTTCCAGATCAACAGGGAACTCGCTCTCTTTTATCTCAAGATAATGCCTTACAAGCTGTGCATCAAGATAAAAAATTCCTGTATTGACAAGTTCGCCTTGAGAGACTTTGAATTCCGGCTTTTCAACAAAACTCGCAACTCTGTTTGTTTTAGTATCGAATTTTATACGACCATATTGGCTGATTTCAACTGACGAACCGACAACTGTTGCATAAAACCCTTTTGCAAGACCGCCAAACTGGAACTTTACAAACTCAGCTGGATTGATTTTCAAAATATCGTCTGAGTTTAAAGAAAGAATTGGCCGCTTGCCTGAAACAATCCCTTGTTCGATATAATGTTTTATCACACCTGCACGCCCCATTCGCTTGTCTTGCGGCTCGATAAGAGGAACGAATTCCAATCCGGTATTCTTGCTTATCTCTTTGAAATGCTCGATTATAACCTGCGGCTGATGCCATAATGTCAAATAAATTTTCTTCGCCCCAGCCATAACATAAGGGAGGATAGTCCAGTCGATCATCGGTCTTCGTTTTTTTCCAATTTCTGTTATCGGTTTTGGTATCTTGCCTTGAGTAACAGGAAACCATCTTTCACTCAAGCCACCAGCATGCACTATCAGTTCTGAGTTTAGAAAATAGTCATTTGGATTGTCAGATTGCATATGATAAGATAGCATTTAGATTTTTAAATATATTGAATTTAATTCAAGAAAACAAATTAAAATTATGAAATATGTGAAACTCTTATCGTTCTTGCTCCTGTTCAGCTTTTTTATTATTTTGAATAGCTCTACAGTTTCAGCTCTACCTATCCCTGAACCAGGATATTGTGGCGATGGATTTTGTGATGACGGAGAAACACAATCATCTTGTTGCATAGATTGTGGATGCCCTTCAGGAAAAGCATGCATTGGCGGTGTATGTTTAGATACTACTAAATATGTATGTAAAGATACTTCATGTACTGGTTATCCATACCATTATACTACAGTAACAGCAGCGATAAACGCTGCTAGTGCTGGAGATACAGTGATGATTACTGACAGCAATACATACCCTGAAGATGTTACTATAACAAACAAACAACGTATTACATTAACTTCAAATGCTGTTTCTCCTTTGAACAGGCCGATTATACAGAGTATTAATAGTGGTAATGGTGTTATTGATATCAAAGGTTCTGTAGATATAATTATAAGAAACATTAGAGTAGACCAGTACACTACCTTAACTAGTCGTTCTGCTATAAACATATTATCTTCAACACCTTCAAATTCAAAAATAAGTATAATTAACAATACTATCAATACTGGTTCTCATACTGGCAATCATGGTATATATACTAACACCGAGTGTATCAACTGTAATTTTTCTTATAATCAAATAACTACGGGTTATTCCAGTAGCCGTGGAATGCATCTATATCAATTCTCGAACGGCAACATAACAGGTAATCGTATAAGCACGACTGGCAGTGATAGCTATGGAATTTATCATTGGTCAACTTCTGGATCGTTTAAAAACAACATAATAAGTAATACTATAACGACATCTGGTAATAATGGCTATGGAATTTATACCATTCCAACATTGTATTCAACCTTGGAACACAACATAAGAGGTAATATTATAACAACGTATGGTAGTTATAGCGATGGAATTTATTTCGATAGGAGCTCGAACAGCCACAATAACAACAACAATATAACAGGTAATATTATAACAACGTATAGTAGTTATAGCATGGGAATTAATTTCTGTTGTTGGGGCTCGTACAACAACAATGTAACAGATAATTATATAACAACGTATAGTAGTGATAGTAGGGGAATTTCATTCCACTATAGCTCGAACGGCAACATAACAGGTAATCGTATAAGCACGAGCGGTAGTGGCAGCGTCGGAATTCAGATGCAACCATGGAACGCTTTTGCGGCTGATCAAACCAACAACATAATAAATAACAATGATATAAGCACGGGTGGTAGTGGTAGTGCTGGAATTAATGTCTTTAGATTCTCAAATGGCAACATAACAAACAATACCATAAGGACGAACTGTGATTCTTGTCATGGAATTGATCTCTACTCACAGTTGAATGACAACAATCTCATAACAGATAATTATCTAAACACAGGGTCCTACTCATCATCATACGGCATTTCTATCTCTGGGTCTACTAACAACAAAGTCATAAACACACAGATATGGTCATATAGAAATGAGGTCTATTTAAAAGGAGGAGCGTTAGGTGAAGTTAACTATCTGATAAACTGCACTCTTAATAAAAAAAATGTCACTACTGAGAGCTGGACAACTAGCATGAAATTATTTAACCAATACTATGTTGGTGTTTATGTCAACAACAGTACAGGATCACCTGTAGCTTCAGCTTCCGTTGTTGGTAACGATACTAATGCTGTAGCCAATATAGAAAATCCTACAAGCAGCTTCTCTGATTATACTGATGATAATGGGCTGATACCAAGACGGATACTGACAGAGTTCATGGCAAATGGAAACTACAGGAACGGAAACTATCTCTACTTCACCAATTATACAATTAATGCCAGCAAGATCGGGTACTGCAGCGCTTCAAAAAGTTTAAACCTCACCCAGACAGGGAGCACCACTGTTACGCTCACCTTGATAGCTGTATGTGGAAGATATGTTGAGTTATCAATAAAACCTACATTCGCTATGCCTTCTTCTTATGTTTCACCGTCTGCCTACGGGTTGTCGCCATCTTGCGAAGGGAGAACAGTCTATTTCGCGAACGATACTTACTGTCCTCTAAAAAGTCGAGTAAGTAACTGTACTGTGACTAGCTCACCACCCTTTTCAACTAGTGGATGTGTTGGTAACAGTTTTTCTCTCCCGCCAGCTGCAGGACCTTACATATACTATGCTTGCATAGATACGAATTGTGATGATGATTTTAAGGACCCTGGTGAGACGTTTTCTTTGATTTACACGGTTGGCTATAGCAGTCTGCCAGAATTCGGTTGGATGGGAATAGTCCAGATAATGATACTGGCTTCTGCAATAATTTTGCTGGTAAGAAAAAATCAAAATTAAAATAGTGCTCCCTGAGGGATTTGAACCCTCGTCACAAGCTTTTTCCCAATTAGTCGAGAAGCTCGGATCCTGTCGGCTTCGTTTAACCGGACTAGACGAAGGGAGCTCATCCAGATTATTTCATTCAGATTATTTATACTTAGTATATTTTCTTGTAAATCCTCTTTTATAACCTTTATATTTTTTCTTCTTTACAGTTGCCTCAAATTCTTCTATCTCTGCAATCTTCTTCTTCAGCTCTTCCTGTGTCAATCCCATAAGTAAACTACTCCCATAATTAAATTTATAAATAACAGTAAAATATTAAGATGAAGGTACTTGATTCTGCTGGTAAAAGAGTGATTCTACTCGGAAATGAAGGTATTGTTAGAGGGGCGCTAGAATCTGGCATAGGATTTGCTTCTACTTATCCTGGCACGCCAGCCAGCGAAATTGGCGACACGTTCGCAGCCATAGCAAAAGATGCAGGAATTTATTTCGAATACTCAACAAATGAGAAGGTCGCACTAGAGGCAGCTGCTGGAGCCAGCCTATCTGGAGTAAGAAGTATGGTCTCATTCAAACATTTTGGTTTGAACGTAGCATCAGACAGCTTGCTGTCCTTAGCTTACGTTGGAACAAGAGCTGGAATGGTTGTAGTGGTAGCTGATGATCCTAGTTGCTGGAGCAGCGTCCAGAGTGAGCAGGACACAAGATGGTATGCTAGAATGGTCCATATACCTATGTTAGAACCGAGTGATGCACAAGAGTGTAAAGACTTCACCAAAATTGCTTTTGATATATCAGAAAAGTTTCAGCTGCCAGTAATGGTCAGAACAACCACAAGAGTAAGCCACATGAGCAGTACAGTTGAGCTTGGAAAAATAGTTAAAGGCAAAACCAAAGGGATGTTTGTTAAGGATATGAAGAAGTTTTTCAGTTTTATACCAGCCATACTCAAGATGCATGACACTCTTCTGGAAAAAATGGAGCAGATCAAATCATTTTCAGAAAAAACTGGGATTAATTTTGTTGTTAATGAAAAAGTGAAAAGTAACATTGGTATAATCGCTTCTGGTATTTCTTTTGATTATGTGATGGATGCTCTGGAAGATCTGAAATTAAAGCTGCCGATATTAAAACTAGGACTGACATATCCTTTGCCTGAAGAGAAGATTAAAAGTTTCGTCAAAAATCTTAAATCAGTCTTGGTGGTAGAAGAGCTGGATGACATACTCGAGCAAGAGCTGCGTGCTATGGTAAAAGATGTCAACCCTAAACTGAAAATTTTCGGCAAAGAGCTTCTGCCAAAATCCGGAGAATACGCTGAAGAGGATATCATATCAGCTTTAGTAAAAATAACTGGAAAAAGATTTGATTTTAATTTTGAAAAGCATGCCAAAGAATATGAGAAAATACAAACTGCTAGAAGATTTCCTGTGATGTGCCCTGGATGCCAACATAGAGCCACATTCTACGCTGCCAAAGTTGCTGCACCTAATGCAGTATATGGCGGTGATATCGGATGCTACATGCTTGGGATGTTTCCACCTATTGATACGAGTGATTTTATTTTTGCAATGGGCGCATCCGAGGGAGTGATACATGGAATCAACAAGTCCACTGACCAGAAAACCATAGCTTTCATCGGTGATTCTACTTTTTTCCATGCGGGCATACCTGCTTTGATAAATGCAGTATACAACAAATCAAATCCATTGATAATAATTTTGGATAACAGAACTACAGCTATGACAGGTTTCCAGCCTCATCCCGGAACTGGCAAAACAGGCATGGGCGAGGAAACAAAACAAATATCGATAGAAGATGTAGCTAAAGCCTGCGGTGTGGAGAATGTGAAAGTTGTCGATCCTTTTAATGTGAATGAAATGATTGCTACGATAAAAGAATTTTTGCAGAAAGACAAAGTCTCGGTGATAGTCGCTAAACGTGAATGCCAACTTCTGGCTGTAAGAAAAAAGAGGAAAGAGGGTATAGCAATCCCTAAGTTTGAGATTGATAAAACAATATGCACCAAATGTGGTAAATGCCTGTATGAGTTCGGCTGCCCTGCCATCATAGAAGAGAATAATGTTTTTAGAATTGACAGAGAGCTTTGCATTGGCTGTGCCATTTGTGCACAAGTTTGCCCAGTAAAAGCGATAAGGATGAGCAAATAGGTGAACGAATGAAAGAATTTAACATAATCATATCAGGTACTGGCGGGCAGGGTGTGCTGACGCTGCAAAATATCATAGCTGAAGCAGCAGTAAGACAAGGATACGATGTCAAGACTTCTGAACTGCATGGCTTGTCACAACGAGGGGGAGGAATCTCTTCCCATATAAGATTCGGAGACAAGATTTATTCGCCGCTAGTTTTACAAGGCGAAGCAAATCTGGTAATCGGCTTGGAGCCTTTAGAAGCTTTACGTGTATGTTATTACGGATCTAAAGCAAATAAGACTGTTTTTCTTGTCAACAGCGAGAGGATACTGCCAATATCAGTAACAGTACTAAAAGAGAAGTATCCGTCTTTGAAAGAAATAAAAAAAATATTAGCTGGATTCTCCTCTAAAGTGATAGTTCTTGATGCATCCGGAGCTGTGAAAAAAGAAACTGGCGATGTACTTGCAGCAAATATATTCCTCCTTGGTTATGCGTGCGGTAAGAAGCTTGTTCCAATCAAAAAAGAAGTGATACTAGAAGTAATGAAAGGACTTATTCCAGAAAAATATTTTGAAAACAACAAGAAAGTCTTTGAGCTAGGATTTTCACAATCCTAACTGTTTATCTCATACCTGTCGTTTCTTTTAATCTCTTGACCTCGTTGCTTAACCTTATCATCGCAGATCTCAAATCTTCTAGCTGACCTTGCAAACGTAGGATTTGTCGTTCATTCTCTTCATCCAGATTCTTGTTTCTTTCTGAAATTTCTCTTTCGACTTCCACTGCAGTTGTCTTAAAATTATTGACATATTTTTCTAATCTATTTTCCAAGGCAGAGATTCTTGATTTAAGCCTGGCAACTTCTCCCAAGCTGTGTCTCTGCAATGTCTCTTCTGTAGGTATTTCCCTAGGTGATATTCCCTTAGCTGGTCTTGTTGAATCAAGTATTTCATCTACTATCTCGTCTACGAGCTTATCATCAATCCCAAAATCCTCTTGCATTTCACTCATCTTCCTCTCTGCTCCAATTTTTTCCTCACTTTTTCTACCAATTTTTTCTTTATCTCCTCTCTCATTTCTTCTGTCAGTTCTTTTCTCAGGTTCTGTATATCTCTGACTTCATGAAATTCTTTGGCAGCATTTTCAAGTTTAGCAGTTTTCTTTTTTGGAACAGAACTAGTTAGCCCATTTCTAAAACCAAAAAATCTCTTCATTCTTTCTATAAAACTTTCTTCTACGTATTGTATTCCCAACAAATTTGCAGCCAGACCCTTTAATGAAACACTTGCACCTGAATTGGGGTATAACAACACTGTCGGTATCCCTTTGGAAATGGACTCCGGGATTCTTTTATCTTCAGGTATTTTCGCAATTACATCGCAGTTACATATGGAACTTATTTCATCGGATGTCATTTCATATTTCTGATTCATACACCTATTTACCACAATTCCCAATGGTTTCTTACCGAACTTGTTGAGCATATAGATAGTCTTCAAGGCATCTGTTACCGCAGGTACATCTGGGGTGGTTACAATCAGAGCTTCGTCGATACAATATATAGCAGTTATTACTTCTTTTCCTAAACCAGGGGCACAGTCCAGGATTACCATGTCATAGCCACTTCTTACTCCGTTAATCAATTTAGAACATTTGTTTTTTGTAAGATCTACGTCATCCCCGCTTAGCGGGGCAGGGACTATTCTTATTCCAGTTGAAGGATGCACATAAATTGCATGCATTAGTGGAGCTTTTCTTCTCAAGACCTCCCTTATTGTTACAGGATTATCATCGTACATGCCTAAATGCAAACCTAGATGCGACGTGTGCATGTTGCTGTCGAATATAAGAACATTTTTATTAAAAACATTGATTAAAGCAGCTCCCAAATTAGCAACAACAGTAGTTTTTCCTACGCCTCCCTTTCCAGACAGAACACCGATTACCCGTGGCATAATTATTAATTAATTTTTATTTTTGTAAGATATAATTACGATTTTTTCTTTTCTAGCGCATTCTTAATTTTTTTAATGGCTGCAGCTTGTCCGAAACTATTTCTGTCTATAGCATTTCTCATTCTCCCAATCGCATTCCTTTCTTCGTAATGATAAACCCTCTTGGAGAATATCCTATCTTTAAATCTGAATATCAATAGAACTACTGCCCCGACACCAGCAAATACAGCAATAATCAATAGTAATGAAATTGGTCTGCCATTTTCAGTTTCATTTGATGCAGGCAATATACCTAGAGAAGTAATCTCTAATGCCGAGTCTTGCTTTTCTAATGCCTGGTCTGTTGATGCATCAATTTTTATTGAATATTTCTGAGGATTTGCATCAGCCGGTATCGAAAAATTTATTAAGAATAATACGGTTTGATTAGGCTCTATTCCTGTGATTGATGCTGGGGTTATCTTAAACCAGCTCAATGGTATGTTTTCAATTAAAATCTTTAGATTGTTTATTTTTATGTTGCCTGAATTTGTTACCGATAAATCAAATACTTTGGACTCGCCAGCAGTTATTTTAAAAGTATCTAATGGATTATAGAGAACTTCTGCATAAGAATTGTTCAGTAGAATCTGGTTCGTAGAGGAAATCCAAGTCTTGTTGTACAGAATTATTGTTGCTGTTATATCATGAATTCCAACTTCGTCACATGTTGACAATAAAATCTTTTTGTCAAAAGAAAACTTTGCTCCCATAAAAATAAAGAAACTCTGTTTAATATCCGTTTGATTTCTGCAATCCATTTCTATTCTAACCTCGATATCAGTTTCCTTTTCCCCCATGTTTATCAATGTTAATATTATAGGAACAGCCTGGGTCGGCCTAACAACTCTAGATAACACATCTAATGACAAATCAAACGGTCCGATGTCGCTTATTGAGTCGAAGTCAATGATTTTGCTATCTATGAGCGTAATTTCATATTTGTCGTACAATTTTGCAATTATTTGAAATGGACCAATGCCATCTGGAACATATTCTGAGGAAAAGGAAACACTTCTCCCTGATTCTAAAGTAAATGGATACTCGAATGTCTCTTTGATACTTCCATCTTTAACTATGAAAATCATAAGCTTGTAGTCATATTTTTCATTACCATTGTTTTCTACCCCTGCTGTAATCATCAGACTCTCAGAAACTAGTGGTTTCTCTGGCAAATATGATAACCTGGAAATTTTGCCTTTTCCAATATTTCCCTCGGTACTTGTACCTGTTTCAGAAGCAGTTAGCATGCCCTGAATTGCAATCTTTGCCCCACTTTTTTGAAAAACCGCAGTCAGAATTAGAACAACTGCTAAAATGACAATTAGAAATAGAATATTTCTATATCTCATAGTTATTATTTAGATTTCTTAGATGAAAAGTTAATACTCAGTTGATTCAGCTGACTGCCAGAGTCCATGTAATGTTAAGCTGGTCGTTGCTCTGAAGACTTGCGTCTGTGAATGAATTTCCTGCGAACAGAGTTCCACCCGACGTTTGATTGAACAATCCAGTTGTATTTACAATTCGTGTCCCAGTGCATCCGCCGCCCATTGTAAACACTTTCGAAACGAATCTAACACCTGGAGTCGCATTAGTAGATATTGATGTTGCTATTGCTCTTGCGAATCCGCAGTCTGGGATTTCTGAATCCAGAGTCGTGCTTCCGACAACTGGAACTGTTCCATTTCCGACTGCTATGTACTCAATCCAGTTGCCTGGTGCGACTGAATTGTTGAACAGATAGTCCATTACCAGACTCTTTCCTGCATTTGTAAAGACATTGTGACTGCAACCAAGCAGTACTCCATTCTTGCTCACGCAAACTTGATTGCTGAACTTGAAGCCACTGTCACTTGCAGTGTTCATCATGTTGACATTAGAAAATGAAGCGACATAAATACCTATAACAAATCCCAGAACAATCATAACAGGCAGTATTATTTTTCTATTCATCATTTCAACTTTATTATATTTTCGATTTTCCACTATTTAAATATTTTTATTATCTATTACTTAGCAAATCTGTACTCTAGATAGGCTACCAGTATTCCTAACAGGATGCTTACATCGCTTCCTGATAGTATCCATGAAACAAGTGCGACCGCAACACCATAGCCTAACGCTTTAAGTATTTTTTTCCAATCCTTACCATCTTTGGCCATTTTTCTTTCCTCCTCCATTGAATTATTTCAATCAGTATAAATATTATAGTTAGACCTATGATAAATTTAAAGAAAAAATTGTGAATGCCTGATATGTCGCCTAACGCACCAGTATATATCGGTAATCTGATTAACCCAAATAGATAAGGTCTTGTCACAGATACAGTAACAGTTGCTCCAACGCCAATTACCTGCTCCCCCCCACCGCCCACACCTCCAGGTGAAGAAGTTCCAATAGACGGATTGTATTGGACAATTCTATTTATAAAAAATACGTAAGCAACTATCAGTATCGGTATTATTATAAATTTTTTGAATCTCATTAATTTAAAATTAATTCTCGGGTACTTAAATTCATTTGTAATTTATTCGTTTCCAGTTGTCGCTTTTTTTATTTTCCTTAATTTGTCTTCTTCAGTCAAGACATAATATTCAACATATATCTTTCTTCCACTCAGATATTTTCTAACGAGATAGAATGCAACAGCAGCTATCGCAATTCCTGAAATTACATAGATAACCAAAGGAAACATTGGATTTCCAATTTCTATTCTATACTCTCTAATTACCATGTCACCATCAAGAGATAACGCAGCTCTTACTATGTAAACAGCATGCTGAGCATCATTTGGAACTTTCAATGTAAGTTCAAACTCTTTCCTTTCACCGGCTTTTATAATTTCTGATATGGTATCAGGTGTAATTGTCCAGTTAGATGGTGTCTCCATGACGAATTCAAATTTTTTATCAGCATCAGCTATGTTTTCTACTACCAATCTTAATTTAGCTGTATCTCCTGGACGGATAACAGGAATATTGAACTCTACAATCTTCAATCCTGCAGGCACTTTCTCTGATGTCAAGCTAATTTGTTTCAGCGGGAAATAAATCAAACTTGTGAATTCCTCGGGTACCTTAGACAATTTGTATTCAATTTCTTTTTCTGTGCCTGCCAAGAAATTGAAGAAACTCCAGGATACCAAGGGATCTTTTTGCTTTATTTTAGTCGGTGATGTAATAAATTGTATCTCATCTGAGGACTGGGCTAAGGATTTTGGAATATCTTCATCAATCTCAACTTTATCATAATCTCTCACAGGATTGCTAATCTCTAATTTCACATCAGATTTCTTAGTTTCCTTATCAATCTCAACTATTCTTGTTATTATCGGCTTATCATATGTGGCTGCATAGGATTTGACTCTCAAAATTAAGAAAGTTGAATCTTCTATACCAGAACTCTTTAATGTTACCAAGACTCTGTAATCACCAGCTGCTGCATCTGAAGGAGCACTTATTGCTAGAGTGAACCCTTCGGTCTCACCTGGTGACAGTTCTAAAACTTGTGGTGTTGTAGCAACCCAACTTGCTGGTATGCCGGATACCTCAACATACAAATTAGATATCGTATTATTGTTTTTGTTTTTAACTCTTATACCTTCTGCTATTGCCTGCCCTGCAACAACTTCTCTCAATACTGGCCATTTAACAAATTCCACAGCAACAGTAGGTAATGGTTTTATTGTCATATTCGATGTTGAACCACCGCCTCCACCTCCTCCTCCGCCTGTTGAAGGCGGTGGAACATATGGAGCAGATATTTGAGTTCCAAATATACCAAACAAGCTGAGATGTGTGACATTTGCCCAAACATAGTTCTGTGAAGTATCCACACCGCTATTGCTTTCCTGTTGCCACGCTGATGTAGTTGAGTTGTAGAACCAGATTCTCAAGCTTGATTCTTGCAAGTTAGCAACTGCTACCTCTGCATCTATATAGCTTATGTTTAGCCATGCCCATTGTAAATTGTCAGTAACATTTGGAGAAATGCTAATATCGATAAACTTGCTTAATCTATTGTAACCACTTATGATTTGGTTTTCTACTGATGAATATTCTGTTAATGCTAGAACACCTGTCACATTGGCGTCTGCTAAAATGCTCATGTTGACATAGGTTGTGGTGCTAGTATTAGCAGTAATTACTGTTGTAGTATTTGCTGCTATGTTAATTGAGCTGTTGGTATAGTTGCCTATAGGTAAGGTTGCTGCAGCTGTTATGTTGAAGAATTTTGTAATATTGGTTGTTTGTTGGTCATCAAAAAATAGTATTGCATCTGCTTTGTAGCTTCCTGTAGATAGATTTAATGTGCTGAGGAATGTCACTATAGTATTCCTGCTGCCAACAGGCAATGTCACATTAGTAGAATTGATTGTGGCGATCAAATTGTCAGTTGAATTGTAAACTCCTATACCGCTGCTGACAGTTAGTGACAGAGTTCCTGTATTTTCTACATTAGCATCAAACTCTGCAAACTGTCCTTGTGGAACAGTTGTGCCAGGAATTGCAAATGACATACTTACGCCTTTTATTGTGCCACCACGTAAAATGTTGAGTATGAACTGGAATGAGAATGATACAGGTCTTATGAATGAGGCGAACCTTGCTGTTATCTGGGTCAAATCAAAAGTCTGTGCTACTACCCTTGGAAATATCTTTATTCTGTCTATTGTATCAGTTATTCCAAAAGATTGTGCCACTGTCTTGAGAATGCCAAATAATCGTGATGCAGAATCTGTGACACCAACATTAAGAGTTGTGAATCTTGAAAAGAATCCTGTTTTTGATATTGTACCTGTTAGTGACATCAATAAGTCTACAGGTCTTTGGAATGTTTGTACAAATCGAATATATATCCCTTGTGCAAAATCTGACAGCGAAAGAGATTGGATTAACTGTCTTTGAATCGTTGATATTCTTGATGCTAGATCAGTTAATGAAAAGGATTGAATTAATTGTCTTACATAAGTAGGTAATTTACTTATCGTATCAGAGAGATTTATAATTAATTCTACTGACCTTGAAACCATTTCTCCAATTAAAGTAACTGTTCCTTCTGTGAAATCTGATATTGAAAGGGTTTGGGTTATTAGTTTTGCTGATAATAGACGCATTCTGGTTACAATATCGGTTAATGATATTGTTTGGGGCAATTGCCTTAGTAACGATTTTAGTTTAATAGAATCAGCAGTAGTAGAGAAAGACTGCAAAATGGCTCTAGTTAAATCTAATACCCTATCAGTTATAGCAGATGTATTGATGGATTGAATTGATAATCTTGAAAATAAATCAAATCTGATAACATTGGCGGTTATGGAGAGAGAGCCTGATATACTTCTAGATAAACTGAATAGTCTGTCTGTAATATTAGATATTGTTATGGATTGAATTAATTGTCTTACATAAGTAGGTAATTTACTTATTGCATCAGAGAGATTTATAATTAATTCTACTGACCTTGAAACCATTTCTCCAATTAAAGTAACTGTTCCTTCTGTGGAATCTGATATTGTTAAAGTTTGAGTTATTAACTTTGCTGATAACATTCGTGACCTGTATGTTAAATCGCTTAATGAGAATGGCTGGGATAGGGGTCTGAGGATATTCAGCAGCCTATCTGTTAATGCAGATGTAGTAAAGCTGTCAGTTATTGGTCTTGGGAAAGACTGAATTCTGATTGATAATCCGGTCAACGAAAATGGTTGAGATATTGGCCTGAAGATATTCAACAGTCTATCTGTTAATGCAGATGCATTGATGGATTGCGTCAATGCTCTTGAAAATGCTTGAATTCTTGTCGTTAAACCATTTAATGATAGTGATTGAGATATTGGCCTGAAAATATTCAACAGTCTATCTGTTAATGCAGATGCATTGATGGATTGAATTGCCATTCTTGACAATAACTTGGTTCTAATAGTATCAGCTGTTGTAGATAGTGTTTGAGATAGTGGTCTGAAAATATCTAATAATCTGTCTGCGACAGCACTACTTGTTATAGTTTGTGTCAATTGTCTTACATAATTAGGCAACTTGGTTGCTGTGTCAGAGAAATTTATAATTAAATCTACTAGCTTTGTAACGCTTATGAAAGCTCTGGCAAATATTGAATCTGATATTGAAAGGGTTTGGCTTATTAACTTTGCTGATAACATTCGTGACCTGTATGTTAAATCGCTTAATGAGAATGGCTGGGATAGGGGTCTGAGGATATTCAGCAGCCTATCTGTTAATGCAGATGTAGTAAAGCTGTCAGTTATTGGTCTTGGGAAAGACTGAATTCTGATTGATAATCCGGTCAACGAAAATGGTTGAGATATTGGCCTGAAGATATTCAACAGTCTATCTGTTAATGCAGATGCATTGATGGATTGCGTCAATGCTCTTGAAAATGCTTGAATTCTTGTCGTTAAACCATTTAATGATAGTGATTGAGATATTGGCCTGAAAATATTCAACAGTCTATCTGTTAATGCAGATGCATTGATGGATTGAATTGCCATTCTTGACAATAACTTGGTTCTAATAGTATCAGCTGTTGTAGATAGTGTTTGAGATAGTGGTCTGAAAATATCTAATAATCTGTCTGCGACAGCACTACTTGTTATAGTTTGTGTCAATTGTCTTACATAATTAGGCAACTTGGTTGCTGTGTCAGAGAAATTTATAATTAAATCTACTAGCTTTGTAACGCTTATGAAAGCTCTGGCAAATATTGAATCTGATATTGAAAGGGTTTGGCTTATTAACTTTGCTGATAACATTCTTGATCTATATGTTAAATCGGTCAACGAAAATGGTTGAGATATTGGCCTGAAGATATTCAACAGTCTATCTGTTAATGCAGATGTGGTAAAACTGCTGATTACTGATCTTGGGAAGGATTGAATTCTAGATGCCAATCCGGTCAATGAGAATGGTTGGGATATTGGTCTGATAATATTCAATAGTCTATCGGTTATAGCTGATGTGGTTATGGATTGCGTCAATTGTCTTGGCATTGCAGCTATTCTTTGTACAACATCAGTTAATGAGAATGAATTCAGATTAGTTCTTAGTATTCCAAGAGTTCTTTGCATGGAGTCTGTGAATGTTGCAGTTATTGCTACTAGTCTTATTTTTCCAAGTTGAATTGTTGTATCTAAAGAAGTTGAGAATTTCTGTGTAATTGATTTTATAACTGCACTAGTTTTGCTGGTAAATTCATTGAAATTTAATTGAACTGTTGGTAGTTTAAATACATTCAAAATCTTGCCAATAGAGGACAATGAGGTAAAAGCATCGGTTATTGCTCTTGGAAGTGCTCGAATGTTTGAAATAACATTAGCCGCAGAAAATGTCTCTGATATAGATTTCATCAAGGACTGAGCTTTGTTAGTAATAGCTGATGTGCTCAATCCCTGTGACATGATTCTTTTGTACCCTCCGGTATTGGTAAGAGAAGTGGTAAAAGAGGTAGAAAATATAGAAGAACGTTGGGATTTCCCGTATTTACTTGTTTGATCAGAAAATGAGAAAGTTTGATTTATAGTATGGTTTATCTTTTGGACAGCGTTGATAAATACATAAAAAGTTGCACCTGTGTCGTTAAAAGTGTAATTTGTGTTTCCAGACGTGTTTGTCTTGTAGATATAATCTCCAACAGCCAGAGTCTGTGTGTCTGGATTTGATACAGAAGATCCGTTTCTCCATAACAAAGCAGTACCACTATTTGGATAAATATTGAATCCTTGTATTGTTGTTTGTGTTCCTGAACTTGCTGAAAGATTCTGGTTCCAGTATGTAGTTCCGTTATAAAGACTCATGTTCAGTGGGTTTGTCTGGTTTTGAGATATGGAGTATGAAACTGTAGGATGGCTTGCATTCATATACCCGCCAGTATCATTTGCATACCACCGATATTGATAACTGCCAGTGGCAATTTGTGTAAAATTGATAATATAAATCCCGGATGTAGCAGATCCAGATAAACGAGAGACTGTAAAGTTTTTCAATGTAGCGTTTAAATCTGTTTCAAATAAAACCTTGTCAACTCCAGTCACGTCTGTCCAGTTTGTTTGAAAGCCATAGTTATTATCTGGACTGTATTCTGTTCCAGAAGATTTGGAAGTTATATTATTAGAATATAGTGGTGCATCTGTATCTGGTGGTATTATCGTTATAGTTGTTGCTATCACAAACCAGTCGTCTATAAAGCCATCGTCACCTGTCCCCATTCCTGTCGCTGACATGTTCCACTGGAAGCATACCTGAGATTTACCAGCGACTTCGGTGGTGACATTTATGCTGTTCTTACGCCAAGTGCTATCCTTGTTGACGTTATTACCAAAACAAAACAATTGTGTGTATGGTGTATTTGTGGCATTGTATCTCAGGCACATCCACTCATTTGCATCATATCCTATGTTCGCATATTCAAAATCAATATAGGTGTTCTGACCCAAGGACGTGGTATTGCACCATGTGAGATTTGCTATCTCTCCTGTATCAAACTCACCACCTTGAAAACATCCTTTGTTTGTCGATGTATTCAGAGTATTAGCACAATTTGAAGCGTTACCATACCATCTGACTGTCGATGCAAGGCAGTTCACTCCTGTGGCGAAAGTTCCAGCACAATTGCTACCAAATGTTAAACTATCAAAAACTTCTGAAAGAATTGTTGTATTCGTTGCATCACCTTTGACATCAGAAGAAATAAAAATAAGACTAACTAAAAATACAATCAAAATTGTTAATAAGATTTTAGACTTCATTTCCTCAACCTCTCCCAGTCTTTTTTGAGATAACAGAGAGTTATGGCGCCTATTTTTCGCATATGAATTTTCTCACTGCCTTCAAGCCAGAAAAGATATTTTGTAACTGTTTGTCTATGTGCATCAGTTATTTTTGACAAATCTTCTATGGTAAGGCCTTCTGGATGGCTGCCTAGAATCTCTAATAATCTATTCCTAAAGCTCTCTCTATCGATATTATTATCCATCATTAATATACACTATTAAGTTCTATTTGGAGAAAATTTCATTTAAGAACATAGGAAAAGGAAAAACTGCATTTTCGAGTATAGAAAAACTTATTTAAAGGAAAAACTATTGAATAAAAAGAAAGGATTTTTCTTCATATTACTGCTAATCGTAAACTATAAATAAGCAGTTCAACAGAAATTGATAGTATGGAACTAAAAACCGTAAAGGAAGATGAGAAGAAATTGATTGTTGAATTAAAAGGCGAGAGTATAGGATTTGCCCACATGCTTAATGACGAGCTGTGGAAAGATCCGAACGTGAAAGAGGCGGCTGCCATAAAGGAGCATCCTTACCTTTCTGAGCCAAAAATACTTGTTGCTGTATCAAGGGGTTCGCCCAAAACAGCCTTGGAGAAAGTTTCAGAAAACATTCTTAAACAGGCAAAGGATTTTGGGGATAAATTTAAAGATGCTGTAAAGAAGTAATCATAGGAAACTGCTTTTCAAATAAAGATAAATTAATCAAAAATTTAATTGATATCATGAGCATAGAGCGGATAACAAGTATAGCAAAGAGAAGAGGCTTCGTTTTCCCTTCTTCAGAAATTTATGGAGGATTATCTGGTTTTTTTGATTACGGCAATGTAGGAGTGCTGTTGAAAAGAAACATAGAAAATTCCTGGAGAGACTTTTTCGTCAAATCCGAAGATAAGATTTTTGAAATAGAGACTTCTCTGATAATGCATGAGAAGGTCTGGAAGGCGTCCCATCATCTGGAAAGTTTTGTTGATCCTCTTACCCAATGCAAAAAATGCAACAGCTTCTACCGTGCTGATAGTTTGATTGAAGAAAGTTTGGGAGAATTTGTCGAAGGTCTGACTCCGGAACAGCTGACCAAGAAAATTAAGGAAAACAAATTGAAATGCCCTAAATGTAAGGGCGAATTAGGCGAGGTGAAGGTCTTCAATTTGATGCTGTCTTCCAACGTCGGACCTGTAACTAGTAATGTAGCTTATTTGCGTCCAGAGACTGCACAAGGAATTTTTATCAATTTTAAAAATCTGCTAGCTAGTACTAGGGCTACCCTACCTTTTGGTGTTGCCCAAGTTGGCTGTTCCTATAGAAATGAGATATCACCAAGACAATGGCTCATCAGATTAAGGGAATTCAGACAGATGGAGATTGAATATTTTTTCAACCCAAAGAAAATTTCTGTGCCAAATGAAGATTTGCTTAAAACAAAAATTCCAATTTTGACAAGAGAAGAACAGGAAAAGAAGAAGCCTGAAGCAGCAGAAATTACGGCAAAAGATTCTGTGAAAAAAAATATAATACCGAATGAAATAATGGCTTACTTTCTTGCAAAAGAATTTTTCTGGTATCAGCAATTAGGTATACCAAAAGATGCATTAAGGTTTAGGCACATGAGCGAGGTAGAGACCCCCCATTACAGCAAAGGTAATTTCGACATGGAGATAAAGTTTGATTTTGGATGGAAAGAGGTTGTTGGCAATGCGTACAGAACAGATTTTGATTTGTCCACGCATATGAAACAGTCTGGAGAGGATTTTTCTGTAGTTGATGACGGAGAAAAGATTGTGTCAAACGTTATTGAACCTAGCTTCGGATTAGATAGAACTATTTATGCAATCTTGCTTTACTGTTATCGTGAAGGGAAAGATAGGGGATGGGAATGGTTCCAGTTTCCACCTAAGATAGCGCCGTATGTTGCTGGGATATTTCCATTAATGAATAAAGATGGACTACAAGAGAAAGCTAGGGAAGTTTATAATCAGCTTAAGGAATGCTATAATGTATTCTATGATGATTCTGGTTCAATTGGCAAAAGATACGCAAGAGCAGATGAGATTGGGGTTTTGGCTGCAATCACATGCGATTATGAAACATTAAAAGATAACACAATAACAATCAGAGATCGCAATACTACCAAACAAGTAAGAGTGAAGATAGGAGATTTAACCAATGTTATCTGGAAATTGTTGAATCAGGAAATTGAATTCGAAAAAGCAGGTAAACCGATTTAACTACAACTTACACTGGTGACCTTGTCGCTTACACTTGGACATCTTGCGCTTACTATTCTTATCCAGTCAGGATTTCCTAAAGCAGTATAATTAAGATCATCCATGTTCACTACTATAGTTTTCCTTTCTCCTGATTTTATTGGCGAAGATGATGTAAAATTGTCATTTGTGAAAGGATTATAGGTAGTATTAGAGTAAACTGTACCACCTATGTATATTTGCACAGTAAAATTGTAAAGATCAATCTGCCCTGTATTTTCTATTGTGAAATTTAATTTGTCTGGAGAGGTCGAAAGAGTGCATTTTACTGAATCATCCAATATCCTTATTCCAGCATAATTGCATTCAGTGTTTGTTTGGGATTGTTGCCCGACAGTCCCGGTTTGGGTCTTGGTGAATCCTGTAAGCCATCCACTGATTATTACCGCTACTCCAGCAACAAAAGCTATTGTTAATACTGTGGCAATAAAGGTCGAGATTCCTTTCATAAATTAAAATTTGTTTTATTTAATATTAAAGTTCTCAGCCTCGTTATCAACTATAGGATGAATTTCTCTACCACTTAAGTAGTTCTATTTCTTCTTTTATAGTATTTTCACAAAACTTTTTTATGAAATTTACGAGAAAGAAAATTGAAAGATATGGACTGCAGAGCCAGAGACTTATTTCACAAATTAATGCAAGAGAAATTCTGAGAGAAAATGGTATCGTAATCAATGAGAGCAACAAAAACTGTCTGTTTATTCATAACAGAAATGAAAGTATGAAACATTTTATTGTAAAAGCTATGTTATTCAAAATTTTGAGAGAAAAAGGCAGAAATATTGGGACTGAAATCGAGATAAGGAACGGGGTAGTTGATCTAATAGATTTTAATAATTTGATTGCATATGAGATTGAAAATGGGATGGGTAAAAAGCAGATTAAGGAAAAGATTGACAATTACAAAGCTGTAAAGGATGTCTTCTTTATAAATTATAACAAAACTCCTGAAAATCTGAAAGACGCTGAAAAGTATTTGAGAGGAATTGCTGTTTAATTAAAACATCGATAATAAAGTTTTAAAAATAAAAAATTCCAATGAATAGATATGGTGAATGTAGAAACAAAGTTGATGAAAGAAATGAGAAGCTTAAGAAAGGAAATGTCTCTTGTTCTGAAGAGACAAGATTTGGTGTTAAGAACATTAGTACCAGAAGTCAAGCCAACAAAGGAAGAAATGAGGATAATTAAAACGAGAAAACAATTTGGTACGGAAAAAGACTTGTTTAAAAGTTTAAGGTAGTTCCCGTGCCTTATGAATTAAAACCTTCTAAGGATGCCATTAAGTTTGTCGAAAAGTTAGATGGAAAAATGAAAAGTAAGCTTGGTGCTATTTTCAAAGTCCTTAAAATTGATCCATTGCCTTTTAGAGAATATGACCTTAAAAAACTGAAAGGAACAAAAAATTTCTACAGAGTTAGAATTGGAAAAATACGGATAATTTATGAGATAAGGGAATTGGAACAAGAAATTTACATTCATTTCATTGGTTATAGAGAAAGAGCATATGAATAACTAAGCAATTGTTAGTTCTATTATTGGTTTGTTTACCGTGGTATTGGAACCTTTATTTTCTATGGTCAGCTGGTAGTTTCCTTTAGGAATCCTTGCTGTACCATTCAAGTCAGCATTCAAGTAAGGAATTGAAAGCATCATACTCCTTTTGTTGGTTTTTATCTTTACTTCATCAAAATGAGTATTGCCATTCGGATTTGCCAGAACAAGGTAAACATTTGTATTCTGGTTTATGGTGTCGGTTCTTCCAGTAGAGGATAATTTCTTTATTCCCAGCTCGTAATCTGCTTTCACTTCATCAGCTGACAAGCTTCGGTTGTAGATTTTTACTTCATCGATTTTACCTAAAAATGCTTGGCTAGCATCAAAACCACCACAAACAGCATCTTCTTCTTGCCCAAGAACCAAGCACTTTATTGTTAATGCGCCTGTAGGCATACTTGAGTTTGTATCTCTTAAAACACCATCAACATAAAATTTAACTACATTACTATCTCTTGTTACTGTTACATAATGCCACGAGTTGTCATTCAGAGCAACTCCTGTGGCCCACAAACTATCTTTAATGTATATGGCTATGCTCTTGTAGTTGAATACTATAAAGTCATTACCTCCCGTATTAGTTCCATGAATTGCAGTTCCTGATTTGGCAGAATCTGATGTGAGCATCCAATATCCTACTGTGAAATTCTCTCTTTGATTCAATGCAGCAGGTGTAACATTAACCCAAGAGTTGGTTGTTCCATCAAAATACAAACCTGATTCATATTTGCCTGAAGTCCAATTGATTGCTGTTGAATTAATTATTTCACCAGTATTGTTAAAGCCAGAATAATCATAGGTATAGTTGCCAGAACCTTCGTCAAAAGTCAGATACAATCTGAGGTCATTTGGAGAAACAGGCAGGGCAAATATCTCCCCGTTTGTTCCAGATTTGTGTGTGATTCTTCCTTCTAAGGAAAAATAGTTGGTTGTGCCGTAGTTATAGTAAGCTAATCCATTCTGTCCAGAATACTCTCCAGATTCTATTGCCCAAGTTCCGTTTTTTATTGTCCAAGGAGGGGAGGCATTGGTGTTCTCCACATAACTGTTGAAGTATTCTATGAAAACTGGAGATTTGTCAAGCCTGACATTTCCACTTATTCCTTGCGGGGAGAAATCAGTCTTTGTAGTATAGTTGCAATAAATGAAATCTTTAGCTGCATCTATTCCGTATTCACCATCGCTTACTGTCAGACTGATTATTCTCTTACTTCCTTGCGATTCACTAACAACTTGTGTTATAGCTGAATTTATCAGCTCAAGATTTTGTGTTGCTTCATTAATAACACTGCTATCGCTCATCCTGTCAAAGGTAGGTTTGATAACTGTTAAGGTTATAGTAGTAGCTGCACTTACAAGTAAAATTGTTAGCACGAATGAAATAAGCGGGCTAACTCCTTTCTTCATAGATAATATTTGAATTTTTTTATCAAAAAAGGTTAGACTATTGCGATGAGAAAACTAAGCAATTGTTACTTCTACTATAGGTTTGTTTACCGTGGTATTGGAACCTTTATTTTCTACGGGTAGTTGGTAGTTTCCTTTAGGAATTCTTGCTGTCCCATTTAAATCAACATTCAGGTAAGGAATTGAAAGCATCATACTCCTTTTGTTGGTCTTTATCTTTACTTCATCAAAATGAGTATTGCCATTCGGATTTGCCAGAACAAGGTAAACATTTGTTGATGTTGATATCAAGTCGGTTCTTCCAGTAGAGGATAATTTCTTTATTCCCAGCTCGTAATCTGCTTTTACTTCATCAGCTGACAAGCTTCTGTTGTAGATTTTTACTTCATCTATTGTGCCAGAGAAATATTCTCCTATTTTTAAATTATTTGCATTTGTACTTATTGCTCCGGTAAGACTGGTGGAATTTGCCAGGACTCCATCAATATACAGTTTTTGATTTGAGCCATCGTAGGTTAAAACATAGTGATGCCAACTAGTTGGTGCAGAAACTGGTGCTGTTATTTTTATGTTATTGATGTCCCCCTTCAGGGTTGAACCATCACTGCTCATCTCTAAAGCATAAGCATCAATTCCTTTGCTTACAATTGCTAGTATTGTTTCTGTTGTTGTATAACTGAATGGACTACTGCAGGAAGTACCATTCCAGTTGTTGTTTGTATCATTAGCATAGACGCACCATCTTATAGTTAATCCTACAGTTGAAGTAATAGTTTTTGCTACATCCGACCAGTTTCCAGTTCCTGTCATAGCTACCCATGTGTCGTTTGTGAGTAGTGGTTGCTCTGATAGAACTGCGACCGACACGTTAGTAAAGTTTATATAACCAACACGTACCTGGCCAGTTGCACCTGCAAAACCTGGATTATAATTATCTGTTGACCCTCCACCACCCCCACCCGGCTGAGAACCTCCACTACCAGTATTACCACCTGGTCCACCACCATTCACTCCACCGCTGCCGCCATTTCCCTCCATATCTCCATTACCACCATTCGCAGCGTCTCCAGCACCACCACCACCCCCACCCCAGCGACCTCCACCAGTGCTACCGCCAGCGCCACCACTACCACCGCTATACTTGAAATCACCAACTCCATTAGCTGAATCTCCTCTACTACCAGCAGTAGTAACACCCCCACCACCACCACCAGAAGCATTACAATAAATAGTAGTATTTGCCGAGTTAGTAAAGTTGGACTGTTGTCCCCCATTTCCAGAACCACCACCTGTTTGACCTCCTGCTCCACCAGCACCGACTCCTACGAAGTAATTTGTCCCCGGTGTTACAGATGTAGAATTTGTCCTAGAATAGGCACCACCGCCTCCACCACCGCCACCTCCCGAGATTAGATTTGTAGCACCACCACCACCGCCCGCAGCCCAAACTTCAACTTTAACTGAAGTAACACCTGTTGGAGCAGTCCAAGTGGATATTCCTACTGATGAATAAGTAGTTGTATTATAAGCAGGCACCCAATAATTGAAAGCACTAGCAGAAGGATTTCCATAATACATGTAGATTGTGTTATTAAAGCCTGGGATTCCCCCATTAGTTTTATTTATCAGGAAAAGAGGCTTAATCCAGTAGTTAGTCGAAGGTGAATTACACTCAGTTTGATTCCAGAAAGAAATATTCTGCTCTGATCCACTTGTTGAATTAAACCATGTGAATCTCACATCATTGCAACTGCTCTGCATTTTGCTTGCCGAAACCAGACTCTGCGTGTTTATTGTCACATTGACTTGAAAATTGGTCTTGTTCCCAGTTGTAACAGTAATATTAATCGGCTCTCTATACAACCAAGAAGTAT